>Ga0157376_10002822_pt1 | contig 11879 bp, 12 predicted proteins | sample M45metaG_FD_121801 | JGI IMG/M metagenome (GOLD analysis project Ga0157376, IMG submission 121801) | Miscanthus rhizosphere microbial communities from Kellogg Biological Station, Michigan, USA - M4-5 metaG | ecosystem: Host-associated > Plants > Roots > Rhizosphere > Soil | place: USA: Michigan... | reverse complement strand
GGGCTCGGGGCTGCGCTCGTCGGCCTCGCGCTCCCCGCGGGCATGCCCGCGCTCGTCGCGGTGCCACTCTGCATGCTCGCGGCGCTCTGCGCCGGCGGGGCCGTCGGCTTCGTCCCCGGCGTGCTGCGCGCCAAATGGGGCGCGCACGAAGTGATCACGACGATCATGCTCAACTTCATCGTCCTCGCCTTTCTCAGCTGGACGATGTCGACGCAGCTCCGCGTTCCGGAGACGCTGCACACTTCTGCGATCCACGCCGGCGCGCTTCAGCGTCTCGCGACGTGGCTGCCGTCGTTTCACGGCTCCGCGGCGAATGCCTCGCTCGTGATCGTACTGATCGCCGCGATTCTCGTCGACCGGTATCTCTTTCGCACGCGCGGCGGCTTCGAGCTGCGCGCCGTCGGCCTGCAACCCGACGCGGCCGAGAATGCGGGGATCAGCGTCGGCCGCACCTGGATTCGCGCGCTCACGATCAGCGGCGCCCTCGCGGGACTCGGCGGCATCAACTTCGTGCTCGGCTACGAGCACTACTACGAGGAAGGATTTGCGACCGGCGCCGGCTTCCTCGGTATTGCCGTCGCGCTTGTGGGGCGCAGCAACCCGCTCGGCGTCGTGCTCGCCGCGCTCTTCTTCGCGACGCTCTCGCAGGGCGGGCTCGCGATCAATGCGCTCGTGCCGAAGCAGATGGTCGACGCGCTGCAGGGCGTCGTGATCCTCGCGATGGCCGCGTCGGTGCCCGAGGTGCGGCGTCTGCTCGCCTCATCGCGGAAGGGAGTGCGATGAACTGGCTCACGGCCTTCCTGGCGCAAACGCTGCGCATCGCCGTCCCGTATCTCTTCGCGGCCGCCGGCGGCGTGCTGGCCGAGCGTGCGGGGATCATCAGCCTCACGCTCGAGGGATTCATGCTCGGCGGCGCGTTCACCGCGATGCTCGGCAGCTACTACTCGGGGAGCCCGTGGATCGGCGCGCTCTGCGGCATCGCGGGCGGGCTCGTGCTCGGCACGCTGCACGCGATCGCGACGATCCGCTTCAAGGCGGATCAGGTGGTGTCCGGCATCGCGATCAATCTGCTCGGGGTCGGCCTCACGCGATATTTCCTCAAGCTCATCTTCGACAGCTCGTCGAACTCGCCGCGCGTGCCGGGATTCTCGGCGGGCACCAGCTCATCGTCGCTCGTAACGGGGCTCCTCCACAACCCACTCATTCCGCTCGGGCTGCTGATCGTCCCCGCGGTCGCGTGGCTGCTCTATCGCACGCCGTTCGGACTTCGCGTGCGCGCGGTCGGCGAGCATCCCGAAGCTGCGGTGACGCTTGGCGTGCGCGTCACGCGCGTGCGCTACGCTGCCGTCGCGCTCTCGGGCGCGCTCGCGGCACTCGGCGGCGCCTATCTCTCGCTCGATCAGCATCAGTTCACCGACGGCATGAGCGCGGGGCGCGGTTTCATCGCGCTCGCAGCGATCATCTTCGGCCGCTGGGATCCGATGCGCGCGGGGCTGGCCTGCCTGTTCTTCGCAGCAGCCGAAACGCTGCAGATCCAGTTGCAGGGGATGCAGGCGATCCCGTCGCAGTTCGTGCAAATGATCCCTTACGTGCTCACCATCATCGCGCTGGTCGGGCTCGTTGGGCGCGCGGTACCGCCGGCGGCGCTGGGCAGGGAGTAGCTTTCGGGCGTGAATAACTTCCTCACGAGGCGACTCGGCGCTCTCCGTACTGGCGACGCCGGCAAGCTCAGCGTGCTGATGTTCACCGCGTTCATCGACATGGTGGGCGCGCTGATGATCATCCCGCTGCTCCCCTTCTACGCGAAGCGCTTCGGCTCGAGCGACTTCGCGGTGATGGCACTCGTCGCCTCGTTCTCGGCGATGCAGCTCATCAGCGCTCCTCTGTGGGGGCGGGTGTCGGATCGATACGGGCGAAAGCCCGCGCTGCTTTTCGGGCTCGGCGCGTCGATGATCGCGTACGTGGTATTCGCGTACGCGGATTCGTATTGGCTGCTGCTCGCGTCGCGAATCATCCAGGGCGCGGGCGGCGGTACGACGGGGGTGATCCAGGCGTACGTCGCGGACAGCATGGCGCCGAAGGATCGCGCGCGCGGGCTCGGCTGGCTCTCGTCGGCGACGAACGCGGGCGTGGTGATCGGTCCCGCGATCGCGTCGTTCTCGCACAACCTCGGGCCGCACTGGCCTGGAATGATCGCGGCGCTGCTGTGCGCGTCGAACATCCTCTTTGCGTTTCGCTATCTCCCGGAATCGCACGACGCGAAGGCGCGGCTTCGCACGCGCTCCGGGCGCGCGCCCTTCGACGCAGTGGTGCGCGTGGCTGGCGTGGACTTCGGGCAACCGTACGCACGGCTCATCTGGATGTACTCGGTGGGGCTCGGCGCGTATTACGGTGTGAATGCGCTGATCATCCTGTTCCTGAGCCGGCACTTCGACGTCACCGAAAACTCGATCGGCTATTTCTTCATGTACTTGGGCAGCCTGAGCATCATCTTCCGGCTGTTCCTGCTCGGCCCCGCAGTCGACAAGTTCGGCGAGGTGCGCACTGCGCGCCTCGGCGCGTTCTCGCTGGCGTGTGGGCTGGCACTGGTCCCGCTCACGGCGTACGTGAAGCTCACGGCGCTGCCAAACATCAGCTGGCTCCCGTTCGCGATCGTGATCTCGCTCGTGCCGCTCGGCGCCGCACTGAACTTTTCGAGCGTGACCGCGCTCTTGTCCCGTGTGGTAGGTGAGCACGAGCGCGGACTATACATGGGTGTGCAGCAGACCTACGGCGGCATTGCGCGCGTGATCTATCCGCTCATCGCTGGCGTCGCATCCGATCGCTTGGGCGAGGCGTCGCCATTCTGGATCTCGGGCGGGCTCGTGCTGACCACCATCGCGATGGGATCGCGGCTCGGCAAGTTCTCGAGCCGCACGTCGGAGTTCGAGGTGGTGGCGGTGAGCAACGAGGCGACGGCGGAAGCGAAGGCGGCGGAGTAGTCGCTGGTCCCGCTTATGAGCGGTCGGCGAAGTGCTGTTGCACCCGCTCTTGAAGCGTCTCGCGAACGACAGTGTTGAGGCTCTTGCTCTCTCGCGCAGCGAGCTTGATGAGCCCGTGATGCATCTCGGGCGCGATTCGCACGACGAACTTCCCCGACGCGGGCTTCTCTGGCTCGCGATTGTGCTTTGCGCAGACCTCGAGATAGAAATCGACTGAGGCCTCGAATTCCCTGCGGAGCTCTTCGACGCTCGACCCCTGGAATGCGATCACCTCGCGGGTGTTTACCACGGAACCGTGAAAGACACGTTTCTCGCTATCGAGCTCGAGCACCGCGATGTATCCCTTGTATTCCATGCTTGCCATGGTGTCTCTCCAATCGCGGACGGCGGTCACGTGGTGTCGCACGGTGCCGATTATTCACGAAACCATCTAGTACTGAAACATAGTATCACTCCGCGAACCGTAGGACAAGGGATCGGCTCGCTCGCGACGCAAAGCGAGGACGTCGTTGCGACGGCGATGCCTCGACGCCGCGAAGATGAAGTCGATTCTCGCGCACCTGAAGCGCGCGCCGCAATCATCTCCTGATGTGCGCTGCGGCGATTGTTTTTTCGGATGGAGAAGACGTGCATTCCTCGCGCGAACGACTACAGCCTCAGCAACTATCTGCACGCACTACCGGGCTGCCGCTCCTCGGCCCTCTTCATGCTGTCGGGGGAGCCCGAGGCATCGTGACCGCGCAGGACGAGTCCTCGTCCATGGCGTAGACCCTTGGGGCCCAACAAGATGACGCTTCAGCTCGCCACCGCCGGCCAATGAGCACGACCACCGCGCCATTCACTCGCTTCGCCTCGCCGCTCACACCCGCCATGCCGGAGCTCTCGGTCGTGATGCCCTGCCTCAACGAGGCGGACACGATCGCGATCGTGATCGAGAAGGCGCAACGCGCGATCACTGAGAACGGGATCAACGCCGAAATCGTGATCGCCGACAACGGGAGCACCGATGGCTCGCCGGAGATCGCGCGCAAGCTCGGCGCGCGCGTGGTCGCCGTCGATCAGCGCGGCTACGGCGCGGCGCTCATGGGCGGCATCAACGCGGCGCGCGGCACGTACGTGATGATGGGCGACGCGGACGACAGCTACGACTGGGGAGAGATCCCGCGCTTTCTGGCGAAGCTGCGCGAAGGCTTCGACCTCGTGCAGGGATGCCGCCTCGAGACGGGCGGCGGCACCGTGAAGCCCGGCGCGATGCCCTTCCTGCATCGCTGGTGGGGAAACCCGATGTTCAGCGCCCTCGCGCGCTGGTGGTTCCGCACCCCGATCCACGACATCCACTGCGGCATGCGCGCCTTTCGCCGCGACATGTGGCTCTCGCTCGACCAGCGCTGCACCGGGATGGAGTTTGCGAGCGAAATGGTGATCAAGGCCAGCCTCTTCCAGGCAAAGACGGCCGAGATTCCGATTACGCTCTCGCCCGATGGCCGCACATCGCATCCGCCGCATCTCAAGACGTTCCGCGATGGCTGGCGGCATCTTCGATTCTTCCTGCTCTTCTCGCCGCGCTGGCTGTTCCTGATGCCCGGGCTCACGCTGATTCTCGCCGGCACCGTTGGCTACGCCCTCGCCATGCCGCAGCTGAGCATCGGCAAGATGACCTTCGACGTTCACACGCTGCTCTTCGCGAGCCTCGCGATCATCTGCGGCTATCAGTCGATCGCCTTCGCGCTCATGACGAAGGTATTCGCGATCATGGAAGGGCTCCTCCCCGAGGATCCGCGCCTCAACAAGTTCTTCTCGATCGTGAATCTCGAGAGCGGACTCTCGCTTGGCGCGCTCGGCATGCTCGCGGGGCTCGGGCTGCTCGGCGGGGCCGTGCACCAGTGGTCGAGCGTGGACTTTGGCGCGCTGAACTACGAGCACACGATGCGCTGGGTGATCCCCGGCGTGATGCTCACAGCGCTCGGCTTCCAGACGATCCTCTCGAGCTTCTTCGCGAGCTTGATGGGCATGCGGCGCCGGTGAGCGTCACCGCGATGCAGCCGCCGAGTGGCGCCGAGTTCGATGCATACGCCGAGAACTACGACGAAGCACTGGCGATGGGCCTTTCCTTCACCGGCGAGCCGAAGGAATACTTCGCCTCGGCACGCGTGTGGTGGCTCGCCAAGCGGCTAGCGGCGGCGAAGTGGCCCGTGCGCACCGTCATGGACTTCGGCTGCGGCACCGGCTCGGGCGTCCCGTTCCTGTTCGACGGGCTCGGCGCGAAGCTCGTGCACGGCGTCGACGTGTCGGCTGCATCGCTCGAGACCGCGCGCAAGATGCACAAGCGCGACGGCACCACCTTCGCGCTGATCGAAGAGCCGATCGGGCCCACCTTCGACCTCGCCTTCTGCAACGGCGTCTTCCACCACATTCCGGTCGCCGAGCGTCGCGCGGCCGCGGCGTACGTGCACGATGCGCTTGTGCCGGGCGGCTACTTCGCGCTCTGGGAAAACAACCCGTGGAACCCGGGAACGCGTTACATCATGAGCCGCGTGCCGTTCGACAAGGATGCGATCACGCTGACGCCACCGGAGACGCGCAGGCTGCTGCGCGACGCGGGCTTCGACATCGTGCGCACGGACTATCTGTTCGTGTTCCCCGGTGTGCTTCGCATGCTGCGACCGCTCGAGCGCCTGCTCGTGCCCTTCCCGCTGGGCGGGCAGTATCTCGTGCTCGCACGAAAGCGGTGACCACTTTGCTCCAGCGCCGGCACTCACCGGCGCACGCTCGATGACCGACACAAAAGCACTTCTCGTTCTCCTGATCGCCGCGCTGCTGGGGCGCTTCATCACGCTGCCGCGCTTCGCCGAGTCTTCGACGCGCGTGCTGAATGCTCGCTGGGTACCGTTCGTGATTGGCGCGATCACGGCCGCGTTCATGACGTGGCTGTGGGGCGGGCTCGATCAGGTCGCGGTGATTCACGATGAGGCCTCGTACCTGCTGCAGGCGAAGATCTACGCGGGCGGGCACTGGACGTCGCCCGGGCTGCCGCTGCCGGAGTTCTTCGAGCAGTATCACGTGTTCGTCACGCCGATCCTCACGTCGAAGTATCCGCCGGGGCACGCGCTCGTACTGATTCCGGGGATCTGGCTCGGCCTGCCCGGCTTGATGCCCGTGCTCCTCCTTGGACTGTGCGGCGCGCTCGTGTACGAGGTCGCGCGCAGGGTCGCGAATCCGTGGGTCGCGCTGCTCACGTGGTTCCTGTGGATGACCGCGTCGGGGATCATGGACTTCGCGCCCAGCTATCTCTCCGAGTCGTCCACGAGCGCGCTCTGGATGCTCGGCTGGTACGCGTTGCTGCGTTGGCTGGAGAATGAAGAGCCGAAGTGGCTTGCCTGGCTCGCGTTCGCGATCGGGCTCGGATTTCTGAGTCGACCAGTGACGATGGTGGTCTTCGCGCTGCCCGCGGGGATCGTCGTGCTTCGGCGAGTCGCGAAGCGCGGCGCGTGGAAGGAGCTGCGCCTCCCCGCTGGCGTCGGCTTCGTGTTCCTCGGGATCTGGATGTTGTGGAGCCAGCGCACGACGGGGAATCCGCTCGAGGCTCCGTACGGGCTGTATTCGCGCTACTACTTTCCCGACGACGTGATGGGCTTTGGGCTCACCGGGCTCAAGCCGCTGCGGCCGCTCAACGCGGACATGTTGCGATTCAATGAGTTCGTGCAGCTCGTGCACAAGGACTACACGCTCGCAACGCTGCCATACAATCTGCGCGAGCGGATCATCGCGATCGCGGCGAACATGTGGGCGTCGCGCGCGATGCTGCTGCCACTCGCTGCCGTCGCGCTGATCACCACGAGCGCGCCGATCTGGTTCGCGCTCGGCACCACGGTCCTGCTCGTACTCGCGTATCTGTGCTTCGGCCACGCGCCGCAGTGGACCCCGTACTACGTGGAAATCCAGCCCGTGCTCGCATTCATGACGGCGGCCGCGTGGTGGCGCGTGTCGAGTCTGCTCTCGAGCAAAAAGCTCGCGTGGCCGCTTCGCGAGTTGCCGGCGGTGACGGGCGGCGCGGTGCTCGCCGTGATCGCGAGCGCGGTGCTGCTCTTCCCGTACGACACGCGGATGGTGAATTACATCCGCCTCGGCAAGGTCGAGAACTCGGCGTATCACCGCAACTTTCGCGAGCTGCTGAAGCTGGTGCCGAGCGAGCGCAGCATGGTGTTCATTCGCTACGCGCCGAATCACAGCCCGCACATGAGCCTCGTGACGAACGAGCCGGACTTGAACGCCGCGCGCGTGTGGACGGTCTACGATCGTGGGCAGGACAACATTCGCCTGATCAGGCTCGACCCAAAGCGCACGCCGTATTTGTTCGACGACGAGCATCGCGTGCTCGTGCAGCTCGACTCGACGGGGAAGCCGATGATGGATCGCATCATTTTGGAGCCGGGAACGCGGAACTAGAAAAGTTCGTTGAGCACCGTGAACACGAATCAGACTTCCAGCCATGTTGCCATCGTAACCGGCGGTGGTCGCGGGCTCGGCCGGGCGATGGTCCTCGGACTTGCACACGCTGGCCTCCACGTCGTCGCGACCGCCGCGCGCGAGCGCACTGAGATCGATGCCGTCGCAGCAGACGTGCAGCGGAGCTGTGGAGAATCGCGGGTTCTTCCGATCGTCGCCGACGTCACGAAGGACGACGATTGCGCCGCAGTCGTCGACGCCGCAGTCGAGCGGTTCGGGCGGCTCGACATTTTGGTGAACAACGCCGGTCGCGGCATGAAGTACGTCAGCAACGAGTTCATGACTGAGCCGACGCGCTTCTGGGAGGTCGCACCGGAAACGTGGCGCATGCTGATCGACACCAACGTGAACGGACCGTTCATGATGGCGAGACGCGCGGTTCCGGTGATGCTGAAGGCGGGTTGGGGACGCGTGATCAATGTGTCGGCCAGCCAAACGACGATGCGCCGGCGCGGCTTTTCTCCCTATGGCCCTTCGAAGGCGGCGCTCGAATCGGAAACGATCATCTGGGCGCAGGATCTCGACGGCACGGGCGTCACCGTGAACGCGCTGCTGCCGGGTGGAGCGACGCGCACGGGCATGGTGCCGGACGGCATGTCGGAGCAAGCGAAATCGGAGATGCTCGATCCTTCGGTCATCGTCCCGCCGCTGCTCTGGCTCGTGTCGCGGGAAGCCGACGGAATGACGGGCCGTCGATTGGTGGCGACCAAGTGGCAGACAGGAATCGATGGCAGCTCGGCCGCAGAGGCGGCGACCGAGAGCGCAGGCTGGTAGGGCAGCGACGCGATTATCTTAGTACTAAGATAATTCGGAATTTCGCGTTGGCCGCATGACTCACCACGCCTGATCGAGCCAACGTACGATCGCGGGTGCGTGGTCCTTCACCGTGCCGTACTCGAGCAATACCAGCAGGCCGCACAGTACGCACGCCACGAGCAGTTTGGTCTTCGCCCACTCATCGTCGAGAAACCGCCCGGACAGCGCGGCGCTCAGGCCTGCCCAAAACGGTGCTTCCCACATCCAGAATCCGCGAGCGAGCTCCGTCAGGTCGTCGAAGAACTTGCGGAATACCGCGACATAGACCGGTACGTTCAACACGGCCAGCGCGATGAGGAGGTGCGGGCTCTTCATGTCGAGTGGACGAGCGAATAAGCTCAGGCGCCACGTGGTGCTCGAGCTAGGCCGCGCGCAGCGCAGCCGCTGGCTCGCGCGTCGGATGCGATGCTACCGTGAGCCGCACAGCGTGACGGAACTGTCCATCTCAATGCGCCAGCTTCGCAAAGCGAGCACGAAGGAATCAATTGCCGGTGCCTCAACCTTCAGATGCACGTGCGCAACGCGTTGACCAAGGCCGAAGGCAGCGTACTTGTCGCACAGCTCCACTTCGATCACCGGATGACCCGCTCGGTCGACGCAGCGGCAAGTGAAGTGGACCCAGCCACCAGCTACCCGTTCATCTCGTGACCCCAGCGTGAACTCGCGCACATCCGTCGGCGAGCGTGGAAACCCCTCGAGCGCGGTGGCAAGTTCGGCGGCAACGGCGTCTGCGCCATAGAGGTCAGTCGCGCCGGCAAACTGACCGTCCGCGGCACTAACCGTGACCATGGAGTAGTCCTCGTCCCTGCCAGTCACGCAAAACTCCAGGCGATTCGGTATCCGGTCGGTAGTCACACTCTCCTGCATCGAATCTCCGTGCACATCGCAGCGCTCGCGCTAGCCCGCGAACGAATCGATAGTCGTCGGGCTCGACGACCTTTGACTACGACCACGTTATGTGGCGGACGAATTGGCGTCGGTCCAGCGTACAAAGTCTGCACGCGGGTGTCGCGAGAGCCACGTACGAACGATCGTGCCGGCATGATCACCATCGCGAGCCGCAAGACCGCAATGGGGATGTGCCGGCTTTCCATCTGCGCCGGGATGTTCATGGGGTGTGCCGCGACTACACTCTGCACACAGAATATGCGTGGTCGAGCCCCAATCTTCGGCAGCGCCGCCCAGCTCTTCCGCGCAACTCGCTAGCGCATCAATGGCCTCGGCGTTCGCCGTCGCGAGCTCTACGATGTACTTCTTGAGCGGCGACGGAGAGATGACGTCGAGCATATTGAACACGGAATACTTTCGCTCGCCGACGATCCGATATCCCTCAACTGCGCCGTCCGTGAGCACGATCGCGCCGTGGTTGTGAGGATTCGTTGGCAAGGGAATACTGAGAATTTTCGCGCGAGCCGGATCGATACGATCAGCCCACACGACTTCCCCATTGCCATTTGGGTCTAGACGAATGGGCACCAAGCCAAACGCGAAGTTCGGCGGCCCGCTGCCTGCGGGCGCCTCCATACCGCACGCGAGCCACGCCCGGCGCGCCTCCGCCCAGTCCTTAACGGCCGTCGCGGCAATACCCAGGTTCCACCATGCAGCTTCGTCGTCCGGATCGAGAGCGGCAGCCCGTTGGTTGAAGCTGAGTGACTCTGCCCAACGTCCCTGATACTTGAAGAGCAAGCCGAGATTGTAGTGCGGCACGGACCACTCGGGGCTGAGGGCCGCCGCTCGGCGGTAGGAGGCTTCAGCACTTGCAACATCACCGTCGTTATCGAAGGCGCGCCCCTGCTCTACGAAAAGTTCCGCTTCTGTCATCTAATAAATGTGTGTCGCGGATTAGCGTCATGGCTCACTTGGGAGCGATCAAATAGAGAGCGAGTGCAGAGACGTCGCAATCCAGAAATCGCTTTACAGCGGCCCCACCGCCCCGCTTACCCGCGCAGCGGCGTGACTCGCTCGTCCGTGAAGCTCACCCCCCGCGCGGCGATGTCATACCGCACACGCAGCGCGACGTGCGTCTTCGCGTCCACCCACATCGTCGCTGGCGCGCCTGGAATGCCGACGGTCACGATCCACACGTCTCGATGGCCGAGCCGGGAGAGGTCCACGCTGGTGCGCTCGCGCACCGCCACCGGCATCTCCACTCGTCCGCCGCGCTCGTAGATGAAGAACGGCAGCTCCGCCGAAAAACCGCGCTCGAGCGGCAGCGACGCGACCACGAGATCGATGATGTTGGAGTCGAAGTAGGCTCGCCGGCCGGACGAAGCGACGCGCGCGCACGCCCATGGCCACACCCTCCTTATCGCAGCGTCACCACCAGCGCGCCGCCCTGCGACTGCTGACCACTGAGGCTCCGCGCACTTTCCGGTTTCAGATACTGCACCAGCTGCACCTGGGAGAGCGGAATCTCGCGGAGCCGCTCGACCCCCTTCGGCTCGCGCATGTCGCGGATGTAGACATCGGGCGCACCGAGCCCGTGGCCGGTGAGCATCTCCGGCCGGAGCGTCTGGAGCGCGTCGTACAGGTTCGTCGCCGCCGTGTTCATCAGCGCATCGCCCGTGAGCGCGTCGCGACTCGACGTGCTCGAGCTGGCCGTGCCGTTGGACTTCGCCGAAGCGCCGGCGACACTCTTGTTTCCTCCACTCGCGCAAGCCGCGATGAGTGCACCGGCAAATACGATTGCCGTCGCGACGACGCGACGTGTCATCCTGTGTGAAGCAGTCATTGATGAGCCTCGAGTGAGTGGTTCACGTCTGCCCTCGGTCAGTGGGTGAGCGTTGAATCGCCTTGCGCGTAGCTCGTGCTGTCACTCGGCATGAACGTGACGTGAATGAACACATCATCCGGCAGGTAGCGCTGCGCGGCTGCTTGCAGCTGCGCAGCAGGCACCTCGCGCTCCGGGTACGGCGAGGGAATTCGATCCAGCGGAATTCCGAGGCGGCCGTAGAGGAGCATCGTCTGCGTCCAGTACGCGTTGCTCTGGAGTCGCGTCTCGAGCTGCCGCCGCTGCACGGTCGCCACCCGTGTCGCCTCGGCGTCTGTCACGCCATGCTTTCGAAGCGAGTCCACGAGGTGCTGGAGCTCGACGTTCAATTGGTGCATCCGCTCCGGTGCGGCATCGAATGCGGCGATGACCCGGAAGTGCTCGTCGGGAAAAGCGAGCGTCTCACTCTGAAAGGAGGGGGAGTACGTGCCCGAGAGCTGCTCGCGCACGCGCGTGCGAAGGCGGTCCTGGAACACGCTCGCGAGTGCACCCAGCCGCTGCCGCTCGCGCAGGTAGTCGTCGGGCTTCGTCGGGAATGGACCGTCGAAGATCAGGACGGTCTGCGCCTTGGGAAGCGGTAACGAGTTGATGATCCGGTTGAGCCGATGCATGTACGGCCTCACCTCCTCGCCCTTGGGCGTCTCGTGCTGCCCCGTGCTCGGCAGACTCGCCACGTAGCGCTCCACGAACGGCCTGACTTCGGCGGGCGAGATCGCGCCCACGACTGTGAAGGTGAAGTTGCTCGCGTTCCCGAAGCGATCGTGATGCACCGCCAGGAGTTGGCGTGCCGAGGCCAGCTCGGCCAG
>Ga0157376_10002817_pt1 | contig 11888 bp, 8 predicted proteins | sample M45metaG_FD_121801 | JGI IMG/M metagenome (GOLD analysis project Ga0157376, IMG submission 121801) | Miscanthus rhizosphere microbial communities from Kellogg Biological Station, Michigan, USA - M4-5 metaG | ecosystem: Host-associated > Plants > Roots > Rhizosphere > Soil | place: USA: Michigan... | reverse complement strand
GAGGCCGATGGCGTGGGCGGAGAGGAAGGGACATGGAGAGGTGGTGGGGTTGTTGAGGAGTGTGGGGGCGAGGTGATGTAAGTCCTGGTTCGACAAAGTCACGGCTTTTCTGTGGATGAGAAACTGCCTACTCGCGCGGAAGAAGGACGGGCCGATCTGATCTCCCAGTTCATCGAGGCTTTTGTTGACGAGGTATTGCTCTTTATTGAATGTAGTGAGGAAGACGGCACCTCTTTTAAGATAAAAGAAAGCGCTCTGATCGATGCCAATGGGGAGGATCTGATCCTTCTGGTAAACGAGGATGGAAGAGGTTTCGGTAGTTTTTGGGGTGCGGAAGAGGTCTTCGAGTGTCTTATAGCGCAGGGTGTCGCCAACGATCTTTTCGCGGAAATTAAGATATTTCTTTATGGCGGCTGCTACGGAATCTGTGGTGAAGGGTTTTAGGATATAGTCGATGCCGTTGGCCTGGAAGGCATTCAGCGCATATTCGTCATAAGCCGTGCAAAAGATCACGGGGACATTCACGGGCGCGGTGGCAAAGATCTCAAAGCTAAGGCCGTCGCCGAGTTGGATGTCGGAAAAGATGAGATCGGATTCGGGCATGTTGTTGAACCAGGCGATACTTTCTTTGACGGTGCCGAATATTTTTGAAATAGCGGCCTTTGGCTGGCAAGCTTTGATGGTTTGGGCGAGGTCTTCGGCGGTGATGATCTTCTCCGGCCTGGATATCGGTCTTGTAAAGACTCTTCATCATGCTGAGGGCATTGAATAAAAAATGCGGATGGATCTGCTGTTTCAGGAGGAGGTTCACGGATTCTACGTTGGCTGCCCGGAGCCGGGAGTTCTCGATCTCTATGTTGGTCTTTTCGAGGCGAAGGAGAACAAAGCTTTGCATGATCAGCACGATGCTGTTGTTCATGAGGCTTTCGAGGAGGATGTTGTTCCAGCGGGCCTGGATGGTCCAGGGGCCGGGGAGTTTCAGGATGGTGAACTCGAGCGGATCGGTCGCGGTGAAAAGGAGGATGGTAACTATGTAGCCGGCGAGATATTTATAGGTCCTTTGGGTTAGTCGGTTGAGGTTGGGGTGAGTGCGGCGGATGAATGTGATTATGGCAACGTTGATGAGGCCGACGGCGATGAATCTACCTCCGACAAGGAGGGAGAAGAGATAGGCGCTGCCGGCGGGGATCTTGAAGGATGGCGCGAAGGTAGGGGAATTGGGGGTGAAGGTGCCAGAGGTAGGTTGGGGAGGCGGACAAAATGCAGGTTGAGGTGGACGATTTTGACGGCCGCTCCTTAACTGAACTTTAACCTTGATGGGGCTTGATATTCAGTAACTTCGATGTTCAGTTTGTTGATGTATCTCTGATGAACCGGATAAAGGACAAATATCGGCTTTGGGTTTTGCAAGGAGTTTTTCTTGTAACCTTCGTGGCGTTATTCACGGGACAATTTTCCGGGAAGTATCGTGAACATAGGGGTCGTCCGACATACCAATGCGGGATTTCCCCGGCCGATAATTTGAACGACCATGACCGGGATTCTCATTCCTCCGTCTTTCCTCCTCATTTCAGTTTGAAGCTTGAGAAGCGTGATGATGGCGGCGGGTGGTTGGGATCTGTTCCGGCCTTTATTACTCCTGGTTTTTGGGGAGCCGAAAGTTGTGCATTGAGCTCCGTGCCAGCTGAGACGCTTGTTTCTCCTTTTTCATTTTCTCTTTTACTTCGAGGACCCCCTCTCGGGTGATCCAGACGTTGCATTGACCGATAGCCGGATGGCCTTTCTGCCCTTCGGAGATGTCTAATTTTTCACATTAAATCAAGGATCATGAAGGTGAAGCGGAATTCGCTTGCTGATACCCTGTCTTCGCAATTGACGGTGAGGAGCAAGTTGAGGGGGATCAGGGGTCAGGCGGGTATAGAAAAGAGGAATATTGTTTATTCGGAAGAGGAATTGGAGAGATTGAACAGGATAGCGCGGATGCCGCCTTTTTGCAGGTGGAATCGGGGAAGGGAGGGTGATTATTTGTAGGGGAGGATAAAAGAAGGGCCCACAGCGATGTGGGCCTTTTTGCGGACCGGACGGAAATAAATGTCCGGAATGTCAACCCCAAACGTCTTAGTCATGTAGCGTGAGGGGTTCACGTGTAATTCATCGACAATATTCATCGACAATGAAAAAAGGCTTTTTCAGATCGCCGGTCGTATTGATCCGCATCAGTTCCATCCTGGTTGTTTTAGAGACAGTCGGGCATATGACGGGATATCCCTGGACCTCAAACCGTGTTCCCGAGGAAGCACAACTCGTCCATTCGATGAAAGCTGTCGACTTTTTATTCTTTGGTGAACGTTCAACGTATTGGAATCTTTATACCGGATGGGGCCTTTTCATCGCGGTTCTCCTGCTCACATTGGCAATTATGCTCTGGATGTTATCGAATTTCACCCGGCTGGCGCCAAAACAAGCAGGAGGCATTACAGGAATAATCTCCACAAGTTTGATGGCCTGTGCTTATCTTTCATTTCGGTTTTTCTATCTGCCATCTAGTCTATTACTATCCGTTACCTTCGTAATTCTACTGGTGGCGACAGTGCGGTTGATGACTGAAAAATAGGGCGTGAGCGCATGCGTAAAATTTGATAAAATATCGAACAAATTTAGAATGAAACAATCCATTATTCACACTACAAAGGGACCCGGCAGGCGATTGGGTTATTCTCTTTTGCTCACCATCTTCATGCTGTGCGAAATCTCCCTTCCTGCCCAGTCAATAGCTGTAGCCGATGAATTTGCATTGACTGGCGCTTTGATCTATCCGGCGCCGGGGGAAGTTCCGATCCCTGACGGGGTGGTCGTTGTTGCGCACGGTAAAATTATTGCTGTAGGCAAGAAGGGGGAAATATCGATCCCCCCGGGGGTTCAGACTATCGACTGTACAGGAAAAACGCTGGTCGCCGGCTTTTGGAATACACACGTCCATTTTATGGAACCCAAGTGGAATGATGCAGCCAGGCTCCCCGCCCCGCAGCTTACAGCCCAATTGCAGGACATGCTGACGCGATATGGTTTCACTTCTGTAGTGGACATCGGCTCTGATCTGCAGAACACGCTCGCATTGCGGCGCAGGGTGACGACGGGAGAAGTGAAGGGGCCGCGGATACTGACGGCTGGAATGATCATTTTCCCCAAGGACGGGGTTCCTTATTATGTTACGGACTATTTGCCGCCGGAACTGGTGGCAAAAGTCAAAAAGGGGGAAGCGGCGACGCCTGCCGACGCAGTTCGAATCGTCGATGAACAACTGGCACAAGGCGCAGACGTTGTCAAGCTTATGGCGGTCAGTATAATGCGCCCCAACGGTCAACTTCAATTCAAGCCGATGCCCTTATCCATTGTTCAAGCCGCTACGGCCGAGGCGCATCGTAAAGGAAAACTGGTCTTCGCACATCCTACGAATATGGAAGGCATCGAGCTTGTTCTGGCCGGCCATGTTGACGTGTTGGCACACACTTCGGAAGAGCCATCAAAATGGGATAGTGTAATCACGCGCCGATTGAAGACAGCTAATGTGACCCTTATCCCTACTTTGACGCTTTTCGATCGGGACCAGGATTTCGATGGGATACTGAAAGAAGTAAAAAGTTACTCGGACATCGGCGGCCAGATCATGTTTGGTACAGACGTTGGATTTCTCCCGGACTATCCCTCACTAACGAAGGAATTTGGTTACCTGGCACGCGCCAGTCTGACCTTCTCACAGATCCTCGCTTCATTGACGACGGTCCCTGCGAAACGGTTAGGGTTTGCAGATTCGGCGGGGATGATCAAGCAGGGCATGGATGCAGACCTGTTGGTGCTGGATGGTGATCCGGCCAAAGATCAAAGTGCTTTTTATCATGTAGCGTTGACGTTCCGGCAAGGCAGGATTATTTATCGGAAAAGTCTGTGATCGGAGGTAGATATATGTCCGAAATTGCCTATTTGTGTCCGAAAAAGAATTTAATTGGCCGAAAATTCGTGCATTTGGCCGAAAACCAAGTGTAATGGCCAAAAAGCTAAGGACAGAGGTGGAAAAGGCCCTGGAGCACTTACAAACTCTCCTTCTACATATTCCGGATGGGGCAAGCGTTGAGACCCTTCAGGCTCAGTACGGCAAGCCGATCGGAGAAAGAACCCTCTGGAGATACCTTGTCCTGTTGCAGCAGCGGGGTAGGGTTCGAGCAAGCGGGGCGACCCGGTCGCGGCTTTACCACTTGATTACCGAAACACCTGCGCAGACAGAAAGTGGCCCCGAACGGAAAAATAGCAGCAAACCACTTTCCTCTGAAAGTGAAGCCATCCAACGGCTACTCAAGCAGCCAGCTGCCAATCGTATTCCCGTTGGGTATAATGCTCATTTCCTACAGTCCTATCGGCCAAATGCGGACTATTACCTGACTGAAACGCAACGAGCTCGCCTTATGGCACTTGGTCAGACGACCCACGGTGACTTGCCGGCCGGAACCTACGCCCGGCAGATCTTGCAGCGACTGGTGATCGACTTATCGTGGAATTCCAGCCGGTTGGAAGGCAATACATATAGTCTGCTTGATACGCAAAGGTTATTAGCGCAGGGCCAGGTCGCCTCGGACAAATCGGCGGCCGACTCCGAGATGATCCTCAATCACAAGGATGCAATCGAGTTCCTGGTCGATTCGGCGGGGGAGATCGGATTCAATCGTTACACGATCACGAACTTGCATGGCCTGCTGTCGTATAACTTATTGCCCGATCCCCGCGCCTCCGGGCGACTGCGAACGCATGCGGTCGGTATTCACCTGTCAGTCTATACGCCAGCGGCCATTCCCCAACTGATCGAAGAGAACTTTGAGCTTCTGTTGTTAAAGGCAGACGCTATTCAAGATCCCTTCGAACAGGCATTCTTTGCGATGGTCCACATTCCCTACCTACAACCTTTTGACGACGTCAATAAACGTGTCTCTCGTCTGGCCGCTAATATTCCGCTGAATAAACATAATTTGGCGCCGCTGTCCTTCGTAGATGTTCCCCGGGATTTGTATATACAAGGATTGCTGGGGGTATATGAGCAGCAAAACATCGCACTGCTGAGAGACGTCTTTTTGTGGGCCTATGAGCGATCCTGCCTGCGGTACGGAGCCGTAAGGCAGTCCCTTGGAGAACCGGATGCTTTTCGGGTGAAGTACAGGGATGCAATTCGAACGCTGGTGGCGACGATCGTTGCGCAAGGAATGACACAGGCGGAAGCCCGGCGGCAGATAGAGGAATATGCCCGGCAAGTGTCGAGGGATGAACAGCGACGGTTCGTTGAAGTCGTCGAGACGGAGTTGCTGAGCCTTCACGCTGGCAATATCGCTCGTTACCGGATCCGGCTGTCAGAGTTTGCTAATTGGCAGGTTGTCTGGAATGGTATCGGCCAACAAACAATTTAGGCTATTCTATCACGCGGGACAGTGTCATAGACTGTGACGCGGGATTTTTATAGAACAAAGGATAGAATTGGAAATAGGAAAACCCGCTCTGGGAGCGGGTTTTTTGCGAGATTTTGCGGACCGGACGGGACTGTCCGAAGTTCTATGATCACTTAAAAATCAATATTTTATAAAATGGTCGAGTTTTTTGGTCGAGTTTGTCGATGGAAACATCCATTTTCCTTCAATCTGAACAGATTTAAACAGATCTGTACAAAAATATAGTTTATCTACACTCGACCAGCTGTAATCAAAAAGGAATCGAATTCGCGACCCCTTTATCACTATCGGTAGGGAACTTATTCGTGCGAAGCAAACTCAGGATATAAATTGTGTTGAAATGCGTCTTTTCGATAGTTTGCGCAGTTGGTTTCTCGTTTAAGAAGAAAACCCGTTTGCCATCATGACCATGATAGCCTTGTCGAAAAAAGAACCCTTTCCCATTGTCTTTGGCGATATCCTTATAACGCACCCGCAACGGCTTGGCAATTTTATCCTTCCCTCTACCTCGGAAGACATTATGCAATACTTGACAGAGCCTGCTTCTTTTCACCCGTACCGGTTGAATCAGAAAATCTCCATCCTAAAGGATAATGTCTGTTGCGCGGTCGCCGGCGACGTACCTCCCTTGAAAGAATTTTTGAAGCGGCTTCGGTACTTTTGCGCCAGCAGACCATCAGTCTCGATCAGTGATATGAATGCTTTCCTTACGGCTTACCAATTACCACAGTCGGGGAGTGGCGTTTCATTTCTACTACTCGTGGTAGAAAGGGAACATGATGGTTATCCCCTTGGGCTTTTCCACCGGGGTAACTGGACGCCACTTACCACCGATCTATTCGGAGAGGTTATTGCGGCCGGATCAGGGGCGTCAAGCTTCTTAGAAGGCTTACAGCGAGACGTGACGTTACGCTCTGGTTACCCGGAGGACAGCCTGGATCGTGCAATCCAAAGAACCGTTATACTGATTGCCTCCCTTTTGGCTGAAGAAAGATCCATATTGCATACCGTGAAGAAGCACTGGGGCGCCGGCTTTGAGGTCGTCTACTTCGACGGTAACAAATTCCAGAAACTAGATAATATTACTTATGTCATTAACCAAGGTAGATATGATGCCGGTGGAAAAGTTTTAGAAGTGCCGATACCGGCGGTCGTCCTTCATTACAAATACCATGGGGATTTACTTGTGATTACAGCGATTGCCCCTTTCTCTGGAGAAACGGAGATCGCCGACGCCGAAATTATTGTTAGGTATAAGTCGTTCAAAGTTAATGCTTTTGTCGTCGAGCCTCTCAATTTTGGGCAAACTATTGATTTAGCCAACTTGGAATCCAAAGCGTCCTTCTTGAGTGAGCGGGTGGCAATGGGATACATCATTGAAACCGAGGGAGGCAGGTACATGCCAGCTAGTTTCAATGTTGGTAACGATTTAAGGGTGGAGTATACGCATCCATCATCGCTTGTCATCACAATGAAGAAAGAGATCAACGAGGCGATTATTAAGGCTTCGGAAGAGCAATTTCCTTTCTTCAAAAAAGAATAATTATCTTCTTCACGGCAGAAGTCGAGGAACTTTGTTGGGTTCCGTAATAACGGTAACCCGGTCCCTGCAGTATACTAGGCGCCTTTAACTAATTCAATTTGAAAATATTGAAAATGGCAGAAATTATACGTCGTAGAACAATCAGGCCCTCTACGAGGGGTAAAAACTCTCCCAACTACCGTGTCGATATCAATAAAGTGGGAAGCGGAGATATATTGATTGTGAAAGTCACTCATGAAAGCAGATCATATAGCAAAACGTTTAAATTCATCGGAAAGGAGTTAACAAAGCGAAAAACCTTGAGTTTTAAAGTGAGTGAAGAGGGAAATAAAATAACTATTCACTGGGCGAGTACACAGCCTACCAATGGATAAAATGATGTAAATGGTAGACAGACTTCTCATCTAAATCTATCGACACTAAAAAGGAAACAGATAAAGAGAAGGCGTCGGTTGGCCCTTCCTGCGGCGCAATTTCTGAGGGCTTAACAATGTGATAATTTTCTTTCATTCGAGAGTCTTGAAGCTGCTATTCGTCGATCCATTTACTTTCTCCAAATGGGGTATAGCATTAATTATCTAAAATATTGATTATTAAATGTTTATTATTTATTGTTTGCTTTTGTGTAGTGTTTCGGAATCGAAAACAATAATAAAATGTAAACAGCTGTATTTGTTTCTTATATTTGTTTGCAAAATATAATTGTTTACGAATCGTAAACGAGATAAAAAAGCAAACATGAAAGAGCGTTTGATAATCGAAAAAGCATTGGCCAATCTGGAAAAACAGACCCAGTTGAAAGCCCACTGGAAACCACTTGACGATCAAATGGATGGCGAGATTCATATTACTTACAATAACGAGATCCATCACATTCCCACCGAAATCAAGGCAGAGGTGCGGGCTCATCAACTTGCTGGATTAATTGATCTGAAAAGGAAGCTGACCAAATTAATGGTGGTGGCCGAATACATCTATCCCAAATTGAAAGAGCAGTTTCGTGCCGAAGGGATTGCTTACTTGGAAACAAATGGTAATATTTTTATTCAGGATGGAAATCTCTTTTTATGGGTGGACAATGCGAAGCCGGAGCGTAAAGAAGCAGCGGGAATGGGCAGGGCCTTTGGCAAAACAGGGCTGAAGCTCCTTTTTCAGTTGTTGCTTGACGAAGATCTCCTGAACCTGACGTACCGGGAGATGGCTCAGCAGACAGGTATTGGCTTTGGCAACATTAATTTTATTCTTACCGATCTGAAGGAGCAGGGTTACCTGATCCCGGTGAACAAAGAGACCTTCCGGTTCACCAACAAAAAGCAATTATTACAAAAGTGGTTACCCGCCTACAACGACAAATTGAAGCCGGCACTTCAGATCGGCACCTTTCGTTTTATACGGGAAACAGACTACTTCAATTGGCGAACGATTAGCCTGACGCCGGGAGAAACATTTTGGGGCGGGGAACCTGCTGGCGGTCTCCTGACCAATTATTTGCAGCCCGAGCAGTATACCCTCTACACCATCGAGAACCGGGGTGATCTGCTTAAAAAATACCGGCTTGCTGCTAATGACAGCGGAGAAATAAAAGTCTACCAAAAATTCTGGAAGGGTGTAGAGGGCCAGGGACCAACAGTACCTCCCTTACTGGTGTACACCGATCTAATTAACAGCAACGACCGACGTTGCATTCAAACAGCGGAAAAAATATACGATGCCTACTTACAAGGTAAATTTTGAACAGATTCGTCAGGAACCGAAGATGGCCAATCTGTTAAAGGCGCTTGAGCGTGGTTTTGAGAAATTCGGGATTGACTTCTACCTGGTCGGTGCCGTCTCGCGGGACCTTTGGATGTCGGGTATTCATGGGATCAAGCCGCGGCGGACCACCGGCGATATTGATTTTGCGGTGTGCATCAACGACAAAGGCGTCTATGAAGCGCTAAAAGAATACCTGATCACTCAGGAAGGTTTCAGCCCCTACAAAGAAAATGCGTTTGTCCTGATCGACAAAGACGGTATGGAGGTCGATCTACTACCCTTTGGAGCTGTTGAAGACGAAGACGGACGGGTGGTAGTGCAGGGAACGGGCTACACCAGTATCCATGTGGACGGGTTTAAGGAAGTGTACGACGATCACCTGCCGGAAGTTGAAATAGCTGGCCACACCTTTAAGTTCTGTTCCTTGCCCGGAATTGTGCTGCTGAAGATGATCGCCTGGGAAGACCGACCAGAGTCCAGAACCAGCGATATAATAGACATTAGCGATATTCTCAACTATTATTTCAAAATGCACGAAGATGCCATCTATGAAGAGCATGCCGATATTTTTACCGATGAAGATGCAGCGGAGGCAAGCCTACCCGAGCTTGCTGCAAGAGTGATGGGCCGGGAGATCAGACGTATTGCCCAGCGGAACGAGAAATTGCAGGTCCGCATCACAAACCTGCTGAGGGCCCAGACTATAGGTGTAGATACCAGCCGAATGGCGGAGATCATGGTGCAGTACTTTAAAAACTCAATCGAAGACAATCTTCGACTGCTGAAGCACCTTAAAAAAGGGTTTGAGGAACATTCCCAAAAGTAAAATTACTATCCGGTTGAACGGCCTACCAGTAAAATCGTTGTATATTCAGACAGGACTAAAATGGGTTAATATATGACCGATGCCAAAACGACGGTGAAGGAATATCTTTCCAAGAACGGGTTTCCTTTTGAAATGCGAGTTGCCAAGCAGTTCAGACAAGCAGGATTTGAAACTTACCAATCCATGCTGTATAAAGACGTTGAGTCTGGGAAAGACAGGGAGATAGACGTAGCTGCCTACTACGTGAGAAACTATAGTGATGTCCAGTTTTCCTTCAAAGTAATTATTGAATGTAAACACGCGAAGACCCCCTGGATTTTATTTACGGGAGAAAACAAAGGCTTTTCCGAATTAAATGTTCATCAGCTTTACTGCTCCAATTATGCTGGCGGCAAGATTCTGGAGGCCTTAGGACGCCATCTCGAATGGCGGAATGCATTCGTCATTGACAAGAGGTCAGCATATGGTATTACAGAAACGTCAAACGGGCCAATTGAAGATGAAGGGCGGAACTCGTATAAAGCACTAAAAACTTTGCTGCACGCATTGCAACATGAGAACGTAGTTGAGCAAACTCATCCCAAACAGTTTGAGATCTTTATTCCCATTATCGCTGTACAGGGAAAACTGTTTGAATGTTACCTTAGCGATTCTAATGAGGAAGTGATAAATGAAATTGATGAGGGGCAGTTATTATACAAATCGAATATCTCCCCAGGAGTCTTTCCCATCGTAAACGTAGTGGCAGAACAAAAGGTTCCGGCTTTGGCCAAGAAGATATTTGACGATTTGCATCGAATCTATGAAGATCATTATTCTGATATCGGTTATTTTATCAGTAACTACCCTAGCGCCATAGTTGCCTTTTAGTGAAGAAAGCAATGTTACTCTCCTCCTCCAATTTAACAAGTTTGAAAAATCCGTGTGCCAGTTTCGGTTGAAATTTGATCGTGTAGTTCAGTTGGTCGGCCAATGTAAATTTTGGATCAACGTCTCATGAACGCACTTGCGTCGTTTGTCCTAAAATCTTGATGAATAATTATCTCGGTATTCAATAATGTTTTGAGATCTGGATCACATCTATAACATTATTGCAAGTAGATTTTGGATTCGCCATTTCGTTTTGATAGCTTTCCGCATGATGGTTTGACAGGTGTTTGCATACTCCCTTTTTTTGCTCGATTTTGGTCGAGTTTTTGGTCGAGTTTGAATCTGTTCACCTCTGTAAAGGTAGTAAGAGAAAAAAGTGACACACCGTTATAAAATATTGAAAAGCAGGTGCTTTTTTGTTCGGATTTGTACAAAAAAGAAAGGATCACTGTAAAAGTGATCCTTTGCTTTGTATGCTTTCTGCGGACCGGACGGGACTCGAACCCGCGACCTCCGCCGTGACAGGGCGGCATTCTAACCAACTGAACTACCGATCCAACCTCCGAATTTTGGGGGTGGCACCGGTGGTGAGACCGGGGACCCTTTCGTTTTTCGGGATGGCAAAGATAGGAGAATTTTGATTTTCTCCAACAAATTTTTCCTGTAAAAATTTGATTTCCTTTAATTTTGGCGCAATCGATACTTTTGTAAGAATTATGCCTCAAGCAAAAAACCGCCAGTTCCTGGATTTTGAAAGGCCGATCAAAGAATTGTTCGATGAGATCGAGAAGTTGAAGCAGACCGCCGAGAAGACGAAGGTGGATCTGAGCGATTCGATCCGGAAGCTGGAGGACCAGGTGATCGAGCGGCGCCGGGAGATCACTCAAAAGCTTACGCCGTGGCAAAAAGTGCAGTTGAGCCGGCACCCGGATCGCCCGTACACGCTGAAGTACATCGATAAGATGTGCACGAATTTTGTCGAGCTGTTCGGGGACCGGAATGTGCGCGACGATAAAGCGATGGTGGGCGGATTCGCACAGCTGGATGGCCAGACGGTGATGATGATCGGCCAGCAGAAAGGCGCGAATACGAAGATGCGGCAGATGCGGAATTTTGGGATGGCCAACCCGGAAGGGTATCGCAAGGCGCTCCGCCTGATGAAGATGGCCGAGAAGTTCGATAAACCTATCATTACCCTCATCGATACGCCAGGGGCTTACCCGGGCATGGAAGCGGAAGAAAGAGGACAGGGAGAAGCGATCGCCCGCAATATCTATGAAATGATGCGACTGAAGGTGCCGGTCATTTGTGTAGTTATCGGAGAAGGAGCTTCGGGCGGTGCGCTTGGCATCGGGGTCGGCGACCGCGTATTTATGTTGGAGAATTCCTGGTATACGGTCATCTC
>Ga0157376_10002813_pt1 | contig 11893 bp, 6 predicted proteins | sample M45metaG_FD_121801 | JGI IMG/M metagenome (GOLD analysis project Ga0157376, IMG submission 121801) | Miscanthus rhizosphere microbial communities from Kellogg Biological Station, Michigan, USA - M4-5 metaG | ecosystem: Host-associated > Plants > Roots > Rhizosphere > Soil | place: USA: Michigan... | reverse complement strand
ACGCTGTCGCGTAACAGCGCTTCAATCGCTCTTACCAACTCGCGCCCACTCGCTCGCAACTCGCTGATTCTTTGTTGTACGACTCGGTCCAGCACCTTCTGCCCTTTCGGCAGCAGCGACACCAACACCTGCCTACGATCTTCTTTGCCGCGCGACCTCCGCACGTAGCCGCGCCGCTCCAGCCGGTCTACCAGTTCCACCGCGCTATGATGTTTTAACGCTAGCCGGTCCGCCAGCGTTTGTATTTTTCCGGGCATTTCTGGCGGCAAGCCGCGAATCGCCAGCAGCATCAGATATTGCTGTGGTTCCAGCCCTGCGCTCCGCGCTGCCGCGTCGCCTTCTTTCAAAAATAGCCGGATCCGGTAACGAAGTTCTGCCAACGTGCGAAATTCTGCCACGCCTATCTTCTTGCTCATTCTCTGATTCTATCGTGGAGCGATATGTTTTGCCAACTGCAGTAATAATCGTGTTTCGGAGGAATCCCTGCCGTGGAGCTATAGCGGTTTTCGAAATGCCTTCTGGGTCTTGTAGTGCTCGTACCCATTTCGCAGATAAAATCCGTGCGCCCGCTCGCGCACAACATTCGATCGTACCGACATGCCCTGGCAGCCACGCGCCCTGGCCCACTGCTCTGCCGCTTCCAGCAACTTTGCCCCGGCCCCCAGGCTTCGTTGCGCTTCATCCACAATCAATCCATTCACTTCCGCGCGTAGCGCCGCCTCCAACAGCGGTGTCACGCTCACATGCAGCCAGCCAACAATTCCTCGCTCAGCCTCTGCAACAAAAATCGCGTGCAGTGCCGCCGGCTTGATCCGCTTCATTCTTTGAGCAACCTCTTTCGCGGTCGCCGGATACCCCAGCTGTCCGCTCAACTCCGCCAGCCGCGCCGCATCCTTCGCGCGCGCACGCCCAATGCGCAGCGCGGCCATCTCAGAAGTTTTTTTTCGAATCGAGGAGGATTGTGACCGGTCCTTCATTCACCAACTCCACCGACATCATCGCCTGAAATATTCCCGTCCCAACACTAACGCCCAATTGTCGCAGCGCCCCACAAAATTCTTCATACAACGCCTTCGCCAGTTCCGGAGGCGCCGCCGCAATAAAACTCGGCCGCATTCCCCCGCGCGCATCACCATACAATGTGAATTGCGAAACCACCAGCGCTCCGCCTTTCACATCCAGCAGCGACAAATTCATCTTTTCATTTTCGTCTTCGAAAATCCGCAGGTTCGCCGTTTTTTCCGCCAGCGCAACCGCGACTGCCGCCGTATCCTCACGTCCAACACCCAGCAAGATCATTAGCCCAACGCCAATTTCGCCAGTTACATCGCCACCCACCAACACTTTCGCACGGCTAACCCGCTGCACCACAGCTCTCATGGATTTCCTACCCTTGCCAATCCGATCGAAAACTCGCGCCTGGGCAGCGCACGTGCCCGCCGCAGGCAGGCACTGCTGCGCCCTTCTTCGAATCCTCCGTCGCTTACCGCTCCGCGTCTACTGCGCCGCCTGCGAAGTTTTCCCTGCCTTCCGCGGCAACATCTCCGGCAGCTGTGCCACGTTGTACGCGTAAACGGCCAGCACCTGCGCGCCCTCCGCTAAATCATCCCATCGCACTCGATCGAGCGTATCGGTCTGCGAATGATGATCCTTCTCGTAGTTCGCCACTTCCTGTATGCACCACGAAGCCGGCACTCCCGCATCATCAAACGGTACGTGATCGCTGCCGCCTTCCGAACGCAGACTCGGCTCCGCCAAACCGATGCTCTTGTCCTTCGCCAGCGGATACAGCACCCGGTCCAGCGTTTCGCGTGCCGCGTAGTTGTGCATCAGCCCAATCGTCAAAACCTTTCCGGTACCGGTATCGTGCACCAGCACTCCGGAAATCTTGCTCATCTCATCTTTGTGCGCAGCTACGTAGGCTCGCGATCCGTTCAGCCCCTGCTCTTCTCCGGTAAACAGCACAAAGCGGATGGTCCGCTTCGGCTTCAAGCCTGATTTCACCAGAGCTCGCGCCGCTTCCAGCACCGCCATCGACCCGGTTCCGTTATCGGTCGCTCCGGTTCCCAAATCCCACGAGTCCAGATGCCCTGCGATAATCACCACTTCATCCGGCTTCTCGATTCCCTTAATTTCCGCCACCGTGTTGTACACCGTGACCGGCTTTTCGCTGAAGCTGCCTTGTATATTGACTTCCGCTTCGACCGGCCCAGCGTCCAACAGCCTCCACAGTAGCGTTGCATTCTCCCGGGTCATATACGCCGAAGGAAGTGTCCCCGGCGCGTACCCGCGCGAAAATCCCGTTCCCATATTCAGCAACCCAAACCATTTTTCAGAGACGGTCAGCACCGCCGCCACGCCTTCATCTTTTAGAAATTTTGCTTCCTCCGCTATCATTTGACGCCTGCCGCGGTAGTCCGCCAAAGCCATATTCTTCGGATGATCCAGCGGCAAATTGCTTTGATCATAAGGAGTCAGCATCGGATTCGACGGGCCTTCGGTCTCTCCCGGCCGGTCCAGCAGCACAATCGATCCCTTCAATTTTCCCTGGTATTTTTGCAGGTCTTCCAATTTCTGAACGCCCAGTCCAACCACCGCGCCTCGCACCGTTCCATTCGTGCTGGGAGACCATCCTGCCGCCTCCAGCGTCAAGTTCTGCTCCGTCGGCGCCAACACTCGTCCCGTCGCCGGCCCGCGCGTCCAGCTATTGGCAATGTTCCACGGCTCCAAATGCGCGTTCTCCAATCCCAGCGCCTTGAATTGTTCCATCGTCCAGTGGCTGGCCTGATCGAGCTTCGGTGTTCCCGTCAGCCGTGGCCCAATGCGGTCGGTCAGATAAGATAGATCCGTTTGCAGCTGCCCTTGATCCGCTTTCACCTGCGCAATCAGCTTCGCGTCCATTTCCGCCACTGGATCTGGCTGTGCCGCCTCCGCTTTCGCTACCGCCTCCGTCGGCTGGTACGGCAGGGGACGCCGCGGCAACATCCCGGGTAACTGCGCCGTGTTGTACGCCCAGGCCGCCAACACCTGCGCGCCCTGATTCAAATCGTCCTTCCACACTTTGTCGAACGTGTCCGACTGGCTGTGGTGCGTCTTTGAATACTCCGCTCCATTTTGTATGCACCAGAATCCCGGCACTCCCGCATCGTCAAACGAAGCGTGGTCGGTTCCGAAGGTTCGCAACATGCTCGGTTCCAGCAGCTTCAGTTGGGACAACGGTGCCAGCACCTGGTCCACAATCTCGCGGTCCTGGTAATTGTCGTGCAACCCCAGCGTCAGTACTCTTCCCGTTCCGGTGTCGTGCACCAGCACTCCGGAAATTTTCTCCAAATCATTCTTGTGCGCTTCCACATACTTTTTCGATCCAACCAATCCCTGTTCCTCACCGGTGAACAGCACAAATCGAATCGTGCGCTTCGGTTTCACTCCCGATTTCATCAGCGCCCGCGCCGCTTCCAGTACGGCCATCGAACCTGTTCCGTTGTCCGTCGAACCAGTTCCTAAATCCCATGAATCCAGATGCGCGCCCAGAATCACCACCTCATCCGGCTTTTCGCTTCCCTTAATCTCGCCGACCGTGTTGTAGACCTCCACTGCCTTTTCGCTCAACGTGTTGGTCATCTCGATTTCCAGCGTCACCGGCCCATGCTTCAGCATCCGGAAAATCAACCGGTAACCCTCCCCGGTAATGAACGCCGAAGGAATCGCTCCAATATCAAACTTTTCACCGCCGAGTCCCGTCATGTTCAGCAATCCGTGCGGCTTTCCGGAGTCCCGCAGCACCGCTGCCACGCCTTCCGCCTTGAAGAAATCATTGCGGGCTCGCGACATTTCAATCAACGCTGCAAAGGGTGACGGTGCCGCCGGTTGCCCTTTCACCGGAGGCGGTGCCTGCAACGAACGCACATACTCATCATTCAAATCTTCCGGTTTCGGCGGCGACAACACCGAGGGCTCCTGATAAATCACCACCGCGCCCTTCAGTTTTCCCTGAAACTTCGCGAAGTCCGCCTTAGTCTTCGCGTCGAAGTACACCACCGGCCCCCGCAGCGCTCCTGCGGTACTCGGCGCCCAACCCGCAGACGCAATCGTCAACGAATGCTCCGCAGGAGCCACAATCCGCCCCTTCGCCGTTCCGCGCGTCCACGAATGCGCAATCGTCCATGGCTCCAGGTGTACGTTCACCAGCCCATACTCCTTCATCTTTGCCGCCGTCCAGTCGTTCGCCTGCTTCAACTGCGACGAACCAGTCAGCCGCGGCCCGATGTTGTCCGACAAATATTCCAGATTTTGCATCACTTCGCTGTGCTCGTGCACTTCGCTCAAAATTTGGGCGTCCGCCGCCCCTAACGAATCGCTATCCCCGTCTGGAGGCGTCGCGAATCCCGTCCGCGCTGCAATTCCCGTCAGCATCATCACGCACAACACCACCGCAACTCGTTGAAAACGCATCCTCACCTCGCTCCTGAAAAAATAGGATCTCTTCGCTGCGATTCGATAAATCGCCTTCGTAGCTGCCGCCTTCTGCCTGCCCCGTGTATCGGGGAGGCGGGAGGTTTTTGGTCTTGGAGTGCCGGCTCCACTTTCGTTGCAGCTACCGCCCTCGGCGGCTTTGCAGTGCGGTTTGACGTTGCTTTTCCGGCTTCCTTTACCCCGCTAGGGCTTCTCACACGCAGGCAAGGCAAAGCACTCTTTCACAGCCCAAACTTAGTTCGAAATCCCCGGGCAACTACTCCTTCGACGTACCGACCCACCTCGCCCGTTTCGTCTTTTTTGCTTTCCGTCTCGCTACGCGCGGTGCCCGCTGGCACACCGCACAATAATGGCTACTCCGCCCCGCCACCAGCATGCACTTAATCTTCGCACCGCAACGCAAACACTTCTGGCCGTCCCGCCCGTAAACCTTATGGTGCTGCTGATACTCCCCCGCCAATCCGTCGCCATCCACAAAATCCGAAATCGTCGACCCGCGCAGCTCGATCGCTTTCCTCAGAATCTTCTGCAGCATTTTGCGCAGCATCTCCGCTTCTTTCAAACTCAGCGACGCCCCCGACCTCGCTGGATGAATTCGAGCACTCCACAAACTTTCATCCGCATAAATGTTTCCTACTCCACGTACCACGCTCTGATCCAGTAGTAGCGCCTTGATTCTCGCTTTGCTCCCGCCGATGAGCTCGGCAAACTCTTCTGCACTCGCTAGCAGCGGATCGGCTCCAAATCTCCGCAACTCCGCAGCCAGCGTTTCCCCCGCCAGATACGCCATCCGCCCAAACCGCCGAGCGTCGGTATAGCGCAACTCTCGCCCATCATCGAGCCCAAACATCACATGCGTATGCTTGCCCAGGGGATGCTCTGCAAAATGAGTAGTCATATTCCCGGTCATGCCCAAATGCACTAACAACGCCCGTTGATTTCCCTCAGCCTCGCCCTCTTCTAGAATCTTTTTCTTTCCTCTTTCGACTCTGTGTCTCTCTGCTGCTTTTCCTTCCCCGCCAGTCAACTGCAACAACATGAACTTCCCGTATCGCTCCACCCGCTCAATTTTCTTCCCCGGCAACTCCCGTTCAATTGCGCTGGGATCATCCATAAAATCCGTCTTGCGCAGCGTCACCGACACAATCCGTCGTCCGGCCACCGCAATCTGCAGTCCCCGCGCCACCGTCTCCACTTCAGGCAATTCCGGCATCTTCCTGGCTTCCCTCACCCGCTGCTAACGTTCACTGTCTAGATACTTCCGTGCTCGTTTTCCGCATCAGAACATACGCTTCCGCGCTCAAAATGGAATTTACGCATGACTTGCGCAAGTCCTTTGTTTTGAACAGTTTGTAACAATCACATTGCAAATACCCGTATCCCAATTGTTTTGGATCAATTACATCCACACAAGACGCCCGGGGTGCGGGTAGCTCCTGATGCGGCCAACAGCGTGCCCTCGGACCGAAGCAAGGAGCTAACCCACGGCCAGTCACTTTTTCTGATAATCCGGATACGGCGGATGATCCGGGAACACCACCGGATTCTTCTTTAGCGCTTCGATCGTCACCTGCACCGCTCTTTCCAGCTGCGGATCATGTCCCGCAGCCACCGAAGCCGGATCGTTCTCCACCTCAATGTCCGGAGCGATACCGTGATTCTCCACTTCCCATTCGCCGTGCAACCCGTAAATCGCCGCCCGTGGAGCGGTCACAAATCCCCCATCCAGCAGGCTCGGATAGCCTCCAATGCCCACCAGCCCACCCCAGGTCCGCGTTCCCACCAGCGGCCCCAGTTTGTCCTGACGGAACATCCACGGCAGCGCGTCGCCGCCCGACCCGGCCATCTCGTTGATGATCATGGTCTTCGGCCCATAGATCTGCGCCATCGGCGAACACCACTTTTCTCCTTCGCGGGTCGTCGCGCAACTGCGCAGTGGCCGTCCTATTAAATCAATAATATAGTCCGCGATCGCTCCGCCGTGGTTATACCGCTCGTCGATAATCGCGCCCTGCCGGTCGGTCTGCGCAAAATAATAGCGGTTGAAATTTGCGTACCCGCCGCCCGCCGTATCCGGTATGTGCACGTACGCCAGTTTGCCGCCGCTCAGTTCGTCCACTTTGCGGCGGTTGTCTTCTTCCCAGGTGCGATTCCGCAAATCTGCTTCGGAGTCCACCGGCACCACCGTTGCCTCTCGCGCGTCTTTGCCGTCGGCGTTGGCGCTCACTTTGATCCGGATCTGCTTGCCGGCAGTATTTTCGAAATATTTGTAAATGTCATTCGGCGGCCGTACATCCACACCATTCACTGCGATTAGGTAGTCGCCGACTCTTACGTCCACTCCCGGTTGCGTCAGCGGAGCCCGCAATTCCGGATTCCAATTTTCTCCGTTGAAAATGCGCGTGAATCTGTATCGCCCATTTTCGATTTTGTAGTCCGCGCCGAGCAATCCGCCTTTTACCTCCGGCGCTTTCGGAATATCGCCGCCGAAAATAAACATGTGCCCGATGGTCACTTCGCCCAACATTTCGGTGAACAGGTGATTGATGTCGCCGCGTCCGCCTGCACCCTTCAGGTACCGCGCGTATTTCTTTTCCATGGTCGCCAGATTCAAGCCATGGAAATTCGGCGTGTACAAATAGTCCCGCTCGATTCGCCATACTTCGTGGAACATCTGATTCCACTCCGCGCGCGGATCGACGTACGCTTCCATCCCATCAAGCTTCAATTGTCCGTCGCCCGGCTTGGGAGCCGCCGCCGTCGCCGCAATAAACCATGGCGCGCCCGGCCCAGGCCCCTGCTTGAACAAAACTTTTTCGCCATTCGCAGAAACCGCAAAACTGGTCACGCCCGCCACAAACGCTTCCGTCTTCCGGCTGGTCAAATCAAATTTGGAAACCGTCACCGTAGTCGGCGCATTCAGTGAAGGCACATCCGGAATTTCTGAAAGATAAAGCGTTCCGGCCTTTCCGGCATCCAGCCCAACGTAGTTCGCCGCTTTCACCGGCAGCGATACCACCCGCTGCCCGATACTTTCAAAATCAATGGTGACCGTGACCGCTTCGTCCTTCTTATCCTTACCTTTGTCCTTATCGGCGTCTTTGTCTTTCCCATCGGACTTTGCTTTATCGTCCGCTTTCGATTTGCCCCCGTCCGTTTTTTCGTCCGCTTTTTTTTCGTCGGCCTTTTTCTCCGCGATTTTTTCGTCGTCGCTCTGCGGCTCCATCGGATTTGGATCGCTCTTCTTCAGCACCACCGCATAAACGCTTCGTGAAAGCGGCCGCTGAAATCCGGAAAGATCCAACCACGATGATCCCAAGCCCACATCAGTGCTAGCCGCAAAGAAGAGATATTTCCCGCCCTTGTCAAATACCGGATAACGTGCATCACTCAACCCGTCGGTTATCTGCGTGCTCTTCGCGCCGTCCAGTGAATAGACAAACACGGCGCGGAGGTGATTGGTCAAATACCGCGCATAGGTAATCCACTTGCTGTCCGGCGACCAGGTGCACGAAATCGGCACAGCAAATGCGTCGAACAAATCGGTGGCCACCTTTACCGGCTGCCCCTTCTCAATATCGACGTACCACACGTTCAGCCGCTTGTCGGTGTAGGCAATCTTCTTGCTGTCCGGCGACCATGTCGGCCCGTAGAAAAAAGATGGCGGATTGCCCAGGGAAATTTTCTTTACTTCGCCCATTCCAGATTGATCGACCAGGTGCAAAGCGTATTCGCCGGACTCGTCGGAGAAAAATGCGATCCACTTTCCATCCGGTGACCACGCTGGATCGCGTTCCGCCACCGCTCCGGTCCGCGTCAAGTTGCGGATATCGCCCTTTTCGCCGGGTACGCTGAAAATCTCGCCACGTGTTTCAAACACCGCACGCGCTCCGGTCGGAGAAATCGCCGCATTCTGAATTTTGTCGCTTACTTTTTCCCAGTGTGGACGCGTCGCCGGCAAATCGCCTGCCACGCGAATCTCCACCTGCCTCACTTTGCCCGATTTCAGGTCGTATACATAAATCCCGCCGAACTGTTCGTACACAATGCCGTCCGGACCAGCCCCGAGTGACTTAAAATCAAGTCCCTTATTTTCGATAAGCTGCTTTACCGCTTTGGTCTTGGTGTCGTAGGAAAAAAGTGTGTTGGCGCCATTGCGATCCGAAATAAAATAAACCGTGTCGCCGATCCACACCGGATCGAAATCGTTGGAATTCTCGCGCGGCACTTTTTCCAGCTTCAGGCTCTTCAAATCCACCAGGTATACCGGCGTAGTCTGCCCACCGCGATACCGTTTCCAAGCGTCCTGCCATTTCAAATTAGGCACATACGCGAACCTTGTTCCATCGGCCGAATACGAACCCGCCTCGCCGCGCCACATTGGCAGCACTTCCGGCATGCCGCCGTCGGCCGAAATTGTGTACAACCGGTCGAAGTCCGCATACGCTTCGCGCCCGGAGCGAAACAGAATTTTCTTGCCGTCCGGCGTCCAGCCCACCACCACATCCGCGCCCGGATGCCACGTCAAGCGTTTCGGTTCGCCGCCCTCCGCCGCCATCACGAAAACATCGGCATTGCCGTCGTATTCGCCAGTGAAGGCGATCCATTTTCCGTCCGGCGAAAATACTGGATTGGTCTCATGCCCGCCGGTCGTCAATTGGCGTGCTTCACCGCCGTCGCGTGCCACTGTCCACAAATAGCCGCCGTAGACAAAGACGATATCAGTCTTGCTCATGGTCGGCCAGGTAGCCAGCAACGGCGCATCCTCCGCCACCGAAACTCCCACTAACAGCAACACGCACGCAATCAAGGCCAGGAATCGAAAGCGCATCAATCCTCCCAAACTCACAGATTTTCTTACAGAACTCTTTCAATTGAAAAACCTTGCTCACGGCAACCGAAGTCGGCGTTCGCAATCTTCACTGATTAATGAAGACGGTTCGCTGACGACCACTTCACTTTGTACCCGGCCAAAATCCCGGCTCGCTGATCTTCCGCGTATCCTGCTGCGGCGCGTATTTCTTCACTCCCCCAGCAATCTCCGAAGCTTTTCCGATCAGCAGAAAAACCAGCTGGTCCGCCGGATAATGTTCTTCAATCACTTGCTTGGCAATCGCCGGGGTCACTGCATTGATTCGCGCTTCCAGTTGATTGATTTCGTCGTCGCCCAATCCGTAAAACTCATTGCTGGAAATCAGCCGCGCCAGTTGCCCGGAAGTTTCCAGGGTCGGCGGAAACTGTCCCTTGATGTAGGCTTTCGCGGACGCCAATTGTTCCGCGCTCACACCATCCTGATGCAACTTCGCCAGCACCTGTAAGGCCAGATCAATCGCCTGCACAGTGGATTCATTTTTCGTATAACTGGAAATTGCAAACGCCCCCGCCTGCTTTTTGGAATCAAAAAAAGATTGTGCGCCGTAAGTCAGGCCGGAATCCACGCGCAACGCTTCGTTCAGCTCAGAGGTAAATCTTCCGCCGAAGATCGTATTCACCACGCGAATCGCCACGCGGTCCGGATCGTTTTCCGCGACACCCACATTTCCAATCACAAAAAAGGTTTGCGTCGAATCGGCTTTATCCACCAGCAACAGTTTTCTGCCTTTCACCGCAGTCGGTGCCGAAATCGGCGGCAACGAACTGGCCTTTGCCGGCCAGACTCCGAATACCTGCTCGATCTTTGCGCGCATTTGCGCAGCGCTGAATTCGCCGGCCACCGCCATGATCGTATTTCCCGGCGTATAGGTCGCTTCGTAGAATTTCACGATGGCATCGCGCTTGATGCGCGCCAGCGAAAGTTCATCGCCGCCTTCCGGCCGCCCGTAGGGATGATTCCCGAACAGATATCCGTAGTAGTAATTCAGGACCACCGCTTGCACTTCATCCTTCGCGGCTCTTACACCATCAATATCCTGGGCCAACAGTTTGTCCACTTCTGCTTGCGGAAACGCCGGGTGCAGCACGGCGTCGGAAATCAGATCCAACCCCTGGTCCAGATCCTTGCCCAGGAATTCGCCGGAGATTGCGGTGTAGTCCACGTCGGCACCCGCACCGAAACTGGCGCCGATAAAATCGAGATCTTCGGCGAATTTCTGCGCGCTGCGCTTGGCGGTTCCCTTGCGCAACAATTCCGCGGTGACCGAAGCCAATCCTTCTTCGCCAACAGGATCGGCAACCGATCCGGCCTTGATGATCGCCGCTACGTTGACGATCGGAACGCCGTGTTTTTCCATCAGCAGCAGTGTCATTCCGTTTTTCAAAACCACTTTTTCGTGCGGCGGCAACTTCAGCGTCTGTGTCGCAGCGGTTCCCGCCAATCCCAGCGCCAGAATTCCACTCAACAGCAGGCGCATTGTATTTTTCTTCCGGCTGTTCACTTTGCGCCCCTGTCTCTTGCGTTGTCCGGGACCAATGTGCCTACCGTGCGATTGCTGGCACTAAAGTATTTTTGCGCCACTCTTTGCACATCTTCTTTGCTCACTGCCGCATAGTTTTTCGCGGCAACAAACACTTTGTTGTAGTCGCCAAAAAACACTTCGTAAGTTCCAATGGTATTGGCGCGGCCATTGATGGTGCGCATCTGGTGATAAAACTCCACCAGCCGGATGTTCTTGGCCTTCTCCAACTCCTGGTCGCTGATCGGCGTGTTCTTGATTTGTTCCAGCTCGTCGAAAATAGCCGCTTCACACTTCACGGGATCCACGCCCTGCTTGGGCTGCGCCGCGAAGATGGCCAGCGTCGGATCGAATGCGGGTTGCTGCGTTAGATTCACTTCCAGTGCAATCTGATCCTGGTCCACCAGGCGTTTATACATTCGCGAACTTTCACCCTGCACCAGCACTGTCCGCAAAATGTTCATCGCATAAAAATCCGGATTGTTGGTCTGTGGAACGTGATAAGCGATCATCAGCAGTGGCAGTTCCGCTTGTTTGTGCACCACCAGCCGGCGTTCGCCCATCTGTTCCGGTTCAACGGTGGTCACCGGCGGGGGCGGAGCGTGTTGCGGAATCGGCTCAATATATTTCTCGCAAAGCTGAAAAATCTCCTCCGAAGTCGCATCACCCACCACCACCATGGTGGCATTATTCGGGGCGTAGCCCATTTCGAAATGGCGCTTCAGATCGTCGATGGTCCAGTGTTCGATGTCGCTCATCCAGCCGACCACCGGCCACTGATACGGGTGGGCGATGAATGCCGTCGCACGCAACTGCTCGTCCAGAATTCCGCCATTGCTGGCGTCCACTTCCGTTCTGCGTTCGGAAGCCACCACCCCGCGCTCCGATTCGATTTTCTTGGGGTCAAAATTCAAGTACTGAATGCGGTCCGCTTCGATATCGAAGATCAGATTCAGCGCCGAACGCGGAAACCAATCCTGGTAGACGGTCACATTCTCCGAGGTATAGGCATTGTTGGCCGCGCCGTT
>Ga0157376_10002810_pt1 | contig 11896 bp, 10 predicted proteins | sample M45metaG_FD_121801 | JGI IMG/M metagenome (GOLD analysis project Ga0157376, IMG submission 121801) | Miscanthus rhizosphere microbial communities from Kellogg Biological Station, Michigan, USA - M4-5 metaG | ecosystem: Host-associated > Plants > Roots > Rhizosphere > Soil | place: USA: Michigan... | reverse complement strand
GCAAAGCGCGGCCACAAGCAGTGCGGCGACGATCGCCTGCGCCCACCCCGGCAGCGCTCGCAGGTCTTGCCATACCGTAATCGCGCTGTGCAACACGCCGAGCACAAGCCAGAGCAGCGCCGCCGCCAGCAACGCGAGCACGGCGAGGAGTATCAGACGCAGCGGACGATTGACGGGCGGCATTACGGGATGTTTGGCCGGCGCAGGATGCTGTGGCGATTATGGCAGACGGGATTGGGGCGAGGGGCGAGGGGCGAGGGAAGATCAAGAGCGACGTCGGCCTGCTTTTTCCCTCGCCCCTCGCCCCTCGTCCCTAATCCCCGCCTTTCTGGCATCATCGCCGCGCCAACAGGGAAGATGCCGCATGTGGATCGAAGTCTTTCTGGCGGGAGCGCTGACTGCCTCAGCTGCAAGCCCGGCCGACGATGCGCAGTTGTATACAACGCCGTATTTCCAGACGCTCGGCGTCGCAGCCGGCATGCCGTCGAGCCGCATCTACAAGACCGTGCAGGATCGCGACGGTTACTTGTGGTTCGGCACCCAGGACGGGCTGGCGCGCTACGACGGCGTCGGCTTCCGCGTCTACCGGCACGATCCGAAGGATCCGGATTCGCTTGGCGGCAACGCCGTGACCGCGCTGTTCGTCGATCGCGACAATCGCATCTGGTGCGGCGGCGAGGAATCCGGCCTCAACATGCTCGATGCGGGGCGCAACCGCTTCGCGCACTATCGCCACGATGCAAACGATCCGACCAGCCTCGGCGCCGACGACGTCTGGACCATCAACCAGGACGAATCCGGCGTCATCTGGACCGGCAGCTACGCTGGGGGGCTCGACCAGCTCAGGCCGGGCGCCGGCGGGTTCATCCACTTTCGTCACGATTCCACAAATCCACAAAGTATTTCATCGGACAACGTGCTCGGCCTGCTGCCGCAGCACGGCGTCGGACTCTGGGTCGGCAGCGACGTCGGCGTCGACCTGATCGAGGCTGGCGGCAACATTCGCCACGTCGATCTCTCGGGTCTGCCGGGCAGCGGCCGCATCAATGCCATCAGCCTGCTCGATGCCGGCGACGGAGGCGTTCTCGCCGGCACCCGCCGCGGGCTGCTGCGCATCGACCCTGCGCTGACTGTCTCGGTGGTTGCCGCCGACGGCCTGACCGACAAGCTCGTCTACGGCGTGACCGCCGGCGTCGGCGGCGAACTGTGGATCGCGACGCGCCATGGGCTCAACCGGTTCGCGCCGCCCGGAAACATTGCGAAGTACGTGGAGAATGCCGCCGTGCCGGGCGCATTTCCGGGCGACACGGTGTTCGATGCGATGCGCGATCGCGAAGGCAACCTCTGGTTCACGACGCTCGAGGGCGGTGCGGCCAAGCTGCCGGCGGCGTGGCGCAATTTCTCCCTTTTCCGAAACGATCCCGGCAATCCCCGCACGCTCAGCGCCAACCGCACCCTGGGGCTCGCCGCGGGTGCGGGCCACAGCATCTGGGCGGTGAATTGGGATGGAGGGATCGACCGTCTCGACCCGACGACCGGCGCGGTCGAACGTTTCGCCGAGGGCCGCCTGAGCGCGCCGGACAAGGCCCTTTGGTCCGTCCTGGAGGACCACGCCGGACAGTTGTGGGTCGGGCATACGCGCGGCTTGCGTGTATACGATTTACAAAGTGGAAAATTCGTCGATATCCCGGTCGACGCCTCCAGAGTGGACGCGCTGGCGCCGGGCCTGGCCTATCACCTTGCCGAGGATACCAGCGGAGCAGTGTGGGTCAGCACCTACGCCAGCTCCGGTGCGCTGCATCGCATCGATCCGTCGAGCCACGTGGTCGAGCGCCTCGACGCCGACAACGCCGGGCTGCGCAACGCCGAGGTCGACCAGATCGGGTTCGCCGCAAACGGCGAGCTGCTCGTTGCCAGCGGCGCCGGACTTGACCGCTTCGATGCGCCCAGCCGGCGTTTTGCTCCGGTTGGCGGCGCGCCGGCGCAACGTGTCTATGCGTTCGCATTCTCGCCTGACGGAACCATTTGGCTGCATGTGCTCGGCGCGCTCGAGCATTATCGCTTCTCCGGCGGTGGGTTGAGCTTGATCGAACGGATCGATGCTTCCGGCGGATGGCCGGCGCTGACGGTGGGCGGGCTGCAGGTCGACGATACGGGCGCGGTCTGGGTCAGCAGCGCCCGTGGACTGTGGCGCTACGATCCGGCGGCGCATGCGATCCGCGTTTTCGACGGGCGCGATGGCCTGGCCAGTTCCGAATTCAACCGGTTGCCGCTGATCAAGACCGCCAACGGTGCGATATTCGGCGGGACGCTGGCCGGCGTCGTCGGCTTCGTCCCGTCGCACATAGTGGAAAATGCGCGGCCACCTCCGCCGGTGCTCGACAGTCTGGTCGTCCGTCGTGGCGGCCGCGACCAGCCACTGGATCCGGCCGCGCGCAGCGCCGCGCTGCTCTGGGACGACCGCGACCTGCGCATCAGCGCACGCGCGCTCAGCTATGCCAATCCGGCGGCGAACCGCTATCAGTGGCGACTCGACGGCATCGATTCGGACTGGATCGATACCGGCAACCGCGGCGAGCGGGAATTTTCGCAACTGCCGCCGGGCAACTATCGGCTGCAGGTGCGCACTGCCGGCACGGCGGCTGTCTGGAGCGAACCGATCGCTGCGTTCGCGTTCAGCGTCGCGCCGCCGCCGTGGGCGACGCCGCTCGCCTACGCGGGATACGCCGTGGCGCTTGCCCTGGTAATGCTGCTCACGTTCCGCGCTTACCGGCAGCGCATCAAGCGCCGCTACGCGCTCGCGTTGGCCGAGCAGCAGCAGCAGTTTGCCGAGCAGGCGAACGCAGCCAAGACCGAGTTCCTCGCGACGATGGGTCACGAGATCCGGACGCCGATGACCGGCGTGCTCGGCATGGCCGAACTGCTGCTGCGGACACCGCTGGAGCCGGTCCAGCAAGGCTATGCGCGCACGATCCTCGACTCCGGCCGCATGATGCTGCGCCTGGTCAACGATTCGCTCGACCTCGCGCGCATCGAGGCCGGCAAGCTCGAGCTCGAGGACGAGCCGTTCGATCTGCGCGTGTTGATCGGCGAGATGGCGGCGATTGCCGCTCCACTCGCGCGCAACAAGGGCTTGGAATGGCGGATCGCCGTGACGCCGGATGCGCCGCGATTCGCTCGCGGCGATCAGGTGCGCATCAAGCAGGTACTGCTGAATCTGCTAAACAACGCGATCAAGTTCACCGAGCACGGAGCCGTCGCGCTCGATCTGGCGCGCGGACCCGGCGGCGCGACGCAACTGCGCGTGAGCGACAGCGGACCCGGCATCGCCGAGTCGACGCGCGCGCGCCTGTTCCGGCGCTTCGAACAGGCCGACGGCGCGCACCGCCAAGGCGGGAGCGGACTTGGGCTGGCGATCTGCCGAGAGCTGGTCGCATGCATGGGCGGCGAGATCTCGCTCGACAGCGAGCCGGGCAAGGGGAGCACGTTTTGCGTGAACCTGCCGCTGCCCGAAGCCGGCGCCACCGATGGCGCGACTGATGCGATGTCGTTCGATCCCGCTGCCGGACACGCGACTTCATCGCGCCCGCTTCGCATCCTGCTTGTCGAGGACGATCCGACCGTTGCGGAAGTGATCGCGCGGCTGCTCGCGCTACACGGCCATACCGTGAAACACGCTGCGCAGGGACTGGCTGCCCTGAGCGAGTTCGACGCGGCGCGTTACGATGCGGCATTGATCGACTTGGACCTGCCCGGCGTGGACGGACTTTCGCTCGCACGCATGCTGCGCTCGCGTGAAGCGCAGGCCGGCGCCACGAGCATGCCGTTGATCGGTGTCAGCGCGCGCTCGGCCGGCAACGAGGAATCGCTGTGCCTCGCCGCGGGCATGGATGCGTTCCTGCGCAAACCGGTTACGGGTGATTTGCTGGCGCGTGCGCTTGCCGGACTGATCGATCGTCGTGTCGCGGAGACAACATGAACCACGATCGGCCGTTGCTGCGAACGATACTGGCAGCGATCACGCTCGGACTCGGCGGTTGCGCATCATCGCCAATCGTCAGCGTTCCTTCGGCGAATCAGGACGGCCGCGTTCGCTTCCTCGTGCTGCATTTCACCGACGAGAACTTCGAGCGTTCGCTGGACCTGCTGACAAGGCCGCACGAAAATCCGGTCAGCGCGCACTATCTCGTCGGTCGCGCCGGGGAATACGGTCGCGCCGCTCCGACCGTGCTGCGACTGGTCGACGAATCGAAGCGCGCCTGGCACGCGGGACCGAGCCGCTTCCAGGGTCACGAACTGCTGAATGACGATTCGATCGGTATCGAAATAGTGTACGAATCCCATTGTTCACGCGAACCACCGCGGCCGGCGGGCACTTCGCCGTGGGAATTCGAGGCGCACTGCGACTATCCGCCGTATCCGCCCGACCAGATCGCTGCCGTCATTGAACTCGCGCACGAGATAATCCGGCGCCATCCCGAGATCGATGCGACGCGCGTCGTCGGCCACTCGGACGTCCAGCCGGAAAACAAGACCGATCCCGGGCCGGCCTTTCCGTGGCAACGGCTTGCTACCGCGGGCGTCGGCGCCTGGTACGAAGCGGCCGATGTCGATTACTACCGCGCGCATTTCGCCGCGCATCCGCCGCCGGTACTGCTGATGCAGGAAGCGCTGGCTGCGTACGGCTATGGCAACGAGGCCAGCGGCATGCTCGATCGGCGCACACGCGATCTGCTGTTTGCATTCCAGTGTCACTTCATTCCCGGGCACCGCACCGGACAAGTCGATGCGGAAACCGCGGCAACGTTGTTCGCGTTGCTCGCAAAATATCGCGCCGACGAGCTGCACGGCCTGCGCGAGCGCCATGCGGATTTGCCGGCATCGCCGCATCCAGCCGGTTCGAACGCCCGCTGACTTGTGCTCGCTTTTTTTACGCGCCTAACCTTGCGCTGAATCGCGCGCGCAAATCGATTCAGCTTCAGGCGATATTTCGGTCGGGTTCATTCGCCCGGCACTAGGGTCACGGTTCTGGAGCGGTTGCGGCATGCGCGTGCTCCAGCGGACCAATTCGCAGGGTCCGGTTTCGCGCCCCGGTTCGGCGACTGCTCGCAGCCCCGAAAATGCCGCGACATGGATCCAGCCTCGGGCATCCCGCCCGCGCGCTGCTTCCGCAATGGTCATGCAACTGTCTTGCACGACCCGAACGGTCAAGCGACCGAAGGAGAATATTCATGAGCAACCATCGCAGCTTCAGCAAGATCGCCGCCCTGGCGATCGCGGTATCTGCCGCCCTGCCGGCGCTGGCCGATACGACCGTCTCGGTCGAACACGGCAAGCATCACTACGTCTACTACAGCGACAAGGACATCTATTACGCGCCCGAGAGCAAGACGTACTGGTGGGTGGATAACGGCAAGTGGATGTCCGGCCCGAGCGTTCCGCGCGAGAGCCAGGACTACGTCGTGCGTGCCAAGGGTATCGACATCGATCTCGACACCGAACGGCCGTATGAGCGCAACGACTATGTCGTAGCCCACTACAAGAACGGCGAACCGCGCGAAACGACCACGACCGAGCGCACGACGACCGACAATGGGTTGACGACGACCACGACCACGACGACCAAGCACCACTACGTGTATTACGGCGATCACGACATCTACTTCGCGCCGGATACCCGCACGTACTACTGGATGGACAACGGCCGCTGGACGTCGGGCACCACTCTTCCGGTCGAAGATCAGCCCTACATCCGCAGTGGCGGCGTGCAGATCGATCTGGATACCGATCGTCCGTACGAGCGGCATGACTACGTGATCGCGCACTACAAGCATCATCGCGATCACGATGACGATTGACGAGTGACGCGGGATGCGTTTGGTTCGAAATCTAAATCAGGTCGAACACCTGAAGTAGAAATTTGAAGAATTTCCGGCCCGCGCAAGCGGGCCGTTCTTTCTGCCGCGGTTGTCTCTTGCCGCCTGAGCGGTCAGAGCGCGTGTCCGGCAACATCGACCGCAAGATGCGCGACCGGATTGATGGCGAGAGAGTCGCCCTGGCCGATCGCGGCGCGATTCCCCGGCGGTCTCCACAAACAGCCGGGGGCTGGATTCCTCGAATGCACGGGCACCTCGAATATTGAGTAGCAGATCGGCAACACCTGTGTTCCGGGAATGCCGTGACCATCGACCAGTTCCGGCTGGAACGTCCACTTCTTCATGACCACGTCGATCGATGCGTCGACGAGCGCTTTGTCGATCGGCGGCGCGTCCGGATCGAGCGCGGCCTTCACAGTCTTGCCGTCCGCATCGTAGTCGACGCGCAGGACGACCATGCCGGTCTTGCGATCGCGCACGGCCGATTCGGGGTAGTGCGGAGGCGCGGCCTTCAGAACGCTGCCGCCGGTGCGCACATTGTCGAATGCGATCCGATAGGAATTCTCGTCGTTCGGCACCAGACTGATCGAAACCGACAAATGCGTGTCTGTCGGCGCCGGGCGGCCGTCAACCTTGCCGGAAACGAAGGCCCACGAGCGGATCGCCTGCTCGATGCGATCGCGCACCTGCGGCACGCGGTCCGAGCGCTTGTTCGTGATTGCCGTCAGCTGCGCCACGTGCCCCTGCGCATCGAGCGACAGTTTCCAGGCGAAGTCCAGCTTGATCGGCTCCTCGGCCTTGTCTGCCGCGCTGGCTGCGCCGGCGATCGCGAGGGCAAGAATCGAATTCGCGACGAGTGCGTGAACGCGCATGGAACCTACTCCCTGGTCAGGTGCGATGGATCGAATGACGGAAGACTAGCAACGCGCAACGCGTTCGGCAACACGAGCGACTGTTTCCGCGCGACGGACGCCTGAGTGGGAGCCTATGCCGCGCGCGCGCTCAACTCGTGCACCGCATCGATCAACACGGCGAGATTGTCGGGATTCACGTCCGGCGTTATGCCGTGGCCGAGGTTGAACACGTGGCCGGGGTGCGGGCCGAAGCTGTCGAGTGCTTTCTTCACTTCGGCGCGGATCGCCGCGGGGCTGGCGAGCAGCACGCCCGGGTCGACATTGCCTTGCAGCGCGACGCGTGAGCCGACCCGTGCGCGTGCCTCGCCGAGGCTGATCGTCCAGTCCAGCCCAAGCGCCGCGCAACCCGTGTCGGCCAGGGCTTCGAGGTGCGAATTGGCGCCCTTGCTGAACAGGACCAGCGGCACGTCGCGTGCGACATTGTCGCTTTTTAGCGTTTGTGCAATTTGCGCCATGTAGCGCAACGAGAACTCGCGAAACAGGTCCGGCGGCAGCAAGCCGCCCCACGTGTCGAACACCATCAGTGCCTGCGCACCCGCGGCGGCTTGCGCGGCGAGGTAACGGGCCACGGCGCGCGCGACGACATCGAGCAGCTTGTGCATCGTCGGCGCGTCGTCCCAGGCCAGTGCCTTGGGACGCGAGAAGCTCGACGAACCGGCGCCTTCGATCATGTAGCAGGCCAGGGTCCACGGACTGCCGGCAAAACCGATCAGCGGTACGCGATCGTGCAGCTCGCGCCGGATCAGACGCACGGCATCCATCACGTAGCTCAATTCGCCTTCGGGATCGGGTATGCCGAGTTTGTCGATGTCGGCGCGCGTACGCACCGGGCGCGCCAGGCGCGGGCCTTCGCCTTCGTTGACCGACAGGCCCAGGCCCATCGCGTCGGGAATCGTCAGGATGTCGGAAAACAGGATCGCGGCGTCGAGCGGAAAGCGCGCAATCGGCTGCAGCGTGACTTCGCAGGCGAGCTCCGGCGTCTTGCACAGGTTGACGAAACTGCCGGCGCGCTCACGCGTTGCGCGATACTCCGGCAGGTAACGGCCGGCCTGGCGCATGATCCACACCGGCGTGCAGTCGACAGGCTCGCGCCGCAAGGCGCGAAGGAAACGATCGTTGCTCATGCATCAATCCTGGCTGGAGGAAACCCGCCGTGCTTCCGATTGCAGCACGCCGACGCGCCGTGGCCAACCGGCATTGATCGCCGCATCGGCGGGCAGTTCGCCACGCGCTGCACGCGCGGCATCGACGCTGTCGAAGCTGGCCCAAACGAGCAGCCACCAATCACCGTTGTCGCGGCGCAGGTGCAATTCGTAGAGTTGGCCGCGAGTCAGCTGCAGCGAAGCGCGGAGCGCGGAGATGTCCGCTGCGTTCGCACTGTGCGCGAGTTCGATGACGTAGTCGGATGCAGGCAGTTCGAGAAATTCACGAGTGCCGCGAGCATTGCCCGGTGCGGATTTCACCGGCGTGGGCGCCTGCGCGGCCTCCGCGGGAGCTGGAGCAGTCTCTACCGGAGCTGGTGGCGCAGCTGCCGGAGCAGGCTGCTCCGCCTCGCGTGGCGGCGGCGCAGCGATAGACTCGTGCGCTGGTCGCGGCGTGGACGCCGGTGCGACGGGAGTCGGTTGCGGCGATGCCGCCGACTCCGGTGTAGCCGAAACAGCTGGCGGTGTGACGCGTTCTTCTGCCGCCGCGCGCGGCGCGGAAGTCGCCGCCGAAACGGGTTCTACTGTTGCCGGCTGCGCAGCAGGCGCGGCAGTCTGGGCCGCGGGGGCGCTTGGAGTAGCCGCGCGCGGTGGCGCTGCGGTCGCGGCTGGCGCGGGTAATTCGGGTGCGGCTGGGGCAGGCTCTGCGGCGGGCATTGATGGCGGCGGCGCAGCAGGTGCGGGTGCCGCAGGTGCGGACGGTGTCGGAGATGCGGCAGCGGGCGCGGTCTGAGCCGGAACGTCAGCGCGCAAGTAGGCCGGAAGCCCGCTGGCTTTCGGCTGACTCGGTGTGGCGGCTGGTGGCGCTGGCGATGGTGCCGGCGGCACGACCGGCGCGGACGCCGGCGCCGCGGGAACCGGTTCAGGCGCGCGTGTCGCATTGGCCGGCGCGAGCGGCGTCGTTTCTGCCGGAGTCGCGTTGCTGCCCTGCTTGCTGCTCGCCGCGCCGCCAGGCGCGATCTCATTGCAGTCCCAGCCTTTGTGGTCCGCGGTCGGAACGCAACTATACTTTTTGCCCGGCTGGAACGTTTCGACCTTGCCGTATTTCGGTTCGTCCGCCCGGCCCGTGATGCCGATAATCAACGCGATCCCGGCCAGCGCACGCGCACCCTCAGCCAATCGCATGCGGTGACTCCATGCCCTGGCTGAACATGACGTGGTAGCCGCGCCGGATCTGTGCGTCGCGCGCCTGCTCGAACGCGTTCAGGGCGTCGTCGCGCTCCAGGTACACCTCGCGCTTGACGCTCACGCGCCCGCCTTGCTGGCCCCATTCGCGGGTCAGCGTCCAGCCGCCGAGCAGATCCTGGTGCAGTGCGATCTGGTAATAGCGCGGCGCTTCGGCGGCCAGCGGCTTGGTTTGCATGAAGATGCGCATGAGGAGATTGTAGCGTAGGGCGGCTGAGGAGGAGCGAGGGACGAGGGGCGAGGGGCGAGGGAAAGAAACGCTTGCCGCGCGGTTCAGGGAGGCGCGATTTACGCAGCCGGGAAGTCACAATTGTCTGAAATCGAAGCCCCACATATCGCGGGGTCGCAGCCCTCAGCCCTCAGCCCTCGGCCCTCGGCCCTTCCCCGAGCACCTTCACGATCGCCGTCGCGTCGACATCCGGCACGACTTCCGCTTGGCCGATCCCTCGCCACAGGATCAGGCGCAACCGGCCGCTGACATTCTTCTTGTCCAGACGCATCAGGTCGAGCAGGCGTTGCGGCTCGGTTCCTGGTGGAATCGATGTCGGCAGTCCGCAGCGCGCTAGCAGGGCTTGCAACCGATCGGCATCGGCGGCGCTCGCAAGCCGCAGCTGCGTCGAAAGCCGCGCCGCCTGCAGCATCCCGATGGCGATCGCTTCGCCATGCAGCAGAGCGCCATAGCCGGTTGCGGTTTCGAGCGCATGGCCGAACGTGTGGCCGAAATTCAGCAGCGCGCGTTCACCTTGTTCAGTTTCGTCACGCGACACGATGCCGGCCTTTTGCCGGCAGCAGGCTGCGATCGCTTGCGCAAGCGCTTGTGCATCGCGCCCCAGCAAGGCGTCTGCATGCTGTTCGAGCCAGGTGAAAAATGCCGCGTCGCCGAGCGCGCCATACTTGACGACTTCGGCCAATCCGGCCCGCAATTCGCGCTCCGGCAATGTCGACAGTGTTCCGGTGTCGACAACGACGGCGCGCGGTTGATGGAATGCGCCGACGAGATTCTTGCCCTGCGGCAGGTCGACGGCGGTCTTGCCGCCGACCGAGGAGTCGACCATCGCCAGCAGCGTCGTCGGCATCTGCACGAACGCGATGCCGCGCATCCAGCACGCGGCGGCGAAGCCGGACAGGTCGCCGATCACGCCGCCGCCGAGCGCGACGATCGTCGCGTCGCGGCTGGCCTTCAGTTCGGCCAGAGCGGCGAACACGCGGGCAGCCGAATCCAGCGTCTTGTGCGCCTCGCCATCGGCAAGTATCAAAGTGGAAAACGATAATCCTTCGAGGCCCGCGACGACGCGCTGCAGGTAGAGCGGTGCGACGACATCATTGCTGACCACGAGCACGTGCCGCCCGCGCAGTGCCGTGCGCCAGCGCGGCGCGTCGTCGAGCAGGCCCGGTCCGATCCAGATCGGATAGCTGCGCGCGCCAAGTTCGACCGTGACGTCCAACGGCATGCTCATGCCGCGCGCCCCGATGCATCGCCGCGCTGCCAGTGCTGGCGCAGTTCCGCGGCGAGTTGGCTGGCTGCCGAGGCAACGTTGCGGCCATGTGCGGCCGGGACCGTCAGGTCGGCGACTTCGCGGTAAAGCGGATCACGCGCCGCGGCGAGCGCAATCAGCCGTTCCTCCCGATCGGGCGTGGCCAGCAGCGGTCGATGGCGGTCGCGTGCCAGCCGTGACAGCTGCTGGTCGACCGTCGTTTCCAGATAGACGACAAACCCGCGCTCGCGCAGGCAAAGCCGGTTTGCCGCGTCGAGCACGGCTCCGCCGCCGGTCGAAAGCACCATACCCGAACCTGCCGCCAGTTCGGCCAGCTGCGCGCGTTCGCGTTCGCGGAATCCAGCCTCGCCCTCGACATCGAAGATCAGCGGGATCGTCGCGCCGGTGTGCACTTCGATCTCGTGATCCAGATCGAAGAACGCCAGGCCGAGCAATTCGGCGACGCGGCGTCCGATCGTCGTCTTGCCGGCGCCCATCGGGCCAACGAAGAACAGGTTTGGTGCGGGGTTCATGGGGAGAATGCTAGCAGAGCAGGGCAAGGGACGAGGGGCGAGGGGCGAGGGGCGAGGGGCGAGAAGGGCAGGGAATCGCGCGTAGTAGCCACCGCTGTCGGCTCGTTGAACCAAAAGGTAGGATATGCGCACCATGCTACCCGTGATCCCTCGTCTCTCGCCCCTCGTCCCTCGCCCCTGCCCTTGATCAGATTCATCCTCATCTTCATCGTCTGCCTCGGCGTACTGTTCACGGCCGAGCTGCTGCAGCCCGTGCAGGACGCGGTCATCGTGCCGTTCACGTCCGGGATTGCGCACGTCAGCGTGTGGCTCATGCGCCTGTTCGACTCGCACGTGATTGCACAGAACGATGCGATCATCGACGCGCTGGAGGGTGGGGGCATCCAGGTCGTGGCCGGCTGCAATGGCGTCGAGGCAGTGCTGATCCTGGTCTCGGCCGTGATCGCATTTCCGGCGCCGTGGAAGCACAAGCTGCTCGGCATCGGCCTTGGTTTCGTCGCGATCCAGGCGCTGAACCTCGTTCGCATCATCAGCCTGTACTACCTGCAGCGCTGGAATCACGCCTGGTTCGAGTGGTTTCACCTGTACCTGTGGCAGGCGCTGATCGTCCTCGACGCGCTGGTGTTCTGGCTGATCTGGTTGCGCTGGCTTCCGCGTATCGACGAACCGGCTGCGCCGCGCGCGCCAGCCTGAGCCGCCGCTGCTAGACTT
>Ga0157376_10002806_pt1 | contig 11899 bp, 9 predicted proteins | sample M45metaG_FD_121801 | JGI IMG/M metagenome (GOLD analysis project Ga0157376, IMG submission 121801) | Miscanthus rhizosphere microbial communities from Kellogg Biological Station, Michigan, USA - M4-5 metaG | ecosystem: Host-associated > Plants > Roots > Rhizosphere > Soil | place: USA: Michigan... | reverse complement strand
CGCGGCAGGCTGCCGACATGGGTGGTGAGGATGCGGTCGCGGCTGAAAATCATCGCAAAACTCCAACGCTGACGCTGCAAGAAGGCGTCACATTAGCGGCAATTTCCGCCCGGTACAGCGACCCGGACAGGAATGGGCTCTATAACCGCGGCGACAGGCGGAATTATAATCGCATTGCGAGGGTCGCCCGCGGCCCGCATAATTCCAGCAAAACAAGCGGCGTATGGCCGCCGGGGAGGAAGCTATGGCAGTCGCGGTTGCGGCAGCGGCCGAAGCCGGGGCGGTGGGCGCAATCCCACGTGATTACAATTTCGCCGCCGATGTCCTGCAGAAAAATCTCGATGCCGGCCGCGCCGGCAAGCCGGCCTGTATAGATGTGCGCGGCACGCACACTTACGGACAACTTGCCGATCGGGTGGCGCGCTTCGGCGCTGCGCTGCGGGACCTCGGCGTCAAGCGCGAAGAGCGTGTTTTGATCGCGCTGCTCGACACCATCGATTGGCCGACGGCGTTTCTCGGCTGCCTGAAGGCCGGCATCATTGCCGTGCCGGTCAACACGCTGCTGACCGAGGACGATTACCGCTTCATGCTTGCCGACAGCCGGGCCAAGTGTCTTGTCGTGTCGGAGGCGCTGTTTCCGCGCTTCGAGAAGCTGATCAAGCAAAGCCCCGATCTCGAGCACGTCATCGTCTCGGGTGACAATCCTCATGGCTATCGCCTGTTCGAGGATGTCATCGGCGCCGACGAGCCCGAACCTTACACCGCGCCGACGACCAGCGACGACATCGCATTTTGGCTCTACACCTCGGGCTCGACCGGCAAGCCGAAAGGCGCCGTGCATGTGCACGCCAGCCTGAAGCTGACCGCCGACCTGTACGGCACGCCGGTCGCGGGCCTGAAGGAAAGCGATGTCTGCTACTCGGTCGCGAAACTGTTTTTCGCCTACGGGCTTGGCAATGCGATGACGTTTCCGATGACTGTCGGCGCAACGACGGTTCTCAACGCCGATCGCCCGACCCCGGACGGTGTCGCGGCTTTGCTGCGCAAACATCCGATCACGGTATTTTTCGCGGTGCCGACATTCTATGCGGCGTTTCTCGCCAGCCCGAATGCGCCGAAAAAATCCGAGGTGAAACTTCGCCGCTGCATCTCGGCCGGCGAGGCGTTGCCGGAAGAAATCGCGATGCGCTGGAAAGAACGTTACGGCGTCGAGATTTCCGACGGGCTCGGCACCACCGAGATGCTGCACATCTATCTCACCAACGCACCGGGCGCGACCAAGTACGGCACCACCGGGAAACCGGTGCCCGGCTACGAGATCAAACTGGTCGGCGACGACGGCAGTCCGGTGAAGAAAGGGGAGATGGGCGAGCTCTACGTGCGCGGGCCGACCAGCGCGATCATGTACTGGAACAACCGCGAGAAGTCGCGATCGACCTTCCAGGGCGAATGGACGCGTTCCGGCGACAAGTACATCGAGGATGGCGACGGGTATTATGTGTGCTGCGGGCGCCAGGACGACATGCTGAAAGTATCCGGCATGTATGTTTCGCCGTTCGAGGTCGAGGCCGCGCTGTCCTCGCATCCCGACGTGCTGGAGGCCGCGGTCGTCGGCTGGAACGACGAGCAGAAGCTGATCAAGCCGAAAGCCTTCGTCGTGCTCAAGTCGCCGGAGAAGGCCAACGACGCGCTCATTCGTGCGTTGCAGGAGCATGTGAAGCAAAAGCTCGCGCCCTACAAGTATCCGCGCTGGATCGAATTCCGCAAAGACCTGCCGAAGACGGCGACCGGGAAAATCCAGCGCTTCAAGCTGCGGGCGGAAGGACCGGGCGCGCGCTGATGGCACTTGCTGAAGCTGGGTTTCTCGATATTGACGGGCATCGCATCGAATACCGCTTTGTCGGGCCGCAGCCGGACAAGGCGCCAACCCTCGTGCTGCTGCACGAAGGGCTGGGCTGTGTCGGCCTGTGGAACGATTTTCCCGAGAAACTTGCGGCCGCGACGGGTGCCGGCGCGTTCGTCTATTCGCGCGCGGGCTACGGGAAATCGAGTCCGGTCAGCCTGCCGCGCCCGCTCTCTTATATGCATGACGAGGCGCGCCAAAGCTTGCCGAAGCTGCTCGATGCCATCGGCTTCCGGCGCGGGCTGCTGATCGGCCACAGCGACGGCGCCTCGATTGCAGCGATCTACGCCGGCAGCCATCAGGATCACCGGGTCGGCGGCCTCGTGCTGATTGCGCCGCATTTCTTCACCGAGGATCCAGGTATCGCCTCGATCGTCGAAGCCCGGAAAGCCTACGAAACAGGCGATCTGCGCATGCGGCTCGCGCGCTGGCATGACGATGTCGACAATGCGTTCAAGGGCTGGAACGGCGCCTGGCTCGACCCGCAATTCCGCAAATGGGACATCACCGAGTTCCTCGCCTATATCCGCGTGCCGGTGCTGATCGTGCAGGGCGAAGACGACCAGTACGGCACCGCGAAGCAGATCGAGGTTGCGCAGCAGGAGTGTTATTGCCCGGTCGAGGTGGCGCTGCTGCCGGGAGCGCGTCATTCGCCGCAGCGGGAGGCGCCTGAGCCGACGCTCAAGGCGATTTCAGATTTCGTCGCGCGCACCTTGCGTGCGAATGAGTGGGTAGAAGCGGCTTAACCGACAATCCGCTCATTCCCGCGAAAGCGGAAATCCAGATAGGTCTATTCCGCCGCCTGCTTGGCAGCGCGACCGTGCTGGGACACCAGATAGTCCATCGCTGCCTGCACGCCGCCCTTCTTGTGCGGAATGTTGGCGAGCGCGAGCGCCATCTCGGTTACAGCGAGGCCGCCCAGCATCATCGCGTCGTTGATGTCGCCGAGATGGCCGATGCGGAACATTTTGCCGGTGAAACGGCCGAAGCTCGAACCGTAAGAGATGTTGAACTGCTCGAGCGCCAGCGCGCGGAAGGCATCGGCGTCGTGGCCTTCCGGCAGCAACACCGCGGTGATGGTCGGCGAATAATACTTCGCATCGCGGCAGATAGTGTCGAGGCCCCACGTCTTGATTGCGCGGCGAGTCGCTTCCGCCAGCCGGTCGTGACGGGCAAAGACATTATCGAGACCTTCCTCGTGCAGCATCTCGATCGAGACGGCGAGGCCCTGCAGCATCTGCGTCGCGGGCGTGTACGGGAAGAAGCCGACCTTGTTCATCGTCAGCATTTCGTCCCAGGCCCAGAACGACTTCGTGAGCTGGGACGTCTTGTTCGCCGCAAGCGCCTTGTCGCTCACCGCATTGAACGACATGCCGGGAGGCAACATCAAACCTTTCTGCGCACCGCCGACGGTCACGTCGACGCCCCATTCGTCGTGCCGATAATCGGTCGACGCGAGCGAGGAAATGGTGTCGACCATCAGCAGCGCAGGATGCCCGGCGCGGTCGATCGCCTTGCGGATCTCCGCCACCGGCGAAAGGCAACCAGTCGAGGTTTCATTGTGCAGGAAGCAGACCGCCTTGATCTCCTTGCCTTGTCTTCGCGCAGGCGCGCCTCGATCGCCGCGGGATCGGCGCCGATGCGCCAGTCGGTCGTGATGAATTCCGGCTTGAGGTCGAGCTTCTCGGCCATCTTTTTCCACAACGTGGCGAACTGGCCGGTCTCGACCATCAGCACCTTGTCGCCGGGCGACAGCGTGTTGACGAGCGCTGCTTCCCACGCACCGGTTCCGGTCGCGGTATAGATGATGACGGGATTCGTGGTCTTGAAAATGGTCTTGATGCCGTCCAGGCATTTCTTCGCGAGCTTGGCGAATTCGGGACCGCGGTGATCGATGATCGGCGTGTCCATCGCCCGCAGGACGCGGTCCGGCAGCGGCGAGGGCCCCGGGATGTGGAGAAAGTGTCGCCCGACCGTACGCGAGGAATTCTTAGCCATAGGCAGTCCGCTCCTGAAACGGCAGCTTTTCGGGGGTTAGCGTGGTTTGGCCACGGGCGCGGTCCGATCAGGGGCGGCGCTTGTGGCGTTGAACTATGAATGCAACATTGCGGTCAAGCGGTTTTCCGCAAGGCAAACTAGTCCTTATGCATAGGCTTAGCGCCGCCCAAAAAGGATAAGAAAACGTGGCCGTTGTCATGCCCGGTCTGGAGCGCCGGCTGAAGGCCGAATTGTCCGGCGAGGTGCAATTCGACGCGTTTTCGCGCGGCCGCTACTCAACCGATGCCTCCCACTACCAGATCATGCCGGTGGGCGTCGTCGCGCCGCGGACGATCGAAGAGGCTGATCGCGCGATAGCGATTGCCCGCAGCGAGGGGGCGACGGTTTTGGCGCGCGGCGGCGGCACATCGCAGGCCGGCCAGGCCGTGGGCGAATCGCTCGTCGTCGACTGCTCGAAGTACCTCACACGCATCCTCGATCTCGACGTCAAGCGCAGGCGCGTGACGGTCGAGCCCGGCATCGTGCTCGACGATCTCAATCGTCAGCTCAAGTCGCACGGGCTGTGGTTTCCCGTCGACATCTCGACATCCTCGCGGGCGACCATCGGCGGCATGGCCGGCAACAACTCGTGCGGCGGGCGCTCGATGCGCTACGGCACGATGCGCGACAACGTCATCTCGATCGAGGCCTTGCTGGCCGACGGCACGCTCGCGCATTTCGGTCCTATTGGCGGCAACCTCAAGGATGTGCCCGCGCCGCTGCGGCCGCTCGCGAAAGATCTGCTCGCCATCGGGGCACGCGAAGCAAGTGAGATCGCCGAGCGCTTCCCCAAGGTGCAGCGCCGCGTCGGCGGCTACAATCTCGACGCGCTGGTGCCCGGCAAGAACGACATCAACCTCGCGCACGTCCTCGTCGGCGGGGAAGGGACGCTGGCGTTTTCGACGCGCATCGAGTTGAAGCTTTCGCCGTTACTTGGCCGCCGCGCGGTCGGCGCATGTCACTTCGGCAGCTTCTTCGAGGCGATGAATTCGGCGCAGCACATCGTGCGCCTCAAGCCGATCGCGGTGGAATTGATCGACCGTACGATGATCGAGCTCGCGCGCAAGATTCCGATCTTCCAGCCGACGCTGGACAAGTTCGTGCGCGAGGCGCCGGAAGCGATCCTGTTGGTCGAGTTCGGCGAGGACGACCACGAGGTCAACCTGCGCATGTTGGCGCAGCTCAAGCAGCTGATGGGCGATCTCGGCTTCGGCTGGGACAAGACCGGCGCCAAATGGGGCGGCGTCGTCGAGGTCCTCAATCCCGATCTGCAGGCTGCGATCACCGAGGTGCGAACGTCGGGCCTCAACATCATGATGTCGATGAAGGAGGAGGGGAAACCCGTCTCCTTCGTGGAAGACTGTGCCGTGCCGCTCGAGCATCTCGCCGACTACACGTCGCGGCTCACCGGCATTTTCGAGAAGCACGGCACGCGCGGCACCTGGTACGCGCATGCCGGCTCGGGCTGCCTGCACGTGCGACCCGTGCTCAATCTGCGCCAGGAAAAAGACGTGCATGCCATGCGCGAAATCGCCGAGGAGGCGTTCGCGATGGTGCGCGAATACAAGGGATCGCATTCCGGCGAGCACGGCGACGGGCTGGTGCGCTCGGAGTTCAACGAGCCGATGTTCGGCACGCGGCTCGCCCGCGCCTTCGAGGAAGTGAAAGACAGGTTCGACCCGAAGGGCTTCTTAAACCCCGGCAAAATCGTGCGTCCGCCGAAATTCGACGACCGCAGCCTGTTCCGCTACGCGCCCGGCTATCACGGCGAGCCGCTCAAGACGCATCTCGACTGGTCGGTCTATCCGGGCTCAGGCGGCGGTTTTCAGGGCGCTGTCGAGATGTGCAACAACAACGGCGCCTGCCGCAAGCTCACCGGCGGCGTGATGTGCCCGAGCTATCGTGTCACTCGCGACGAACGCGACGTCACGCGCGGGCGCGCTAATTCTTTACGGCTGGCGTTGACCGGACAATTGGGCCCGGCCGCGCTCATCGCCGACGAAATGGCCGACACGTTGAAGCTTTGCGTGTCCTGCAAGGCCTGCCGGCGCGAATGCCCGACCGGCGTCGACATGGCGCGCATGAAAATCGAGGTTTTGGCGGCGCGCGCGGAGAAATTCGAGCTTTCGCTGCACGACAAGCTGGTCGGGTTCCTGCCGCATTACGCGCCCTACGCGGTGCGCTGGCATCGCCTCTTTAATATGCGCAATGGAAACGCGCTGTTTCGCAAGGCGTCGGAGCTTGTCGCCGGGTTTTCCTCGCGGCGCAGCCTGCCGAAATGGCGAAGCGACATTTATCGCGACCGTTCGGACTGGCGTTACGCCGGTGGAGAGAGCAATGCACCTGCGCGCGAAGTCGTGTTGTTCGCCGACACGTTCAATCGCTATTTCGAGCGTGAAAACCTCGACGACGCCTTGAGCGTGCTCGTCGCCGCCGGCTATCGCGTCTACGCACCGCTCCCGGCCGATCCGAACGAGCGGCCTTTATGCTGCGGCCGTACCTTCCTTGCGGTCGGTCTGGTGGAAGAGGCGCGGCGGGAAATGCAACGCACGCTGGACGCGCTTGCACCCTACGTGAGACGCGGCATTCCCGTTGTCGGGCTTGAGCCGAGCTGCCTGCTCACCTTCCGGGACGAGCTGCCTGCCATGTTCAAGGGCGAAGCGGTCGAGTTGCTGGCGGCAAATGCGCGGCTGTTTGAGGAATTCATCGCGCATGAGTACAAACAGGGCCGGTTGAGCTTGCCGCTCGGGCCGCTGCCGAAGAAGGCGCTTCTCCACGGCCACTGTCATCAGAAGGCGTTCGACGCCATGAGCGCGGTCGAGAGCACGCTACGGCTGATCCCGGAGCTGTCGGTCGAGACGATCGAATCGAGCTGCTGCGGCATGGCGGGAAGTTTTGGCTATCACGCCGACACCATCGAGGTATCGCAGAAGATGGGCGAACTGTCTTTGCTGCCCGCCGTGCGCAAAGCGCCGGCCGACGCCCTGATTGTCGCCGATGGGACGTCATGCCGGCACCAGATTTTCGACGGCAGCAAGCGGGAAGCGGCCCACGTGGTGCGGGTGCTGGCGATGAGTGTGGCTGCGGCTGGCTCAGCGGCGGACATGTCGTCATACTAGGGGCATGACGAAGCTTTTCCCGACGTCGCTTGTGGGCTCTTACGCGCAGCCCGACTGGCTGATCGACCGTGCCAAGCTCGCCGCCCGGTTTCCGCCGCGCGTCCGCGCCAAGGAACTCTGGCGCGTCGCGCCAGAATTTCTGAAACAGGCACAGGACGACGCAACGCTGCTCGCGATACGCGACCAGGAGGACGCCGGGCTCGACATCATCACCGACGGGGAGATGCGGCGCGAAAGCTATTCCAACCGGTTTGCGACCGCGCTTGAGGGTGTGGATATCGACGATCCAGGCACTGCTCTCGATCGTTCCGGGCATCCAAATCCAGTGCCACGCGTAACCGGCAAGGTGCGCCGGCGCCATCCGGTCGAAGTCGAGGACGTCAAGTTTTTGCGGGCCAATACCACCCGCATGATCAAGATGACCGTGCCCGGGCCGTTCACGATGTCACAGCAGGCGCAGAACGATTTCTACAAGGACGAAGAGGAGATGGCATTGGACTACGCCAATGCCGTGAACGCCGAGATCAAAGATCTGTTCGCCGCCGGCGCCGACATTGTTCAGATTGACGAGCCCTACATGCAGGCGCGGCCGGAGAAGGCGCGCAAATACGGCCTCAAGGCACTCAACGCCGCATTGGACGGAGTGAAAGGGCCAACCGCGGTGCATATTTGTTTCGGCTATGCCGCCATCATTCATGTGCGGCCGGAGGGATATTCGTTCCTGCCGGAGCTCAGCGGCTCGCCGGTCAGCCAGGTATCGATTGAAACCGCGCAATCGAAGCTCGACTGCTCTGTTCTTGAAAAATTGCCGGGTAAGACCATCATCCTAGGAACGCTTGATCTTTCCGATATGAGCATCGAGAAACCGGAGACCGTGGCCCTGCGCATCCGCCGCGCGCTGAAGCACATCTCGCCCGAGCGGATCATTGTCGCGCCAGATTGCGGACTGAAATATTTGCCACGAGACGTTGCCTACGGAAAAATGTGCGCCATGGTCGAAGGCGCGGCGATCGTCCGCACCGAATTGGCGAGGTGAACGCATACCGATGGCCGTTACGATCTTTCCAACCTCGCTCGTCGGCTCCTATCCGCAGCCGAAATGGCTTATCGATCGCGCACGCCTGTCGAAGATGGTGCCGCGCGTGCGGATGGACGACCTGTGGCTGGTCGATCCTATGCAGCTCGAAGCGAAGCAGGACAAGGCCACGCGGATGGCAATCCAGGACCAGGAGTCCGCGGGCCTCGACATCATCACGGATGGCGAGCAGCGCCGTGAAAGCTACTCAAACCGGTTTGCCACCGCACTCGAAGGTGTCGATACCGAGAATCCAGGCTCGACGCTCAACCGGAGCGGCAAGCTGATCCCGGTGCCGCGCGTCACCGGAAAAGTCCGGCGCAAGCATCCGGTCCAGCTGCGCGACCTGCAATTCCTGCGCGCGCACACGAAGAAGACCATAAAGATGACGGTGCCGGGCCCGTTCACGATGTCGAAACAGGCGCAGAACGAGTTCTACAAATCCGACGAGGCGATGGCGCTCGACTATGCGATCGCGGTCAACGAGGAGATCAAGGACCTCTTCGCGGCCGGTGCCGATATCGTGCAGATCGACGAGCCCTGGATGCAGCAGCATCCCGAGAAGGCGCGCGAGTACGGGCTGAAGGCGCTCGATCGCGCCCTCGACGGCGTCACTGGCACGGTCGCTGTGCATTTGTGCTTCGGCTATGCGGCCGTCGTGCACGACAAGCCGACCGGTTATTCGTTTCTGCCGGAACTCGAGGGCTCGCGCGCTGCGCAAGTCTCGATTGAGGCCGCTCAGCCGAAGCTTGATCTCAAGGTGCTGGAAAAGCTTCCATCCAAGACGATTATTCTTGGCGTTATCGACCTGTCGGACTTGACCGTTGAGACGCCGGAGGTTGTTGCGGAGCGCATTCGCAAGGCGCTCCCTTATGTGCCGGCCGAGCGCATTGTCATCGCTCCCGATTGCGGCATGAAATATCTGCCGCGCGATGTGGCCTTCGGAAAAATGCAGGCGATGGTGCGGGGCGCGGACATTGTCCGGCGCGAACAGGCCAATTAGACAGATGTCGGCTTGAATTTGGGGCCAAGACCCACAATACTGCCAAAAACAAGAACAGGCAGCTTTTCCACTGATAGTGGAAAATGTTGCGTGCCTTTAAGGGAGGATAAGCATGAAAAACTTGAGTATTTCCGGAGCTTTCCTTGCAGTTGCTGCGCTTGTGAGCGCCCCGGCCGTGGCGTGGGAGCCGACCAAATCGGTCGAAATCGTCGTGGCTGCAGGTGCCGGCGGTGCGTCCGACCAGATGGCACGCATGATGCAGGCCGCCATTCAGAAGAACAATTTGATGAAGCAGCCGGTCATCGTCACGCTCAAGGGCGGTGCATCGGGCGCGGAAGCGCTCATGTACATGAAGTCGAGCGACGGCGATCCGAACAAGGTTCTGCTCGCCTACTCACTTATTTATATGTTGCCGCTGTCGGCCAAGATCCCGTTCAACTGGCGCGATCTGACGCCGGTTGCCGTGACCGCGCTTGACGAGTTCGTGTTGTGGGACAACACCACAATGCCGGAGGCGAACGTCAAAGACTTCATCAATGCGGCGAAGGCTGCCAGCCCGCCCTTCAAGATGGGCGGCACCGGCAGCAAGCGCGAGGACCAGATCCTTACGGTCTTCATGGAGAAGAAGACGGGCGCCAAGTTCCTCTATCTGCCCTACAAGTCGGGCGGCGAAGCGGCGACGCAGCTTGTCGGCAATCACACACAGGCGAACGTCAACAACCCGTCCGAGAACCTCGAAGTCTGGCGCGCGGGTCAGGTGCGCGCGCTTTGTGTCTTCAGCAAAGAGCGCATCGCCTACAAAACCAAGGTGACCGACAAGCAATCTTGGAACGACATTCCGACCTGCAAGGAGCAAGGTCTGGACGTGCAGTACCAGATGCTGCGTGCATTCTTCCTGCCGGGCAAAGTGCCGGCCGACCAAACGGCGTTTTACGTCGATCTGTTCAAGAAGATCGTCCAGACCCCCGAGTACAAAGAATACCTCGAAAAGCAGGCGCTCAAGCCGGCGTTTCTCACCGGCAAAGACATGCTGAAATTCCTCGAGGAGGACGACAAGCTCAATTCGAGCCTGATGCACGAAGCGGGCTTCGTCGCGAAATAATGCAACTCGCGCTGGAACGGGCCAGGGTCCATCCCTGGCCCTTTCCTGTGACCGGAGACCGGGATGGCCGTTGAAGAGACAGAAAAAGCCGCGGGCGATCAGTCGCCGGCGGTCACGAGCACCCGCACGGTCGACATCGTTGTATCCCTGATACTGATTGCCTTCGCGGCGCTGCTGGCGTTCGACAACTGGCGGACCGGCATGTCGTGGGACGCGAGCGGCCCGCAGGCCGGATATTTCCCGTTCTATCTGTCGCTCATTCTCGGCACCGCTTCGATTTACGGTCTCGTGAAAGGCTTCATCGAACCGGCGACCGAGCCTTTCGTCACGCGCGAGCAGCTCACGCGCGTCCTGCAGATGTTCGTGCCGACCTTTCTCTTCGTCGTGGTCACGCAGTGGCTGGGACTTTACGTGGCGAGCTTCATTCTCATCGTTGGCTTCATGACGGTGATCGGCCGCATCGCGTTGTGGAAGTCATTGCTTACGTCGGTAATTTTCACGGTGGCCATGTTCATCACGTTCGAGATCGCATTTGACGTCATCATGCCGAAGGGCCCGCTCGAAGCCCTGCTGGGTTACTGAGGCCGCGCGATGGAAGCACTCACCCTGCTCGTCCACGGCTTCACCGTCCTGCTGACGTGGAAGACGCTCATCCTGATGATGGTGGGCCTGGTTCTTGGCATTTTCGTCGGCGTGCTGCCGGGGTTGGGTGGACCGAACGGCGTCGCGATCCTGCTGCCGCTGACCTTCTCAATGGATCCGACCTCGGCCATCGTGATGTTGTCGTGCATCTACTGGGGCGCGCTGTTCGGCGGCGCGATCACGTCCATATTGTTCAATATTCCCGGCGAGGCGTGGTCTGTGGCCACAACCTTCGACGGCTACCCGATGGCGCAGAAAGGCCTGGCGGCCGAAGCGCTGACTGCGGCGTTCACGTCATCATTCATTGGGTCGCTTGTGGCGGTGATGCTCATTACTTTCCTCGCGCCGAGCGTGGCCGACTTCGCCTTGCGCTTCGGGCCTCCGGAATTCTTCTCGGTGTATCTGTTGACGTTCTGCTCGTTTGTCGGCCTCGGGCGCGAGGAAAAGCACAAGACCATCATTTCCATGGCGCTGGGCCTGCTGCTCGCCGGTGTCGGCATGGATACGGTGTCCGGCACGCTGCGCATGACGTTCGGCTGGAGCGAGCTGTTCCGCGGCGTCAACTTCCTGGTGGCCGTGATCGGCCTGTTCGGCATCAGCGAGATCATGCTGACGATGGAAGAGCGGTTGGCGTTGCGCGGCCATGCCGCGTCGATCAGCCTGAGAGTCGTCCTGAAAGTTTGGAAAGACCTGCCGAAGTACTGGGTGACGTTGCTCCGGTCCTCGGCCATCGGCTGCTGGCTCGGCGTCACGCCGGGCGGCGCAATTGCCGCGTCCTTCATGGGCTACAATCTCGCCAAGCGCTTTTCCAAGGACAGGGATTCCTTCGGCACGGGCCGCATCGAGGGCGTGTTTGCGCCTGAAACGGCTGCCCACGCGTCCGGTACGGCCGCATTGTTGCCGATGCTGGCGCTGGGGATTCCTGGCTCCGGCACGGCGGCAATTCTGCTCGGCGGCCTGATGGTGTGGGGCCTCAATCCGGGCCCATTGCTGTTCGTTGAACAAAAGAGCTTCGTCT
>Ga0157376_10002801_pt1 | contig 11905 bp, 7 predicted proteins | sample M45metaG_FD_121801 | JGI IMG/M metagenome (GOLD analysis project Ga0157376, IMG submission 121801) | Miscanthus rhizosphere microbial communities from Kellogg Biological Station, Michigan, USA - M4-5 metaG | ecosystem: Host-associated > Plants > Roots > Rhizosphere > Soil | place: USA: Michigan... | reverse complement strand
GAAAAACGCAAACTGGATCAGTTCGTGATGCGGGGTGGGAGCCTGATTTGCATGATTGATAATTTATATGCTGAAATGGATAGTCTGCGCTCGGTCCGTGAAACAGTTGCCTATGACCGGGGACTCAACCTGGATGATTTATTTTTTCATTACGGGGTACGGATTAATCAGGATCTGGTGGAAGACATGCAATGCGCCAGCATCAATCTGGTGGTCGGCATGCAGGGCGGTAAACCCCAGTTCCAGCTTCTGCCCTGGCCCTATTATCCATTGCTCGACGGAAGCCCCGGTTCGCTGATCACGAAAAATCTTGATCCGGTTTTTTCAAAGTTTGCCAATTCTGTTGACACGGTGAAAGCACCGGATATCAGGAAAACAATTTTGCTGCAGACTTCTCCCAATGCAAAAACTGTTGCGACACCGGCAATGATTTCACTCGAGACCATTAAAACAGCGGGCGATCCGCAGGCATTCCGGCAATCGAATATTCCTGTCGGTGTACTGTTGGAAGGGAAGTTTCAATCACTTTATGCAAACCGGTTGTCAGCTGCCATGGCTGATAGTTTAGCACGGGTATACGAGCAACCTTTTTTGAAATCGGGTATTCGGGAGGCACGTATTATAGTTTGTGCAGACGGAGACCTGGTACTAAATGAGCTGAATGAAAACAGACCGCTTCCACTGGGATTCAGTAAGGATATCAATTATAATTTTGCGAATGCGGATTTTCTGGGTAATATCCTGGACTATTGTGTAAATCCATCCGGTATTCTGGAAGCCCGGTCGAAAAATTATTCTCTCAGGCTATTGGATCCGGAAAAAACCGAGGACGAACGGGGTTTCTGGCAACTCATCAACATTGCCCTGCCATTATTGGTTATAATTTCATGTGGCCTGATTTTTCAATATATCAGGAAGAGAAAATATGATGCCGGAACATTTTAACGATTTTTAAATAGATCCCGTTTGAATCATTTGCTTACTACTTATATCATTTTTGGTGCTGCACTGATCCTCGCACTGGTATTTGATCTTGGCCTGCTCAGCAAGAAAGGATCAGTTGTTACGATGAAGAAAGCCCTGCTGCAGACCATTTTCTGGGTGGCGCTGGCATTAGCATTCGGTGTATTTATTTATTTATATAATGGCCAGCAAAAGGCCCTTGAATACCTCAGCGCTTACCTGATGGAATGGAGCCTGAGTATTGATAATATCTTCGTTTTCATTTTGATCTTTTCTTTCCTGTCAATCCGGGAGGAATTTTTCGGACGGGTTCTGTTGATTGGAATCCTGCTGGCGGTTATATTCCGTATTATTTTTATTACTGCAGGAATTGAACTGGTTAGCCGATTTACCTGGTTGCTTTACATATTTGGAGCAATCCTTATTTATACGGGTCTTACTATGTTTTTTGCCAAAAAGGAAGAAACCGGTGATCTTGAAAAAAATAAGGTTTACCGTTTTTTGAAACGTTTCCTGCCCCTGATAGCAGAAGACGGCAATGGTAAACTCACTGTACGCCGGGACGGTAAAAAATATTATACAACCATTTTTGTGGTCATTGTGCTGCTGGCCACGACCGATATCGTCTTTGCCCTGGATTCTATTCCAGCCGTATTTGGTATAACGCAGGACCGGCTGGTGATTTATACTTCGAATATATTTGCGGTGCTGGGTTTGCGTTCCCTGTTCTTCCTTTTACGGGGAGCAGTAGATAAATTCCGTTACCTGCAAAAGGGTATAGCCACAGTATTGATTTTTGTAGGCCTGAAAATGACCAGTGAACTCATTCACATTAAAGTATCCACAGTAATTTCGCTGGTCGTGATCGTAGCTTGTATCGGCAGCTCCATTTTGATATCCATGATTTCTGGTAAAAAACAAATTTCTCCTTAAAATAATTTTTCTGGGACATAGTATCCGGCATATCGCTTCTATCGTTTCAGGATCCTTCCTGCAATTCCATCAGGATGACATGGTAGACCAGCTGCTTACAGACAGCCGACGGCTGGTTTATCCCGAGACCAGTTTGTTTTTCGCACTACATGGTCCCAGGCGGAATGGCCATGCATTTATTCCTGATCTTTATCTCCGTGGAGTACGCAATTTCATCGTGTATGAGGAGATAGAATTGAAGGATTTCCAGGGAGCGAATTTTATTTTGGTGAAAGAGAGTCTGAAGGCCCTGCAGGCTCTGGCAGCCTTTCACCGTCAGCAATTTGACCTGCCTGTAATTGGAATTACCGGCAGTAATGGCAAGACAATCGTAAAGGAGTGGCTGAATCAATTGCTGGAAGATCGGTATCAGATTGTACGAAGTCCGCGCAGTTATAATTCCGGAATTGGCGTACCCCTGAGTATATGGCAGATCAGTGAAGAACATGATCTGGCCCTGATTGAAGCGGGTATTTCACAGGTGGGAGAAATGCAGGTGCTGGAAGAAATCATTAAACCGACGATAGGTGTATTTACCAATATCGGCGAAGCACACGATCAGGGTTTTGAAAATACGGAAGATAAAATCCGTGAAAAGCTGGCACTCTTCGTGCATTCCGGTGCCGTGATATTTCCTGCCGATCAGAAGGAACTTAAAAAAGCCGTCCTCGCCTGGCATGCCCTGTATCCCGCGCCGGACCTGATTTCCATTGGACGTCAGGAAGATTGTACGATCCGGGTAAAAAAAATAATCAAACTTTCGGGTCAAACGGTTCTCCATCTTTTGTATAATGGCGAATCCATCGAACTGGGAATTGGATTTGACAACGATGCGGCGATCCAGAATACCCTGACCTGCGTCGGGGTGATGCTGTGGCTCAGAATCCCGGTGAGTGAATTGCAGGGCCGGATGAACCGGCTCAATCCGCTTCCCCTGAGGATGGAACTAAAGACCGGGATCAACCATTCTTCGGTTATTAATGATAGTTATAGCGCCGATATCAGTTCCCTGAAAATGGCGCTGAATTTTTTATTTCAGCAAAAGCAGCATGACAAACGAACCCTGATATTATCGGATATACTGGAAACAGGCAGAAAGCCGGCAGCGTTATATAAAGAGATTGCCGGTCTGCTGAAGAAATATCCGGTCGACCGGTTAATCGGGGTAGGTGAACAAATGTCTGCTTCAGCGCAGTTATTCGGTGATGGAGATTTAAAGGAACGCCTTTTTTTCGGCAGCACGGAAGCATTGCTGGAAGCAATACCCTCCCTCGTATTCAAAGACGAGACCATCCTGCTGAAGGGAGCAAGGATATTCGGTTTTGAACGGATCGACCAGGTTCTTTCCCTTCAGGTACATGAAACCCTGTTGGAAATTAACCTCGAGGCCATGGCCCACAACCTGACGCAGTACCAGCAGATCCTGCGGCCATCTACCAAGATCATGGCGATGGTAAAGGCATTCTCTTATGGCACCGGGGGATCTGAAATTGCGCGCCTCTTGGAATTTCACAAAGTGGATTACCTGGCAGTTGCCTATATCGACGAGGGAATCTCCCTCAGGAAAGCGGGAATTCGGTTGCCCATCGTCGTTATGAACGCGGAAGAAAGCGCTTTGTCGCCCCTGATTGAATGGCAGTTGGAGCCGGTAATTTTCTCCTTTCGGGGTTTAACAGCCATGCAGAAATTATTGAAGCAGGAAGCCATTCTCCATTTCCCTGTTCATATAGAGTTGGAAACGGGTATGAACCGTCTGGGCTTTGCTTCCGCACAGATTCCGGAACTGATTGAACAGTTAAAGGAAACTGCATTTCGTGTCCAGTCTGTCTTCAGCCACTTAGCAGCCAGCGAGGAACCCCAACAGGATGCCTTCACCCAAAAACAATTTGAGAACTACCAGTCTATGGCGGAACGTTTGCAGGAATCACTGGGCTATGCGTTTACCCGGCATATCTCCAATTCCGCTGCAGTGGTTCGCAACCCCGATATGCAATTGGATATGGTGAGACTGGGTATAGGACTATACGGCATTGACCCGGCTGCTTCAACACTGGTTGAACTGAAAGAAGTGGGCACTTTGAAAACGACAATAGCTCAGATCAAGGATCTGGCCGCGGGTGAAACCGTGGGCTATAATCGTCGCGGTATGGTAGAACATCCCATGAAGACCGGCACCTTGCGGCTGGGCTACGCAGATGGCTATCCGATCACCCTGGGTAATGGGGTCGGAAAGGTATGGTATAAGGGCAAACTGGTTCCCACCATTGGCAGTATTTGTATGGATATGACAATGATTGATATCACAGAAGTAACAGAGGCAAAAGAAGGCGACGAGGTGATTGTTTTCGGCAGCGAACTTTCCGTGGCAAAACTGGCAGGATGGGCAGACACCATTGCCTATGATATCCTGGCAGGCATTTCCCAGCGGGTAAAGCGGGTTTATTTTGAATAAACCTTTCACAAATTGGAAGGGATTCGTCTTTTCTTAACTTATTATCTTTGCGGCTCATTATGAAAGAAAGAAAGATCATTTTCATCGTATTACTGATCATTGTGGCCGACCAGGCGCTCAAAATCTGGATAAAAACACATATGCCCCTGAGCCATACCTGGGATTCATTTTACCGCTCACCGGTTTCTCCCTATGACAACGGCATTCATGTGCTGGGAAAAAAATTTCAGTTGTTTTTTGTTGAGAACGAAGGCATGGCCTGGGGTTGGAAATTCGGTGGCAATTTCGGCAAGATGTTCCTGACACTGTTCCGCCTGGCTGCGGTGATCTTTGGTGTTTATTATATACGCACCCTCATCCGCAAGAATTATCACAACGGTTACATATTATGCGCAGGACTTATTTTCGCCGGCGCTCTGGGTAACCTGATCGACAGCATGTTTTACGGGCTGATCTTTGAAGAAAGTACATATGATCATGTGGCAAAAATATTTCCAGCTCATGGTTATGCGGGTTTCCTGCATGGACGTGTCGTGGATATGCTTTATTTTCCGCTTATCAAAACACATTATCCGGCCTGGTTTCCTATTGTCGGCGGGGACGAATTTGAATTCTTCAGCCCGGTTTTTAATATCGCCGACGCGTCCATTTCAATTGGTGTAATTGCGTTATTTCTTTTCCAGAAACGGTTTGTAAAAAAACATCCGGAGAAAACCGGGATAGAAGCCGACAATACAGAACGCCTAACCCTAAATGCCTGATTTCTAAGCCCTAATCGTGCTTTTACGCCGCTTAACCAGGGGGCTTTTCCTATTTTATATGGTGTCAGAATTTTGTAAGTTTATGGATAGTTCACCCTAAACTGAACTGTCAAATCCGATACCGATGAAAAAGTTCCTGCTGGTTCTTTCATGTCTTGTATTGTCTACTATCGGATACAGTCAGCTTGTTTCATACAATGGTCAGTTTTTTAAAATTGACACTTTATATCCCCTGTACGATATTCCATCCCATAATAAGGGCCTCAGCTTCCCCTGGGAGATTACCTACGGTCCCGACGATTCACTCTGGATCACCGAAGCACACCGGTACCGGATCTGGAAAATACATCCCGGTAATAAAGGCAACCGCGTTTTACTCGACCTCAACGGTCTCACTTCTTTCAATTACTATGATATGCCGAATAATTACCCGTCGCCCCAGGGCGGGCTGATGGGACTTGCACTGCACCCGCAATTGCTCAGCGGGAAGCCTTTCATTTATGTCGCCCTCGTTTATGATGTGTATCCGACTACCGGTTCTCCCAACAACAACAATTGTGCGGGAAGTGGTTCAGCTACTAACCAGCCCTGTTTTTACAAAACTAAAATTCTCCGATACACCTACAATACTGTCACGCATTCCCTGGGTTCACCAACGATTGTGATTGACGGGTTGATGGGAAGCAACGACCACAACTCCGGCCGACTCAAAATTAGTCCGGTACCGGAAAGCGACGGGGACTATCATCTTTATTATACAATCGGCGACCAGGGTGCCGGACAATTCAATAACGGATTCCGGACCAATAATGCACAGAACACGGATATTTATGAAGGAAAGGTTCTCCGCCTTAACACAGAGAACGATGGAGACCTGGATGACGGCGCCTATAGTCCATGGATTCCCAATGATAATCCGTTCACCAATTCTGTTTCCGGCAAAGTGAATGCTGTATATTCTTTCGGTCACCGGAATGCGCAAGGTCTAGTATGGACACATATTGGCGCGCAATATATTTTATACAATTCCGAACACGGCGATAAGTCGGATGATGAAGTTAATATCATAACGGCCGGAGAAAATTATGGGTGGCCCAAAGTAGCCGGTATGTGTGACGATAATTATACCACATCAGATGCCAATCCTAATAACGATAAGCTGGCAAATCAAACTATACCCTCTGAAAAGCCTTTTTGCCTGGCCAATAATGTTAAGGAGCCGATGTTCGATTTTTTCAATGTAAGTGGAAACAGTATTCCATCCAGCGGTGCTTCCAACTATACCTGGCCGACGATTGCACCTTCAAGCATTGATTATTACGACAAATCATATATCCCCGGATGGACAAATTCACTGCTCGTCACTTCATTGAAATTGGGCATGTACCGGCTCAAACTCAAATCTAATGGATCGTCCGTAGACAGCTCAAGCACCGCCCAGATTACCGATACTATTCCTTATTTACATGAATACAGGATTCGCGACCTGGCTATTGCACCAACCGGTGACACATTGTTTCTTGCAATCGATAGTAGCGGATCCACATCAGGACCAACCGGTGGGTTTTCCGGATCTACGGTTGCAACGAAAACACCGGGGCATATTCTGCGTATGATTTATATACCGGGCCCACTCGAAGCCCAGCAGGCGCCTCCCATTCCAAGGAAAGAAAAAATAAATACAACGATCGTTTTCCCCAACCCGGCAACGGATCATCTGGAAGTACTATGCCGGGACCTGTTAGTGCAACCATTTAATGTTACTCTTTATGATGTTTCGGGAAGAAATATATTAACAGCAACTTTCTCCAGCAGTCATTTCATAGTGCGGTTGGAAAATATTCCGCCCGGGCTATATATTTTTAAAATGCTGGATGGCAGGGGAACTCCCGTGACCACGCAAAAAATATTGATTTTGAAACACTAGACAACGGATCGTTTATCGCTGATCGTTTATCGTGGATCGACATACGATAAACGATTTACGATTCACGATCAACGAATATCTTTAGGCTTTGGGCTTTAAGATTTAAGCTTTCCCACCATCTTACCGGGATCTACCCATTCATCAAATTCTGCCGGTGTTACATAACCTAGCCGGACGGCCATTTCTTTTAAAGTAGTGCCTTCCTTATGTGCTTTTTGAGCGATTTCGGCAGCTTTATAATATCCGATTTTTGTATTAAGGGCGGTTACCAGCATCAGTGAATTATCCACATGTTTCTTGATATTCGCTTCAATCGGTTTGATTCCAATAGCGCATTTGTCATTGAAGCTTAAACAACCATCACCCAGCAATCGGGCGCTGTGAAGAAAATTATAAATGATCACTGGCTTGAAAACATTCAATTCAAAATGACCCATAGCACCGCCGATATTAATGGCTACATCATTGCCCATCACCTGCGCGCAGATCATGGTCAGAGCTTCACATTGTGTAGGATTCACTTTGCCTGGCATGATGGATGAACCTGGTTCATTGTCAGGAATATATATTTCCCCGATGCCGCTGCGCGGACCAGATGAAAGGATACGGATATCATTGGCGATTTTCATGAGGCTTACGGCCAGGGTTTTCAATGCACCATGGGATTCTACAATGGCATCGTGTGCGGCGAGGGCCTCGAATTTATTTTCCGCAGTAATAAAAGGAAGACCCGTGAGTGCAGCGATATGCGCTGCTACGTTTTCTGAATAGTTGTCCGGTGTATTTATTCCAGTCCCCACAGCCGTACCCCCCAGTGCCAGTTCAGCCAGATGAGGCAGGGTATTTTTCAATGCCCGCAGTCCATGATTTAACTGTGATACATAACCGCTGAATTCCTGTCCCACAGTTAAAGGTGTTGCATCCATAAAATGGGTTCGTCCGATCTTCACTACCTGCATGAATTCCCTTGACTTCGCGGCTAGTGTATCGCGTAATTTTTCGATACCGGGAATCGTAACTTCAACTAGTATTTTATACGCAGCAATATGCATGGCAGTAGGAAACGTATCGTTGGAAGACTGCGATTTATTGACGTCGTCGTTGGGATGCAGAAATTTTTCCTTATCGGTCAGAGTCCCTCCCTGCAGTACATGACCCCGGTAAGCGATCACTTCATTCGCGTTCATATTGCTTTGCGTACCGCTGCCTGTCTGCCACACGACAAGCGGGAAATACGCGTCCAGACTGCCTTCCAGGATTTCATCACAAACTCTTCCAATCAACTTTGATTTTTCGGGCGAAAGGATCCCGGCATCCAGGTTTGTCAGTGCTGCCGCTTTTTTCAGGTAAGCGAATGCGCGTATTATTTCTTTTGGCATGCGGTTTATATCCTCGGCAATTTTGAAATTCTCGATACTGCGTTGGGTCTGCGCACCGTAATAAGCATCACTTGGTACTTTTACTTCCCCCATAGTATCTTTTTCGATCCGGAACTCCATAATTTTTTCTTTGTAGGTGGCAAAATTAGACTGTTTTTAGAACACAAATTGCTATTTCAAGGTTGGCTATCCAAATCCTTTTAAAACTACCAATCCATGGAAAAACCTGTGCTTTCCCGCCTGGATAAAACTGTGCGCCGGAGTGCTGTGTTAGCAGATGGATTTGATGAGTATTCCGGGGAATGGTCCACGACGGAAGTGGCGCATCTGCTAAAAAGAACAGTATTCGGAGTTAAGGTCAGCGACCTGAAATATTTTCTCAGCCTGTCAATATCGCAGGCGGTAGATGAATTACTCACACCCTCTCCGCTACCTTCAACGGTTCCTCTTAATTCATATAGTTCCGATGGTTATACTGATCCAACCGGTGCCCAATGCATTTACCCCCGATAATGGCGGGCGCAACGATGTATTCCGGCCTCTGCATCCCTGCCATATGACAGAATACCGGATGTAGATCTTTGACTGGTACGGGAAAATTATTTTCCTGACGTATGATTTCGGTAAAGGATGGAACGGGACCTATAATGGCACGCCCGCACAAACCGGCACTTATATCTGGATGGCAACTTACCGGAATACAGATACCAAGGCCATGCAATTCAGAAAAGGATTTGTGATAGTAGTTCATTAAAACTTCCATCCTGATAATCAATTGCAAAAACTGTCAAGCTCCCGGCGAAAATCATGTTATTTACTGCGAACGAATTTATCCCTTCGAATTTTTACCATTTCATTCATGTATTTAACTGTTAACTGAGGCTATTTTGAAGCGTACAGTTCTCGGTCAACACCAGTAACTTTATAACCTCTTCCCAGTGTCGAATCAGGAATTGAAAAAGAGTTCTCAAAAAAAAATCTCATGAAAAAGCTAATCCATTTAATCATATTGGTTCTGGGATCCGTCGTCGGTTCTTTTGCACAGGATCCGGGATGGCCCAGACAACTGACAAATAACGGATCAATACTCGTATTGTATACCCCACAGGTGGAAGACTGGCCGGAATATCAGACGTTGAATTTCAGGATGGCTTTTTCTCTGACGCCCTACCAGGCCAAGGAGGTAGTTGGCGTCCTTTATATCAGCGCTACCACAACTGTGGATACGTACACCCATATGGTCACGATTTTCAATATGAATATTACGGGTGTGCATTTCCCTTCACTGGATGAAACCACGGCCGCCACCATGGGACAAACAGTACGTGGATTTCTTGATGTAAATAAAACGGTAAATATTTCCATGGAAAGGATCGTCGCCTGTACACCAAAAAAGATGGATGCCAGCACGGCAGTAAACGTAAAAAATGATCCCCCCACCATTTTTGTAAGTGATAAACCAGCCATACTTCTCCAGCTGGAAGGAGAACCGGCACTTACTGATGCCTCCAAGGGCGGCATTAAATATGTGTTTAATGCAAACTGGCCGCTTTTTTTTGATCAGTCCGGCTCCACCTATTATCTCTTTGATGACAAAGAATGGCAGAAATCCAGTCAGCTCGCCGGGCCCTGGTCCTTTACATCCAAACTTCCTTCTACCCTCACTAAATTATCGAGTGATTCCAATTGGAAGAATTTGCTGAAAGGCGCTGTTCCGGCACCGAAAACGGCGAGTAGCCCTTTACCCATGGTATTTTATTCTACCGGACCTGCGGAGATTATTCTATTTAAGGGAACGCCTTCTTTTACCAAGATTGACGGCACCACGCTCAAATATGCAACGAATACCAACAACAATATATTCTATTCCAACACCACGAGTTTGTACTATTACCTGGCTGCCGGGAGATGGTTCAGTGCCCCGGGTCTGAGTGGCCCCTGGACATATGCCACTCCGAATTTACCGGCTGATTTTGCTAAGATTCCTACAAGCAGTCCTGCTTCGAGGGTGCTGGCTTCAATTCCCGGAACGGATGAGGCCGCAGATGCAGTCATGATTGCTCAGATTCCAACTAAAATAGATATTGATCCCAAAGCTGCTCCGCCGGTAACCATCACATACTCCGGTCCACCTAAATTTGTTGTGATTGAAGGAACCAGCCTTTCTTATGTGGAAAACACAACTGAAAAAGTGATCATGGTTAGTAATGATTCCTATTATGCCTGCGTCTCCGGTCTATGGTATACGGCAACTACACCGCAGGGACCATGGATCCTGGCAACTTCTGTTCCTCAGGTGATATATACTATTCCTTCCAGTTCACCGGTATATAATGTTACTTATGTTACGCAAACGGTCACAACAACAGGTACGGTTCAGGCCAGTTATACGGCCGGTTATATGGGTGCTTTTGTGGTGGGTGTCGGAGTGGGGATGATTATCGCCTCCGGCACTGGTTATTATTACCCGCCTTATATGTATTATCCGCCTTATGGTTTTCCGGTTTGCTATGCAGGTGCGATGACTTATGGAGCCTATGCTTATCATCCTTACGGATATTATGGTGGTGCAACTTATCATGCTTCCTATAATCCATATACGGGTACTTATGCCCGGAGTGCTACGGCTTATGGACCCTACGGTTCTGCTTCAGTTGGACAGGCATATAATCCCTATACCGGAACAGCTGCGAGAGGAGCGTCTGTTTCTACACCTTATGGTACAAGAAGCGCGGCTCAGGCTTATAATCCATATACCGGGGCTTCTGCAGCCACCCGCCAGGGCTCAGGCGCATATGGGCAGGCAGGCACTTCGGTATATAACAATGGTCGTGGAACAGCAACCCAGACAGCACACGCAACCAATAATTATGGTCAGACGGTCGCCGGTGCGAGAAACACCAATGGCGGCAGTGCCATCGCAGCCAGTGGTCCGAACGGCAGTGGTGGTGTAGCGAAAACGGCTAGCGGAGATATGTATGCAGCGAAGGATGGAAATGTGTACAAAAATACCGGTAGCGGCTGGAATCAATATAACGGGAATGGCAACTGGTCGTCTACATCCAAACCTACATCAACTCAGACAGCGGCGCAATCATCAGCGGCGAAAAGTCAAAGCGCCGGATCTTATAACAAACCAAGTGGTGGATCTGCTCCATCTTCTGAAATGCAGAGTGCAGCCCAGGATCGTTCAAGGGGCAATGCAGCCGCAAGTGGCTGGGGTGGTGGCGGAGGAAGTCGCAGTGGTGGCTGGGGCGGCGGTGGCGGCGGTTGGGGTGGCGGCGGCGGCGGTTTCGGTGGCGGAGGTTTTGGAGGCCGCGGTGGTGGCGGCTTTGGTGGAAGAAGATAGAATTATTCTCCTTTCGATTTATTTCCGGGCAATCGTTTTCTGATTGCGGTCATCTGACCGCGGTGATTGGCTTCATGCTCGCAAACATGAAACCATTTACAG
>Ga0157376_10002799_pt1 | contig 11907 bp, 12 predicted proteins | sample M45metaG_FD_121801 | JGI IMG/M metagenome (GOLD analysis project Ga0157376, IMG submission 121801) | Miscanthus rhizosphere microbial communities from Kellogg Biological Station, Michigan, USA - M4-5 metaG | ecosystem: Host-associated > Plants > Roots > Rhizosphere > Soil | place: USA: Michigan... | reverse complement strand
TTTTTCATACAAATGAAGGCCAACTCCAGGCACGGCCAGAGCGCGATCAAATCGCGGCTCATGCTCCAGCCACAAGTCGCCTAAGAGATTCGCAATAGCCGCTGGCTTGATTACGTCCACCTCTCCCAGCGGCAAATCGCAGACAGCGCGTACCGCCTGCTCGAACTGACTTGTAACGCAAGCTCGTTCGCTCGCGTGGTAGCTGTTATGCGGACGAGGCGCCAGCTCATTTACCAGCAACTGACCATCGTTCGTCATGAACATCTCGACAGCCAGCAAGCCTTCCAGCTTCATCTCTTCGGCAATACGTCGTGCCATCTCTTGTGCCTTGGTCTCTAATGCCACAGGAATCGACGAAGGGATGACACTCCAAGCCAGGATCTGGTGCTCATGATGATTGGCAGCTGAAGGATAACTCTTCAGCTCGCCACTTGGAGTCCGCGCAACCATCACAGAGATCTCCCGTTCGAGATCGAGCGCTTTCTCGGCGACGGCAGGTTGCTGGCCGAGCAGGCGCCACCCTGCCGCAGCCTCCTCTTCGGCCGAGTCACTCACCTCATCGAAGCCAATCTTCACCTGACTGCGGCCATCGTAACCGCCACGGGCACTCTTTACGAAGCAGCGTCTACCAAGAGCTAATACTGCATCTTGTAAGTCGGCCGCAGAGCGAATCACCTGAAAATCGCCAACCGGAAAGCCATGCTCAACCAGCCATGCCTTTTGCAGAATCCGATCCTGGATAATCCGCATCATCGCCATGCCTGGACGCACAGGCGCATACTTTGCCGCAGCATCCAGACTCGCTATTGATATCTGCTCGATCTCGAGTGTAATGACATCGCAACCCCGAGCCAGATCCGCCGCAGCGCGAGCGTCATCCCACGATCCCTCAAAGCATGCATCGACGACGAAACGTGCCGGGCACGATGGATCGGGGTCCATCACCTGAATGCGATAGCCCAACGAACGCGCAGCCATCGCCATCATGCGCCCCAACTGGCCACCGCCAAGAATACCAATAGTCGAGCCGGGAAGAATCGCGCTCACTGCGGCAACTCCTCTGACAGTACCTCTTCTTTGCGCGAATTACGCCAGTTACGTAGCCGTTCACGCAGATCGGAATCAGTCGTTGCCAGAATTTCGGCTGCGAACAATGCCGCATTTGCGGCGCCTGGCTTGCCAATAGCGAGCGTGCCCACCGGTACTCCTTTAGGCATCTGCACAATGGAAAGTAGAGAGTCGATGCCATTCAGCATCGTTGCCGGCACCGGCACTCCAAGCACAGGAACCAGCGTCTTTGCCGCCAGCATGCCTGGCAGATGCGCCGCGCCGCCTGCACCGGCGATAATCACGCGCAACCCGCGTGACTCGGATTGTTCTGCATAGGTAAAAAGCCAATCGGGAGTGCGATGGGCAGAAACCACTCGCACTTCATAAGGAATTGAGAATTCTTTCAGCAGGTCAATGGCAGCTTTCAGCACTTCATAATCGCTCTTGCTGCCCATCACCACGCCGATAAGCGGGGCTTGCTCCATGACTGTGATTATAGTGCCCAAGGCGCTGGAGCAGCCTCTTTGCTTACTCGATGAAGCTACACCTTGATTCCTATCGAAGCAGCAAACTGTACTACCGCAGGCCATACCGCCTGTAGATCCTTAACCGTAGTCGAATCCAAAGAGAAGTTCAATGGGTTCGCCGCAGCTCCAGTAAGGTCACCAAGTGCCTTGGCCACCGCGCCTAGCAACACACCCAGACCAGCGACTACATTGGGCGCTATCTTGTTGTCCGTCGAAAGCACTCCGCTAACGAACTTCAGAACATCTTCTGCTGCAACTTCTACCCCGTGTTCGATATCGAAAAGTAATTTTCACACATGAACTTTCTGCAGCTACACGAGCAACTTCGTCTGGAGCTTTCGCGCCGCATTCGTCGCGGCGTGCTTACAGGCACGTTGCTTTCCCATCAGACCGGGCTAAAAACTGCGCATATTTCTAATTTTCTGCATCGTAAGCGCCGTCTTAGTTTGGATGCGCTGGATCGAGTTCTGACTGTCCAGTCACTCACAGTGCAAGATCTGCTTTCTGCAAGCCACGAGCACCATCGATCAAAAGAAGATGCTCCTCACCCCAGCGCTGTGCCTCTGGTCTCGCAGTCCGTAGCTATGTATGAAGCGGAGATACGCAGAACCTCTGTGCTGGAACTTATTCAGCTTCCTGTCGGATGTCTCGACCATCTACGGACCAGGCGCTCGGCCAACAGGAGAAGCTGGGAGAGATTTGTTGCCGTGCGTGCCAGCTATGCTCAGGCTGAAGCCATGATGCCTGCAATTGCGCCGCACGCGATTCTGATCATCGACCGTCATTACAACTCGCTTTTGCCCTATCGTGCGCCCGCGCCCAACATCTATGCCGTGCAGCATGGAGCCGTGATGTTGTTCCGCTATGTATCCGTACAAAGCAGCTGCCTCATCCTCAGGCCCCATAATCTGAATCACCCTGTTGATCTTGTGGAATCAGGCGAAAAATCGCCCGGCAGTTTTATCGTGGGACGCATCTGCGTCAGTCTTGCGGAGGTCTAGCAGGACTCACGCCCGTTAGAATTTTGATAGCATCGCCTCGGAGGGTGTTCATGGATCAGCCATTGGTCTCGGCGAATAGTTCTCGTCGAAATGAGGATATTGCGCTCGATTTGCTTAAGTTTGTCGCTGTCACTGCTGGAGTCGGCCGCACGGCTACCCCATCTACCGGTTTTGTCGCTGCAACTTCCCAGAAGCCGGAAGATCAGGTGACCCATTTGCTTGAGCTGTACACACGGTGTTTGCATGCCGTGGAAGGAAAGGGAGAAGCGCGCTAGCGCCGCCTTGTCAGACCCTGTCATACAAAACGTAGCCGTCTGTGGCGCAGGCGCATTTGGTCGGAATCATCTTCGCATCTACCGGGCACTGGAGCAGTCAGGGTCTCCCATTCGGCTCTCCGCCATCATCGAAGCGGATATTTCACGGGCCGCTGCACTCCAAAGCGAGTGGAGTGTGCCCGTCTACCCTTCGGTGGAAACCTGCCTGGCAGCGCGGGAGCGTGGCGAACTGCAACTCCATGCCGCTTCCATATGCGTTCCGACGGTCTCTCACTTTGCAGCAGCAGCCGCGTGCCTCAGGGCAGGGTTGGATGTGCTGGTCGAGAAACCCATCACGGCAACGCTGGAAGAGGCCGACAGGCTGATCGCGCTGTCCAGGGAGCATCGGCGTATCCTGCAGGTCGGCCACCTGGAGCGCTTCAATCCGGCTGTGATGGCCGTGCAGGGCCTGTTGAATGGCCCTATGTTCTTTGAGGCGCACCGCCTCAGCATCTTTAGCCAGCGTTCGCTGGACGTGGATGTGGTCCTCGATCTGATGATCCACGACCTCGACATCGTTCTGAACCTTGCCCAGTCGCCCGTCAGCCAGGTCCATGCGGTCGGGCTGCCTATTCTTTCTTCCAAGGTCGATATCGCCAATGTCCGGATCGAATTTGCATCCGGCTGCGTGGCAAATTTCACTGCCAGCCGCGTCAGTACAGAGCGGGTCCGCAAGCTGCGCTTCTTCCAGCCGCACCAGTACATCTCCATCGATTACGCACGGCAGGACCTGCTGGCCATCAACGTCGCGGCTAAAGCAGCGGCAGCCGCTTCTTTCGATGCCCTGGCCGGTGGCCTGAGCCTGCAAAAACCGCAGGTGCAGCAAGGCGAGCCTTTACGTCTGGAGATCGAATCTTTTCTGGAATGCCTGCGCACTCGCCAGCAGCCCATCGTATCGGGCGAAGACGGACGAGCCGCGCTGGCACTGGCCCTGGAGATCAACACCGCCATCGCAAACCATGCTGTACGCGCCGGACTCGACCGTTACAGCTCCTAGCCTGCTCTGCGTGTGTGCGTGAAAGCCAACAGCGAAGCGACCATAGATATCCAGCGGCCTTCGTAGCACTTTGAGTCGCTGGGTGGATTTACAGGTCGTCTATTTCGGATTTGACTTTCGTCCAATCCGGATCGAACTTCTATTTCATGGTCTGAATCTGGGTCTTTTCAGGGATCTTGAACTCGAATTGATTGTCGGCCAGCGGCGGATTCACGTTGACGTTCACCTTCTGGAAGGTGAGGACGATCTGGTAGCCATCCAGCGGGCGCTTGATGGTGATCGTCCCTGGAAACCGGAAGCCGCCAAAGGACTGGTATGGCCCATAAACGGCCTGTGTCTGGATATTCCCATCGTTGTCGTAGACGTCTTCCTCATAGGGAAGCAGGTCGATACGGCTGATGTGAATGACCCGCTGGGTGATGAGAATGTTGCTGTCGGAGCTCCGGCGGGTGCCGACGTTGATCACGTAATCCGGCTGCAACAGCAGCTGTTTTTGCTTCAGGTCGGTGATCGTTTTGGAGTCGGTAGTGAGTGAGATCAACTCATCGGGCTGAATGCTGTGGATCAGCAGGGAGTCGACGAAGACATTCGGCCGCAGATTCTCCAGCGGATTGGCGGATTTTTGCGTAATCGAATTCGACCCGACGATTGCCCTGTTCTGGTGCGGGATCAGCAGCTTGAAGTTCGATCCATTGCTGGCCAGGTCGAAGGCCGGGGTGTGCAGCACAGGCACTAATCCAAGAACCCGTAGCATCTCCGGCTTGCGCAAAAGGATATATCCGGGGAGGACGGGATAATCGGTGACTTTGCCCTTGCTTGATTTGTCCACCGACGCTTGTATGGTTACCGTTGCCGTCAGCGACTGTACATCGTCATATTGCTTGTTGATGCCATTTACCAGTTGCTGCACATCGGCAGTCTGCACCACGCTCGGCATTTTAGGTTGCTGCAACTTGCGGGTATGACTCAAGCAGCCGGTCAACACCGGCAGGCACATGGCTATTGCTTGAAACCATAATTTCCGCATCTGATTCCGCATCAGGGCCTTCACTCTTTAGAAAATGCGACTATAGCTGATTCGCTGAATTTAATCTTGTATTGACGGGCTTTAGCGTTCACCGGCGGCATGTTGCGCCCGCCGGTAAGCCTCTACGTTGTGTTGATGCTCTTCCAGTGTCTCAGCAAAGCGCGAGCGCCCCGAGGGGTCGGTGCTGGCAGCGACGAAGTACAGGAACTTTGTTTGCGCAGGGGCCATGGCTGCCTTCAGTGAGACGATCCCCGGATTGCAGATCGGTCCCGGCGGTAGTCCGGCATGCTTGTATGTGTTGTAGGGTGAATCTTCACCCAGGTCGGAATGGTAAATGGTTCCCCGGTATTTTCCTTCGAGCAAGTCTGAGTAAATCACGGAGGGGTCGGTCATGAGCGGCATTCCCTTGGTCATGCGATTGGCAAAAACGCTGGCGACCACCGGCCGTTCGCTGCTCAGAGGCGTTTCCCGCTCCACCAGCGACGCCATGGTCACGATATCGTGGTAATTCTGCGTCAGGTCGATGTTTGTTGCAGCCTGACGAAAGCGTTTCACCATGGCGGCAATGATCTGGTCTACGGTGGCCTTTCGCTGAAAGTGGTAGGTGTCCGGAAAGAGATAGCCTTCCACGCTGGTGGCTTTCGGGTCCAGATCGGCGATGAGCGTAACATCCCGCTTCGTTGCCTCCAGGAAGGCCTCTTTTGTGCCTAGCTGGGCCGCTTCTACTTTTTGTGCGATGTCGAAGATATTGGCGCCTTCCGGGACCGTGAGCGCGCGGGTGTAGACATCTCCCCGCTCCAGGCGCTCATAGACCTCGGACATGCGGGCAGGGTGATCGAAGCGGTATTCTCCCGCCTTGAAGGTTCCGCCCTTGATCATGCGCATGGCGTCAAAAACATAACGGCTATGGATGAGGCCATGAGCCTCCAGGTGGGCAGCGATTCTGGAAGACGCGGTACCGGGAGGAATCTCCAAAAACATCTCTGCCTGCGGGCCAGCCGGAGCATAAGCGGCAAATCCGGCCCAAAGCAGCGCAGCAATCACAACAAGAAGTAATAAACGTCGCACCAATCTCAATTTCGACCCGCAGCCTGTTTTGATTCTCTTCTCTGATTGTATGATGCGATTCTTTTTGGTGGATTTTGACCACGGCATATCCGCGTAAAATGCTGGCATGGAGCAGGATGCGACTGCCAATGCGATCTCCGGCGGGATTCCGAGACTGATGGGGCTGGATGTAGGGAACCGTCGTATCGGTGTCGCTGTTTCCGATGAGCTGGGCCTGACCGCGCAGCCGGTCTTGACACTGGTGCGCACCAATCGCCGCCAGGACCTTCGCTCGCTTGCCCGTCTGGTGCGCAAATACGGCTGCCAGGAGATTGTCGTGGGCAATCCGCTCTACATGTCCGGCGACCAGAGCCCGCAGGCAGAGAAGACGCAGGCCTTCGCGCAGCAGGTGGCCGATGAAACACAGCTCCCGATTCATTTGTGGGACGAGCGGCTCACCACTACGGAGGCGCACCGTCATCTGCACGCCTCGGGGCGTCCCGGAACCGAACACCGCGCAGTGGTCGATCAGGTGGCCGCGGTGCTGATTCTCCAAAGCTTTGTGGACGCCCGCCGCCTGCAAAGCGAACTGAAAGAAAGCTAAAGAGTATAATAGGGCCTTGGTGTTGGACCCGGCCGGCTGTTGCGTGACGGCTCATGCCCATGGGCCGCTATGGATAATCATGCCCGAACATATTAAGAAGAAATTGCTGGAAGAGATCAAGCAGCTAGAGCACGAGCTTGCCCACGAACTCCCCCTGGAAATCAAGAAGGCCGCCGCTCTCGGCGACCTGAGCGAGAACGCCGAATACCACATGGCCAAGCAGCGCCAGGTCTTCGTGAACGCACGCCTGGGGCAGCTCAAGAAGCGCATGGGAGAGCTTGCGCTGGTAAACCTCGCGAATATTCCGCATGATCGCGTGGCCTTTGGCTCGACTGTCGTGGTTTACGACACCTCCAAGGATGAGAAGATCGAGTACAAGCTGGTTACCAGTGAAGAGTCGGATGTAAACAAGGGGCTCATCTCTACCACCTCGCCTATTGGCCGCTCCCTGGTTGGCAAGCAGGTTGGCGATATGGCTACGGTGGTGACGCCCAACGGTAAGCGCGAGCTTGAGATTCTGAAGCTCATCACGATTCACGACGAAGCGGAATAAACGCACATGAGCTCCAACAAAACCTGGACGAGCGCTTTTGGACGTGCATGCGGAGTATTGCTGCAGGCCATTGTGAATGGCCTTGCGCTTACTCGTATCTCTCCAAATGTTCTCACTTTTATTGGGCTCATCATCAATACCGGTGCGGCGATTCTTTTCGGCTTCGCTAACGAGCACAACTACGTCCGCATGTTCCTGTATGCCGCACTGGTCATCATCGGCGCAGGCATCTTCGACATGGTAGATGGACGCGTCGCCCGCCAGACCGATCAGGTCACCATCTTCGGAGCTTTTTTTGACTCCGTAATCGACCGCTATTCTGACGTCGTGCTCTTCTTCGGCTTGCTGGTCTTCTACGCCCGCGGCAACCGATTCTTCTACGTCGTGCTGGTAGCGTTTGTGATGGTCACATCGTTGATGGTCAGCTACACGCGCGCCCGCGCAGAGGCGCTCATCGGTCAGTGCAAGGTCGGCTTCATGGAACGGCCCGAGCGCATCGTGCTCATCATTCTGGGTGCTCTCTTCAATCGATGGGGAGCTATGGCGCCTGTTCTGTGGGTGCTGGCCGTACTCTCTACCATCACTGTCATCCATCGCATCAGCTACACCTACAAGATGACTAAGCATCTGGCTCCCGTACGCGACACCAAGCCTATTGTGCTGCGCAATCAGCCGCCTGAGTCAGGGCCGGATCTGCAATCCGCGCCAAATGCGCCACGCGCCTGATCTAGTACCTAGCTGGATACTTCTGCATTCACAGCTGTTTACCGCAAAGTAAATGAATGAGGCTTCGCCCGTTCTACTTCTTCCTTTTTCTCCTCACCCTGGTCTTCGCTGTTTCGCGCACAGTGCATGCACAGACCGATGTTGCCGCCAGCCTTTACGGCTCTTTCTCCGGAACAACGGAGGGCAATGGGACCGTGCAGAGCCCATCAGATGCAGCCGGAGTGCTGCTGGAGCTGCGCCACATCTCCAACCCGCTGGTCGGCTATGAGCTGAATTATTCTTTCAATCGCGCCAACCAGAGCTACGACGGACTGACGAGCGTCAAGGCCACCGCGCACCAGGTTGGCGCCGACTGGTTCCTCTCTTTTCCGGTGCTGATGTTGAAGCCTTTTGTGCTGGCCGGCGGTGGGCTAATTTTCTTCAGTCCTGATGGTAGCCAGCCGGATAGCCGAAGCGAAACCAAGCCCACCTTTGTCTACGGAGCAGGCGTTGACTGGACCGTGATCCCGCATTTTGGCGTGCGCTTTCAATATCGTGGAAATCTCTACCACGCACCGGACCTGGCGCGCGCCTTCACCTCGACGAATGCTGCTATGCATACCGCCCAGCCTATGATTGGTGCCTATCTGCGGTTTTAGGTAGTCGATTTACAAGCGGCTGTTTCTCGAGGCTACGCTGAGAAACAGCTATTTTTTTTCAGAAAAGATTGACGGTAGCTCAGACTCTTCGTCGCGCTTGCCTTGCGACCTCTCCCATCGCCACTTCATCCAGCGATACTGCAGCCAGAGCACGATAGCAAAGAGAACGAATTCACCGAATGGAAGAACGTGCCTCATCTTTCCAGCAATCCACAATAGCATGGCTACACCTCCAGCTATGGCTTGTGATAGCATCCTGATTCTCTAAAGACGCCCGGTTTTTCGGGGCGCCTGCTGGCCCTATGGATTTCAAGGACGGCAGATTCGGTGAAGGGCTGACGCAATACTCTTTCGTCAGCGAGACGCCGCAAGCGACGCCACTACTATTGTCCTGCCTCGCACACCCCATTGCGCTTCTGCAAACAGACAATCGCTACCAGCCGGACGTTCGCCATCCGGTTTATAACCACCCTTTTTTAGCTAACTGTTCTTTAGTTGCACAACCGAGGAGTCCTCATGAAAACTTATCAGGGAAGTGAGATTCGCAACGTAGCTGTAGCCAGGCATGCACATAGCGGAAAGACAACGCTGGTCTCCGCATTGCTGCATGCCGCACAGATGACCCCCAGGCAAGGCCGGGTGGAAGACGGCACCGCCACCACCGCCTATGACGAAGAGGATGTGGCCCGCCGCACCACCATGCTCAATGCTGTCGCTTTTGCGGAATGGAATGGCGTGAAGGTGAACTTCATCGACACCCCCGGCTTTCACATGTTTGTACATGAGGCCCGCGCAGCCATGATGCCGGTTGAGGCCGTGCTGGTCGTCGTCAACGCCGCCAACGGCCCGGAGGCGATGACCGACCGCGTCTGGAAATATGCGGACGAGTTTAATCTGCCTCGCGTCGTGGTGATCAACCAGATGGACCATCCACGCGCTGATGGCGACAAGGTGCTTGAAACGATGCGTGAGCGTTACGGACGCCACCTCATCCCGGTGCAGCTGCCGATTTTGGATAGCAATGGCTTTCAGGGGGTCGTCGATCTGGTGACGATGGAGGCCTTCCTCTATACTCCGAACGGCGATGGCCGCGGAAAGATCGGAGATATCCCGGCAAAGATGGCCGAGGAGGCCAGGGCCGCGCACGAAGTTCTGGTGGAGCTGGTGGCCGAAGGCAAGGACGAGCTGATGGAAGAGTTCTTCGCCGAAGGCACGATCCCCGAGCAGCACCTCATCACCGCGCTGCACGAAGCCATTCGCGAAGACCGCATCTTTCCTGTTCTCTACGCCAGCGGTGGAACGAACGTCGCCACCGATCACCTGCTCGATTTTCTGAAGGTCTACGCTCCTGCGCCCATCGAGCGCGCTTCGATTGCCGCGCGCGCCGCCCTGCAGGCTGTAGCCGCCAACGGGCACGGAATCGACAGCGAGAGCCAGCCGGAGATCGTCATGCGCCGTGTTGCCGACGAAGAGCCGCTCGCGCTTTATGTCTACAAGACCATGACCGATCCCTTTGCAGGACGGATTTCCTTCTTCAAAGTCTTTTCCGGATGCCTCAAAAATGATGCATGCGCGAACAATTACCTGCGCAAGGGAGCGGAGAAGTTTGCCCATCTCTCCATCATGCAGGGTAGCAGCGCCGTCCCCGTAACGGAGCTGCACGCCGGCGATCTGGGAGCAGTCGCCAAGCTGCGTGACACCTTCACCGGCGACACGCTGGGCGACAAAGGTCATGAAATCTTCTTTGAGCCTGTGGTTCTGCCCGAAGCGGCCATGACCTATGCCATCGAGCCAAAGACACGCGCCGACGAGGACAAGCTCGCGCCTGCCGTTCACAAGCTGATGGAAGAAGATCTGCTGGTTCGCTTCTATCGCGATCCGCAGACGAATGAGTTTCTTATCGCCGGAGCGGGACAGCCGCACATCGAATCGCTGGTCTCCAAACTGCGCAAGCGCTACCACACCGAGGTGACGCTGAAAGCGCCAAAGGTGCCATATCGCGAGACCATTCGCGGCCGGGCCGAGGCCCAGGGTCGCCATAAAAAGCAGACCGGCGGCCACGGCCAGTACGGTGATTGCAAGATCAAGATGGAGCCGCTGCCGCGTGGCGCAGGCTTTGAGTTTGTGAACGACATCTTCGGCGGAGCCATTCCGCGCCAGTTCGTTCCCGCCGTGGAGAAAGGCATTCAGGAATCGGCCGTTCGCGGCTTCCTCGCCGGCTATCCAGTGGTCGATTTCAAGGTAACAGTCTTCGACGGCAGCTATCACGATGTGGACTCGAACGAGCTGTCCTTCAAGATGGCCGGACGCCTGGCTTTTCGCAAATGTATGGAGCAGGCCAAGCCGGTGTTGCTGGAACCGGTCATGCACGTGGAGGTCGAGGCCCCGGAGGAGTTTGCGGGAACCCTGATGGGCGATCTGAACCAGCGGCGGGGGCGCGTCCAGGGTATGGAAAGCGGCAACTCCGGCACCACTATCCGCGCCGAGGTGCCTATGGCAGAGATGCTGACCTACGGCCAGAACCTCACCGCCATGACACAGGGCCGCGGCAGCTTCCACATGGAAATGGATCACTATGACGTAGTGCCACAGATGCTGGCGGAAAAGATCATTGCCAACGCGAAGAAACCGGCAATGGAGGAAGAAGAATAAAAGCAGATCGTGGTGATGCAGACTTTCCAGATGCATCGCCGCGATCTACATCAACACGCAGTTTCCAGTGAAGATTCATCTTCATCCGCTGTGTCGGAGGTGGAGGCGCGGTGCACGACCGCCATCGGGCGCATATTCACCGGAAGGAAGATGGTAAAAGCGGTTCCATGTAGTGTGGGTTGAGTTGAGGAATAGACCCTCAGGCTTCCCCGGTTGCGATGGATGATAGACATCGCAACCCATAAGCCGAGCCCGGTTCCGCGTTCGCCCTTGGTAGTAAGAAACGGGGTACCCAGCCGCTTGCGAGTGTCATGGGGTATGCCGCCGCCGTTGTCTGCAACGGTAATACGCAGGCCCTGCAGGTTCCCGTCCGACCACCGCCGTGCGGGGCGCAGTCGCAACCAAAGCGTACCTCCTTCAGGAACTGCTTCAATAGCGTTCACAATCAGATTGGAAAACACCTGGCGCATCTCGCCAGGAAAGACCTCGACCGTCTGCGTCGCGGAGTACTGGCGCCGTAGATTCAGTCTCTTCTCGGCAATCCTGTTTTTGTAAAGAATGAGTACCTCTTCCAGCAGATCTTCAATATGGACCAACGCCGGAGTGGATGCTTCGCGGTAAAAATTGAGCGTTTGCTTGCTGATCTGCACTACGCGGTCCAGCTCGCGCTGAGCCAGGCTCAGATAATTCCGAATATCCTCGGGAAGTCGCTGCTCCTGTCCGATGAGAAAGAGGAGATTGGTCACTGATTCGAGAGGATTATTGATTTCG
>Ga0157376_10002798_pt1 | contig 11908 bp, 11 predicted proteins | sample M45metaG_FD_121801 | JGI IMG/M metagenome (GOLD analysis project Ga0157376, IMG submission 121801) | Miscanthus rhizosphere microbial communities from Kellogg Biological Station, Michigan, USA - M4-5 metaG | ecosystem: Host-associated > Plants > Roots > Rhizosphere > Soil | place: USA: Michigan... | reverse complement strand
GAGCACGATGGCGGCATGGACAACCTGCCCACCGTCATCATGGAAGCCATGGCTGCCGGCCTCCCCGTCGTCTCTACCCCGCTCGCTGGCGTCCCCGAAATGGTCGTCGAAGGAAAAACCGGATTCCTTGTCCCGGAGCGCAACCCCGAAGCTCTCGCCCAGGCCCTCACCAAAATCCTGGCCGACCCCTCGACCGCCCGCCAACTGGGCGCCGCTGGTAAAGCCCTGGCCCAGGAGCGTTTCGCCCTTCAGACCACCACTCAGCAGCTCAAAAAGCTCCTCAAACGGTGGTAATAACCTGACTCTTGAATCCAAAATCGGTGAGGTCAGAATGCCGCCATCGCGTGGGTGAAGGCCGGGGTGGCTTTGCCTTGAATCCAAAATCGGTGAGGTCAGAATCGAGTCCTCGATTTTGTTGAGCTGATCCTTGCTTTGCCTTGAATCCAAAATCGGTGAGGTCAGAATGGCGCTTTCCTGCGGGGTAAACTCGCTCAAGCTTTGCCTTGAATCCAAAATCGGTGAGGTCAGAATGGCATCGAGATTCACCCACGCTTTCTTGTAGCTTTGCCTTGAATCCAAAATCGGTGAGGTCAGAATGCAACTCCCCGGCTGGCCGAAGGCAATTACGCTTTGCCTTGAATCCAAAATCGGTGAGGTCAGAATTCACGGCACCCACCCAGAGACTATGGGATTGCTTTGCCTTGAATCCAAAATCGGTGAGGTCAGAATCTGCCACGCCAGTGCGCGAATCGATTGCGAGCTTTGCCTTGAATCCAAAATCGGTGAGGTCAGAATTGGACTGAACTCATCCCGGCCACGGCCTATGCTTTGCCTTGAATCCAAAATCGGTGAGGTCAGAATCCAGTCGTTCTTGAAGTTGATCTCGACCGAGCTTTGCCTTGAATCCAAAATCGGTGAGGTCAGAATACTCGCGAGCTTTTCGTAGCCCAGCCGCCGGCTTTGCCTTGAATCCAAAATCGGTGAGGTCAGAATCCTCGACGAAGACGGCGAGCTGGCGTTCTCGCTTTGCCTTGAATCCAAAATCGGTGAGGTCAGAATAAATAGCGACGTCTGGCCAGTGAGGAGCACGCTTTGCCTTGAATCCAAAATCGGTGAGGTCAGAATGGCCGCGAGCTCAACGAAACCACCGCCGCCGCTTTGCCTTGAATCCAAAATCGGTGAGGTCAGAATCTTGGCCTGCCGCGCTCGAACCGCCTTCTTGCTTTGCCTTGAATCCAAAATCGGTGAGGTCAGAATCGAGCTGATGGCCTGCTGCTTGGGCTTGCCGCTTTGCCTTGAATCCAAAATCGGTGAGGTCAGAATGGTCGTCTCCAGCTCCTTGTCCATTTCACCGCTTTGCCTTGAATCCAAAATCGGTGAGGTCAGAATCTACGTCAGACAGATCAATCGACCGGCCTTGCTTTGCCTTGAATCCAAAATCGGTGAGGTCAGAATGTGATGATGTTCATGGTGGTTGTGTCCTATGCTTTGCCTTGAATCCAAAATCGGTGAGGTCAGAATCTCGTTCTTGATCGGGAACATCGCGGCCAGGCTTTGCCTTGAATCCAAAATCGGTGAGGTCAGAATCGCTGGTCGGAACCCGCTCATTATGAGCGGGTTCCGATCTCACCAAAGCTGAATTTGCTCCGGAAGATCCTCAGGTGACACCTCGCTGGCTGGGGCCCCGTGAATTACAAAACTGCGTTCCCACTGTGCTCGGGTGACGAAAATTGCACGCACGCTCCCCTCCGGTGGCAGGTTCTTTTTCACTCGGTCGATATGCGTTTCCTGCCGGGCAAAGGTCACGCAGGCTCGCGCATAGACGCTGAATTGCAGCATCTGAAAACCGTCATCTTTCAGCCATTCGCGAAAGTCGGTGGCGGCTTTCCGTTGCACTTTCGTCCCCACTGGGAGATCAAATGCCACGATCAGCCAGCCCATTTTGAACTTTTCGGTGTCCATGGTTTGTAGTGCTTCAAGTCTCCAGTGAGCACGGCGCGGCGAAATCCCCGCACCACGCCTTCGATGCATGAACGCACATCCAGCGTCAGATCTAGATACTCCACCTTTTCCAATGGAAATCCCGTGACCCATCCACGAAACTCCTTCGTGACCTCCAGCGGTGGCGGCGAGGAGATCATTTCTCCATTTCTCGGAAAAAGATCGATTGGTTGGCTCTTCCGTGGAGAGGCCGTATTTCGCAAACGCTTCACCCACTGCGCCACCCGCCAGTCTACGCAGGGGCGGAAGGGCTCCATCAGGTCGTAGGCCAGCGGCGTGCTACGCTCGCGTGGAGCGTGCGAGATGCCAAAGGTGGGGTCCAATCCCACCGCAAAGAGCTTCTGCAAGATCGTCGAGAGCAGCACCGCATAGCCATAATTCAAAAGCCCATTCAGCCCCGGCAACGAACGTTCCCGCGAAAAATCCTCCTCCTCCATTGCCCGCCCAAAGCATTGCCAGAAGAGCTTCGCGCAAATGCCCTCCTTGTGCGGCTTTCGTCCATGGGCTGTCGCTTGGAGCAGACCCAGCGTGGAATCCTCTGGCGCGAGGTGTGAGGCCAGCGAATACTGGTTCTTACATTTCGCATCCACGGTCGCCTGCCACAGTCGAGCCAAGTCTTTTTCTGCCAGTTTGAGTAGCGCCCGTGAGAGCAGCGTGTCGGTCGAGCGATTGGCCGGCAGCACCAGCGATACCGGCTTGAAGGCCTCGCAAATAATCAGCGCCACTCCATGCTTCGCCGCTTCTAGGAAGAGATGGCTGTGAATCTGCGCCGAGAAACTGGTGATGATGATGCTCGCCACATCCTCCAGTGGCACTTTTCTCTCTCCCTCCGTCGTCTTGCAGGTCAGTTGCCCATCCCGGCACGAGATCGAGCATTGCGGCGAATCAATATTGATGATGTGGAAGCCCATGAAGTCGCCATCCTTCCTTAATCATCCGGCAAAAGACTTTCCGGTAGAGCGATCAATTCTCTGCTCGCTCCATCAGGTTTCCAAACGACGCGCCCATCTTCCATCGTGCGTAGGATCGTCCTTTTGAGAGATCCGCGCAGCGATTTCACCCGCGATCCTTTCGTAAGCGTTGCCCGCCTCGCCATGCTGCGTATCATCGCCGCCATGCTTTCCCAATCCATTACTCCAGTAATGAAGTGTGCCACGGCGGAAGCCACCTCCTTGCGGCGTAGCGTTGGCAACTCGTAAAAAAGGGCATTCGCCAACGCTCTCCCAATTTCCGCGAAGGTATTCCCGTTGAAGAAAAGAAACGGCGCCCGTCGATGGCAGGACTTTAGAAATTCAAACGTCTCGCCGAGCGCTAGCTCCTGCTGACGGACTTTTTCCCATTCTTCTGCGACCGCTTGATGAGTTTCTTTCCCAAGGCCCCACTGCGCTCTTCCTCGCGCACAGAGTCCTCGGTTGATTTCGGTGACAGATAGCCAGTCCCAGTTTTTGAGAAAGTGGGCTCGGCTTTGTAGCGGTGTTGATTCGCCGCTGCCTCCTCCAGAATGTCCTGGGAGGTCAGATGATCCAGCAGATCGAATCGAAGTTTCATCACCCATAATCTAATTGCTTTCGCAAGCTCGCGCAACTTTGCCTTTTGCCTCAAATTGTAGATCACGCCTGCGAACAAGACTAGATCGCTCACAGAGACTCTTTTTTAAGTAAGAGAAGTCGACTTTTCAAGAAAATCCGACTTGCCTTGAGACAAGTGTTTGTTATTTTCTCACCACCTGAAAATTCTGCGGCTGCATTAATTGTTTTCCGGGAAAGCGTTTGTTTGGCGTCCCTGCCAAGGATGAGAGTGAACGTAAGTACTGAAACAGAAAATGATTACTATGTTGCGCTTGAATGTGTTTCGACACGAAAAGCAACGTAGGACTAAGGGTAAGGCACCGTCCTGTGGTATCTGCTTGCCTTGCAGATTAAACAGATAGCGGTGCTTTCTTATTTTGTTTGTTGGTGCTTAAGAAAATGCTGCATGTGCACGCTACACAGATGTCATTTTCTGCTTTGCCTTGAAATCCACTTCGCAAGGGAAGGCCAATGAACAATAAGCCTACTCCCTTCCGGGATTACCGGAGGGGAGTATGAGCAACGCCGCAAAATGCAGTGTTCGTCATTGACATTCCGTCGCGCAGCAGAGACGACATGCGGACATTCTGTTTATCATTTCTATAGTGAATGGCATCCACGTCTCCTAAAGATACCGCCAAGCCATCAGCGTTGTTTTTTACCGAAAAAATTCGCCACGCACCTAAATGGGTTCCGCGCGGCACAATGATTACATCTCCGCAGCGTAATACTTTGGGGGACACTCCCTTATTGGTGATTTTCAAAATGTTTAGCCGATGCCAGACTTTGTGAAATGGAATTAGTTCCAATGGAAAAGGGAGGGTTTTTCCTTTGGATGTGATTTTCGATTCGATTGGTTTTTCGGCTCGGTCAAGAATCGCAATTCCGTAATTGTGGTCTATAATTAACGCAGCTTTGATTTTGCTGAGCTTGCTTAGACTTCCCTCCGGGTGCAGACCAATTATCTTATGCCTGTCGACATCCTTTTCATTCCTTTTGCGCGATCCATCGGGCTGGCGAATGAATTGTAGAAGTTTTACTCTGTTCTCTTCAACTTGCTTGATGCGCCAAGCGTTGAGTTGGGCGGGCAATCCTTCCATCTCTGCCGGGACATGTTGCACCACGCGCCGCTCGGCCAGGCATTTGCGAATGTTGTCTTTGTAAGAAGTGGGCAAATCGACCAGCCGCAAGGTGCCGTCTTTTTCAAATTCCACGCTGCTGCCAAAATACTTGCGCGCTTGGGCCTGTTCCTCGGCATTCAATCGGCGCTTTACCAGCAATTCCCACGCGCTCCCATCGCGGGGCAGTAGTCGTGAGGTGTAGGCGATGACGCTGGCATCGAGCGCATGATGCAGGTGGGTGATGTCGCGGATTTCCGTCTTCGTTCGCACTTGGCCGGTCTCGGGATCGAGCACCTGCTTGTTCGCGGCGGAGAGGCAGCCCAGCACATCCCAGCTTTTACGCACCACACCCGTAACGCTGCCGGGCAGCGAAACGATCACCGGCTTTTCTTTTAATTCCACGTAGTGTCGCTGTAAGGTTTCCGCGCCGAGTCGCACCAGTTGTGAGGTTTGCGTCAGATCCGCCGGCTTGAACTCCTTCTCCACGTAGTCGCGAATCAGCAGCAGTCGCTTGCGATTGCGCTTCCGTCTTTTGTCGTCGTCGTGGCCTTTGAAGGCTTCCAATGAATCGACGTCTTTCAAGAAAAGGCTGAGTGGTTTGATCGAAAGGTGTGGCGCGCCTTCCAGCACCTGGCTCTGGCAGTCTTCGACAAATTTGGCGGCGGTGCGCTTGCCTTTCATCCGATTCACTTCGGCGAAGGTAATTACCAACGAATCGAGACTGTCGCTCGCCCGCTCGCTGCGTGGGATGATGTGGTCCTTGTCCACCCGGCGCGAGATCAGATCGAAAACGTCGTAAGGCTTGCCGGTGTAAGGGCAAGTCCAGCCCAAGTCTTCGGCGATGCGAGCCTTGCGGATCAACCCGGGCGTGATTGGGACGTTTTTCCCTTCGAGTTGCTTCTCCAGTTTTGACGACACGCTTTTGAAATTGCTGAGCCGCAATCCCTGGTCCTGCGCGATCTGTTTCGCGGTCTTGCCCGAGAGTTCGCGTAGATCCCGGTTCACCTCAATCGTCACCCGGCCAATTCGCGCTTCTTCCTCGCCCGCGTATTCCTTCAAAATGTCCGTATGCAAACGCTCCAAGATGCGCAGCCGATGGCGTACCAGATGATTGTTCGTCTGGTCGTCAATCGCTCGTTGTAATTGCGCGGTGCGAATGGCCTCGCTGCGGAATAGCGGGCCGTTGTCCTTCGCCCCATCGCGCCCCTCTGCCGGATGGCGATTGGAGGTGAAGACAAAATCCGCCACCGCTTGCATGATTGCGCGGCTGTGGGGCGCGCGTCCGCTGGCCGGGTCCACTTGAAAGCGCGCTTCCAGCAGGCTCTCCCGGGTTGGGGTGGCCATTTTTTTGCTTCGCTTCGTGGCCGCTGCTTCCAGCTTCCGGGCCAGCACTCCGTCAAATGCTACGCTGGAGGTTGTGCCTTCCAGCCAGCCGCGAATGTCGGCCAGGGTCACTCGTTTCCCCAGTCGTAGCTTGCCTTTAAGTCGCTTTTGCAGTGGCTCCGGCAGCACCGCATAAAAGGCCGAGAGCTCGTCTCCGGTCACCAGCCGCTGCACCGGATCGGTCACCAGCGCTTTGTCTGCGTCCGGATGCATCATCATTTGTTTTACATTGGTCGCCGCGCCACCGGTTAGCTGATCGACCGCTTTGGTAAACTCGCCTTTGGTCAGCGCGCCACGCTCTTTCATCTTCGCATCGAGCGTCAGGCGTTCCTCAGCCGTCAGACGGCGCGGACGTTTGGGATCGTCGGTGGCGACTTGCACATTCGCGAGCTGCATCGTCCAGCGATAGCGGAAAAACTCCACGCAATCGGCGTTCGGTACCTTGGATTTCCGATCCGCCTCATGCTTTGCCTTCTCCATATCGCCCTCTTCGGCCAGCACCTGCTGGTAGATCTGCTCATACGTAATCGGGCACCTGGCGATGATTCGATTTTCAAACCTTGGGACCAGTTGTCCGAAGAGCAGGCCGCCGTGGAACCTTGCCGGGAGATGAATCTCGGGGCAGGGGAGTGTTTGCCAGTCTTCCATCAAGGCCTGGATCAGGGCGGCGTCCACCTTCGGTAGTGTGCCGACATGCTTTTCCAAAATGGTCTGCACCTCTCGTTCCACGTCTTCGCGGGGGAAAGCGGCATTTAAGCCTTTCGGGCGCTTGTTGCCCGGGAGCGCGCAGGAAGTCTTCTCTCCTAGCGGATCAAGCCCGCACACCGCGCACCACGTTTCCGCCATGGTGTGCGTGCTGTATTTCTGGTAAAGCGAGCGGGCGGCTTCGACCTTTTCGGTGTCGTCTTTCTGAGCCGCGGCATCTTCCTCCTGTCGGCTCCACGCTTTGTTGCCATCGTAGCCGCGATTGTGCGCATACCAGCGAAGCACATCCCAAAGTTGCGGCCAGCTCAACAAGGCACCCCCTCGTAAAACCCGCGCCGCATAAAACCATGGACTGGAAGTCGAGACCGCATCCAGTTCTGCGCTCGACAGGACCCCCAGCGTGGCCAGCAGCCGTTTGATCTGGTCGATGCGCTGTCTCGTGCTCCGGATATGCCGACGCTGGCGGCGAAACTGGCGTCGCTGCGAAGCCAGGCAGTCGTCGGCCGCAAAGATCACCGATCCACAGCCGAGCAGATTTAAAGTGTTTGCCTTCGATTGCAGCACTGCCCAGCCGATCGAGCTGTGACCGACGTCGAAGGCGAGTTGCAAATCCTTTTCCAATACCGGGGAGTCCACTGGGTTCATCATAAAATTCCTCTTGCCTGCCTCAGGCGGCATAAAGTAATGATCCGGTGGATTCAAGACAAAGTTAGATAACGCAGACCGTTTCCCTGTTCGCCAGGCGGACACATCGGACCCAAAAAGCGTTCTCTTTTTTAAAAAGCCGCAGCCGCACGTCGTCTGCGGCTTTTTGCTGTTTAAAGAAGTGTGCTTTGTGGCGAAAGCTCTTCTTGGCGTCTTGGCGTTGAATCTCTCCCGGCACGATTCATTTTTTGAATGCCTGTTCCCTCAGGGCGTGGCATTAGATTGTAAAAAATGAGCGTTTTTTAAGATTTTTTTATATTCGGAGTTGCAGCACGGCAGGGGATGCGATAGCGAAGAAGCCCCGCTGGTTTTGTGAGGACCCCAAGTTCCCCGAGGAAGGAAGCCTTGTGAAAAAATTCACAAAACCGCTTGCGAAAAAATGAACCACTGATTTAATGCCTGTCCACGTTGCTCCCGTCCTGTGCGTTTTCCCCTGTATTTTCGCGCGTTTTGATGGTGGCAGCCCCCGACCCGTATGATACCCGTTTTGCCCTTAGCTGAAGGAACCGAAGGCATCTCGATGATGGCCCAGCCACTCGAGTCGCACTCTCTGGCGTGGTTCACCAATTCCGTGCTGGTAACCGTCGTGGTTACCTTGCTGATTCTCTTCTTTGCCCGCCGGGCCACAAAGGATATGGCGCTGATTCCGACCAAGAAGCAGAACTGGTTCGAGGCGCTGGTGGAGGCACTTTACGATTTCTTTGAAGGTATCGTTGGCAAGCACATGATCCCGCGTTGCTTCTCCTTCCTCGCCACCATCGTGATCTTCCTGCTCGCCACCAACCTTTTTGGCCTGCTGCCCGGGGTGGGGACCATTGGCTGGGGTGAAAAGACCGGTCCACTTTCGCTGGCCTCGGTTTCGCATCCGCTCCTGCGCCCCTCCGGCGCTGATTTGAACATGACCGCCGCGATGGCGCTGGTGTTCATGGTGCTCTGGCTTTACTGGACGCTCACCGAAGTGGGGCTCTGGGGCTTTGTTAAGCATACTTTTGGTCCCAAGACGGAATCCAAGGGGATTGCCTTCTTTGCTTTCCTGCTCCTATTCTTCTTTGTGGGTTGCATCGAGGTGATCTCGATCTCGATTCGCCCGGTGACGCTCTCGCTGCGACACTTCGGCAACATCTCCGCCGGTGAAATCCTGCTCCACATCATGGGCGGTTTCGGCGAGCACATGCCCTTCATTGTGAAGGAAGCAATGGCGGTGGCCTTCCAATTGCCGTTCTACGCTTACGAACTGCTGGTCGCGCTCATCCAGGCCTTCGTGTTTACCCTGCTTTGCGCCAGCTACATCCAGCTCTCCACCTCGCACGAGGACGAGGGGCACAGCCACCGATGATTTTAAACCCTTTTTCCACCGGGACCATCCTCTGAGCGTGGGCGGCTGGAAAATCCAAACTGAAACAACCACAACCTTAGGTAAAAATATGACAGCAATGATCCCCGCAGTGATGGCGGCTGCCGAAGCAGCCACGCCGGTTTTGAGCGGTAACGTAATGTTCGGTCTCGCCTGCACCGGTTCCGGCATCGGCATCGGCCTCGTGGGCGCGAAGATGGTGGAAGCCATCGGTCGCAATCCCGGCGCCCAGGGCAAGATCCTCACGATCGGCCTCCTCGGCATCGCGCTCGCGGAATCCATCACCATCTATGCGATGGTGTTCATGTTCCTCGGCAAGTAAACCTCCTTTGAGCGGGGTTGCCGGGCTGAAACCGGCAACCCCAAACCGTCCCTTCTGATATGGATCAATTACAAAGTATTTTTGCCACATTCGGCATCGAATGGTGGCGCTTTATCGCCCAGTGCCTGCTTTTCCTCATTCTTTATACGGTGCTGAAGAAGAAGGCGTTCGGCCCGATCATCACCATGCTCGAAGAGCGCCGTCGCCGCATCGAAGAAGGGCAGAAGAATGTCGAAAAGATCCAGCAGCAGCTCGCCGAGGCGGAAGCGCATTACAAGGACATCATTGGCAAGGCCAATGTTGAAGCCCAGAAGCTGATCGACGAGGCGCATACCAGCGCCGCCGCCCTCTCCGAAAAGAAGGCGAAGGAAGCCCTGGCTGAAGCCGAGCGCATCATCGCCAAGGCGAACGAAGCGACCTCCATGGAGCGCGACCGCCTGTTCGCCGAGCTCAAGCGTGAAGTTGGCCGCCTGGTGGTGGACACCACGACCCGCGTCACCGGCAAGATTCTCACTGCGGACGATCAACGCCGCCTCTCCGAAGAGGCTGCGCGTGAAATTGCCGCCTAAGCCAACGACACCCGCCGGAAGCCCATGAAACTCTCGAAAGAATCCCGCAAGCTGGCCAAGCAGATGTTCCAGGCCAGTTTTACCGACGGGCGGCTCGATAACAACAAGATCCGCGGACTGGCCTCCTCGGTGATTGAAAACAAGCCCCGCCACTACGTCGCGGTGCTCAAGAGCTATCATCGCCTGATCCGGCTGGAAACCGACCGCCACCACGCCCACATCGAGAGCGCCGCTCCGCTCGACGACGCCACCGTCTCGAAGATCACCAACGATCTGAAGTCCCGTTTCGGGAGCGATCTCGCCATCACTTTCTCTGTAAACCCCGATTTTATCGGAGGCCTCCGCATCAAGATTGGCAGCGACGTCTGGGATAACAGCGTCAAAAGCCGTCTGCAGCGCCTTCAAGACCAACTGACCCAAGCCTAACCCATGAGCACGATACTTCAGGAACTCGAAACCAAGATTTCGGAAATCAAAACCACCTCCACCCGCACCAATGTCGGCGTGGTCCGCGAAGTCGGCGACGGCGTGGCAAAGATCGAAGGTCTCAGCGACGTCATGCTCAATGAGATGATCGAATTTCCCGGCGGCGTTTACGGCCTGGCCCTCAACCTTGAGGAAACCGAGGTCGGCTGCATCCTGCTCGGCAGTGGCGAAGGCATCGGCGAAGGCACCGAGGTTCGCACCACGGGCAAGCTTCTCTCCGTTCCGGTCGGCATGGGCCTGCTCGGTCGTGTCGTGGACGCTCTGGGCCGCCCGGTGGACGGCAAGGGGCCGATCAAGTCCGACGTTTCCTACCCGGTGGACAAGATGGCTCCCGGCATCATCAAGCGTAAATCCGTGTCCCAGCCAGTGCAGACCGGCATCATGGCCATCGACGCGATGATTCCGATTGGCCGCGGCCAGCGTGAATTGATCATCGGCGACCGTGCGACTGGCAAGACCACCATCGCCATCGACACCATCATCAACCAGGCCAAGATCAACCGCCAGAACGAAGGCAAGCCCGGCTTCCGCCCGCTTTACTCCGTTTACGTGGGCATCGGCCAGAAGAGCTCCAACATCGCCCGCGCCATCGGCGTGCTCGAGGCGAATGGCGCCATGCCTTACACCATCGTCGTGACCGCCCCGGCGTCCGATTCGGTGACGAACCAGTACATCGCGCCCTTCTCGGGCTGCTCGATGGGTGAGTGGTTCATGGACAATGGCATGGATGCGCTCATCGTTTATGATGATCTCTCCAAGCAGGCCGTCGCCTATCGTCAGATTTCCCTCATCTTGAAGCGCCCCTCCGGCCGCGAGGCGTATCCTGGCGACGTGTTCTATCTCCACTCCCGCCTGCTCGAGCGCAGTGCCCGCGTGAATGAGGAGAACGGCAACGGCTCGCTCACCGCGCTGCCGATCGTCGAAACCCAGGCCGGCGACGTTTCCGCCTACATTCCGACGAACGTGATTTCCATCACCGACGGCCAGGTTTATCTCGAAACCGATCTGTTCTACCAGGGCATCCGTCCGGCGATCTCGGTCGGTCTCTCGGTCAGCCGCGTCGGTTCCTCGGCGCAGATCAAGGCGACCAAGCAGGTGGCCGGCAAGATCAAGGGCGACCTCGCCCAATTCCGCGAACTGGCGGCTTTCGCCCAGTTCGGCTCCGATCTCGACGCCCGCACCAAGGCGCAGCTCGATCGCGGCCAGCGCATCGTCGAGCTCTTCAAGCAGACGCAGTACAGCCCGCTGCCCATCGAGCAGCAGGTCGCCGTTCTCTGGAGCATGCAGAATGGCTATCTGGATGAAGTCCCCGTCACACGCGTGAAAGAGTTCCAGAACAAGTTGCTGGAATTCCTCACCACCCGCAAGGAAGCGGTCTTGAACGCGATTCTCGACAAGGGCCAGATCGACGATGATGTAAAGGGCCAGCTCAAGGCGACCCTCGACGAATTCAAAACCATCTTCCGTTAATCACCCCTTCTAATGGCTGCGAATACCAGAGATATCCGGCGCCGGATCAAGTCGGTAAAAAACACGGCGCAAATCACCAAGGCCATGCAAATGGTCGCGGCGGCGAAAATGCGCAAGGCGCAGGTGGCCGCGCTGGCAGGCCGCCCGTATAGCGATTTGCTGGCCCGGGTGCTGGGTTCGCTGGCCGAGCGCGTCGATGCCTCGTTGAGCCCGCTGCTCCAGGT
>Ga0157376_10002796_pt1 | contig 11910 bp, 10 predicted proteins | sample M45metaG_FD_121801 | JGI IMG/M metagenome (GOLD analysis project Ga0157376, IMG submission 121801) | Miscanthus rhizosphere microbial communities from Kellogg Biological Station, Michigan, USA - M4-5 metaG | ecosystem: Host-associated > Plants > Roots > Rhizosphere > Soil | place: USA: Michigan... | reverse complement strand
CGGGAGGCCGAGGGCTTCGTCCGTTGCCTGCGCTCCGAGGACGGTGCCGAGGGCGTCGCCGCGTTCGTCGAGAAGCGGGCGCCGTCCTTCGTGGGGCGGTAAGGCGGAGGCCTGTGGTGATTCGACACACGCGGTTCCGGGTGTCGCGATGAGGGCCGTCGTCCTCGACGAGGAGCGGCGGCTGGCGCTCCGCGACGTCCCGGACCCCATGGCTGGCACAGGCCAGACGCTCGTCACGGTGCGTGCGGCCGGCGTGAACTACGCGGACGTGCTGATCCGCGAGGGCCGCTACCCCCAGGCCCCGTCGCTGCCGTTCGTCCCGGGATCCGAGGTCGCGGGTGAGACGGCGGGCGGCCGACGCGTCATCGGCTTCGTCCGGGCCGACGGAGGCGGCTACGCGGAGCGGGTCGTCGTCGACGACGACCTGGTGTTCGACCTCCCGGCGGACGCGTCGTTCGAGCAGGGCGCGGCCTTTCTTCTCGCGTACCTCACCGCGTGGATCCCGCTGACGCGGCAGGTGAGCGTCGGGCCCGGCACGCGCGTGCTCGTGAAGGCCGCCGCAGGCGGTGTGGGGAGCGCGGGTGTCCAGGTGGCGCGGGCGCTCGGCGCGGACGTCGTCGGCGCCGTCGGCTCGGCCGGGAAGAGCGACCACGTGCTCGGGCTGGGAGCCTCGGAGGTCGTCATGTACGCGGAGATCGGCGAGCTCGAGCCGTTCGACGTGATCCTCGACCAGGTCGGGGGCGACGTCTTCGCGGCGGGACTCGAACGTCTCCGCCCCCTGGGGACGATCGTCGGGGTCGGGTACGCCGGCGGCGCCTGGCCCGCGGTCGACCCCGCACGGCTGGTCGGGCGGAACGCCACGGTCGCAGGGTTCTATCTCGGGCGGCTGATCAAGCTCCGACCGGATCTCGTCCGCACGGCTGCCGACGAGGTGCTCGAACGGTGGTCGGCCGGTGACGTCTCGCCAACCGTCGGAGCCACATTCTCACTCGAGGACGCCGACGAGGCGCTCCGGATGATCGCCGAGCGACGCTCCACCGGCAAGGTCGTGCTCGTGCCGTGACTCCGTCCGCTCGTGCCGTCGTGACGGGTGGGGCGTCGGGGATCGGGGCGGCGCTCGTGTCGCGCCTGCGCGCCGAGGGATTCGACGTCGAGTCTCTCGACCTCGTCAACGGCTTCGACGTCTCCGACCCCGACGCATGGGACGACGTCGAGCCGGTCGAGATCGCCTGCCTCAATGCCGGCGTGCTCGGCGGGCCGCCGGATCCGGCGGAGCTCACCCTGGAGGCCTATCGCCGAGCGATCGGCGTGAACGTGGACGGCGTGGTCCTCGGCGTGCGCCACTTTGCGCGGGTCATGCCGGCCGGCGGACGGATTGTCTGCACCGCGTCGCTCGCGGGGCTGACCTCCGTCCCCGACGACCCCGTCTACGCGCTGACGAAGCACGCCGTCGTCGGGTTCGTCCGCAGCGTCGCAGCGGCGCTCGGGGGCCGCGGGATCTCGATCAACGCCGTCTGCCCGGGATTCGCAGACACGCCCATGGTCTCGGGCACGGCGCGTGAGCAGCTCCTGTCGGCGAGCTTCCCGCTGCTCACCACTGCGGCCGTCGCGGACGCCGCGTGGACTGCGCTCTCGTCCGGCGAGACGGGCCACGCGTGGGTCGTCCAGCCCGGCCGACCGCCGATCGACTACCGCTTTCCCTCGCTTCCCGGCCCGCGAACGGAGGTGGACTCGCGTGTCGGCCTGCCGCCGCGGCTCTCGCAGTGACCGGCCAGGAGATCCCGAGCCACGAGCCACCCGGGTACGCATGCCCGTTCTGCGCGATCGTGGCGGGCAACCGATCCGACCTGCTCACGGAGCCGGAGGATGTGGTCGAACGCACGCCGTCGACCACCGCCTGGATCTCGTCGCGTTGGTGGGAGCGGAATCCGGGCCACGTGATCGTCGTCCCGAACGAGCACGTCGAGAACATGTACGGGCTCGAGCAGGCACTCGCCGGCTCGATCCACGAGGCTGCGCGTCGCGTCGCGCTCGCGCTGCGGCTCGTGTACGGGTGCGAAGGCGTCTCCACGCGCCAGCACAACGAGCCCGCGGGATACCGGGAGGTGTGGCACTACCACCTTCACGTCTTCCCGCGCTGGCCGGGCGACGACCTCTACGGCTCGCCGTGGCGCGACACGACGGCGAGCGAACGTCGACCGTATGCCGACCGCCTCAGCGCCGCGCTTCTCGCAGGCTCCTGACCCTCTCGGCGTCGGCGGGTCGACCGAACGGCGTCAGACACCGTTTGCGGCCGGCTACTCGAACGACCAGCCGTCGCCGTCGGCAAACGCCCGGAGGATGCGCCGCGCGACGACCATGCGGTGCACCTCGTCCGGCCCGTCGTAGATCCGCGCGCCGCGCGCCATGAGCGCCATCGTCGCGAGCGGCGTCTCGTCCGTCAGGCCACGCGCGCCGTGCACCTGGATCGCCCGGTCGATCACGTCGCCTAGCACGCGCGCCGCGAAGAACTTGAGGAGCGAGACCTCGACCCGGGCCTCCGACCCCGCGTCGATCTTCTGCGCCGCGTCCATCGTCAGGAGGCGGCAGGCCTGGATCTCGGCGGCCGAGTCGGCCACCCAGTTCTGCACGGTCTGCTTCTCCGCGAGCGGGCCGCCGAACGCCTCGCGCTCGTTGGCATAGCGGCACATGAGCTCGAAGGCCCGCTGCATCTGGCCGAGCCATCGCATCACGTGATGGATCCGCCCCGGGCCGAGCCGCTTCTGCGCCAGCCGGAACGCCTCGCCCTCGCCGCCCAGGGTGTTCGCGACCGGCACCCGGACAGATGTGAACCGCACCTCGCAGTGCGTGTTCCACCCGCGGCCGGCGTGCCCCATCACCGGCACCGGGCGCACCACCTCGACCCCCTCGGTGTCCGCCGGCACGAGGATCATCGTCCCCCGCCGATGCGGCTCGGCATCCGGGTCGGAGATCGCGAAGACGATCGCGAAGGCGGCGCCGTCGGCTCCGCTCGAGAACCACTTGTGCCCGTCGACCACCCATTCGTCTCCCTCGCGCACCGCGCGCGTGCGCAGCAGGGTCGGATCCGACCCCGCGACCTCCGGCTCGGTCATCGAGAAGAACGACCGCACCTCCCCGTCGACGAGAGGACGGAGGAATCGCGCCTTCTGGTCGTCCGTCCCGAACAGGTGGAGGATCTCGGCGTTGCCCGCGTCCGGCGCCTGGCAGCCGAAGACGAGCTGCGCATAGGCCGAGCGGCCGATCTCCTCGTTGAGGCACGCGTAGTAGAGGAACCCGAGACCGGTCCCCCCCGCCTCGGGCGGCACGTGCGGCGCCCAGAGCCCGGCCCTCCGCGCGCGGCCCCGGAGCTCCTCGACGAGCGAGAGCGCCTCGTCGTCCTCCCGGCCGATCGCAGTCTCGTTCGGGTAGACGTGCTCCTCCATGAACGCGCGGTAGAGGGCGCGCGCGTCGAGGTGGGACGAGGGAAACGGCGAGGGCACGCGAGTAGGATCGTCGCGTGCGGCTCGGCCTGCAACTGGGATACGACGATCCGGCGTTCTGGGTCGGCCTCGCAGCGGAGGCGGAGCGCTGTGGGTTCGACTCCGTCTGGACGTCGGAGGCGTACGGCTCGGACGCCGTCTCCCCCCTCGCTTGGATCGGCGGCCGGACCGAGCGGCTCAAGCTCGGCACGGCGATCATGCAGATGCCGGCGCGGACCCCGGCGACGACCGCCGCGACGGTCGCGACCCTCGACCTGCTCTCCGGCGGGCGGGTGCTCCTGGGTCTCGGGACGAGCGGGCCGCAGGTGGCCGAGGGTTGGCACGGGCAGGCTTGGGGGAAGCCGCTGACGCGGACGCGCGAGTACGTGGGGATCGTGCGGACGATCCTCCGCCGCGAGGAGCCGCTCGAGCACCACGGCGTGCACTACGACATCCCGTACACGGGGGAAGGCGCGACGGGGCTCGGCAAGCCCCTCAAGCTGATCGTCCACCCGCCGCGCGCGGACGTGCCCATCTACCTCGCCGCGATCGGGCCGAAGAACGTCGCGCTCGCGGCCGAGATCGCCGACGGCTGGCTTCCGATCTTCTTCTCTCCGGAGCGGTTCGCCGAGACCCACGCACCCATGCTCGACGAGGGGTTCGCCCGTCGAGGCGGGCGCCCGGGCGGCTGGGACCTCGCCGCGCACGTCCCCGTCGTCGTCACCGACGAGTCCGACGTCCAGGCGGCGCGCGACTTCCTGAAGCCGCTGCTGGCCCTGTACATCGGGGGGATGGGCGCGAAGGGCCAGAACTTCTACACCCGCCTCGCGGAGCGGTACGGATATGCGGAGGCCGCCGCATCCGTCCAGGATCTCTATCTCGCGGGCAAGAAGAACGAGGCGATCGCAGCCGTCCCGGACGCCCTCGTGGACGAGGTCGCCCTCGTCGGCGGCCGGGAGCGGATCGCCGACCGCGTCGCCGCGTTTCGCAACTGCGGCGTCACCACGCTCGTGCTCCAGGCCCGTCAGCCCGAGGCGCTGCGGTTGCTGGCCGATCTCGTCTAGTGCCCCTCCGCTCGACCTCGCGCCGGCGCATCTACCTGATGCGGCACGGCGCCGTCGCCTACTTCGACGGGAACGGCCGGCCGGTCCCACCCGATGAGGTCCCGCTCACGACCGAGGGTCGGGGGCAGGCGGAGGCCGCTCGCCTCCTGCTCGCGGGCACGGCGCTCGATCGCGTCATCTCGAGCGGTCTGCCGCGCACGGCCGAGACCGCCGCGCTCGTCGCTCCGGGCCGCGAGGTCGCAGTCTGGCCCGAGCTCCGCGAGATCACCGGCGACCGCCTCTCCTCGATCCCGGCGGACGAGCTGGAGGAGGCGTTCGTCCACGCGCTGCACGGGATCGTCCCGAACGAGAAGCGCTTCCTCGGCGGCGAGACGATCGGTGAGCTCTTCGACCGCGTGCTACCCGCGGTCGACCGGCTCCTGGCCGATCCCGCGTGGGACACCGCCCTCGTCGTCGCGCACGGCGCGGTGAACCGCGCGATCCTCTCCCACGCGCTTCTCGGCGAGCGCATGTTCCTCGGACGGTTCGAGCAGGCGCCTGGCTGCATCAACGTGCTCGACGTCGGTCGCGACCGCCCGCTCGAGTGGATCGTGCGCGCCGTCAACGTGGCGCCAGCCGACCCCGCGCACACCGCCACGCGCATGACGCAGATGGAGCAGTACTGGGCCGAGTACGTTCCGCGCCGGGCTCCCGATACGCCATCCGACCCCACGCCGGACGGACCGTGAACGAGGGAGAGGGCGTCTCCGCCCTCTCCCCGCCACCCACGTCAGGACTCGTCGGCTACGAGGCCTTCGACGTGTCGCACTTGAGCTTGGACACCGGCTGGAAGGTGCCGTTCGTGAACTTGATGATCCGCACGCACTGGAGCGGCAGCTGGTCGGCCGCGCCGGTCTTCTGCCGGTTGCCCGGGAGGAGGAACGGATTCGGCTGGTTCCAGGTGCGGTAGGCCTTCATCAGAGCCGCACGAGTCGGGTTCTTCCCGGCGCTGTAGAGGAGCTCGACGAACGCCTCCGCGGTCGCCACGCCGAAGATGTTCAGCCCGTCGGTGGCGCGACCGCTCGGGTAGTACTTCGCCATGACCTGCTTGTACAGCTTCATCGCCGCGTCGTTGTCCCACGCGGAGTTCGCCGGGTCCTTCAGGTACTGGACCGTGTAGGTCTTGTCGGGCAGGGCCCCCCCGCCCGAGCTCTTCGCAAGGGTGAGGAACGCGTCCGTGGCCGCGACCTGGGTCGTGTAGATCACCGCGGGGTCCCACTTCAGCGCATTGGCGATCGCGTACGACTGGATCGCGAACTTCGGCGTCGCGAAGATCACGAGGATCGAGGCACCCGTCGCGCGCAGCTTGGCGATCTGCGCGCGGACGTCCGCGGCGGTCGCCTCGTACGGCTCCGAGCCGACGATGTTCGAGGCCTTTGCGCCGAGCCCCTTCTTGAGCCCGTCGAGGTTCTCCTTGCCGAAGTCGTCGTTCTGGTAGATGACGGCGATCTTGGCGTTCGGGCTGTTGTGGGCGATCGCCTGCCCGTAGATCCGCGACTCGTAGTCGTATGCGGGCTGCCAGCCACCGGTCCAGGGGAACTGCTTCGCCTCGGCGAAGACCGACGCCCCGGTGGAGTTGAGGATCTGCGGCACCTTCTGGGCGTTCAGGTACGGCCTGATCGACTCGTTCACCGCGGTGCCGAGCGAGCCAACCACCGAGAAGACCTTGTCCTCCTCGACGAGCTTCCGCGTGAGCTGAACAGAGTTGGCCGGGTTGTAGCCGTCGTCGTAGTACTTGAACACGATCTGGCGCCCGTAGACACCACGCTTGCCGTCTGGTCCCTTGCGCGAGTTGATGTACGAGAAGTAGGCCTTCATCGCGGAGGGAATCGTCGCGTAGAGCGACGCCGGCCCCGTCAGCGGGAAGGTTCCCCCGATCGTGACCGTCCGCGCGGTGACGCCTGTCTCCGTCGCTGCCGACGTAGCACTCGCGGCGCCGATGCCGAGCGCGACGACGAGCGCCGCGGCCATGAGCACGACCTTCCTCATTGGAGCTCCTTTGGAGAGATGCGTTGGCGGCGAGCGTAACCCGCCGCAAACCGTTTGCCAACCACTTTGACGCCGCTTCGGAGGCAGCGGTTAGCGGCTCAGCCGAGGCCGATCTCGGCCGCGAGGCGCTCGGCCTCGTCGAGCTCCTCCGAGAGCGCGTCGATCCCGCTCGCCCAGATCGCCGGGTCGGTGAGGTCGAGCCCGACGATCCGTGCGAGCTCCTCGGGAGGACGTGACCCGCCGGCGCGGAGGAGGTCGAGGTACGGCCCGACCATCGAGTCTCCCTCGGTCACGTACCGCCGGTAGATGGCGAGGGAGAAGAGGTAGCCGTAGGCGTACGCGTAGACGTAGCCCGGCGTCCCCGTGAAATGCGGGATGTAGCTCCACCAGGGTGTGTACCCCTCGACGGAGACCGAGTCGCCGAAGAGGGTCGTCTGCGCCTCGAGCCAGAGCTCGCCGATGCGGTCCGAGCTGACCTCGCCCTGCTCGCGGCGCTCCGTGTGGACGGCGTGCTCGAAGCGGTTCATCGCGATCTGCCTGAACGTCGTCGCGATCGCGTCCTCGATCCGCCCCGTCAGCAGATCGAGACGCCGCCGCGGGTCGTCCTCGTTCGCGAGCAGGAGCTCGAACGTGAGTGCCTCCCCGAACACCGACGCGGTTTCCGCGGTCGTGAGCGGGGTCGAGGAGTTGAAGAGCCCGAGCGGCTGCGCGAGGACGCCGTGGAGCCCGTGACCGAGCTCGTGCGCGAGCGTGAGGATCGAGCGGCGGTCGCCCGTGTAGTTCATGAGCACGTAGGGATGCACGCCGGGGACCGTCGTGGCGCAGAACGCGCCGGTGCGCTTGTCGGGTCGGACAGGGCCGTCGATCCAGTTGTCGTCGAAGAAGCGGGACACGATCGTTCCCGCCTCGTCGGAGAACGCCGCGTAGGCGCCGACGACCACGCGCCGAGCCTCGTCCCACGAGGTCCTCTGCGTGTCGGTGGAGACCGGGGCGAATCGATCGAAGTGGTAGAGGCGCTCGAGGCCGAGCAGGCGTGCCTTGAGCCGGTAGTAGCGCCGCGCGACCTCGTAGCGGGAGGTCGCCGCCTCGACGAGCGCGTCGACCGCCTCGTCGGTCGTCTCGTTCGCGAGGTTGCGTGCCGTGATCCAGGTCGGGTAGCCGCGCATCCGATCGTCGATCGACTTGTCGAGCAGGATCGTGTTGAAGACGAACGTTCTCGTCCGGAGGCCGGGCCCGAGGGCCTCGGTGATCGCCTCCGCAGCCGTCCGCCGGGTCGCGCGCTCGGGGTCGTAGAGCCGCGACATCGCCGTCTCGAGTGACACGTCCTCGCCGTCGAGCGCGACGCGGAGAGCGCCGAGCTGCTCCTCGTAGAGACGAGACCACGCCGAGACGCCGGAGACCGTCTTCTCGGTGACGACGCGCTCCTCGGGCTCCGACAAGAGGTACGGCCGGAACTTGCGGAGCGACCGGAGATGGTGGCGCCAGTGATCGAGTGCGGGGTCGGCGAGCACCCTCTCGGCGACGTCGTCCGGAGCCGCGGCCCATTCGAGCCCGAAGAAGAGCAGTTGCGTCTCGAGCGCCGCGGCCTTCTCGCCGAGCCGCGCGACGAGCGCGCCACGCACCGGATCTGCCATGTTGGTCGCGAAGAACAGGTGTGCGTAGGTCAGCGCCCGGACGACCGACGCCTCGATGCGCTCGTGCTCGGAGACGGCCTCGGCGAGAGCCGCTGCGTCGAGCTCGGCGACCTTCCCGTGATAGCGCTCGCGGAACGCCGCGGCGTCCGCGTCGGCCTCGGCGACGACCTCGTCGATGCGCGGGTCGTCGGTGGCCGCGAAGAGGTCGCTCAGGTCCCACGCAACGTCCTCCGCCCCGGTCACCTCCGTCTTCACCATGGGCCGGAATCTATCTGTCGGGGAGGCGGAGGGGCGGGGTGGCAGCGGCGACCATCTTGCACCGGCGCCCTCCGTCTTCTTCGCGCAGCGTGGTCGCCGATCTCGCGTCGCGTGCAAGTCTGTCGGCACACCTGCTGAACCCGTCCCGAGCCCCCACCCACCCGCGGGGTGACCACGGTAGCGCGGCGTTCGCCAGGGCCCCGCGCCGGCTTCGTGCCGATTTCCTGCCGCCGTACGCCGGACCCATCCCCATCCCCCACCCGCCCCGGGGACCGCAAGGTAGCGGGAGAGTGCCGACCGATTCGTTCCGACTTCGTGCCAATCTTGCGTCGGCGCGGTCGCGGCACGCTCGCGGCGCGCAACCGTAAGGGACGCTCATCCCGGCGGCGCAGTGAGCCTGAGCTCCTCCGGCCGGGTCGCCGGAGCCCTGCAGGCAAACCGCTCGCAGACGTACACCGCCGGGGCGCCGTCGACGAGGTGCTTCCCCGCGAGCAGCGGAACCTCGTCCGACGGGCCAATCGCGACTACGGACTCCGGCGTGAAGGGCGCGAGCGCGGCGCGTGCCACGTCCGAGCGGACGTCACCGACGACCGCGAGCTCGCGCGGTGGCGCGAGGTGGAGCGCAAGTGCGCAGAGCGCCCACGAGAACGGGCGCGGGACCCGCTCCATCGCCGGCGCAAGCAGGCGGAGAGTCGCCTCCGCCCGCGCGATCGCCGCCTCGTCGCCCCAGATGCGTCCGAGGCGGACGAGGAGCGACGCCATCATCGAGTTCCCGGACGGCGTGGGGTCGTCGTCGAGGTCCTTCGAGCGGGCCGCGAGCGGCTCGGCGTCGCGCGGGGCGAGGAAGAACCCACCGCGCTCGTCGTCGGCGAAGAGGTCGACGGCGCGGTCGACGATCCGCCGCGCCTCGAGCAGCCAGTGGACGTCGCCGGTCGCGACGTGGAGCTCGAGGAGGCCGTGGGCGACGTTCGCATGGTCGTCCAGGAACCCCCCGCCGCTTACGCGACCGTCGCGGACGCTCCGCATCATGCGGCCGTCCTCGCCGCGGAGCGGACCGAGCAGGAAGGCCGCGAGCCGGGTGGCGGCCTGGAGCCAGTTGTCTCTACCGAGCCGCCGCGCAGCCTCGGCCAGGGCGGCGAGCGCGAGGCCGTTCCACGAGGCGATCGCCTTGTCGTCCCGGAAGGGCTGGGGCCGCTCCGCGCGCACCGCGAGCAGCCGAGCCCTCGCCGCCGCGTCGAGCTCGCCGCGCACGATCGCGCGCCCGCGCTCGAAGGGCTCGAGGAGCGATTCGTCGAGCCCCAACCCGACCCACTCGTCGACCGTCCAGGTGTACGTGAGCCCCTCGACCCCGTCGGTATCGGCGTCCTGCGCCGACGCGAAGCCTCCGCTCGGCAGCAGCATCTCCCGCAGCAGGTACTCGACCGTTCGCTCGACGACGTCCCGGTAGCGCTCCTCCTCCGTGACGACCCACGCGTGGAGATACGCCGAGGTGAGCAGCGCGTTGTCGTAGAGCATCTTCTCGAAGTGCGGGACGACCCACCGCGCGTCCACCGAATAGCGGTGGAAGCCCCCGCCGACGACGTCGTACAGGCCGCCCGCGGCCATCCCGTCGAGTGTGCGGCGCACCATCCCGAGCGCCTCGTCGTCCCCTCGGCGCAGGAGGAGCTCGATCGCCGAGGGCGCGGGGAACTTCGGCGCCGTCCCGAAGCCGCCGAAGGCCGGCTCGTAGTCGCGGGCCAGGCCACGATCGGCGGCCTCGAGAAGCGATGCCGAGAGCGGCTCGTCGCCGGCCTCGAGCCGCGCGGCGCCGCCGAGCGCGCCGACGAGCCGCTCCGCCTGCGCCTCGAGGTCGTCGCGCCTGTCGCGCCATGCATCCGCCAGCGCCTGCAGGAGCTGGCGGAAGCTCGGCAGGCCGTGGCGCGGCTCGGGCGGGAAGTACGTGCCGGCGTAGAACGGCCTACCGTCGGGCGTCAGGAACACCGTGGTCGGCCACCCGCCCTGGCCCGTCATCGTCACGCAGGCCTCCATCGTCAGCGCGTCGACGTCGGGGCGCTCCTCGCGGTCGACCTTGACGTTGACGAATAGGTCGTTCATCAGCGACGCGGTCGTCGCGTCGGAGAACGACTCGTGCTCCATCACGTGGCACCAGTGACACGAGCTGTAGCCGACGGACACGAGGAGCGGGCGACCGCTCTCCCGCGCCCGGGAGAACGCCTCGTCCCCCCACGGGTACCAGTCGACAGGGTTTCCGGCGTGCTGAAGGAGATACGGGCTCGACGCGCCCGCGAGGCGGTTCATCCGCGCACCGTACGCACGTTGCGCACCTCGTGTGCCTCGTCCGGCGTCAGGCTTCCGGGCGCTCCGTCGCGCGCCGCTTCCTGATCCACTCGACCGAGAACGCCACGGCGAACGCGATCGCAAGCCCGACGAGCACGCCCTTCCACGGCTGCTCCTCGAACTGCTTGCCGCCGACGTACCCGAGCATCGTGGCGTAGGTGGCCCAGACGACGCATGCCACGATGTCGTACCGGATGAACCGGTGCCAGGGCAGTCCGCGCGTGTAGCCCGCCGTGAAGGTGACCGCGGTGCGCCCGAACGGGATGAACCGCGCGACGAGGATGATGTAGCTGCCGCGCTCCTCGAGCTGCGTCTCCGCCCAGTCGAAGCCCCGATGCGCCTTCTCGTAGCGGAAAAGCCGCCTGACCGTGCGCCTGCCGACCCACTTGCCGATCCCGTACGAGATGTTGTCCCCGACGACCGCGCCCGATGCAGCGGCGAGGATCACGAGGAACACGTTGAGGTCGCCTGCACCCGCGAGCGTGCCCGCGACGACCACGAGCGACTCGCTCGGGACGACGGGGAAGAACGCGTCGAGCACGGCGAAGCCGAACACGATGACGTAGCTCCAGCTGGAGCCCGAGATCCAGTCGACGGCCTGGGCGAACACGACGGCATGCTCGCAGACCAGCGAACCGCGATCATGCGCGCATGGCGCGCGCACCCCTGACAGGGATCCGTGTGCTCGACGTCACGACGTCGATCGCCGGCCCGTACTGCGCGCAGACCCTCGCGGCGCTCGGTGCGGACGTCGTCAAGGTCGAGCGGCCGGACACAGGCGACGACGCAAGGGCGTGGGGACCGCCCTTCTGGAACGGCGAGGGCACGATGTTCCTCTCGGCGAATGCGGGCAAGCGCTCTCTCGCGTTGTCGCTGCGCGACCCGGACGGTCGCGAGGCCCTCCTCCGGCTCGCCGAGCGGGCGGACGTCTTCCTCCAGAGCCTGCGACCGGGGCTCGCGGAGGAGCTCGGGCTCGGAGCGGATTCCGTGCGGTCGCGCAGCCCGCGGATCGTCTACTGCACGATCGGCGCCTACGGCAAAGTCGGACCGCTCGCGCACGAGCCGGGATACGACGCGCTGATGCAGGCGGCCGGCGGCCTCATCTCCGTG
>Ga0157376_10002795_pt1 | contig 11912 bp, 9 predicted proteins | sample M45metaG_FD_121801 | JGI IMG/M metagenome (GOLD analysis project Ga0157376, IMG submission 121801) | Miscanthus rhizosphere microbial communities from Kellogg Biological Station, Michigan, USA - M4-5 metaG | ecosystem: Host-associated > Plants > Roots > Rhizosphere > Soil | place: USA: Michigan... | reverse complement strand
GTTGATGCTCCTGCCGCCGATGCGGTACCGGCCCGATGCCCGGGAGACGGTGACCTATTTCAAGACAGTGGCGGGCACGACCCAGCTTCCGATCCTGGTGTATAACAACCCCGTCGACTACAAGACAGAGGTGACGCTGGACATGTTCGAGGAGCTGGTGGAGCTGCCGAACATCGAGGCCGTAAAAGAGTCAACACGGGACGTCTCGAATGTCACCCGGATGATCAATCGCTTTGGCAACAGGATCAAGATCCTTTGCGGTGTCGACACCATCGCGATGGAAGAGCTGGTGATGGGCGCCTGCGGCCTGGTAGGCGGTCTGGTCTGTGCGTTCCCGGCCGAGACGGTAGCTCTTTACCGACTGATTAAAGCAGGCAGGATCGAAGAGGCGCTGGAGATCCATCGCTGGTTCCTGCCCCTGCTGGAATTGGATATCCATGCCAAGCTGGTGCAATATATCAAGCTGGCAGAAGCCGAGGTTGGCCTGGGAACGGAATATGTCCGGGCACCACGTTTGCAGCTCATCGGTAAGGAGCGGGAGGAAGTGCTGGACGTGATCCGTCAGGGGATCGCCAGCCGGCCCGTGCTGACGGAGTATGCAATACTGACTGCATAAAACTTTATTCATGACATTCAAGGATCACACCCCTGTGGAGATCGACCGGCTGATGCAGGAGGCCTGGAACGTGTTTCCCGTCTTTCGCAATACCAGCCTGAAACAACGGGCCGGCCTGATGCGGGCGATAGCAAGTGGTTTGGAGGCGACAGGCGACGAGTTGATCCAGGTGGCGATGCGCGAGACGAATCTGCCCGAGGCCAGGTTGAAGAATGAGCGGATCCGGACCATGTTCCAGCTGACGAGCTATGCCGAGGCCTGTGAGGCCGGTCACTGGCTGGAAGCGCGGATCGATACGGCCCATCCCGAAAAAGGCGAACCCGATATCCGCAAGATGCAGGTGGCGCTTGGACCGGTGGTCGTGTTCGGTGCGAGCAATTTTCCATTTGCCTATTCTACGGCAGGAGGCGATACGGCATCGGCGCTGGCTGCCGGCTGTCCGGTGATCGTCAAGGGACATCCTGCCCATGCAGAAACCTCGGAGCGCGTGGCGCAGGTGATCGCAAAAGCCGTGGCCGCGGCAGGATTGCCGACCGGGGTTTTTGCCCATGTACATGGCGTGAGCTTCGAGACCGGCAAGGCCCTGGTGACGCATCCACATACCCGCGCAGTAGGCTTTACAGGTTCGTATGGCGGTGGGAAAGCCCTCTTCGATTGGGCCAACCAGCGCAAGGTCCCCATCCCCGTTTTTTCCGAGATGGGTAGCATCAACCCGGTGTTTTTGCTGCCGGGTAAATTAAAGAGCTCCGCAAAGGAACTGGCTGCACAATTAGCCGCATCCGTTACGCTGGGGACGGGTCAGTTTTGCACCAACCCCGGGCTGATCCTGGGCATCGAGGGAGAAGAGCTCGAACTGTTCATAAAAGAATTAGGCGCCGCCATCGAAAAGGTGACGCCGGGGACGATGTTGCATCCGGGCATCGCGAAGACGTATGGCGAGAAGCGCGAAGCGGCGCTGGCTCAGGCGGAGGTAGAGACTGTGGGGGGTGGCAACGGCGAAGCCCGCGCAGAACCAGGGAGTCCCAACGATCGCTTCGGCAAAAGCGGAAGCCTTTTTCAAAAACCCGCTGTTGCACCAGGAGGTCTTTGGCCCCTATTCGCTGGTCATTCGTTGCAGCAATGCCGATGAACTGGTGAAGGCGGCAAGGCACCTCGAGGGACAGCTCACCGCTTCGCTGATGGCGACCGACGAAGAGCTGCACCAGCATACTGTCCTGGTCGACGCGGTACAGGACATTTGCGGCCGGCTGATCCTGAACGGCGTCCCCACGGGGGTACGCGTCAGTCTTTCGATGCAGCATGGCGGCCCATTCCCCGCTACGACCGATAGCCGGTTCACCTCGGTCGGCGCCGACGGCATCAAGCGTTGGGTGAGGCCCCTGGCTTTCCAGGGCTGGACGGATGCAGCGCTGCCCGAGGCGTTGAAGAACAGCAACCCGCTTGGCATCTGGCGAATGATAAATAATGAATTAACCCGAGACCAAATCTAGATGAAGAAGACTTTTTTCTGCGTCGACGCGCACACCTGTGGCAATCCCGTACGGCTGGTAGCCGGCGGAGGTCCCGTTCTGAACGGGGCGAATATGAGCGAGAAACGCCAGCATTTCCTGAAGGAATACGATTGGATCCGCAAGGGACTCATGTTCGAGCCGCGCGGTCATGATATGATGAGCGGGAGCATCCTGTATCCCCCGCATGATCCGCAAAACGATGTGGCGGTGCTTTTCATCGAAACCAGCGGGTGTCTGCCGATGTGTGGTCACGGGACGATCGGCACGATCACCATTGCGCTGGAAGAAGGGCTCATCCAGCCGAAAACACCGGGTCGGATCCGGATGGAAGCTCCGGCGGGACTGGTGCTCATCGAATACAGGCAGGAGGGGAAAAAGATCAAGAGTGTAAAGCTCACAAACGTACCGGCCTATCTGGCCGCGGAGAATATCACGGTGGAATGTCCCGACCTGGGCCCGTTGAAGGTGGATGTCTCGTATGGCGGCAACTTCTACGCCATCGTCGATCCCCAGGAAAACTTCAAAGGATTGGAGGACTATTCGGCAGACCAGCTCATCGGCTGGAGCCGGGTCATGCGCAAGCGCATCAACGAGGCGCATGAGTTCGTCCACCCGGAGAACCCGACCATTCATAGCTGTACACATATCCTCTGGACCGGGAAGACCATCGATCCCAAGGCGACGGCCCGGAACGCGGTCTTCTATGGCGATAAGGCCATCGACCGGAGCCCCTGCGGCACGGGTACCTCCGCCCGGATGGCGCAATGGTTTGCCAAGGGAAAGCTGAAGGAAGGGGACATCTTCATCCACGAAAGCATCATCGGATCACAGTTCACCGGCCGGGTAGAGAAGGCGGTGACGGTGGCCGGCAAACCGGCGATCGTGCCGAGTATCGAGGGTTGGGCAAAGATCTACGGGTACAATACGATCACGATCGACCCCGAGGACGACCCCTATGCGTATGGGTTTCAGGTGCTGTAGGGCCAGATTCGAACTATTCTTTTGTTTTGCTGTTAATTTGCGCGAATGGCCGTCAAGGACAGCCCTTTCGCGCATTCGCTAACGTCTGTCCTTCGGACGAGCCGCCGTTGGCGGCTCAAGGCCATTCGAATAAATTACCCCGGCCGATTTTCGTTTATCGGCGGGAGGTGATAAATTCGCTGTCTTATGGATTGGAAATCGACGTCTCTACCATACCGCCAGACCGGCTATTTTTCCCGCCTTATAACGGACTACCTGGATCAGGCCGATGAACTGAGCCCTTATTACGCATTTGCCGCGAGCCCGGAAGGGATGCGATCGGCGCTTGCCGCACGCAAGACCGGGAAGCCGGTGGACCGGGCGACGCTGGTGTCCGTCTTGCAGGAACAATATGCGGGAATGCCGGAATCGCCGGCGGTAACGGCCAATATCACGAAACTCGGCCAGCCGAATACGTTTACAATTTGTACGGCGCATCAGCCTGCCATCTTTACGGGTCACCTTTACTTTGTCTATAAGATCCTCCACACTATCCGGCTTGCCGAATGGATGGCGGAGCAACATCCCGGCGACCAGTTCGTCCCCGTCTTCTATATGGGCAGTGAAGATGCCGACCTGGATGAGCTGGGGCAGATCTGGCTGGGAGGGGAGAAACTGGTCTGGGATACGAAGCAGACCGGGGCCGTCGGCCGGATGACGACAAAGGGCCTGGACAAGCTCTATTACCGTCTTGAAGGCGAGCTTTCGGTACAGCCCTATGGGCAGGAGCTGATGGCTCTTCTGAAAGAGGCTTATCTCGAGAGTCCCGATATCCAGACCGCGACATTCCGCATCCTGCACCGCCTGTTCGCCGACTATGGCCTGATCGTGCTGATCGCCGATAAGGCTTCGTTCAAGCGGCAAATGATCGCCGTTTTCGAGGACGATCTGTTCCGGCAGGAGCCTTCACGGATCGTGAACGATACCATCAGCCGGCTCGGCGCTGTCTATGATATCCAGGCCAATCCAAGAGACATCAATCTTTTCTATTTAAAGGACAACCTCCGCGGCCGCATTGAAAAGATCGGCGATACCTACAAGATTCATGGTTCGACGACGCATCTCTCGGAGTCCGAATTGCGGAACGAATTGCACCAGTATCCCGAACGCTTTAGTCCGAACGTGATCCTCCGTGGACTGTTCCAGGAAACCATTCTTCCCAACCTGGCCTTTGTCGGCGGGGGCGGAGAGACCGCCTACTGGCTCGAGCTAAAGGCGCTGTTCGATCACTACCAAACACCCTTCCCGGTCCTGGCGCTGCGCAGCTCCTTCCTGCTTGTGCAGAAACAGTGGATGGAAAAGATGGAGCGGGCCGGCTTTGGCATCCGCGATCTTTTTCGCGAGGAAGATGATCTGATGAACGAACTGGTCCGGCGTGATTCGACGCTGACCCTGAGCCTGGAACCGGAGATCGCCGCCGCCAATCAATACTATGAAGGGCTGAAGGCGTTGGCCAAGCCCGTGGACCCGACACTTGAAGAGCATGTGGCAGCCTTGCAGGTAAAGGCGGTCGAACCGATACGGCTACTGGAGAAGAAGTTGCTGAAGGCAGAGAAGCGGAAGTTCGGCGACCAGCAACGGCAGATCCACGCGGTGAAAGATGCGTTGTTCCCCGGCAGCGGCCTGCAGGAGCGGGTGGAGAATATCCTTCCCTGGTGGGCGGCATACGGACCGGCCATTATCCGCGACCTCTATGCCCATTCGCCGGTATGGGGCAGCTTTATTGTGTTGGTCGAGGAGTGATCGATCCTGCCTAATAATCTTTATAGACCCAGATGTCCCAATAGCTACCGGGCTGTTCGAGTTTGAAGGCGTCCTGGCTTTGCTTTTTCAGATTGAAGGTGAAGGCCAGCGGCCATCCTGGCGATTGTTCGCCGCCGCCGCTTGTAGGAGCCCCACCCATAAAGGAGAGTTTCCATTTTGGAGTGACACATCCTGTTTGCGTGAGGGTCATCACTACGGTGCTGTCGCCCGGTACGACAAGACCGTTGGCGGCGGTGATATTGATCTCTCCAAGATTGTCCGGCACCCAGGTGGCGGACCAGGAGCCTGAACTTCCGGATGCGGGAAAGACGATCGGAGGAAAATTCAGGATGCTGTCTTTGGGTACAGTTACCACTCCATTTACAATATAGATCTTCATGCTGGCGTCGTCGGAGAAGGTATCCGTATAAACGCCACTGGTATTGTAGACGTTGATCAGGAAGGATACGTAGAAAACGGCGCTGTCATAGGTCTTGCGGTGCAGCACGGTGTCAGAATCGTTCTTGTTGTTATTGCCGGGACCAGAATTCTTCGAGCATCCGGCCAGAGAATAGATGGCCATCGCGAACGCCACGAAAGAGATGTGCCAGCGATTGAGGGAGGGCATGTGTTTGGTATTTTACCAAAACTACTCCCGCCTTTTTCTCCGGACAATAGAACGAAAGTACTATAGATGGTAAATGCGGGGCTCGCCGGTGGGCAGGTCGACGTGCGCGATATCTTCTTCGCTTATTTTTTCCAGGTACATCATCAGGGCGCGCAGGCTGTTGCCATGCGCGACGATCAGGATATTTTCGCCTTTTTGCAGGAGTGGAAGGATCTCTCGTTCATAGTAGGGGATGACCCGGGCAGCGGTGTCGGCCAGACTTTCTCCGCCGGGAGGGCGAACGGAGTAACTTCTCCGCCAAACGGCGAGTTGTTCCTCGCCATATTGTTTGGCGATATCCGCCTTGTTGAGGCCCTGCAGGTGACCATAGTTTCGTTCGTTGAGGGCGCGGTCACGCGTGACCGGAAGTTGCGGCTGTCCGGCCGTTTCGAGCAGGAGGGTCATGGTCTCGATCGCCCGTTGGAGGATGGAGGTAAAGCCGTGGTCAAAAGGGATACCCTTCAGTTTTGTTCCGGCGGCCTTTGCCTCTTCGCGGCCGCGGGGCGTCAGCGGTACATCGGTCTCGCCGGTAAACAGGTTTTCCAGGTTATACGTGGATTGGCCATGGCGGACGAGGACGAGCGTGGGCATGGTCGGTGATTTGGAATAAAGATACGTTATTGGGCCGTGGCGAGAACAACGGGCCACGTGGAGAGGCCCTGAGGCCAGGTAAGGGTGCGGCCTGCCGGATGCGAGGCCGTTTGGGGCGCGGCGGGGTGAAGGGTCTCACCCGTGAAGGCGTCGATCCAGCAATCGGGCGCCCCGGGTGGGAGGCTGATCGAGACGGATGAGGGGAACGGTGTTTCGTAGCGGATAAGCGGCACCGCGACGAGCGCCCAGTCGTCGCCCTGGTGGCGAAGAAAAGCGAGAAGCGGTCCTTCGGCAGGAAGCGGAATATACTCGCCATCCGCGAACACCTGCGGGAGCCGGTTGCGGATGGCGAGGCTGCGATAGAGCGTATAGAGTTTTTCGGCGCCTTTTTGCGCGTTGTTGCGAGCGTGGATGCAGGCGGCCATGGGTCCATCAGCCTCTACCTGCTTTAGCCCGGCAAGCAGGGCAATCCGCGCCTCATAATCGACTGCCCGTCGATTGTCAGGATCTACGAGGCTGGTTTCCCACCCTCCGGTGCCCTGGTAGATATCGGGGATCCCCGGAGCCGTTATTTTTAGCAGCAGCTGCGACAGGCTATAGACCGAACTGCGGCGAATAACGTCCCGGGCGAAGGGGAGAAACTCTGCGAGAAAGGGCGAATCGTTTTTGAGGATCGCCGTGACGAAGGCCTGGCAATGGGATTCGTATGCTTCGTCGGGGTCGTTGTAATGTGTTTCGGTATCGCCTTCGCGCAGGGCCTTTGTGAGATAGCCGGCAAAACGTTCGCGGAAAGAATCGGAGATGGCTCCGTCCTCGGGCCAGGCGCCGAGCAGGGCCTGGTAGATGAGGTATTCGTCGTTTGGCGAAGGGGCCGGGCGGCCGTTGACCTCAGCGGCATAAGGCCGGTTCACTGGCCACCAGCGGCCGATGGCACTTATCCAATCCCGGGGAATAGCGCTGAGATAGTTGAGCCGGATGCGGGCGTCTTCGCCGCGTTTGGTATCGTGTGTGGTAGTCGCATTGAGGGAGTGAGGGAAGTTGGCTTGACGCGTCCGCATGCGACGATGGAATTCCTGCCCATCGATGCCGGCGTTAGCGGGGCTATCGCCTACTTCGCAGTGGGAGATATAGGGATTGTAGATATAGAAGACGGTGTCTTCGATACCCTTCGCAGCGAGGGGGCCGGTGAATTGCATCAGCCGCCGGAGGAAGGCAAGTCGTTGTTCGTCGGTGGGAGCGGAGCCCGGTGCTTCGAACAGATCGCCGAGGAAGTTCATTTCCCGCCGTAGATCGGGCCGCCACTGCCGGGCATGGGTGAGGGCAGTTATGAACATCTCGCGGTCGGCGGCGGACATGCCGTGGTCGTCGGGATAAGCCCGATAGGTTGGGAATGAAGCCATCCAGGCGCCGAGGGCCTGTTTAAGGCGGGCTTTATCCTGATCGCCGGCTTGCACGGACGGCAGACTCATCAAAAGATCCATCAGGTTGTTCCATTCCCCGCCCATGTTCCGGACAAGATAGTTGTGTTTGCGCTGAAAGACGAGTTCGTCGTAGGGGGGAAGATCGGCTATCCGTTCCCGGTAAAAGGTCAGCAGTTCCCTGCTGCCATCGGCATCGGTGAGCAATTGGTTGACATCGGCCAGGAAATCGTAACCCGTGGTTCCCTGAATGGGCCAGTCGTCAGGAAGCGTCTCGCCGCGGGAAAGGATCTTTTCGATCGTCACATAGCAATTGGTGCCGAACCGTTCTCTGAGCCGCTGCAGGTATTTTTTAGGATCGGCGAGTCCATCGATATGATCGACGCGCAGCCCATCGATCCAGCCGTTCGCATACCAGCGGTGCAGGGTCTCATGCCAGGCATCGAACACCGGTTCTTTTTCCATGCTGAGACAGATGAGACTGTCGACCGTAAAAAAACGGCGGTAGTTGATATGGGAGGAAGTCAGGCGGTAATTGGCCAGCACATAGGGTTGATCCTGGAGAAGGGATTCGAGGAGATGGATGCGTTGATTGACAAAGGCGACGCGGGCAGATATCGACGGACAACCTTCCGTGATGTTGAGCAGCCGGTGATAAAGCCGGACGGCGAGTGGGAAATCCTTATCGACATAGCGGATGACAAAACCCCGGGGGGTAAACTGGAGACTCAGTTCGCCGCTTTGCAGGCATTCGGTGAGGGGCTTGTTGAGAAAGGGCGCCATGAGCCGCCGGCCCAGCAATTCGTCGGGATGGTCCGTGAGGATATCGAACCGGGTGTAATATCGGCTGTCCCGGCCACGTTGCAGTACGTCGTAGAGCCAGGGGTTGCTCGTCGAATATGCCATATGGTTGGGAACGATGTCCTGGATCCAGCCGATGCCGGCTCGTTTACATTCGTTTATTACTTGATTCCATTCCTCTTCTGTTCCGATCTCGGGGTTAAGCACGAGAGGATCGGTGACATCGTAGCCATGCCGGCTGCCTTTTATGGCGGTGGTAAGCGGAGCCGCATAGATCGTCGAGATACCCAGGCTTTGCAGATAGGGAAGGATGGCGCCGAGATCGCGGAGCGTGAAATGGTCGTTGAGTTGAATGCGGTAGGTACTGGAAGGAAGGTACATGGAAAAATGAATTAGGTGGCCTTTTCATACACGACAACCGAGTGCGGTGCGATGTGGATCGGCGCGCCGGAGGGGATGTCGATGGCTGCGGCCGGGCCGGGGCCCCGCCAATAGGTGTCGGCCGAGTCGAAGATCTTCCTGAGATGCTGCCAGGTGATGTTGTCGTGAACGACGGGCTGGTCACCGAAGTGGAACCAGATAAAGATGTGATCATTGAGGATCTTCCGCTCGATGGCCAGGGTCTGGAGGATGGCCGGGTGGACGATCATCGTGTCGCGGGTACGGCCTTGAAGGGCCGGGCGCGTCTGGCGGAAGCGGATCAAGTGTTGATAATATCGGAGCAGGGTTGCCCCGGGCTCTTCCGTAGCCTGCCACGTCGCCAGTACGCTTTCGTTGAATGTTGCTTCGGCCTGCGGGTCGGGTAACGGAGAGCCGTTGTCGAAGCCTGCAAACTCGACCGCCCGGCCCCTGCGAACCGCTTCGATGAGCGGGGCATCGCTGAACTGCGTAAAGAATTGGAAGGGATGCGACTCACCATATTCCTCGCCCATGAACAGCAGGGGCGTATAGGGAGAGAGCAGGACGGTGGCGGCGGAAAGCTTCAGCTGCTCGAAATTCAACCACACACCGGGACGTTCGCCTCCCGCCTGATTTCCTACCTGGTCATGGTTTTGAGAAAAGACGACAAACTGGTCAAAAGGATTGTTTTCGGCATTGCCGCCAAAGGTCCTGTTGCGATGAGGGGAATAGATCCCATCATAGACAAAGGTCGTCTTGAATGCTTTTTCGAGGTGGGAGATCTGACCGAAGTCTTTGTAATAAGAGCGGGTGTCGCCCGTCAGCAGCGTGCGCAGGGCATGGTGGAACTCATCGTTCCACTGACCATCGAGGCCGTAGCCGCCTCGAGCTGGCGAATTGAGGTATCGGGGATCGTTGAGATCCATCTCGGCGGTGACCAGTTTGCGGCTGCCGGTTTGGATCCCAATGTCCGTCGCCAGCTCTTTCAGTTGCTGGATAAAGGGAATGGCGCTGCAATCCACGATGGCGTGTAAGGCATCCAGCCGGAGCCCGTCCACGGCATAGTCTTCGAGCCACATCCGGGCGTTTTGCAGGAAGAAATTGCGGACCCCGTCGGAACCCGAGTCGTCGAAGTTGATCGCGCTTCCCCAGGGTGTTTTGTATTTGTCCGTGAAATAAGGACCGAAATGAGGCAGGTAATTGCCTTCGGGACCGAGGTGATTGTAGACGACATCGACAATTACGGCAATGCCCCGGCGATGTGCGGCCTCCACCAGATCCAAAAATCCTTCGATCCCGCCGTAGGAGGCCTGGATGGCGAAGGGATAGACGCCGTCATAACCCCAGTTACGCTCGCCTGGAAATTGTGCGATCGGCATCAACTCGATGGCATTGACGCCCAGTTCCCGCAGGTAATCCAGCCGGCCGATGATACCGGCAAAATCGTGTGTCGGCGAAAAGGCGCCGGCGTGGAGCTCATAAATGATGGCATTGCTCAGCGGGATGCCCTGCCAGCCGTTCGAAGCCGGCCGGCGGCGGCGGTCGGCAACCGCCGAAAGCCCGTGGACCCCATCGGGCTGATGAAAACTGGCAGGGTCGGGTAATGTCTTTCCGCCATCGAGGCTAAATCCATACCGGGTGCCGGGCCTAACGGGAAGGCTTAGCCCCCAATAGCCGTAGGACCCTTTTTGCAGGGCGTGGCGGGCATCGGGCAGAATAAGTTCTACATTGTCGGCCAATGGAGCCCAGACGACGAATTCCGTGCCGCCCTCATCATAGTTTGCGCCGATCTTTCGAAAGGATGGTTTCATATTATTGCTTATTTTCTTTCTTCTCTTCCTTCTCTCTTTTACGAAAGAAGCCCCGCAGCAGAAAATTGTGTTGGAGGGCTTCGAGGTCATCACTCAGCTCCTTGCTGCTGATGCGGAGGTTCTTCAGGGTGCGTTGCAGGTCGGCGCCGGCATCTTCATTGTGGAGCAGCGTGCCGGCGGGTGAGTTTGGATCGTTAAGGCCTTCCTTTATCCCCCGACCCGCATCCCGCAGCGACGAGGTAAACTCCGTGGCCTGGTTGGCCGCTTCATTGAGCTTTGCGGCGGAGGCCTTTATCCGGAGGAAGACCGTCGTGTCCGTGGCCAGCTTACTGGCGAGCCCGTCCGGTTGTTTGAGGCGGGCAGAAAAGTCTTCGAGATTGGCGATGAGGTTCTCGCTGTTGGCAGCGGCAGTGCGAAGGTGATCGATCGAGTTCTGAAGATGATCGGCGATAGCGGGGTCATTGATCAGCTTTCCAATCGTGCCCTGCCCCTCACTAAGTCTTTTGCTGATCGTTTTCAGATTACCGGTTATCTCCAGCAGATTGGCATTACTGGCCTGAAAAGTAGCGAACATTTCCTGGGTCCCGGCGATCCGCTCGCTTTTCAGGCTGTCATTATCGGCGACGGCTTTCACTCCTTCGGTGCCGCCGCTGATGACGACGATCTTGTTGCCGACGAGACCGTCGGTGCTGATCCGGGCCCTGGAGTCCCCGGCGATATGCGTCTGCGCTTTCTTTTCGATATTGAGTGTTACGGCGACCTGGGAGTTGTGATAGAACTCGATCGATTTGACGGTCCCGACCTTCATCCCGGAGAGCCAGACATTGTTCCCCGGCTGCAGCCCCTGCACATCGTCGAAGAGGATGTGGACGCGAATGCTTTTCACAAAGGCCTTGTGCTGTCCGCCGATGGTAAAGACAGCGACGATGAGGATCGCCAGTCCCAGGACAATGAAAACGCCCACGGCTATTCTTTTCGATGCGGTTATCTCGTTCATGCCTTTTCGATGAAATTGTAGTTATAAAAATTTTTTACCCGCGGGTCGTCGGTGTCGAACACCTCTTCGAAACGACCCTGGCGCAGGAAGCGGCCTTCGGCCAGCATCACGACCCGATCGCCGGTGGCCTTGGCACAGGTGAGGTCATGGGTGATAATAACCGAACTGGTGTTGTAGCGTTCCTGCACCTCGCTGATGAGATCGTTGATCTCGACGCTGCTGACCGGATCCAGGCCGGCCGTGGGTTCATCATAGAGCATGATCTCGGGCTGAAGGATCAGGGTGCGGGCGATGCCGATACGTTTCTTCTGACCGCCGGAAAGTTCCGCGGGCATCTG
>Ga0157376_10002794_pt1 | contig 11912 bp, 10 predicted proteins | sample M45metaG_FD_121801 | JGI IMG/M metagenome (GOLD analysis project Ga0157376, IMG submission 121801) | Miscanthus rhizosphere microbial communities from Kellogg Biological Station, Michigan, USA - M4-5 metaG | ecosystem: Host-associated > Plants > Roots > Rhizosphere > Soil | place: USA: Michigan... | reverse complement strand
TGGGAGGACCGCCGCAAGCTGACGCGCTGGTCCGACGTCGCAACGACGATTCCGGGGTCCGGCGGCCTCGTCGCCACCGAAGACGAACGGCAGGCCGAGCTGCTGGAATGCGCGGCCTATTTCGCGAAGCTCTGGAAGGAACGGATCAACCAGCCGCCGAAGAGCGACCTGTTGTCGATGATGGCGCACAGCGACGCCACGCGTGACATGGACCCGAAGAATTTCCTCGGCAATCTGATCCTGTTGATCGTCGGCGGCAACGACACCACCCGCAACACGCTGTCAGGCAGCATCTATGCGCTGAGCAAGAATCCTGATCAGTACCGGAAGCTGCGCGCAAACCCCAACCTGATCGATACCTTCGTTCCGGAGGTGATCCGCTGGCAGACACCGCTCGCGCATATGCGCCGGACCGCGCTCGAAGACATCGAGTTCCGCGGCAAGCAGATCAAGAAGGGTGACAAGGTCGTGATGTGGTACGTCTCGGCCAACCGTGACGAGGACGTTATCGAACGTCCCTACGAGTTCATCATTGACCGCGCCCGGCCGCGCACCCACATCTCCTTTGGTTTCGGCATCCACCGTTGCGTAGGTCTCCGGCTGGCCGAATTGCAGCTGAAGATCATCTGGGAAGAAATCCTCAAACGCTTCGACACCATTGAAGTGGTGGAAGAGCCGAAGCGGGTATATTCGAGCTTCGTCAAAGGCTACGAGACCCTGCCGGCACGCATCGCCGGCTGAACGCCCGCGTCCCGCAAATCTACGGGTTTTGCGGATGCAATAGGCGCAAGCTATAAGTGCCTCCAGCACCCGGGGATCGACCGCGATGAACGTCCAGGCCGCCATCAAAGCCGACAGGAAAGAGCTTCTGCGCGCCGCGCGCGAAGAGGCCTATTCGACGCCGCTGAGTGATTTTCACCCGGGCGCGCCGCGGCTGTTCCAGAACGACACGCTGTGGCCCTGGTTCGAGCGGCTGCGCAAGGAAGAGCCGGTGCATTACTGCACCAATGCGCCGATCGAACCCTATTGGTCCGTCACCAAATATAACGACATCATGCATGTCGACACCAATCACGGCATCTTCTCGTCCGACTCCACGCTCGGCGGCATCTCGATCCGCTACGTGCCGCCCGGCTATGACTACCCAAGCTTCATCGCAATGGACCAGCCGCGGCACTCGGCCCAGCGCAAGACGGTGTCGCCGATGTTTACGCCGACGCATCTGGATGAGCTGGCAAAGCTGATCCGTGAGCGCTCGCAAAAGGTACTGGATAACCTGCCGCGTAACGAGACCTTCAACTTCGTCGAGCGCGTCTCGATCGAACTAACCACGCAAATGCTGGCGACGCTGTTTGATTTTCCCTGGGAAGAGCGGCGCAAGCTGACGCGCTGGTCCGACGTCTCGACCGCGCTGCCCAAGAGCGGCGTCGTGGAATCGCCCGAGCAGCGGCGCCAGGAGATGGACGAATGCTACGCCTATTTCTCCAAGCTCTGGAACGAGCGGGTCAATGCCGAGCCGCGTAACGACCTGCTTTCCATGATGGCGCACAGCGACGCGACGCGGCACATGGACCCCGACAATCTGATGGGCAACATCATCCTGTTGATCGTCGGCGGCAACGACACCACCCGCAACACCATGAGCGGATCGGTGCTGGCGCTGAACGAACATCCCGACCAGTATCAGAAGCTGCGCGACAATCCGGCGCTGATCGATTCCATGGTGCCGGAAGTGATCCGCTGGCAGACGCCGCTGGCGCATATGCGCCGCACCGCTTTGGTCGATACCCAAATCGGCGACAAGAAGATCAAGAAGGGCGACCGCGTCGTGATGTGGTACGTCTCCGGCAATCGCGACGAAGACGGTATCGAGAAGCCCGACGAGTTCATCATCGACCGTGCCCGGCCGCGCACCCATCTGTCGTTCGGCTTCGGCATCCACCGCTGCGTCGGCATGCGGCTCGCCGAGTTGCAATTGAAGATCGTGTGGCAGGAAATGCTGAAGCGATTTGACCGCATCGAGGTGGTCGGCGAGCCGAAGCGGGTTTATTCCAGCTTCGTGCGCGGTATCGAATCCTTGCCCGTACGTATTCCAGCGTGAACAAAGACGAGCTCAATCCACCGAGGCTCGCCGCGGCGATCAACGCCAAGGGCTTTTCCGGCGCCGCCGGCTTCCGCATCGTCAAAATCGAGCCCGGTTCCGCCGAGGTGGCGCTGGCGCGGCGTGACGATCTCTTGCAGTTCTTCGGCCATTTCCACGGCGGGGTCATCACCTCGCTCGCCGATCACGCCGCCGGGATCGCGGTTACTTCCGGACTGCCGAAGGGCAAGATTGGCGTCACCGTCGAGATCAAGGTCAATTTTCTGGCGCCCGCCGATGGCCAGGAGATCATCGCCCGCGCCAAAACCCTGAAAATGTCGGGGTCGATCGGTGTTGCCACCGTCGAAGTTTTCTCTAAGAAGGAGGCTTCCGAAACCCTCTGCGCATTCTGCACCGCCACCATGCGCGCCCTCGATCTTCCAGCCGAGTTCCGATGACCGCACTAGAACAACAAGACGATTACGCCGACATCCGCAATGCGGTGGCGAAACTCTGCGCCCAGTTCCCCGGCGAATACTGGCGCAAGCTCGACCGCGAGATGAAGTACCCGAGCGAGTTCGTCGATGCGCTGACCCAGGCCGGCTATCTCTCGGTGCTGATCCCCGAAGAATATGACGGCGCCGGGCTGAAACTATCGGCCGCGGCCGCGATCCTCGAAGAGATCCAGCGCGCCGGATGCAATGGCGGCGGCTGCCACGCCCAGATGTACACCATGGGTACGTTGCTGCGGCACGGCAGCGACGAGCAGAAGGCGAAATGGCTGCCGAAGATCGCGAGCGGCGAATTGCGGCTGCAGGCATTCGGCGTCACCGAGCCGACCAGCGGCACCGATACCTCCTCGCTGAAAACTTTTGCCAAGCGCGACAGCAACAACGGCTACGTCGTCAATGGCCAGAAAATCTGGACCAGCCGCGCCGAATATTCCGACCTGATGATCCTGTTGGCGCGGACCACGCCGAAGGAGCAGGCCCGAAAACGCACCGACGGCCTTTCGGTGTTCATCGTCGATATGCGCGAGGCGAAGGGTAAGGGCCTCGAGATCCGCCCGATCCGCACCATGATGAACCACGCCACCACGGAAGTGTTCTTCACGGACATGCGGGTGCCCGCGGAAAACCTGATCGGCGAGGAAGGCAAGGGTTTTCGCTACATCCTCTCCGGCATGAATGCCGAGCGCATCCTGATCGCGTCCGAATGCATCGGCGATGCCAAATGGTTCATTGCCAAGGCCACCGCCTACGCCAAGGAGCGCTCGGTGTTCGGCCGCCCGATCGGCCAAAATCAAGGCATTCAATTTCCGATCGCGAAGGCTTACGCGTCAATGCGCGCCGCGGAACTGATGGTGAAGGAAGCCACGCGCAAATATGAGGCCGGGCTCGATTGCGGCGCGGAAGCCAACATGGCCAAGATGCTGGCGGCGGACGCCTCCTGGGACGCCGCCAATGCCTGCGTGCAGACCCATGGCGGCTTCGGCTTCGCGGAAGAATACGACGTCGAGCGCAAGTTCCGCGAGACGCGGCTGTACCAGGTCGCGCCCATCTCGACCAATCTCATTTTGTCCTACGTCGCCGAGCATGTGCTCGGCATGCCCCGCTCCTACTGAGTCAAAAACATGCTGCCGCTTGAAGGATTGATCGTCATCGCCGTCGAACAGGCGGTCGCCGCGCCGTTCTGCAGCTCACGGCTTGCCGACGCCGGCGCCCACGTCATCAAGGTGGAACGGCCTGAAGGCGATTTTGCCCGCGAATATGATGCCGTCGCCAAGGGCCAGAGCAGCTATTTCGTCTGGCTCAACCGCGGCAAGGATTCGGTGGTCGTCGACCTCGCGACCAAAGAGGGGCGCGCCGCGCTCGAAGCGCTGATCGCGAGCGCCGACGTGCTGCTGCAAAATCTCAAACCCGGCTCGATGGACAAGCTCGGCTTTTCGCTTGAACGCCTGAAAAAGGATTATCCGGCGCTGATCTGCTGCACCATCACCGGCTATGGCGACGAAGGTCCCTACGCCCATCGCAAGGCCTATGACTTGCTGATACAGGCCGAAAGCGGATTGGCGTCGATCACAGGCGGACCGGAGGGACCGTCGCGGGTCGGCGTCTCGATCGTCGATATCGCGACCGGCGCCACCGCGCATGCCTCGATCCTGGAGGCGCTGATTGCGCGCGGCCGCACCGGCAAGGGCGCCGACATCCGGATATCGATGTTCGACGTGATGGCGGATTGGCTGGCGGTGCCGCTGCTCAATTCGGAAGCCGGCAACGCGCCAAAGCGGATGGGCCTCGCCCATCCCTCGATCGCGCCCTACGGCGTGTTCCGCTCGAAGGACGGTAAGGAAATCCTGATCTCGATCCAGAGCGAGCGTGAGTGGAAAAAGCTTTGCTCGGATGTGCTCGATCAGCCCGACCTGCCGAGCAATCCCAAATTCGCCAATATGGTCGAACGCGTGCGCAACCGCGAGCTTACCGACCAGACCGTCGGCGACAGTTTCGCCACCATGACGCGCGACGAACTGCTGAAGCGCCTGTCGGATGCCGACATTGCCTTTGCCGAGGTCAACACCATGGCGGATCTCGCCACCCATCCGCACCTGCGCCGCATCGAGGTCGATACGCCGAAGGGTAAGGTGAGTTATGCGGCGCCGGCTGCCATTTTCGTCGACGAGAAGCGGCACTATGGCGCCGTGCCTGCCATCGGCGAACATACCGAACTTCCGAAAGCTCCTCGCGCCCGGGCCAAATCATCATGACCGAAGCACTCGCCGAAAAACTCGACCTCGACCATTTGCGCCAATGGATCGGCCGCACCACGGAAGCGTCCGATATCGTCACCGCGCAACTGGTGAAGGGCCTGCGCGCCACGCTGTTCCAGGAGATCGGTGAACCCAAGGTCGGTGACGCCGCGCCATGGACCACGCATTGGTGCCTGGCCCAGCCAGTGTTTCCGATGTCGGCACTGAGCCAGGACGGTCATCCGACGCGAGGCGGTTTCCTGCCGCCGGTGCCGCTGCCGCGGCGGATGTGGGCCGGCGGCGAACTGGAGTTTTTCGATGCCTTGCGCGTCGGCGATGAAGCGAAGCGTTCCTCGCGCATTTCGGACGTCACGACAAAGACCGGCTCGACCGGCGCGCTATGCTTCGTCTCCGTCGAGCACACCATCACGACGCCGCGCGGCGTTGCCATACGCGAGCGGCAAGATATCGTCTATCGCGATATGGCAAGCCCGCAGCCGACGGCACCCGCTAAGCCCGCCCCATCAGCGCCGATCGCAAAACATCGCGAAAGCCACATGGCCGATCCCGTATTGTTGTTTCGCTATTCGGCGCTGACGTTCAACGGCCATCGTATCCACTACGACCGCGACTACGTCACCAAGGTTGAGGGCTATCCGGGTCTCGTGTTCCACGGTCCGCTGCAGGCGGCGCTCATCGTGGAATTCGCCGCCAAGCTGCATGGCGGCACGGCGCCGAAGAAATTCAGCTATCGCGGCGTGCAGCCGCTGTTCGAAGGCAGCGAATTCTCGATCAATGCCAACGATACCAGCGCCGGCATGGAATTGTGGACCGCGAATTCCGCGGACCAACCGACCATGAAGGGTACGGCTGCGTGGTGAACTTTTATTAGGTCGTCATTGCGGAGCGAAGCAATCCATCTATCCGCGCAAGAAGTATGGATTGCTTCGTCGCGGAGTTTATCATCGGGCCGGCCGGAGGCCGGACCCGTTGGCTTCTCGCAATGACGGAAAATGATATTTGAGGTCGTACACCATTGTCCCGTAAACCCACCAAGACCGAAAACAAGTCGCTCACCGTCAAGCACGCTACCTTCGGCCTGCTGCGCGCGTTCGGCATCAAAAAAGTCTTCGGCAATCCCGGCTCGACGGAACTGCCGTTCCTCAGCGACTGGCCTGACGACATCGATTACGTGCTGGGCCTGCAGGAGGCTTCCGTCATCGGCATGGCTGACGGCTATGCGCAGGCGACCAGCAACGCCGGCTTCGCCAATCTTCATTCCGGGGCCGGCGTCGGCAATGCGCTCGGCAATATCTACACCGCGCACCGTAACCAGACGCCGCTGGTGATCACCGCGGGCCAGCAGGCGCGCTCGATCCTGCCGCTGCAGGCGTTTCTCTATGCCGAGCGCGCGTCGGAATTTCCGCGCCCCTATGTCAAATACAGCGTCGAGCCGGCGCGGCCTGAGGATGTCCCGGCCGCGATCGCGCGCGCGTATTACGTGGCGATGCAGCCGCCCTGCGGGCCGACTTTTGTTTCGATCCCGATCGACGACTGGACCCGGCCGACGCAGCCGATTGAGGCCAGAAGTGTCAGCCGCGAATTCGGGCCCGATCCGGGCGCGATGAAGGCGCTGGCCGCGGCGCTTTCGGAAAGCAAGCGCCCTGCCCTCGTGGTCGGCCCCGGCGTCGATCGTGCCGAGGCTGTCGATCTGATGGTGAAAGTCGCGGAGAAAACAAAGGCAGCCGTCTGGGTCAGCCCGTTCTCGGCGCGATGTTCTTTCCCCGAGCGGCATCCGCAGTTTGCAGGCTTCCTGCATGCTTCGCCAGGCCAGCTTTCAGACGCGCTGCGCGACCATGACCTCGTCGTCGTAATCGGCGCGCCGGTCTTTACGTTTCACGTCGAGGGCCATGCATCGATCTTCGATGGCGCGACCACGATCTTTCAGATCACTGACGATCCAACTGCTGCCGCGGTGACGCCCTCCGGCACCAGCATCGTCGCGACCATGAAGCCGGCGCTTTCTGCGCTGCTCGACCTCTTGCTGGAAACAAAACGCACAATCGCGGCTGCCCGCGCGCTGCCGCAGGCGCCAAGCGCGGCCGATCCGATCCCTGTTGAATTCCTGCTGCACTCGCTGTCTCAAGCCATGCGCAATGACGCGGTTTTAGTGGAGGAAGCTCCCTCCCATCGTCCGGCAATGCAAAAATTCATGCCGATGCGCGGGCAGGACAGCTTTTACACCATGGCGAGCGGCGGCCTCGGCTTCGGCCTGCCCGCCGCGGTCGGCATGGCGCTGGGACGCCCTGATGTGCGGACGGTTTGCCTGATCGGCGACGGCTCGGCGATGTATTCGATCCAGGCGCTATGGACCGCAGCCCAGCGCAAGCTGCCGCTGACGGTCGTCGTGATCAACAATTCAGGCTATGGCGCGATGCGCTCGTTCAGCCAGGTGATGCAGGTTCGTAATGTGCCGGGCTTGGAACTGCCCGATATCGATTTCGTCAAGATCGCCGAAGGCATGCGTTGCGATGCTGTGCGGGTAAGCAAATCATCCGAACTCACAGGCGTGCTCAAGCGCGGCCTCGCGCATAAGGGTGTCAGCCTGATCGAGGTGATGGTGGATTCGGCGGTGCCGCTGCTCTACGCGAAGAAGGGATAGTCGTCATTCCGGGATGGTCCGAAGGACCAGACCTCAGATGCGCAATTGCGCATCGGGGAATCTCGAGATTCCGGGTTCGCGTCTATGACGCGCCCCGGAATGACGCCAAGAGGCGTCACTTCCCGTACGCATCCCGCATCTTGACCTGGATCTTCGCCATGCCTGCGATCCAGCGGTCGTAATTCTCGGTCTTCTTGCGCATGTAGCCGAGCACCTGCGGGTGCGGCAGGATCGCAAACGTCTCCTGTTCCAGACCCGCGAGCACGTCCTGCGCCACCTGCTCCGGCGTCAGATCGCCGTCGCCGGATTGCGGCCCCTTCGGGATCGAGCGGAGCATGGCGGTGTCGACGCCCTGCGGGCACAGGATCGAGACCTTGATGCCATCGGCCTTGTGCGAGATCGCAAGGTTCTCCGCGAATCCCACGGCAGCATGTTTCGTGGTCGAATAGGCCGGGCTGCCGACCTGCGACAACAGGCCCGCGGCCGAAATCGTGTTGAGGAAATAGCCGCCGCCGCGCGCCTTCATGCGCGGGATCAGATGCCGTGCGGCATAAACATGCGCCATGACGTGAACGGCCCAGCTTCGTGACCACGGTTCGTCGGACGTTCCGCCGGCATTGATCGACAGCGGATCGAAGCCGCCGCCGATACCCGCGTTGGAACAGAACAGCTCAATCGGACCGAACTGATGCTCGGTCTCTTCGATGACGTGAAGAACGTCTTTCTCCTTCCCAACATCGCATTTGAAGGCCGCTCCACCGATCGGCGTGGCGACAGCTCTCGCGGCTGCGGGATCGATATCGGCGACAACGACCCTGGCTGCGCCGGCGCGATGAAATGCTTCGCACATCGCGCGGCCAATACCGTTGCCACCGCCGGTCACGACGACGACTTTCCCAGCCACTTGCATGGCGCTCTCCCTCTTATCGTTCTTAGGCCAGAACCATATCGAGGATGGCCGTATAGTGGCAAGCCGCGCCCAGCAAGACAAAGCAATGCCAGATCGCGTTCTGGAAACGCAGCCGCTGCCAGGCGTGGAAAACCACACCCAGACTGTACAGCACGCCACCCGCGACAATGAATCCCAGCGCGACGGCCGGCAACGCCTTCACCACCGCGTCGTAGAGCATCATGCCGCTCCAGCCCATCGCCAGATAGAGGCCGACGGCCACCCGGTCGAAACGTCCCGGCAGCACCAGCTTCAGCACGATGCCGACGATCGCAACGCACCACACCCCGATCAGGAGCGCGATGGCAAAATAGCTGTCCTTCAATTCCATGATGAACGGCGTATAGGTCGCTGCGATCAGCAAATAGATTGCCGAATGGTCCAAACGCCGCAGCACCCATTTGGCGCGGGACACCGGCCAGAGATTGTAGGTCGCCGACAGCACCAGCATCGCCAACAGGCCCGCGACGTAGACCGACACCACGGCGACATCGAGCGGGCTGGCATAGACGGCAGTGAGCACGATCAGCACGGTCGCGGCGATCAGGCCGAAGCAGACGCCGACGGCATGGACGACACCGTCCGCGATCAGCTCGGCCCGGTCATAGTTCCAGCGCACGGCTCCAGCGGCAGCGTGGAGGGACGTCGAGGCGAATTGCTTCAGTCGGAAGATCGTCATGTCGGACCCAGGCCATCGTGATCTGCAGCGATAAAACATAGGTCTCAAGAGGTCAACGAACCGTTCAAAGCCATAGCGTTTTCAAGCGAAGTGGCCACCGGTTCGTGTAGAGAAAATGCGTCAAAAAACACTAGAACCTCGCTTGTCATCGTGTCCTCTCCGCGAAGCTTGATTTCGGCCAGCCAATCGCCACTTTTTGAACTGATCGCGCCCGCCTTCCTCACACAGAGCTTTCCGCTGTCCTGATGGCCCCCAGTTTTACTGATATTGTCGAAGAAGCGCGCCTGTCGGCGCGGGCGTTGCTGGATTACGGCGACAGCTTCTTCAACCCGACGGTGCGGCTCGGCGTCACAGGGCTGTCGCGCGCCGGCAAGACCGTGTTCATCACCGCGTTGATCCATGGTCTCACCCGCGGCGGACGCTTCCCCGTGTTCGAGCCATTCGCCGCGGGACGGATCGCCCGCGCCCGGCTCGAGCCGCAGCCCGACGATGCGGTGCCGCGCTTTGCCTATGAGGACCACGTCCGCACCCTGATCGAGGAACGGCGCTGGCCGAACTCGACCGTCGACATCTCCGAGTTGCGCCTCGTCATCGACTATCAGCGGCAAAATGGCGCGGACAAGACGCTGACGCTCGACATCGTCGACTATCCCGGCGAATGGCTGCTCGATCTGCCGCTGCTCAACAAAAGCTACGAGCAATGGTCCGTCGAAAGTCTTGCGCTGTCGCGCGACGGGCCGCGCGCAAAACTCGCCGCGCCCTGGCATGAACATCTCAGCACGCTCGATGCCGAGGGGCGCGAGAACGAGCAGTCGGCGCTATCAGCCGCAAAACTGTTCACGGATTATTTGCGCGCCTGCCGCGACGAACGCTTTGCCATGAGCCTGCTGCCGCCCGGACGGTTCCTGATGCCGGGCAATCTCGCGGCCTCGCCGGCATTGACGTTTGCACCGCTCGATGTGGTGGCCGATGGCACCGCGCCGGATGGTTCGCTGTGGGCGATGATGCGACGGCGCTACGAGGCTTACAAAGACGTCGTGGTGCGTCCGTTCTTCCGCGATCATTTCGCCCGGCTCGATCGCCAAATCGTGCTGGTCGATGCGCTCGCGGCCTTCAACGCCGGACCGGAAGCGCTGCACGACCTCGAAGCGGCGCTCGCGGGCATTCTGGATTGCTTCCGGATCGGCCGTAGCACGCTGTTCAGCAACCTGTTCCGGCCGCGGATTGATCGCATTTTGTTTGCCGCCACCAAGGCCGATCATCTGCATCATTCGAGCCATGATCGTCTCGAGGCCGTGTTGCGGCACGCAGTCGCCAAGGCTGCCGATCGCGCCGAATATGCGGGTGCGGCGATCGACGTCGTGGCGCTGGCCGCGGTGCGCGCCACCCGCGAGGCGCAGGTCGCGCGCGGTCGGGAAAAGCTGCCGTCCATTCTGGGCACGCCCACGCCCGGCGAGATCGCCAATGGCGAAACGTTCGACGGTAATACCGAAGTCGCGACCTTTCCAGGCGACCTGCCCGGTGATCCCGAGGAACTGTTCAGGGGCGGGTTTCGCGGCCTGTCGAGTTCACCTTCTGAAAAGGCCGACTTTCGTTTCCTGCGCTTCCGGCCGCCGCTGCTGGAGCGCGAAGGGGACGAGGAGCCTGCTTTGCCTCACATCCGCCTTGACCGCGTCCTCCAGTTCCTGATCGGAGATAGACTGCAATGAGCGAGAAAACGCCTCATCGGCGGCCGGCGACCTTCAAGCTCGACGATCCCGGCGTGATCGTGATGGATCCCGAGGATTCAAGCCGCCCTGCCCGCGGTACGATCCATGTCACGCCGGAAGCCGACCCGTCACTACTGCCGGTCCCGATCGATGCGCCGCTGGTCCCGGTGCGCCGCGGCTTTCGCTGGGGCACGCTGTTCTGGGCTGCCGTCGGCGGGCTGGTGCTGCTCGGGCTTGGGCTTGGCGTCGTCAATCTGATCGAGGATCTGTTTGCGCGCAGCGAAAGCCTCGGCTTCCTCGGGCTGGCATTCGCGACTGTCGCCGCGCTGGCGCTGATTGTCGTGATCGCGCGCGAAGCATTCGGGCTCGCGCGGCTCGCGACCATCGAGAAACTGCATCTGCGCGCCGCCGAGGTGCTGCTCAGCGACGATCGCGCGGCGAGCCGGGAAATCGTCGGCGACCTCCTCAAGCTGGCGCATCAGAACCCGCGGCTGGCGCATGCCCGCGCCGCGTTGCAGAATCACACCGCCGACATCATCGACGGCGCTGACATGATCAAGCTGGCCGAGCGCGAATTGATGGCGCCCCTCGATCAAGAGGCGCGGCGGCTAGTCTCATCCGCGGCCCAGCGTGTTTCGATCGTTACAGCGGTGAGTCCGCGCGCGCTGATCGACGTACTGTTCGTGTTCGTGGCCTCGTTGCGGATGATCCGGCAACTGGCACGACTCTATGGCGGACGGCCGGGCACCATCGGCATGATCCGGCTGATGCGTCACGTCATCGGGCATCTCGCGATCACCGGCGGCATGGCGGCAAGCGACAGCCTGGTGCAGCAGATGCTCGGCCACGGCATCGCGGCAAAGCTCTCGCAGCGGCTCGGCGAAGGCGTGCTCAACGGCCTGCTCACCGCGCGGCTGGGCCTCGCCGCTATCGACGTGACGCGACCGTTGCCCTTCACCGCGCTGCCGCGCCCGGCGCTCGCCGATCTCGCCAAGGATTTGCTGCGCAAGCGCGATGGCGAGGAGTGAGGTGAGGCCTCGTGGTTCGAGACGCGCGGCGTGGCCGCGCTCCTCACCATGAGGGGTTA
>Ga0157376_10002792_pt1 | contig 11925 bp, 12 predicted proteins | sample M45metaG_FD_121801 | JGI IMG/M metagenome (GOLD analysis project Ga0157376, IMG submission 121801) | Miscanthus rhizosphere microbial communities from Kellogg Biological Station, Michigan, USA - M4-5 metaG | ecosystem: Host-associated > Plants > Roots > Rhizosphere > Soil | place: USA: Michigan... | reverse complement strand
GGCGCTTCTTCGATCACCTTCTGATGACGCCGCTGTACCGAGCATTCGCGTTCACCTAGCGAAACGCAATTACCATGCTCGTCGGCCAGAATCTGGATCTCGATGTGTCGCGGCCGCTCGATTAATTTTTCCAGATAAACTTCACTCGATCCGAAAGCGCGCTCCGCTTCACTGGCAGCAGCCTTGAAGGCGGCTCCCAATTCATTTTCCGAGAAAACTGCGCGCATGCCCTTGCCGCCACCTCCGGCAGCAGCTTTCAGCATTACGGGATAGCCGATTTGTGCAGCTACGGAGTAAGCTTCGTCTAACGAAGCCAGTCCGGTCACAGAGCCGGGCGTGCGAGGCATCCCTGCGGCATCAGCTGCCTGCCGGGCGCGTGTTTTAGAGCCGAGAGCACGCATAGCACTGGCTGGCGGCCCAATAAACTTGATGCCCGCTTTCTCGCAGGCTTCAGCAAAGCTGGCATTTTCCGAAAGAAATCCGTATCCAGGATGAATTGCCTGGGCTCCAGAGCGACGGGCAATCTCGAGAATCAGATCCGCCCGCAAATATGACTCCGTAGCAGGTGCCGGACCAAGTCTGTAGGCTTCATCTGCTTCGAGTACATGGAGCGCAGCACGATCCACATCGGAATAAACCGAAACCGTAGCGATCCCCATCTCGCGACATGCTCTCAATATGCGAAGAGCGATCTCGCCTCGATTGGCGATCAATATTTTGCGGATACCTGGAGAAGTAGTAGTCACGGCAAACAAGGATTCTAAATGGTGAAGCCCCCGAATGACGGGGGCTTCTTTAGAGTACGTAGATTCGAAGAATTACTTCATATTGCCAGAGCCATCCATAACGATGCCGCCTGGCGTATTGTTCTTCTTCTCTTCGTTGGCCTTGCGCGTGCCAAGAGCCTTCGAGCTCCACTGCGTAGCCTGATCCAGATCTTCCTTGCGGGCCTGATCATTGCCGCATTCGAGGTCGGCCTTGCGGCGGTAGGTCAGGTTCATATAAGCCATGGCATCGTCATAGTTAGGCCGTATATCCAGCGCCTTCTGCAGGTACTGCAAGCCTTCATTGACGAGTGGCGTATTCTGCTCGACAAGCTTCTTGCATACGTCCTTGGGCATCTTCGGGTTGCCGTCGCCAGCGTCCTGCATCCCTACTGCCTGAAGAGCCTGTACGGCATTCTTGTGGGCGACACCCCAGTCAATAACGCCGATGGTATAGGCAGCTTCTGCATCCTGTGGATCGACCGCGAGGACCTTTTCCTGCCATTCCTTGGCTTTATCGAATTCATCGATCTGGAAATACAGACCAGCGATGCCCTTCAAGCTGCCGATATCCTTGGGATCTTTATCAAGAACATCCTGAAACCCCTGAATCGCCAGATTTGCGTTCTTCAAGTTCTCAGGCGTCTTCAGATCAGGAACAACCTGCTGTGCATAGGCCGTGGCAAGATAGAGGCGCGCCATCGGCAAGGAGGGATCGAGGTTCACCGCAGTCTGGAAATGGTTGATTGCCTCTTCGTACTTGGCATTCTTATAGGCCGCCACACCTTTATTCAGCTGGTCACGGGCCTTGAGGCGGTTGCACCCGGTCACCATGGTCAGCATCGCCAGGAACGCAGCTGCCATCACCGGAAAACGTGCGATTCGATTCATTCTGTTTCTCATCTCCTTTGATCGCCTGATCGCCTGCTTACGCCCATACAGCAAAGCAGCTTAACTTTACTTACTTATTATGAGGCCACCCTAATACCAAGATCATAAGGAATGCGTTTTCTTAAAGAAAACGTCACATTCCATAATCTTAGTGATGGCATATGAATCCTGCTTGCTCCGAACTTGTATAGCAATGGATGCTATCAAAAGTCTCTGCGCTGTGATTGTAATTTGTTTTCAATGAATGGCAAGCATACGAATCCGCAAACCGCATGATGCCAGTAAAAGTGGCAAGGCGAGCCTATTGGCCCGCCTCAATCTTCGGAGTGATTAATCCAATATGGTCCACGCCTACGCCATGCGCCATATCTACGACTTCTGCCACAGAAGTAAAGTTCAATTCGGGATCGCCTTTGATGAACATTACTTTTTCCGCGCGTGTCGAGAAAATGCCATCCAAGCGCGTCTTGAGATCGTTCTTGGCGACGGTGTCCTGATTGATCAGGTAAGCCGGAACGCCGCCCGGGCCATTGTTGATCGAGACCACAATGGTGCGATCATTTTCCGGCGGTGGCGTCTTCGTCTTAGGAGGCTGCGGCACCAAGGCATCCAAACCCTTGGGGGTAACCGGCACGATGACCATGAAGATGATCAGCAGCACCAGCAGGACGTCGATCAGTGGGGTAACGTTGATATCGGCATTCAGTCCACCAGGACCACTGCCACTTCCCATAGCCATAAGTCAGTTCCTCATTTCTTCGATGCGTTGAAGCGTTTCCACCGGTCACTGTCCAGCGGGCGGCTGATGGGGCTCAGCTCCCTGACGCTGCTCTGTCAGCAAAGCCACCTGCTCCACACCCTGGGTACGCACTGCATCAATCGCATCCATCACCGTGCCGTAGTGCGCCCTGGCATCAGCACGGAAAAAAACCTCTTTGTTCGTCTTGTTCTGCAACATATCGCCGACCTTGCCGCCTAAATCCGCAAGGGATACCTGATCCTGTCCCAGGAAAACCTTGCTATCGCGGGTCACAGCCACAACCACAGCATCTTCGTGATCGGCGTCCGGCATGGCAACCGGATTTTCCGTCTGCGCAAGCGTCACGTTCACCTTGTTCTGCAGCATGGGCGTGATAACCATGAAGATGATCAGCAGTACCAGCATGACGTCCACCATGGGTGTGACGTTGATGTTGGAATTGACCTTTTTTCCTTCGTCCCTTTTTGCTAGTGCCATTCTTATGCTCCCCTAAATCGGGCCTCTGACCGGGCTTCCCCTAACTTCGCGAACCTGCTTGAAAGTCGCCCGCAATGGGACGAAGAAGATTCCGCCCCACTGCGACGCGCAGGATTCCCGCTATCGAATAACGCAAAGCCGATTAGTGACGGCCCTGCTTGAGGAAGTAGTCGATCAGTTCGCTCGAGGAGTTATCCATCTCGACGTCGAATGCTTCGACCTTGTTCGTGAAATAGTTGAACGTCATAACGGCCGGGATGGCGACCAGCAGACCGAATGCCGTGGTAACCAGGGCTTCCGAGATACCGCCGGCAACCGCGCCGATACCAGAGGTCTTCTGGGTAGCAATCTGACGGAACGCGTTCAAGATACCTACGACCGTTCCAAACAATCCGATAAACGGTGCAGTTGACCCGATGGTGGCCAGACCACCAAGACCGCGCTTCAGCTTGGCATGGACGATGGCTTCCGCGCGCTCCAGTGCACGCTTCGAGGATTCGATCTGCGCCTCCGAAACCGCGCCGCCGCTACCGTAGTTGCGGAACTCCTGCAGGCCAGCGGTGACCACTTCTGCCAGGTGCGACTACTTGTTGCGATCGGCAACCTTCACGGCTTCGTCCAGCTTGCCTTCCTTCAGAGCGCCGGCAACACGAGGAGCGAACTCACGCGACTGCTTGCGGGCTGCGCTGAAATAAAGCCAGCGATCAATGATCACGGCCAGTGACCAGATGGACATGATGAACAGAACAATGACGACAGCCTTGGCCAGGTTGCCCATGTTGCCCCAGAGTTCGAGCGGGCTGAAGCCAACCGTCTGATCCTGGAAAAAGAAGGCCAAAGAGGCCGGGTGCGTTGCTACTTGTGTGAGATGAGCGAGAATCACTGAATCTTTCCTCCTGAGGAGTTTCTTCTGTTAGGAAAACCTGCACGAAAATTTCTGCGTGGCCGACCTGCGGTTTACCTCTCCAGTACGAACACACCAGAGAGGCCGGATGATGAAATACGGGCATCAACCGCCGAGGTTGAAGACCACGTTCACCTGGGTTTCGACCTCTACCGGATCATTGTTGAGCAGGTATGGTTTATAACGCCAGGTTTTTACTGCCTCCATGGCTGCCTGTACCAACATGGGCGGCCCACTGAGGACGCGAAGATTTGTGATAGTGCCAGTCTTGGAAATCGTTGCCTGCAACACAACAGTTCCCTGGATACGAGCAGCTTTTGCGATGGGCGGATACTGGGGTGTCGTCTTCACCAGGATATTGCCCTGCATCACACCGGAAGAAACTGCAATCTTCTTCGGGGCAGCTGCCTTCACAACGGGCGCCGGACCATTTCCGATACCACCGAGCACACCGCCAAGAACGCCGCCTGCGGAACCACCGCCCATGCCTTCCATACCGGCAACGCCAGCACTGGGAGGAGCAGCTTCTTCCTTGACCATCTTGATTTCTTTCGGAATCTTCGTCGGCGCCGTCAGCTGATTATTCAGCATCTCGGAAACAACCTTCTGTACATGCACAGGTGTCGGTGGCGGAGGTGGCGGCGGAGGTGGTGGTGGTGGAGGCGCAACCAACAAGGTTGCCATTGCTGCGTGCGGCAGCGCTTCCGGATAAATCAGCGGGACCAAGATCATAGCCGCGAGAATCGACCCATTCAACAGGAAACCGATAATCGTAAAGTACTTGCTTTTGGTCTTAATCTTGCCGCCAGACTCCATGAGGGCGTCTTCAAACATGGCCTACCTCTTCCAAGCAAACTTGTTACTACCTATAGACACCGGGAGAACACTTTTTTGTTCCCAAAATTGTTTTTTGTTTCCCGGATTTTTATAGAGCGGAGAGAAACGTCGAAAAAGCCGAGTGTGAAATCTATATCACACTCGGCACACACATGAAAACGTTACACCTTTGCTTTTCTAGCCGCCGGCAGCATTGCACCTCTGCCCCGCTGCTGACGCCATTCCTGATACGCCACCAGCATCGGCGCAGCTACAGCGATTGACGAATACGTACCAATTAGAATGCCGACAACCAGCGCGAAGGAAAACCCATGCAGCACCTCACCGCCAAACACATACAAAGAAAGCACGGTAAGGAAAGTCAGGCCCGAAGTCAGAACCGTTCGACTCAAGGTCTGATTGATACTGCGGTTCACCAGGTCCGCCAGGGGCTCACGCCGTGACATGCGCAGATTTTCTCGGATACGGTCAAAGACGACGATCGTATCGTTCATCGAATAGCCAACCAGTGTCAGGATGGCGGCGACCACAGTCAGCGAAACTTCTGTATTTGTAAGGCTGAAGGCGCCTACCGTGATCAGCGTGTCGTGGAAGACGGCAACCACAGCGGCCACACCATAGATCAGCTCAAAGCGGAACCAGAGGTACACCAGCATTCCGGCCAACGAATAAAGCGTTGCCAGCAATGCCTGCTTCTTGAGTGCGTGCCCGACCTGCGGCCCGACAATCTCAACATTGCGAATGGCAAAGCCGGAGAGAAACGCATCCTGCTTCAGCTCGGCGGAGACAGCGGGAGTAATGGAACCTGAGAGGTTGTCAATCGAGTCGATCAGGCCACTGCGCTGATTGCGGTAATCCACAATCGCGGTCGCCTGCGCCGAGTAATGCTGCTGCGCCGCGTCGTTCGCGCCCAGATGCTCGGGATCCTTCTGCGCCAGCCACGCCGCCAACGTTCCCTCGCCCACATTGTCCAGATCCAGCTTGCCGGAGTTGGCTCCGCTATTGCGGGAGTAGTTGGCTTCGAGCGTCTGCAGAATCTTCGCCCGTCCCTGGTCAAGCGCGGCTTCGCTGGTCTGGCCCTGCGCGAGTGAGATAAAGACTTCGTTGGCCACCGTCCGGCTTCCGGTAATCGCCTGAATACGGACGTCTTTGAGGCCAGCTTTGTCTGCTGCCGCGCGGATACGTTCTGTATCCGGCTGCTGGTCGAATTTCACGCGCACAACCGTGCCACCGCGAAAATCGATGTCCTGCGGCAAACCATGCCAGAAAAGCAGCGAGAGCACGCCCGCTACGCTAAAGATCAGCGAAAAGCCGAGAAAGTACCACTTCTTCCCCAACCAATCGATTTTTACGTCATGAAACAGTTCCACGGATTTCCGCCTGCTCCTAAATTTCTTTCAACTTCCTTTACCTGCCCGGGACATCTCATCCGGAGCACCCGCAAAGGATCTACTTTTATCAAAGGCAAACAACAAGCCCTAAATCGACAGCGCCGCGCCCTTTTGCTTGCGGTTCAGATTCGATTCGAAGATGACCCGCGATACAAACACCGCCGTGAACAGATTGGCAAGCAAACCAAAGGTCAGCGTGACGGCAAAACCGCGCACCGGCCCCGTTCCAAAGATAAAGAGAATAGCTGCCGACACAATCGTTGTTACGTGCGTATCGAGAATGGTAGTCCAGGCATGGGCAAAACCCTGATCCACCGCTGCCGAGGGCGACTTACCCGCATGCAGCTCCTCGCGAATGCGTTCAAAGATCAGAACGTTCGAATCGACGCCCATACCAATCGTCAGGATGACACCGGCGATTCCCGGCAGCGTCAACACGGAATGGGTATAGCCCATGAACCCGAGCAGAATGACCAGGTTCAGGAAGAGTGCGAGATCGGCGTTGATGCCCGCTCCGCGATAGTAGATCAGCATGAAGAGCATGACGGCGACTACGCCCACAATCGAAGCCATCACGCCCTGACGGATCGAATCCGCACCCAGCGATGGTCCGACGGTGCTCTCCTGCAGATAGTGAATCGATGCCGGCAGTGCTCCAGTGCGCAGCAGCATGGAGAGGTCTTTTGCCTGCTGCTCGTTAATTCCTCCGCCAGAGATCGTTCCCTGATCGCGAATCTGGTCGTGGATGGTGGCCACTTCCTGAATTTTGTTATCAAGCACGATGCAAAGGCTCTTGCCTTTGTTTGCGCCGGTGAAGTCGGCAAAATGATTGCCTGCAGCGGTCGTCAGATAGAAGACCACTTCCGGCTCGTTCGTGTTCTGATTGCGGTTGGCCTGCGCATCGCGAATGTCGGTACCAGCCACCTCAGGCACGCGCTTCACCTGATAGACTTCGTCACCGCTGCCTGGGGCCGTTGCTCCCGGCGCAGTGTGTAGCAGAACAGAATCGTACGGCAGAGTACCGCCCATGGACTGCAAGGCAGCCTGTTCGTTCGGCCAGGGACCACCCTGTACTTCACGGATCTCCAGACGCGCCGTGGACTGAATGACATCCTTCACACGACCCGGATCGTCCACGCCCGGAAGCTCGACCAGAATCTGGTTGCTGCCCAGGTTGTACTCCTGAATCACAGGCTCGCTGACGCCCAGCGTATCGACGCGTGTGCGGATGACCTCGATGGCCTGCTCCAGAGCATGGCTCTTCATCTCGGAGACAACGGTCGGCTTCAGGGTCAGCGTCCAGCTGTTGTTCGCGCCGGACGAAATATCGTACTGATTGCCGTAGCGCTGGGAGAGCACGGAGCGAATGTCGCTGGAGCGGTCTACCGGCGCACCGGAGATCACGATCGTTTCGGGGTGGGTCGCATCGGGCTTGGTCACCGATCCAACGGTAATGCCGTTTTGCTGCAAGTCGGCCTGGATGTGCGCGGCGTCGCTGTCCGTCGCCGCATTCACGGCTTCATCCACCATCACCTGTAGAATCAGGTGCGTACCGCCCTTGAGGTCAAGCCCCAGCTGGATGTTCTTAAGGATCGCATCCTTCAGCGCCGTTCCGCTTACGCCTTTGGGGATGCCAAAGATGCCGAAAATAAAGACGAGCAGGACGGCAACGATCAGAATAGTTTTTTGAGTGAGATTCTTACGCATGGGATTCGAATAGAAGCGGGCGCTACTTCGCAGCCTCGTCAGTCGTTACGGAAGCAATGGCGCTCTTCACCACTTCCAACTTGATGTTGTCCGGAGGCACGCGTAACTGAATCGCGTCTTCCTTAATAGAGAGGATCGTACCGCGAATGCCACCAGTTGTCGTAACCCGATCGCCCGGTTTCAGATCGCTGAGCATCTGCTGCCACTGCTTCTGCTTATTTTGATTGGGGCGAATCAGCAGAAGATAAAAAACCGCAATAATGGCGATAAAGGGCAGAAAAGAAACCACCCCTTGGGGGATAGCGGAAGCCAGCAAGAGTGTTGAATTCAACGTACGGTCCTTTCATTGCGCAGCTTCGCGCCACCCAATGAGCAAATAGTTTGTATCCGCGGAAGGGTTTCGGGGCAACGCCCATCCTACAGTAGGAGAGCGCCTGCGGTTTCCTTCAGGAACACATGACCCGGTCCAGCCTGCTGCTGCGTCGCGTCCATTTGTTTCAGGCGCGTAAATACAGGCCAGCCATGCCGGAGGGGTCCTAGCTCCCTAGCTTTTCAGCAGGGGATGGATTATGTCAAGGAGAGAGGGGCTCTCAAAAGACGATTTCCCAGCGCCAGCTATGCCGAAGCCAGGGCTGGTGAAATGCCGGCGCAGCGTGGCTGCGCTTGTCTAGCTCCCGGCAGCGGTATGTTGCGAATAGAACGCGCGCCAGCGCCCGTCGCGGTATACGAAGACATCACAGGACATAATCGGCTTCTGGACCGGCTTTTGCGCAGCAGGCTTATCCGGACTATCGAGGGCGAAAGTTACAATCGCCAGATCTCCAGTTATCTGAACCGACATGAGAAAAGGATGCGCAGCCTTCCATTTTTCTATTGCCGCCACTTTTTCAGGCAAAGCGCTGATCTTCCTTGCTCCGGCGAGAATCGCTGCCTTGTCGTGCGTGCTGCCGTCGACGTTAACAGACCGGTATTCGGGAAGCAGCAAGGCGTCAATATAGGCTGTATCGCCGGATTCTTCTGCTTTCCCCCACCCCTTGTCAGCGGCGATCACAGCCGCTTCTGTCTTCGGCTCAGCGGATTGCACATTCTGGGCGTGCGCGACGCTCGCATTGGCGGCGCTCGCCAACAACAGCACCGCGGTCACCGATAGAAAAGCTTTGTATATGAGCACTTTCCTTGCCTCCTAAGCATGAATAACGAAAGAGTATTTCGATCTTGCCTCCTACTCACCGAGAAACGCCGAGCTGCGCATAAAAAGAGGTATGTGGAAGGTTTTCGCAGTCTTGCTGCCGGGAAAAGATCCGGCGCCTCCGCAATCATGCCGTTCGCGACTACCGCGCAACGATGTAGTCTGTGGTGAACCAGTAGTCAATTCAACTTGCACCATTCCCCGAATGGAAGAAGGGTTCCCGTGCCATCCTTTCGCCTCTCGTTCCGCCGTTTCTGTTCCTGGCTGCTGCTCCCGGCAATGTGTTTGTCTTTCTGTGCAACCGTGCTGGCTCAGACGCCCTGTTCGACCACCAGTTCCACCTCGACTTATGACCCGCGCCTTACCTTCGCTCCTTTATCCCTGCCCGATCCGGTGAATGCTTATCGCTCCAGCAACGGAGCACCCGGACCTGATTACTGGCAGAATGAAGCCGATTATGAGTTGCACGCCGAGCTCGATACTGCGGCCAAACAGCTGCGCACATCGGAGATCATCACCTACACCAACAACAGCCCGGATACGTTGCCGAGCCTGTGGGTGCAGCTGGAGCAAAATATTTATCGCAAGGATTCGCGGGCGCATGTGATTGCTGGCGGCCTGCGTCGTGGACGGAGAAATGACCCCGATGCCGAGACGGGTGACCACTCGACTGATGGCTATGTTTTTGATTCAGTTGAGGTTGAAGCCGGCAAGCAGACGACGAAAGTCGACTACCTCATTAACGACACCCGGATGCAAATCCGCCTGCAACAGCCGCTGAAAGGACACGGCGGCCAGCTGAAGATTCACATCAAGTACCACTACCAGATACCTGGCGCATGGGGTGGCCGCACCTCTTGGGGCATGTCCAAGCAGGGCGAGATCTACGACATGGCACAGTGGTATCCGCGCATGGCCGTCTATGACGACCTGCATGGCTGGGACACACTGCCCTATCTCGGCAGCGAGTTCTATCTGGAATACGGCCACTTCGACTACTTCCTCACCGTGCCCTCGAACATGATCGTTGCCGGATCGGGCGAGCTGGTGAATCCAAAGGACGTGCTCACCAAGACTGAGATCGACCGGCTGGAGCAGGCCCGCAATAGCGACAAAACGGTTTACATTCGTACGCCCGCCGAGGTGAACGACCCGGCAAGCCGTCCGAAACAGGGTGGCACGCTCACCTGGCATTTCCACATGGACCACACTCGTGATGTCTCCTGGAGCGCATCGCCGGTCTTCGTATGGGATGCGGCGCGTATCAATCTGCCTGACGGCAAGAAATCGCTGGCCATGAGCGTCTATCCGCCGGAGAGTGTCGGCCCGGATGCCTGGGACAAATCGACCGAATACGTGAAGGACACGGTCGAGCATTTCTCGAAGCAGTGGTATCCGTATGAATGGCCAGCAGCGGTTAGCGTGGCGGGCTTCTCTACTGGCATGGAGTACCCCGGCATTGTCTTCGACGGCATTCCCGATAAAGGCTCGTTCCTCTTCTGGGTCACAGCGCACGAGATCGGCCACGACTGGTTTCCCATGATCGTTGGCTCGAACGAGCGCCGCCACGCCTTTATGGACGAGGGCTTCAACACCTTCATCGATATCGATGAGTCGGCCACCTATGCGGGCGGCAAATACGGTCCCAAGCGCGACTCGGAATACTCCGCCGGCGGCGAGCCGCCGGACATGATCCTGAAGGTGCTCGACAACCCGGATGCGCCGACACTCATGGCACAGGCCGATTCCTATGGCTGGCAGCTTGGACATCCGGTCAGCTACTTCAAGGGAGCCTACGGCATGGTCCTTCTGCGTGAACAGATTCTCGGACCGGAACGCTTCGACTGGGCCTTCCGCAAATACATTCGCGACTGGGCGTACAAGCACCCATCGCCATCGGACTTCTTCCGCGAGATGGAAAGCGAAGGCGGCGAAGACCTGAGCTGGTTCTGGCGCGGCTGGTATCTGAACAACTGGAAATACGACGTTGCCGTGGACAAGATCGAGGGTAATGTAGTGACCCTCAGCAATCGCGGCCAGTTGGTGCTGCCGACGACGGTCGAGGTCACCTTCCAGGACGGCACGAAAACCCGCACCCGGCTGCCCGTGGAGACGTGGATGTCGAAGGGCACCTATACCTGGACACTGGAAAACAAGTCGCCCATCGTCTCTGTCGTCATCGATCCAGACCATGTATTGCCAGACGACGACCGCAGCAACAACGAGAAAAAAGCGCAATAACTCCGCGAAAAATCCATAAAAATGCAGACGTCAATGGGCTCCATTGGCGTCTGCATTCCGCGCCTGCAATTCCTCTCCCCCAAGCGAAACCGCAAGCTCGAACCTTACATCGGCAATTCGCGGTAAAAATTTACGGCAAAAGATTCTCGTCCAATTACGAGGAGTAGTGCCGCAGCCTGGCCTGCCGTTTCAGCAAAAATAGAATTTCTTGAAAATAGACAGGGCTTTACGAAGCTTCTCAACCATAAAACGCTACTATCGTTATGAGTTATGTCGCTCCTGCGGACAGTACGGAGGATCTGGCGGCGGAGGCGCTGGCAAAAGCGCTCCACGTTTGTGCAGCCCGATGACACCCTTAGAAGCCGCACCGAAGCCTTTTGCGACGCAACCACGCTGAGCCTGCGCACCCGCCGCATCGCTGCACTGTTCTCATTTATCTGGACGAAACCGACGGACCGGGCTTTCATTATTTCCCTGCTGCGATGGGTCCGTCTGCTCGAACAGAATAAGCAGCTTCGCGCCCGTTTCGATGCCTCCTGGCAGGCGATGCTGGCCGAGCTGGACTCTGTTCCACTCTTCGCTGATGCCGGTCTGCCCACACATTCAGGGTTGATCACGGAATCGTTACGCCGTCTTTCACAGCGCATGCTGCCATCGGCGCGAGAAGATTCCGACACGGCGCGCCTCTTTACTGCGAAGAATAGATCGCAGTAAAGAGGCGCGCCGTTTCGGAATCTTCTCGCGTCGATGGTTGCCTGCGTCGT
>Ga0157376_10002791_pt1 | contig 11925 bp, 9 predicted proteins | sample M45metaG_FD_121801 | JGI IMG/M metagenome (GOLD analysis project Ga0157376, IMG submission 121801) | Miscanthus rhizosphere microbial communities from Kellogg Biological Station, Michigan, USA - M4-5 metaG | ecosystem: Host-associated > Plants > Roots > Rhizosphere > Soil | place: USA: Michigan... | reverse complement strand
GGCGGCTAACCTCGCCGATCGAACGCCCGACCTCTACGACGGCAAGCTCGAGGCGTGGGTCCTGCAGTGGGACTATCGCCAGACGCTCCGGGACCCGCTGAATCTCTTCCAGGCGCCGATCTTCCATCCCGCGCGTTATGCCCTCGCCTTCTCGGAGAACAACTACGGCGGTGCGATCTTCGGCTTCCCGCTCCTCGCGGCGGGCACGCCGGTCTGGGTCAACTACAACGTCAACCTCCTGCTCGCGTTTCTCTTCTCCGCCTGGGGCTGCTGGAAGCTCGCGTCGTACGTCACGGGCGATCCCGCGGCCTCGCTTCTCGCGGGTATCGTCTTCGCCTTTCTCCCGTACAAGATGTCGCAGCTCCCGCACCTCCACATGGAGTGGGGCGGCTTCTTCTGCCTCGAGGCTCTGTTCCTCCTGCGCTATCTGGACTCCGGCCGGCGCCGCGACGCCGTCCTCCTCGCGCTCTTCTTTGCCTGGAACGGCCTCGCGTGCTTTCAATACGGCTTCTTCGGCGGGTTGATGCTCGCGGTGATCCTCCTATTCGAGGCCATCAGCGGGAAGCCAGGGCGCGGGCGGCGCATCGCCGGCGCGCTCGCCGCGCTCGCAATCGGCGCGCTCGTGTGGCTGCCTTTTCTCCTCCCCTATCGGACCGCGTCGCGCCTCTACGGCATGCGCCGCGGGCTCGGGGAGATGACGTTCTTCTCGGGCCGGCCGGGCTCCTTCCTCTCGGCGGGGGACCGCAACCGGCTCTACGGTCCGCTGACGACGCGGTGGCGCAGTCCGGAGGGCGACTTCTTCCCGGGACTGCTGCCCCTCCTCCTCGCGGCTATCGGCGTCGCGCGGGTGCGCTCGATGGTCAGCGAGGAGGGGACGCCGCCTCCTCCCCTCTCGACGACCCGTCGGCGCCGGAGGATAGCCCGCGCGCTCGACCTGCTCGCGGTCGTTCTCGCCGCGCTCGGAATTGCGGCCCTCGCGGTCCCGGGGTTCCGCGTCGGCCCCCTGCGCGTCGGCGACCCGGGTCGCGTTCTGGTTCTCCTGACGGGCGTCGTTCTCGCGCGGCTCTCGATCGCGTTCCCCGCGGGGAGCGCGTTTCGCGACCTGGGTGACCGCGTGCGCCGCTCGTCGCGGGACCGGCGCGTGCTCCTTCTCCTCGCGCTCGCCGCCGCAGGGATCTTGATCGCGCTCGGCGGCCGGACGCCCTACTATCGCTTCCTCTTTCAGTCTTTCGGCGCCGTCTTCCGAGCCGTGCGGGCCGCGGCGCGGGGGATCGTGATCTTCCAGCTCGCGCTCGCGGTCCTCGCGGCGTGGGGGCTCTCGGCGTGTACACGCGGGCGTTCGCCGTGGGTGCGCCGGGGCGCGATCGCGGCGGCGCTCGCGGTCCTCCTCTTCGAGTACCGCGCGTTCCCGCTCGGACTCGAGGTGTGCGACCCCAACCCGCGTCCCGTCTACCAGTGGCTCCGCGCGGCTCGCTTCGAGGGCGCGGTCGTCGAGTGGCCGCTCGGCCTCCCGCACGACTGCGACTACGTGCTGTCGCAGGCCGAGCACCGGAAGCCCCTGGTCAACGGCTACTCCGGATTCTGGCCCCGCGAGTACGCGGCGCTCGTCGACACCTCGCGTCAGCGCCCGATCCCGGATCGGATCTGGGGCGAGATCGAGCGGACCGAGGCCCGCGTCGTCGTCTTCCATCCGCACGAGACGCTGGGTCCCGAGGTCTACGCGTACCGCCGGCTCGTGGAGGGCGGACTCGAAGCGGGGCACCTCGAGCTGCTCGGCTCGGCTCCCCATGGCGCGAACCGGGATTTTCTGTTCCGGCTGACCGGGGGAGCCGCGTCCGTCCCGTTCGTGTCGGGCTTCTCGGAGACGGACCGCTCGGACGCCGGGGCGCGGCTCCGATCGCTCCTCGACGAGCTCGCCGCGAAGGTCTCGCCCCCCTTCGGCATGATCCAGGTTCCTGCCGAGGGCACGACCGCCGCCGCCGGCTCCTGGGGATTCGGATGGGCGCTCGACGACTCCGGGATCGTCGAGATCCGGATCGGCACCGAGCTCGGGCCCGCCGGGCTCGCGCAGCTCGGCGGCCGCTGGCCCGGCCTCGTCGAGAACTTTCCGGAGTTCCCCGACGCCGCTCGGGGCGGCTACGGGTTCGAGGTCCCGCGAGTCGCGCCGGGACCGCACGTCCTGACGGTCACGCTCGTGGCCCGCGACGGCGGCATCACGGTCTTGAAGCGGTCGATCCTGGTCGGCGCGGAGGCGCCGCGGGCTTCTCCCACACCGTGAGGTCCTGGTAGCCAACGAACCCGGCGGGCTCGTGCAGTCGCGGCGTGAACCGCCGCCCCCATTGCGCGCGCAGGTAGTCGCGGGAGTGGAATGCCGCGCGTTCGTTGAAGGACGCGCTGTCGGCGTTGACGCAGAGGAAGCCCGACTCCTCGAGCCGGGCGAGGTCTCGTGCGGAGACTCCCGGGAACCCGCCGGCGAGGGCGGGCGCGATCGTCGTGGCGAGGAGCAGCCCGCCGGGACGGAGCACGCGGCGGAGCTCGTCGAGCCACGCGACCTGCTCCTGCTCGGTGTAGTGGGTGAAGATCGAGATCGCGTAGACGACGTCGAGGGACGCGTCGGCGAACGCGAGCGGCGGATCGGGACTCATGGTCGCGAACCGGGCGCGGTCGGGGAGCGCGCGGGCGGCCCAGCCCACGAGGTCGGCGTCGACGTCCACGCCCCGCAGGTTCGCCACGTCCGGAAGCCCGGCGACGTAGCGCGCGAGGCGTCCGCACCCGCAGCCGAAGTCGAGCCAGTCGGGATACGCGCGGCCGGGGGCGCGGGTCCTCGCGAAGGCGGCCTGGATCTGGCGGCTCCCGTCGACGCCGACCGATCGGAAGACACGCCGCGAGAGCTGGCCGACTCGCGAGCGCAGGGCCGGCGGTGGCAGCGGCCCGCCGAACGCGGAGGGTGCCGCGAGGGACACGAGGTCGGCCGGCAGGTCGCGCAGGCGCTGCGGACCGTCGGCCGCGGCCCGGCGGAGCCAGCGGCGCCAGCGGGTCGGCACGATTGTGCGAGCGAGAGCGGCGACGCCTTCGGGCAGAGACCGCGGCATGCGCGGGATTCTACGGGCGCCGGGCGCGCGGCCGCGGCCCAAAACCCTTATAATCCCGGCCCTTTATGGCCACGACGCCCAGCGGTTCGACCCCTGCCTCCATCGCCCAGATCGGCGGCTCCGCCGGCGCCTCGGCGACCGTCGAGGGCTGGCTCTACAACAAGCGCTCCTCCGGGAAGATCCAATTCCTGATCGTGCGCGACGGAACCGGCTACCTCCAGGTCGTGGTCCCGAGGGCCGAGGTCCCGCCCGAGGTCTGGGAGACGGCGGAGAAGCTGACCCAGGAGAGCTCGCTGCGCGTGACCGGCCTGGTCCGGGAGGAGAAGCGCGCGCCGGGAGGCTTCGAGATGACCGCGTCGTCCGTGACGCTCCTCGGCGGCTCGCCGGACTACCCGATCACGCCGAAGGAGCACGGGGTCGATTTCCTGATGAACCTCCGGCACCTCTGGATGCGGTCCTCCCAGCAGCACGCGGTCCTGCGCGTGCGTTCGGAGCTCGAGCAGGGGATCGCGGATTTCTTCTACGAGCGCGACTTCGTCCGCATCGACTCGCCGATCCTGACGGGCTCGTCGGTCGAGGGCACCTCGACGCTGTTCGAGACCGACTACTTCGGCGACAAGGCGTACCTCTCGCAGTCCGGCCAGCTCTACCTCGAGCCGGCGGCGGCGGCGTTCGGGAAGGTCTACTGCTTCGGCCCGACGTTCCGCGCCGAGAAGTCGAAGACGCGGCGCCACCTGACCGAGTTCTGGATGGTCGAGCCCGAGGTCGCGTTCCTCGACTTCGAGGGCCTCTGCGAGCTCGCGGAGGACTTCATCGTCGCGCTGGTGACCCGCGCGCTCAACCGGTGCGGCGAGGAGCTCAAGCGCCTCGAGCGCGACATCGCCAAGCTCGAGGCGATCCGGAAGCCGTTCCCGCGCATCACGTACCGCGAGGGGATCGCGCTCCTCCAGAAGAAGGGCTTCGGGATCCAGTTCGGCGACGACCTCGGCGCCGACGAGGAGACGGCACTCTGCGCCGACTCGACGCGGCCCCTGATCGTGTCCCGCTTCCCGACGGCGATCAAATCGTTCTACATGCAGCCGGACCCGCAGGACCCGGAGGTCGTGCTGGGGCTCGACATGCTCGCGCCCGAGGGCTACGGCGAGATCATCGGCGGCTCGCAGCGCATCCACGACCTGGCGCTGCTCGAGCGGCGCCTCGAGGAGCACAAGCTGCCGCGCGAGGCCTACGAGTGGTACCTCGACGTCCGTCGTTTCGGAACGTTCCCGCACTCGGGATTCGGCATGGGCCTCGAGCGGGTGGTGACCTGGATCTGCGGGATCCACCACCTCCGCGAGGCGATCCCGTACCCGCGGACGCTCAAGAGGATCTACCCTTGAGCGCGCCGCCTCCTCCCGACAAGGCTCTTCCGCTGCCGTCCGTCGGGGTCGTCTCGCTCGGCTGTCCCAAGAACCTGGTCGACACCGAGGTCATGCTGGGGCACCTCCAGCGGGCCGGCCACGCGATCGTTCCCGACGCGGAGGCGCGCGTGGTGCTGGTCAACACCTGCGGCTTCATCGACCGCGCGAAGGAGGAGTCCGTCGAGACGATCCTCGAGCAGGTCGAGCGAAAGCGCCGGGGCGAGATCGACCGGGTCGTCGTCGCCGGGTGCATGGTCCAGAAATACGGGAGCGAGCTCGCGGCCGAGATCCCGGAGGTCGACGCGTTCGTGGGGCTCGACGAGCTCGAGAATGCGCCCGCGGCCGCCGCCGGCGTGCCCTCGCTGCCGCGCTTCACCGACAAGCCCCTGGCGACGCGGCTCTACGAACACACGGAGCTCGCGCCGCGCGTCCTCTCGCGGCGCCGCGGATACGCGTACCTCAAGGTCGGCGAGGGCTGCGACAACCCCTGCACGTTCTGCACGATCCCGCAGATGCGCGGGCTTCAGCGCAGCCGGACGATCGCGTCGCTCGTGGCCGAGGCTCGCGCGCTCGAAGCCCAGGGCGTCTCGGAGCTGGTCCTGATCTCGCAGGACACGACGCGGTACGGCGAGGACCTGGGCCTCGGCCGGCGCGGCCTCGCCGGACTCGTCGAAGCGCTGCTCACGGAGACGAGCTTCCCCTGGATCCGCTTCCTCTACGCGTACCCGAAGACGCTCGACGACTCCGTGCTCGAGCTCATGGCGCGCGAGCCGCGCTTCGTCCCCTACGTCGACATCCCGCTGCAGCACGTCTCGCGCCCGATCCTCTCGGCGATGCGGCGCGGCGGCGACGGCGCCTCGTACCTCGCGATGGCCGCGCGGATGCGCGAGCGGGTTCCGGGGATCGCGATCCGGACGACGTTCATCGTGGGCTTCCCGGGCGAGGGCGAGCCCGAGTTCCAGGAGCTGTGCGAGTTCGTCCGCGCGGCCGAGCTCGACAACGTGGGCGCGTTCACCTACTCGCCCGAGCCGAGATCGGGCTCCGAGCCGCTCGGCGATCCCGTCCCGGCGGACGAGAAGGAGCGCCGGAAGGACTTCCTGCTCTCCCTTCAGCAGCCGATCGCGCGGCGGAAGCTCCGCGAGCTCCGCGGCCGCGCGGTCGAGGCCATCGTCGAGGGGCCGAGCGAGGAGTCCGAGTACCTGCTGGAGGGCCGGCTGCGCTCCCAGGCGCCCGAGATCGACGGCCGGGTGCTGATCACGGACACCGGCGGGAAGACGCTGTTCCCCGGAGACCTCGTGAGGGTCAGGATCGAGGAGACCTTCGACTACGACGTGACGGGGAGTGTCGTGGGCGTTCCCGGAGGCGGATGAGTCGCGGCGCGTTCCTCGATCCCCGGGAGGCGCGCACGATCCTCGGGATGTGGGGCGCGTGGAGCCTCGCGATTCTTCTCCTCGCCTCCGCCGCGCAGCGGCTGCCGGGTGCGGGCCCGAGCCGCTGGGCCGCGGTGCCCGACCCGCCACCGCTCGCGCGCTGGGACTCGGGCTGGTACCACAGCGTCGCGGTCGAGGGCTACCATTACGCGGGCGAGCGCGAGAGCAACGTCGGCTTCTACCCGCTCTATCCTCTGCTCGCCCGCGGACTCTCCTCTCTCGCTCGCGCCGCGGTTTTCCCGACGGGTATCGCGCTCTCGCTCGTCTGCCTCGGCGGCGCGCTCCTCTTCGCGGGCGACCTCTTCGCCGAGTGGGGCGGCCCCGGAATGGGGGCGGCCGGCGTCGCGGCCCTCCTCTGCTATCCGACTTCCTTCTTCCTCGCGGCGTTCTACACGGAGTCGCTCTTTCTCCTCCTCGCGGCGGCGACTTTGTGGGGCGCCCGGCGCGAGCGTTGGGCAGTGGCGGGCGCCGCGGCGTTCGCCGTCGGCCTGACGCGCTTCAACGGCTTCCTGCTCGTTCCGGCGCTCGCCGCGTACGCCGTCGGGAGCCTGCGAGCGCCGACGAAGACGCGCCTCCCTCCAATCCTGGCAGTGGCCGCCGGAGCGGCGGGGGCGGCCGCGTACCCGATCTACCTCTGGAAACGCTTCGGCGACCCGCTCCTCTACGTGCACAACAAGATCGCCGGATGGTCGGTGCGCCCGCAGCCGTTCTGGTCCCTGGTTTCGAGCACATTGCACGAGGTCCTCGCGCAGATCCGCCGGCCTGACGACCCGGCGCGCGTCGCGCTCGAGGTCGGCTCCGCGGCGCTCTTCGTCTTGCTGACGGCGGCTCTCTTCGTCGAGCGCCGGATTCCGGAAGGAATCTATGCGGCTGGGACCCTCCTGCTGCTCTTCACGAGCGGCACCCTCTCGGGCATCCAGCGGTACGTGCTCGTTTTGTTCCCGTGCTTCTTCCCGCTCGCCCGGTTCCTCCGGCCGCGCCCGGCGCTCGCGTTCGCCTACGGCGTCGTCGGCATCGGCGGGGGAGTGGTCCTCCTGCACCGCTTCGTGCACTGGCTGTTCGTGGGCTAACCGAGCATGCACGTCATCCGCGATCCGCTCCGGGCGTCGCCGTCCGACCTGCCGCGCGGCGGAGTCGGCACGATCGGCAATTTCGACGGCGTCCACCTGGGCCACCGCCGGATCCTGGAGACGGTGATCGCGCGGGCCCGCGAGATCGGCCGGCCGTCCTTCGCGATCACCTTCGAGCCCCATCCGATGGCGGTGCTGCGTCCGAACCACGCGCCTCGTCGGATCCAGACCCTGCGGCAGAAGGAGGAGGTCCTCGCGGCGATGGGCCTCGAGTTCCTGCTCGTGATCCCGTTCACGCGGGACTTCTCGCTCATGGAGCCCGAGGAGTTCGTCCGCGGCCTGCTGCGCGACCGGCTCGGCGCCGCCGAGCTCTACCTGGGCCGGCACTTCGCATTCGGCCGGGGCAAGCGCGGCGATCTCGCGATGCTGTCGCTGATGGGCGCGGAGTGCGGGTTCGTCGCGGAGGCGGTCGACGAGGTCGCGTGGGAGGGGGAGCCCGTGTCCTCGTCGCGGATCCGGCGCGCGCTCGAGAGCGGCAAGGTCGCCGAGGCGGCGGCGATGCTGGGCCGCAGCTACGAGCTCGACGGCCTCGTCGCGCGGGGCGACCGCCTGGGCCATCAGATCGGCGTGCCGACCATCAACCTGGAGCCCGAGAACGAGCTCGCGCCGGCCGAGGGCGTCTACGTCACCGAGATCGAGATCCGCTCCTTCGGACGCCGGTTCCAGAGCGTCTCGAACATCGGCCGCCGCCCCACGCTCTACGAGGACTACACGACGACGATCGAGACCTACGTGCTCGACTTCACCGCGGACGTTTACGGCGAGAAGGTGCGGCTGTTCTTCCTCGAGCGCCTGCGCGAGGAGCGCAAGTTCCCGTCGATCCTCGACCTCAAGGAGCAGATCCAGAAGGACATCGGCGCGACGCGACGATACTTCGAGGGATCAGGCGGCGCGCCGGGTCAATAGGCGGATCCCCCCGAGCACCAAGAGGCCGGCGCCGAGGGTGGCGACGATGGTCGCGCCCGTCGGCAGGTCCCAGAGGTACGACAGGTAGACGCCCAGGGCCGAGGTGATCGCGCCCATGCTCCAACCGATCGCGAGCCGGACCCCGAGCCTGTCCGAGAAGAGCATGGCCGAGACGGCCGGGACGATCAGGAACGAGAAGACGAGCAAGACGCCGGCGATCGGCACCGCCGAGGTGACCACGAGGCCGAAGGACCCGTAGAAGAGGAAGTCCCAGAAGCGGACGTTGAGGCCCTGGCGCTCGGCCTCGGCTTCGTTCATGGAGATGAGCAGGAACTTCCGGCGCAGGGCGAAGTGAAAGAGCCCGACCACCGCGAAGAGCGCGGCCGTCTTCGCCAGCTCCGACCACGACACGGAGAGAATGTTCCCGACGAGCATCTCCTTGAGGTGCTCGGTCTCTCCCGTCGCCTTCGACATGGCGAGGATCGACGCCGCGGCGGCGACCGCGTACGCGATGCCGATGATGGCCTCCTGGGGAATCCGCGTGCTGCGGTGAACCCGCGACAGCGCGAACACGGCCGCGCCGACCAGGGCGAAACCGAGAGAGAAGACCTTTCCGGCGTCCGAGTGCATGTCGTATCCGGAGAGGACGCCGATCGTCGTGCCGAGCGCCGCGATCTTCGCCAGCGACAGATCGACGAAGATCACCCCGCGCTCGACGACGTGCACGCCCAGGTAGGACAGCATTCCCGTCACGATGAGGCCCGCGACGAAGGCCGGGAGAAGGACCTGGAAGACGCTCATGGGTTGGCTCCCTTTTTGGCCGCCAGGGCGCCGGCAAGAAGCTTGACGTCGTAGTCGAAGAGCGCCACGTAGTCGCTGGCGTCGGGCACGCCGCCGACCGACGGAATGAACGTCACGAGAGTCGCTCCCGTCTTCTCGGCGACGGCCTTGGGGGTCTTCGCGTCGAAATACGGCTCCATCAGGATGATCCCGACCTTCTTCGAGAGCATCATGTTGATGAGCTCCACCGTATGCGACGGGGACGGCGGAATTCCCGGCTTGGGCTCGATGTAGCCCGCGGCGACGAGCCGGAAGCGCTTGAGAAAGTTCGGCCAGGAGTTGTGGTACGTGACGACCTCCGTACCGGCGTAGGGTCCGAGGGCCGCGTCCCAGCGCTTCTCGCCGTCCGCGAGCTTCGCCTCGAAGGCGGCGAGGTTCTTGGCGTAGTCCGCCTTTCCCGCCGGATCCAGCTCCGAGAGCTTCGCCGCGATCGCTCTCGCGATGACGCGGCCGTTGTCGGGGTCGAGCCAGTAGTGCGGATTGCCGTACGGGTGGACGTCGCCCATCGCGCGGGTGACCTGCTGGGTCGGACGCTCGAGGATGTCGCACCCGATCGACGAGTCGAGGTAACCCGGGGAGCCCGGCCGGATCTTGTCGTTGCGGCTCTGGTCGATGAGCGGCGGGAGGTAGCCGATCTCGAGCTCGAGGCCGGCGACGATCAGGAGATCCGCGTCCGACAGCTTCAGCACGAACGAGGGCTTGGCGTCCACGAAGTGCGGATCCTGGTAGCCCTTCGCGAGCGCGAAGACGTCGACGCGGTTGCCTCCGACGCTCTGGGCGATCGAGGCGAAGTCCTGGAGCGACGAGACGACCTTGACCTTGGCGAAGGCGGGAGCGGCCAGGGAGAGCGCCGCGGCGGCGAGGAGGACGACGAAGAGACGTTTCATGCGTGATCCTTTTCTCTAAAACGGATGGGCGCCGTGGGCGCCGATCGCGAATTGCAGCTGAAAGAGGGCCTCGGTCGCCTGCACGTTCGTTCCTCCGTAGGTGCGGCGGCGCAGCTCGGTGCGGATCTGCGAGAACTCGCTCGGGTTGAACGTCAGCGTGACGGCCTGGCCCTTGTCGCGCAGGCGCGCGTCGTCCGCGTGGTCGGACGCCTCGACCCGCGCGCCGACCCACCAGCGCTTGGCGAACTGGTAGTCGCCGGAGACGAACCAGCCGTAGCCCCGCTGGTCCCCGAAGGGCTCGCGGCGGTCGCTGTGGATGTACTCGCCGCGGAGGATGAAGGCGTGGTAGTTGCCCGTCTGGAGCGGCTTCCACCGCAGCGTCAGGTCGGCGCCGCCCAGAGTCGTCCACTGCATGTCGGTCTTCGTCGCGGTGTCGTTGGGGCCGGCGCCGTAGGAGACGCCGAGGTCCACGTTCACGGCCTCGGAGAGGTCCTTGAAGATCCGGTAGTGGCCGTTGTACGAGAGGTTCCCGCGATTCGGCGCGGAGAAGAGCCCGTCGGCGTTCCCGTCGAAGACCTGCAGCGTCACCTCCGAGAACGTGTCGCCCGGAAGCGGCAGCAGCCTCGCGACCGAGACGCCGGTTCCCTTCCAGCCGTCCTCGCCTCCGAGGAGGTTCACGATCGGGAGCGGCGAGTCCGGCCACGGCAGGACGTGGAGGTGGAGCGTGTTGATCTTGCCGAAGGAGACGCGCATGCGCCCGACCTTGGCGAGGAGCTTCCAGGGGAGCGAGGTCAGCGTGAGGAAGCCCTCCTCGACCTCGACGCCCTCCTCGCTGAACGAGAGGAAGAAGTCCGCGCGGCCGTAGGGATCGACGATCGCCTGCAGCGCCACCTCGGATTCGCGGAGGCTCGCGGCGGGGAGGTTCTCGACCGGGTTGTGTCCCGCGACGCCGAGGAAGTTGCCGATGACCGAGATGCTCGGATTGAAGTAGTTCGAAGCCTGACTGCCGCCTCCCGACGCGCCCGGCGGCGGAGCGGCGGGATAGACGGGAGCCGGAGCGGGAGCGGCCTCCGGCTCGAGAACGGGAGGCGCGCTGGCTTGCGAGGGGGTCGGCGCCGGTGTGGGCGACGGGGACGGTTCCTGAGCGAGTCCGTCTCGCGCCGCGGCGAGCCACGAGCTCGCGGCCAGCAGCCACGGAAGCATGACCAGGGAATGTGTTCGTCTCACCTCTGCACTCCTTCGAAACGCCCGGTTTCGTGCGGGAGCGCGCCGGTGACGGCGCGGCCCGAGAACCCTACGAGCGGTCGAAGGGAGGCGAGCGACCCGGAAGATCCGCGGCCGCGAGACGGCCCCGAGAGAGCGGTTCGACAGGCGGGGGAGCGGGCTTCCAGGCGGAGCCGGCCAGGAGGAGGCCGACGAGAGGCGAGGCGACGGCGACGCCGTGGTTGAGGCACGCGACGCAGCCGTGGTTGGACTCGGGGGCGATCGAGCGCGAGAAAGCCGCGTTGGCCGCCGGGAAGGCCTCGCCCGGCTCGGGGTGCAGGCCGAAGGAGGTCCCGATCGCGATCAGCGCGGCCGCGCAGAGGGCCAGCCTCGCGGCGGGGGAGGTCCGGGTTCGGCGCAGCATGTCGGTCTCAGAATCTCCCGAAACGCTGATTCTATTCCCCTTCCGGCCCGCGAGACGGACGATGCGTAGAATGCCCGCGTGAATTCGGTCTTCGGGTCCCCCTCGCCGGTCCTCGAGACGGGTCCCCGCGGGACCGCCGCCCTGCGGCGGCGGATGTACTGGCTCCTCGGGCTGACGTTCGTCCACGTCTTCGGCGAGGGCGGGCTCGCGCTGTACGAGGCGGTCCGGACGGGTAGCCTCGCGCTGCTCGCGTTCGGCCTCGAGAGCGTCATCGAGGGCGGCGCCGCGTTCCTGGCGGTCGCGCACCTGCGCCACCTCGCCGACGAGGAGGAGGACCACGCCCACCGCGATCAGCTGCTCGCGCGGTGGATCGGCGTCTCGTTCCTGCTCCTCGCGACCTACACCGCGGTCCGGGGAGCCTTCGAGATCCTCGGCGGGACGCACGTCGAGCCGAGCCTGCTCGGGCTCCTCCTCACGATGTTCGCCACGTTCGGGATGCCCGTCGTCGGCTACTTCAAATGGAAGACGAGCCGCAATCTCGGAAGCAAGGGCCTCGCCGCCGAGGCGAAGGAGTCGATCGCCTGCTCGATCGACTCCGCCCTGACTCTGCTCG
>Ga0157376_10002788_pt1 | contig 11931 bp, 10 predicted proteins | sample M45metaG_FD_121801 | JGI IMG/M metagenome (GOLD analysis project Ga0157376, IMG submission 121801) | Miscanthus rhizosphere microbial communities from Kellogg Biological Station, Michigan, USA - M4-5 metaG | ecosystem: Host-associated > Plants > Roots > Rhizosphere > Soil | place: USA: Michigan... | reverse complement strand
CGTTCCTGCGTGCCGGCGCACGTCGCGTGATCGCAGGGCTGTGGGATGTCGACGACCGCTCGACCGCGCGCCTGATGGACCAGCTGTATGCCGGCCTGCAGGCCGGCCACACGCCGGCCCGGTCGCTGCGCGAGTCGAAGCTGGCCCTGATTCGGGAAGGCAGCCAGCTCGCAAGCCCCTACTACTGGGGGCCCTTTCAGCTCTTCACCGTCGTTCCCTGACGCCTTTCTTACCCCTTCAACGCGTCCTTGATCTTCGCCAGGTGGTGATAGCTGTGTCGCACGGCGTGGTCCTCCAGCATGAACTGGCAGGTGAGCGGGGCATCGCCGTAGAGCGACACAGGAACCGCCGTGGAGAGCTGCTGGTCGGAAAGCGCCCGGATGGCAGCCGCCGCGGCGGCGCTGTTGCGGTTGAGCAGGTCGATCGCGGCTTCCTTCGTCACGCTGGCGTACTCCGTGGCGTGCTTCGCGTTGATCTCGTGCACGTTGTCCCAGAAGACGCCCTCGATGGCCTGGCCCGCGGCCATCGCCTGCGCCAGCTGGATTTCGAGCGGGTACATGGTTCCGACGTGGTGCACGACGACGCCGATCGGGCGCCCATCGTGCGGGATTCGGGTCTGCCACTGCGACTCCGTGAGGCCGCTCGCCAGCGTCGCCAGCGCCTGAGCGCCCTTCTCCAGCCGCTCGGCCAACGCCTGGGCCAGGGTCCCGGTTGAAGGCTCCTGGGCGATTCCCGTTTCACGCACTGCGGTCGTCATACGAACTCCTTAGATTCCGCCGGGGCCTGATTGCCCGGCCCACTCAGACTACGGCGAGGAGAGCGCCGCTACCATGAGCGAGCGTCCGGTTTTCCATGCAGGGCGTCCGCCGGGTGGCTGTCGGTATACTCATCAGGCATGCGCGCCACGGTGCTCGTCGTCGACGATGAACAGCTCATTCGGTGGTCCCTCGCCAGCCGGCTGGGCGATGACGGCTATCGTGTCCTCGAAGCCGCCACCGCCGCCGAAGCCTTCGACCGTTTTCGCGAGGGCGTGGATCTCGTCCTGCTCGATTACAAGCTGCCGGACGGCGACGGCCTCGACGTCCTGCGGCGGATGAAGGGCGCCGACCCCGACGCCCTGGTCATCCTGCTCACGGCCGACACGAGCGTCGAGACGGCCGTCGAGGCGATGAAGCAGGGCGCGTATCACTACGCGAACAAGCCATTCAACCTCGACGAGATTGCGCTCCTCGTCGAGAAGGCGCTCGAGACGACGCGGCTGCGCCGTGAAGTGCGCGCGCTGCGGAGCGCACAGGCGCAGCCCTACAGCCTCGACCGCATCATCGGCGCGAGCGACGCGATCGTGCACGTCCGGGCGCTGCTGAAGAAGATCGCCTCAGGCCCGGCCTCGACCGTGCTCCTGACAGGGGAGAGCGGCACCGGAAAGGACCTCGCCGCCAAGGTCATTCACTTCAGCAGCGACCGCGCGGCGAAGCCGTTCATGAACATCACCTGCTCGGCGCTGCCCGAGAACCTGCTCGAGAGCGAGCTGTTCGGGCACGAACGCGGCGCCTTCACCGGCGCGGATCGCCAGAAGCGGGGGTTGTTCGAGACTGCTGACGGCGGCACGGTGTTTCTCGACGAAATCGGCGAGATGGTGCCGGCCCTCCAGGCCAAGCTGCTCCGGTTCCTCGAGGAACGGACGTTCAGGCGGGTTGGCGGGTCGGCCGACATCCACGTGGACGTACGTGTCATCGCGGCCACCAACCGCAAGCTCGAAGAAGAAGTCCGGCAGAAACGATTCCGGGAGGACTTGTACTACCGGCTCAACGTGGTCCCCATCGGGTTGCCCGCGCTTCGCGAGCGGGCGACAGACGTCCCGTTGCTGCTCGACTACTACATCGATTCGTACAACACGGAATTCAAGAAGCGCGTCGAGGGCATCGCTCCGGAGGCGGTCGCCCGGCTGCAGACGTACGGCTGGCCCGGCAACATCCGCGAGTTGCGCAACGCCGTCGAGCGCGCGATGCTGCTGGGCGAAGGCAAGATCCTCACGACCGCGGATTTCTCGATGATGACCGAGGGGCGCAATCTCACGGAGGGCGTGGAGCTGCCGCCCAACGGCATCGATCTCGAGCAGCTGGAGCGCTCGCTCGTCGTCCAGGCGCTCGAGCGAAGCGGCTGGAACCAGACCCGCGCCGCGACGCTGCTCGGCCTCAACCGCGATCAGATCCGCTACCGGATCGAGAAGTTCAAGCTCGAACGCACCCCTTCGGCGTAGCGGCCGGCTTCAGCCGGCCGTTGCACGTCCGGACGCTGCGTCACCCGTCCAGATGCCCTACAAAGTGGAAGAGCGTCAGCGCGGCACACGCCGACAAGATCATCGCGAATGCGGTCACGACGTAAGCAGTGAACATGGGAAGGTCCTCCGAGCCCTCAGAGGATGGAAGAGCACGCGTTGTGCCATGCCGGATCGGAGCCATTGTCGGTAAACGGTCGCCCGGTGCAGGGGAATGCCTGTGCAAATGACGGCGCGCGGTTCGCAGACCTTCACGGTGCACGCGAAATTACGCGCGCCGGAGGGCGCAGCGATGCGAGATTTTCCCCACCACGCAGCGGGGCGGAAGCCGACGAGACCGCGACGATCGGGCTCGGGCGACGACTAGAGGAGGCCGCCGTTGGCCGGCGGGGGTGTGAGCGGCAGTCTCAGGACGAACGTGGTGCCGGCGCGTTCATCGGACTCCACCTCGATGGTGCCGCCGATCGACCGCACGCAGTCGTCCACGATGGCCAGGCCGAGCCCGATGCCGGAGACGTGCGAGAGGTCGGTGCGGTCGGCGTGCGCCCGCGTGAACCGCTTGAAGATCGTTTTCAGCGCTTCCCCGGGAATGCCGATGCCGTTGTCGCGGATGAGGATGCGGTGAAAGCCATCGTCGCTCTCTCCGGACACTTCGACGTAGCGTGAAGGCTTGTCGGCGTCCGAGTATTTGATCGCGTTCGACAGCAGGTTCACGAACGCCAGTTCGAGCCGGCCCACGTCCACTTTCAGCGTGGGAAGCGAATCGACGACGCGAATCTCCACGTCCCGCGCGTCGGCCATTTCGCGCAGCTGGCGCGCCGCCTCCTCGACCACCATGGCAACGGAGACTTCCTGCACGACCGCGCTGTCTCCGTTGTCGCGCATCCGGGCGACCGATTCGAGCTTGTGCGTCAGCTCCACGAGTTGCGTGACGCTCCGGCCGAGCGCGTCCAGCGTGCGCTGCGTCCGGGCGGGATCCAGCTTTGCCACGCTCAGCAGGTTGACCCCGACCTGGAGCGCGCCAAGCTGCTGACGCCACTCGTGCGCCGCCATGCGCGTGAATTGTTCGAGCCGCTGGGACTGTTCGGCGATCGTCTGCGTGTACAGCGTGACGAACGACTCTACGGTCGACTGCGAGAGCACGTTCGTCGCGTCGTGCAGCCGGGAGATCACGGGGACGGTCGCCGTCGCCGGCGGCGGGGTGGCGAGCCGCGCGATTTCCTCCTCGACGAACGTGACCAGGATGGCGCTGAGCAGTTGGTACTCGCGCAACAGCTGGTGGAGCGAGGCGCGCTGGGAAAACCGGAGCGCTCCGAGTTCCCGCGCCTTGTCGAGGATGGCCGTGTTGGCCGCGATCGCGCCTTCTTCGGGGTCGGACAGATACGTGCTGATCTCCAGGATCAGCGACGGCACGTGATCGAGGAGGCTCTCGGTCGGGAAGACCTCGCGCGCGTCCACGGGCAGCAGATCGAGGAGCCGATCGAACCAGCGCGCCGCGAGCGCGCGATGCTCGACACGCATCCGCTCCGCGATGAGGTCGCCGAAATCAGTGATGATCATCACCTGGCACGCACTGGCCCGTGGGACAGCCGTGTCGCATCTTTATCGATCGTTGAGGGGAACGGCTCCCGGAGCCGTGACAGTCGAGTATTGCACAGCGGCCGTCCGGGACCGAGGAGGAAAAACGCCGCCACGGCTGAGATTCAAGGGTCGTGAGCCGGTCGGATCTAGGTTCCGGCCTTCTTGTAGCCGGAATTCGTGATCTTCACCTGGATGTCCTTGGCCTTGACGTCGAGCAGGGTCTGCTGCGGGTAGGTCGTGCCGTCGGGCAGACTTGCGAACGTCACCGCCAGCGCCACCGCATCGTCCTGGGGCTTCTCCACGTACGACGTGACGTTGTAGCTGCGCATCGCCTTCGCCGCCGGGTCGAAGCCGATCGCCAGCAAATCGCCCGGCTTCAGGTAGTCCTTCAGGTTCAGCACGGTCACGCCCGCGCCCGGCTGCACGGCCAGGTTGCCCGCGCCCTGCACGGCCTGGATCTTCTGCGCGTCGGGCGGCACGTACTGGTGCACGAGCGCCGCGACGTCTTCCATGTAGTCTTTGACCTCGCCGACCTTCTTCGCGACGATGGCCTGTTTTGCGCGGCCGCCGCGTCGGCCGCCGCCGCCGGACGGTTCCTTGGCCTTCGGCTCCTGCTCGCCGATGGGTGTCTTCTGCACCTTGCCGTCAGGACCGTAGGAGCACTGCTTCTGCTGCTGCTTCTTGACCTCGCCCTTCATGCTGATGACCGTCGTTTCGACCCACGAGTACTGCTTCAGGGCCGCCTGGTTTTTTGCGAGCGACTCCTTGAGGGCGGCAACCTGCGGCGGCGGCGTCTGCGCGGCGGCCATCGAGACGAGGGCAACGGCCGCCGCGGCCAGCGAGCATGCGTGCTTGAAAATCATGCCGCCATCCTACACCAGGCCTCCCATCGCGGGATCGCTGAAGGAGTCCTCGCCGTTCTCCATATGACCCGCGAGGCGGTACTCGAAGTGCGGATCGTTCTCGACAGTAATCGTCAGGTCGTACCAGCCGCCCGTGGCCTTGAGCGACCAGCTCTTCGAGTCGGTATCGCCGGGCCCGAGCGTCGAATTCATGCCCCGCGACCGGTACGCGTTCATCACCGCGACTCTGAGGGTGTGGGATCCGCGATTCGAGATGTCCAGCCTGATGGCGTTGTTTTCTTCCTCGTAGGACGCGTGGACGTCCAGGTCGGCGCGCCGGTTACCCGACACCGTGCCTTTGAATCCGCGGAAGAAACCGTTCGGCCCGTAGACGGAGAGATCGTACTCGGACGCGCCGACCGCGGCGACACGCCAGGTATCGATGAGGAGTTTGTGCGGCTCGACGGTATAGCTGCGCGGGATGTGGGCGGTATTGCCCGAGCGCACCTGGAACACAGCGCCGGCCTGCCCCGTGTTGCGCATCTCGATCCAGAACGAGCCGTCGGCGGGCTGAACCGCTCCGCGCGCGTGGAGCGTGTACGGAATCGCCCGCGCCGGACGCACGCCCCGCTCCTGCCCGGGCATCTGGCCAATGACCGGCGGGACCGGCACCTCGTCGTCGTGCCGCACGAGGTCTTCAGGCTTGTAGTGGTCGGTGCCCGGGAGGGCGAGCCGCCGCGACGCGTTCGGCGTCTTGAAATCGAACGCCGTGGTCAGGTCGCCTGCGACCGCCCGCCGCCACGGCGTGATGTTGGTCTCGATCAGGTCCGGATGATGATCTCCGAATCTCGCTTCGAGGAACCGGATGAGCGACGTGTGGTCGAACACCTGCGAGTTGACCCAGCCGCCGCGGCTCCACGGCGAGACGACGAGCATGGGAACGCGCACGCCGAGGCCGTACGGGCCGCTGGCGTGCCCGGCGTCGCCGGAGAAGATCTCGTTCGTGATCTCGACGGTGGACAGGCCCTGCGCCCGCGTCTGCGGCGGTGTCGGCGGCACCAGGTGATCGAAGAAGCCGCCCTCCTCGTCGTACGTGATGAACAAGGCCATCTTGCTCCAGACGTCGGGGTTGCTTGCGAGGATGTCGATGACCTGCGAGACGTACCACGCGCCGAAGCCAGGTTCCCAGTTCGGGTGCTCGCAGTACGCCTCGGGCGCGACGATCCACGACACGTTCGGCAGCCGGCCGTGGCGCACGTCTTCCCGGAAGATGTCCAGCAGCCGATCGGGTTCGCGATTCTGTCCGAGGATGTTCGTGCCCGTCTTCGCCCGGTCGGCCAGCGGCGTGCCGGGCGCCGCGCCCTGGTACTGGTGGAAGTAGAGCAGGGAGTTGTCGCCGTAGTTCCCGATGTAGGCGTCCTCGGTCCAGCCCCAGAACCCCGCCGCGTCCAGGCCCACGCCCACGTCCTGGTAGATCTTCCACGGGATGCCGGCCCGTTCGAGGCGTTCAGGGTAGGTGGACCAGTCGTAGCCGGCTTCGGCGTTCGTGATCACCGGGCCGCCGGCCGCGCCGTCGTTGCCGACCCAGCCCGTCCACATGTGATAGCGGTTCGGATCGGTGGGGCCCATGAGCGAGCAGTGGTAGTTGTCGCAGATGGTGAAAGCATCGGCGAGCGCGAACTGATACGGCAGGTCCCGCCGGGTGTGATACGTCATCGTCGTCACGCCCTTGTTCGGCACCCAGCGGTCGTACTGGCCGGCGTTCCACGCCGCGTGCGTGTCGGCCCAGCCGTGCGGCGGGTCCGGCAGGAAGGTCTGTCCGAGATCTTCGACGTCGGGACGGAAGGGCAGCAGGAAGCCTGCGCCGTTCGGCTGATGCCACACGGATCGGCCGGTCGAGAGTTTCACCGCGCGCGGGTCGGCGAAGCCGCGGACGCCGCGCATCGTGCCGAAGTAATGGTCGAAGGATCGATTCTCCTGCATGAGGATGACGACGTGCTCGACGTCGCGGATCGACCCGGTACGGTTGTGGGCGGGAATGGCGAGCGCGCGGCTGAAATCGAACGGCGCCGCCGCCATGGCGGACGATCCGATGAGCTTCAGGAACTGTCGACGGTCTTTGGAATGATCCATGGTCGGCCTCCGCACCCGCGTGACGCGCAGTGCGGGGGCAGACTAGCAACCCGATGTGGAGACCGTGTGTCGGCGATTCGGCGGCCGCGTAAAACCGGCGGCGTGCCCGCCGTCCGGCCCGCCGTTCGGGAGAAGGCTCGAGTTCTGGTATATTATTGGTATATATCTGGTTGATAGAGAGTGCCCAATGGCCACACGAACCGCCACGATGATTCCGGTCCCCCTCGCGGAATTGCACGATCCGGAGACCGGCCGGATCGACGCCAGCCGGGTCGCCGGGTTCCTGGCCGTGACCCTGCCGCAGGTCGCCGCGGCTGTCGGCGCCAGCTACGCTGCCGTCCACAAGACACCCGACGCGCTGAGCCTGCAGAAGGGCCTGGGCCCCATCAAGCGGTGCCTGGCGCTGATTTCCCGCGCCACGCGCAATCGCCGCGAGGCTCGCGCGTGGCTGAACAGCCCGCATCCGGACCTCGGCGAACGAACGCCCCTCGACGTGATGCTCGGCGGACAGGCGGATGCCGTCGTCACGCTCCTGGAGAACGCGATCGCCGGGCTGCCGTCCTGACCGTCGATGCTGCCGCCGCAGGGACTGCGCCGTGTGTTGCCCACGGTCGGGCGCGTTCCGCTGCGCGGGCCGTGGTATCGCGCCGTGAATTTCGACTATCTCTCGAGTCCGCCGCCCGGCGGACTGCCCGGGAGCGCTGTTCAGCCGTTGTGGCCCGGGGGCGCCGCCCGTAAGGGCGCGCGGTTCACCCCGCAGGCCGCGCCCGGGACCCCCGGGATCGATTGCCTGTATCTCGCGGAAGACGAACTGACGCCGCTGCAGGAAATTTCCGGCGTCCTTCGGCCGCCCGGGAGTCCCGTGCCGCTGGTGTTCGAACCCCAGGTCCTGCTGACGGTCGACGGCGTGCTGACCGACATTCTCGATCTCACCGACGCGGGAACGCAGGCCGCCTTGGGAACCACCCGTCAGGAGCTGACCGGGATGTGGCTTCTCCAGCAGTCCAGCTACCTGGCCGGAAAAGGGCCGATGCCGCCGACTCAGCTCCTTGCCGCCGAAGCGTTTGCTTCGCGCGCCGTCGTCGGATTGCGCTACCCCTCGTCCAAGAACGCGAATGGCATCGGCCTCGCCGTCTTCACCAGCCGGCTCGTGTCCGGGCGTCACCTGTTGAAGGTCTACAACCAGGCCGGCGGCAGGCTGCAACAGTCTCTCCCCTGACTGGAAGTCTTTGACAAAGCGGACCCGGTAATGGACATTACCGGCAACCCGCTCAGCGAAATCGCCACACCACACGGAGGAACCGTTGCGACTCACAATCCCGCCCCATGCCGCCGCGCTCGCCGTGTTCGTTTGTTCCTGCCTGGCTGTGGCCGCGCAAACACCGCCGGCGTCACGGGCGGCCGGGTCGGCCGTGGTTGATCCCGCGGTCACGCGGTACAAGTCCGAGCTGTCGGGTGAAATCGACGGAATGAAGGACTTCACCCAGCAGATGGTGGATCAGGTCTTCAGCTTCGGCGAACTTGGCTTTCAGGAGGTCGAGACGTCGAAGTACCTGACGGGCATCCTGCGGAGCAACGGGTTCCGCATCGAGGAGTCCATCGCCGGCATTCCCACTGCGTGGACGGCGACCTGGGGCTCGGGCAAGCCCGTCATCGCCCTCGGTTCCGACGTGGACTGCATTCCCCAGGCGTCGCAGAAGCCGGGTGTCGCGTATCACGATCCGATCATCGAGGGCGCGCCCGGGCACGGTGAGGGCCACAACTCGGGGATGCCGCTGAACATCACCGCCGCGCTCGCGCTCAAGAAGATCATGGAGCGCAATCGTCTCGGCGGCACCATTCTTCTGTGGCCGGGGATCGCGGAGGAACTGCTCGCGGCCAAGGCTTATTTCGTTCGAGCCGGCGCCTTCAAGAACGTGGACGTGGTGCTCTTCGCGCACGTCGGGACGAACCTCGGTGTGAGCTGGGGAGACGGTTCGAACACCGGCCTCGTGTCGGTGGAGTACAGCTTCAAAGGCGAAAGTGCGCACGCCGGAAACGCGCCGTGGCGGGGCCGCTCGGCGCTCGACGCCGTCGAGTTGATGGACGTCGGCTGGAACTTCCGGCGCGAGCACCTGAGGTTCCAGCAGCGATCGCATTACGTGATCACCAACGGCGGTGATCAGCCCAACGTCGTGCCGTCCAACGCTGCGGTCTGGTACTACTTCCGCGAAACGGACTACGACCACATCAAGGAGAACTGGGAAATCGGGAACCGGATCTCAAAGGGGGCGGCGATGATGACCGACACGGACGTCACCATGCGCGTCCTCGGGTCGGCCTGGCCCCAGCATATGAACAAGACCGTCGCCGAGACGATGTACGAAAACATCAAGGCGGTCGGACTGCCTCAGTGGAGCGCCGACGATGAGAAGCTGGCAGTGGCGCTTCAGCACGAGCTCAAGGTGCCGGAGATAGGCCTGGCCAGGAAGCTGGAGCCGCTGCGGGGACGCGAACGCGTGCCCGATGACGAGAAGCTGCGGGGCGGGTCGGACGATATCGGCGACGTGTCCTGGAACGTCCCGACGGTGACGCTCAGTTACCCGGCGAACTTCGAAGCTGGGCCAGGGCACAGTTGGGCGAACGCCGTCGCGATGGCGACGCCCATCGCGCACAAAGGCGTCACCGCCGGCGCCAAAGTCCAGGCGATGACCGCCCTCGACCTGATGGTGCGCGCCGATCTGGTCAAAGACGCGTGGGCGTATTTCAACAACGTCCAGACGAAGGGCCAGCAGTACAAGCCCCTCATCCGCCCCGACGACACGCCGGCCATCTGGCTCAACGAGCAGACGATGGCGAAGTACCGGCCGGAGATGAAGAAGTACTACTTCGATCCCACCAGGTACAAGACCTACCTGGAGCAGCTCGGCATCAAATATCCTACCGTTCGTCAATGATCATGAGACGGCGGACCTTATTGCAGTCGGCCGTCTCCGTTCTGCTGGCGCTCGCCGGCAAACGCCCTCGATTGCTCGAGGCGGTGACGCCGTACGACGCGTTCGAGAAAAGCATCAGCGACCTCCAGGCTGACATGGAGGCAGGGAAGACCAGCGCCGCAGAGCTCGTACGTTTCTACCTCGATCGCATCAACGCGTACGATCAGGCAGGGCCGCGTGTGAACGCCGTGCTGTTTCTGAATCCGAACGCGGGCGCCGAGGCGCGCGCGCTGGACGCCGAGCGGAGGAGAAAGACGGTGCGCGGACCGCTGCACGGCATTCCCGTCCTCTTGAAAGACAATTTCGACACCCGGGATATGCCGACCACCGGCGGTTCGCTGGCATTGTCCGGCGTCGTCCCGAAAGAGGATGCCTTTCAGGTCAGGAAGCTACGTCAGGCCGGCGCCGTCATTCTGGGCAAGGCCAACCTCCACGAGCTCGCGCTCGGCCTGACAACCGTGAGCTCTCTCGGCGGCCAGACGCTCGACCCCTACGATCTGACGAGGGCGCCCGGTGGATCGAGCGGCGGATCGGGCGTCGCCGCCTCCGCGAACTTCGCCGCGTTCTCGATGGGGACCGACACGAGTGGTTCCATTCGCATTCCGAGCGCTCACAACGCGATCGTCGGGCTGCGTCCATCGGCCGGTCTGTCCAGCCGCGCGGGCATCATCCCGTTCGGGCACACACAGGACACCGGCGGGCCGATGGCCAGGACTGTCGCGGACATCGCGGTTGTTCTCGACGCGACCGTTGGCTTCGATCCCGCCGATCCCGTCACGGCGTCGAGCAAAGGCAGGATACCGCCGTCGTACGCGTCCTCACTCAAGCGCGACGCGCTCGGACGCGCACGTATCGGCGCGCTGGCGGAATTCTTCGGCGGCGCGCCCGAGGACGACGACGTCGGCGAAATCATCCGGACGGCGATCGAAGACATGAAACGGCAGGGGGCGATGGTCGTGGACGTCGCCGTGCCGAACCTGAGCTCGCTGTTGACGGCTTCGAATCTCCTCACGCAAGAGCTCAAGGTCTATCTTGGGAACTACCTGCGATCGTCGCCGGGCGCGGCCGTCCGGTCTGTCGAAGAACTGCTTGCGTCAGGTTTGCATGCCGCCCAACTGCAGGGGTTTCTCGAGGCCGCCAACGCGATTCCCGACGACTACCTGAACCGCGACGACTATCGGAACAGGCTCGCGGCACGTAACTCGCTGGGGCAGGCGGTCCTGAAGGTGATGGACGACAACAGGCTCGACGCGATCGTGTATCCGACGGCGCGCCGAATCGCGCCGATTGTCGGAGGCAATCAGATCGGCAGCAACGCCGCTCTCTCGGCGCAGACCGGGTTCCCGGCGATTTCGGTGCCCGCGGGGTTTACAGCGGGTGGCTTTCCCGTCGGTATCGAGATGCTCGCCGGGCCATTCGCCGAACCGACGCTGATTGGCCTGGCCTACAGCTACGAGCAGGCGACGAAGCATCGGCGCCCGCCCGCGAGCACTCCGCGGACCGGCGGGGCGAGAGTCGATCGTGCCGCGAGCCACGTGCCCTCCGCCTCCGGCGCCGGAAGCCTGCGTGCCGAGGTGACCGCGACTGGCGCCCAGTCGATCCCGCCCTCGAGCGTCGCGTTTCGCGCGGCAGCACGCTTCAGTTTCAACGAGCGGACGCGGGAACTTGCCTACGAGGTGGTCGTTTCCGGCGCCTCATCGGATCGCGCAGGCGGCGTCTATCTTCATCGCCGGGCCAATCGGCCCAACGGCGGAGTCGCCTATGTCCTGGCAAAGGCCGGCCATCGATCGCCAATCTCGGGCAGCGTGACGCTGGCCGAGACGGAAGCTGCGGACCTCAAGGCCGGCAAGTTCTATCTCTCGGTCATCAGCCGGAAGAATCCGCTTCTGCGCGCGCGCGCGGACATCGTCCTGACGTAGACTCTATTCCCATCTTACTGAGGCGCATCCCATGACCGTATTGCGAGTCTGCTACAAGCCCGGCCGCTTCGACGAGGCGTACTACAAGGCGACGCATCTGCCGCTCGTGTCCAGCGTGGCCAGCCCGCACGGGATGAAGCGCATGGAGGTGGTGAGGCTGACGATGACGCCGGACGGATCGAAGCCGCCCTATCAAATCAACT
>Ga0157376_10002785_pt1 | contig 11941 bp, 10 predicted proteins | sample M45metaG_FD_121801 | JGI IMG/M metagenome (GOLD analysis project Ga0157376, IMG submission 121801) | Miscanthus rhizosphere microbial communities from Kellogg Biological Station, Michigan, USA - M4-5 metaG | ecosystem: Host-associated > Plants > Roots > Rhizosphere > Soil | place: USA: Michigan... | reverse complement strand
GGGCTTCAAAACGGCGTGGCGGCTGACGTGCCGGCGGGCCGGGATTACCGGCTTGCACTTCCACGATCTGCGGCGCGAGAGCGCGTCCGAATTGATGGAGTCGGGCGCCAGCCTGCACGAGGTCAGCGGCTACCTCGGTCACAGCTCGGTCAGCCAGACCAACGCCTACCTGTCCGCCGGGGCGTCCCGCCAGAAGGACGTCATCGCGAAGCGGGACGAAGCGCGCGCCCGGAAAGCGGACGCCGCTCGCACAAACCTCGCACACGCGGCGCTGGAGGCCGACGAAGCCTCCGCGGCGACGGCGGTGACGCATTGATTTGTTGGGATTTTTGGTCGGGGCGACTGGATTCGAACCAGCGACCCCCTGCGCCCAAGGCAGGTGCGCTACCAGGCTGCGCTACGCCCCGACCGTGTAGACCTCTGATCTTACGCCGTTTGCCGGGCCCGCGCGTGGGCCGCGTTACCCGAACGGCCGAATCGGGTCCTGGCCGGTCCAGCCGACGGCCGCCCGCCAGAAGCGGGTGAATATCTCGTCCATGCCCCCTGTCGCCGGAATCAATTCGATGAGTCCGGGATCGGAATCCCGGCGCTCGACCCGTCGCCGGAAGCCAAACGTTGTCATGAGCTATTCTGTCCTGCGATGCGCCGCACGGTCGACTGGCTCGATCACCAGGTCGCGGCGCGCGAGCTGCTGCCGCTCGATCCGGCAAACACGTACTTGATCGTCGAACACGAGTATCCGAAGGCGCGAGTGCAGGGCAAGGCCCAGCTGACACCGATTCTTCAGGGATCGCTGGCGTTCGTGCGATCTATCGATCGGGCCGCGTCCAGCATGTACTCGCTCCGGAGCTGAGCATGAATTCCTGGACTCGCAAGCTGCGAATGGGCATGGTCGGCGGTGGACAGGGCGCGTTCATCGGCAGCGTGCACCGCATTGCCGCCGCGCTCGACGGCCAGGCCGAACTCGTCGCCGGTGTGTTCTCGCGCGACTGGGCGAACACGCAGGCCACCGGAGCACAACTGTATCTCGATCCCACGAGGCTCTACAAAACCTACGAAGAGATGGCGACAGCCGAGGCCAGGCTTCCGGCCGATCGCCGCATCGATTTCGTCGTCATCGTCACACCCAACAACGCCCACTACGGTCCCGCAAAGGCGTTTCTTGGGAAAGGCTTTCACGTCGTGTGCGACAAGCCGCTCGCCTTCACGGTCGAAGAAGCCGAGTCGCTGGTCCAACTGGTTGAGCAAACCGGATTGGTCTTCGCGCTCACACACAACTACACCGGCTACCCTCTCGTTCGCCACGCGCGGCGGCTTTTTCAATCCGGCCAGATGGGAGTCGTCCGCAAAGTCATCGTCGAATACCTGCAGGACTGGCTCGTCGAGCCGCAGGAGAAGCAGGGATCGAAGCAGGCGTCGTGGCGGGTGAACCCGGCCGAATCGGGAATCGGCGGCGCCATCGGCGACATCGGCACGCACGCCTTCAACCTCGCCGAATACGTCACCTGCGATCGCGTGACGATGATCGCGGCCGACCAAAGCACGTTCCTGCCGGATCGAACACTCGACGAAGACATCAATGCGCTGATCCGCTTCAAGGGTGGTGGCAAAGGCGTCCTGACCGTCAGCCAAATCGCCACTGGCGAAGAAAATGGCTTGCGGCTTCGCGCGTATGGCTCCACAGGTGCGATTTCGTGGGCCCAGGAAAATCCGAACTATCTCGAGGTCTATCGCCACGGCAAGCCGCGCGAAACGCTGAGCCGCGGCCGGAACGAGTACCTCGATCCGACCGCTACGAAGGCCACGCGCATTCCGTGGGGACACCCCGAGGGCTACTTCGAGGCGTTCGCGAATATCTATGCAGGGGCAATCGAGGCGATGCGCCGCCACATCGACGGCGCGCCTATGAAGTCATCCGAGTACGAATTCCCAACCGTGCACGACGGGCTTCGCGGCATGCGCTTCATCCACAAAGGGATTGAGTCGGCGCGCGCCAACGGCACATGGATGGAGCTCTAAGTAAGGATGGATATGAGAAAGGTACCGCTGGTGTTGGTGTTGGCGTTTTCTGTGAGTGCCGCGTTGAGTGCGCAGAATCCTCCATCGATCCAGAGCCCGGCGTCGCAGAAACCGCCCGCGACGAAGGTCGCACAGACCTATGCGCCGGAGCTCATTCAAGCAGGACGAGGACGATTCGCGTCGCAGTGCGGTTTCTGTCACGGGCGCGACACCCAGGGTGGCGAATCGGGCCCCGATCTCACCCGAGCACTGCTCGTGGCGGAAGACGTCCGTGGTGACAAGCTGGGGCCGTTCCTGCGCGCAGGGAAACCGGACAAGGGCATGCCTGCGTTCCCGCTGTCTGACGACGACATGGCAGCGGTTGTCGCGTTCATCCACGACGAGAAGACGAAGGCCGAGTCGGAGACCGGTGGCCGCCGGTCCGTCGAGCCCTCCGATCTGGCGACGGGAAGCGTCGAGGCCGGCAGGCGGTATTTCAACGGCGCCGGCGGATGCACCCGATGCCATTCACTCGCCGGCGACTTCGCCACGATCGGATCGCGGTACCAGGGATTGGCACTGATGCACCGCATGCTTTTCCCCGGATCTGGCCGCGATGCGGGCCCGGCGCCCAGTCCGCCAACGCTCACCGTCCGCATGGCGTCCGGCCAGACAGTGACGGGAAAGCTCGCACGGCGGGACGAGTTCACGATCACGCTGACCGACGCAGCGGGTTGGCACCGTACCTGGCCGCTCGAGTCGGTGACCGTCAGCGGCGACGAACCACTTCGCGCGCACGCGGATCAGCTTCCGAAATACACCGATGACGACATTCACAATCTCATCGCGTACTTAGTGACGCTTCGATAAACGATATGCAGATCTCGATCATCACTCTTTCTGTCGCCATTGCCGTTGTCCTCGAGACGGGCGCCATCGCGCAACACGTCGACCCTGCGCTGCTGCTGAACCCACCAGCCGACAGCTGGCCCACCTATCACGGCGACTACTCCGGCCGGCATCACAGCAGCCTGTCGCGCATCACGCCCGAAAACGTGGGCCAGATGACGCTGGCGTGGGCGTTCCAGACAAATTCGACGCGAACCGTGAAGTCGACGCCGATTCTGGTGAACGGTGTGATCTACCTCACGGCGCCAGACGCCATCTGGGCCATCGATGCGCGCACGGGCCGTCAGATGTGGACGTACTCCTACCCGGCAAACGACGCCTTCCACATCGGACACCGCGGTGCGGCCGTCTATCAGGATTCGGTGTTCCTGACGACGCCGGACGCACATCTCGTGGCCCTCGACGCGCGCACCGGAACGGTGACGTGGGACGTTGTCATCGCCGATTCGAAGCGCGGGTTCTGGTCGACCAATGCACCGCTGCTGATTCGCAATCACCTCATCGTGGGCGTGTCCGGCGATTTCGACAATCTTCCCGGGACGCTGAGATCGTTCGATCCGGCTACGGGCAAACCGCAGTGGACGTTCTACAGCACGCCACCGCCGGGGACTCCCGATTCCATCAGCGGCGGGGCCACCGGCGGGCAGATGTGGATGACCGGCACCTACGATCCCGTGCTCAACCTCATGTTCGTCGGCACCGGCAATCCGACGCCTGTGCTGAACGGCGAAGCCCGCCCTGGCGACAACAGATGGACCTGCAGCATCGTGGCGCTGAATCCGGACACCGGGACGCTGGCGTGGGGATTTCAGGTGTCGCCGCACGATACCCACGATTGGGACGCCGCAGAAGTGCCCGTGCTGGTTGACGCGCCGTTCAACGGGGTTCCGCGCAAGCTTCTGCTGCAGGCCTCGCGCAACGGCTATTTCGTCGTCCTGGATCGAACAGACGGCAAGAACCTGTTGACGACGCCGTTTGCCGCCGTCAACTGGACGAAGGGGATCGACAAGGAGGGGCGTCCGATTCCGAATCCCGACAAGGAACCCCATCGCGACGGCCGGCTCGTCGCGCCAGATGAGGCGGGCGGCACGAATTACCGATCGCCGAGCTTCGACGCGCGGACCGGCCTGCTCATCGTGAGCGCTGTCGACGCGTATGGCGTCTACTTCTTCAAACAGGAGCACGGAGCATACGGCTGGGCGGGCGCCGATTCCACCGTGTGGGCCAGCTCGGCGTTGCGCGCGATCGACTACCAGACCGGCAAGATCCGCTGGAGCCACGACATCGGCCCGGGCTCGGGTTCGGCCGGGGTACTGACGACCGACAGCGGCCTGATCTTCACCGGCGACAACAGCAATAACGTACTGGCCCTGCGGACGAGCGACGGCAAGACGCTCTGGCATTCGGGAATCGGCCGGGTCGGCAACACGCCTATCACCGCTGCAATCGACGGCCGCCAGTACCTGATCGTCGGTGGCGGCACCGCGCTCTATGCGTGGACGCTGCCGGCAGCGCGCTGAGGAGATACAGCCATTTCCGTTCTCGGCATCGACATCGGCACCAGCGGCTCGCGCGCCGTGCTCCTGGACGGGGGCGGCAGGATTGTCGCGTCTGCGACGGCCGATCATGCGCCATTCAAATCGCCTCGGACGGGATGGGCCGAGCAGGATCCGGAAGACTGGTGGTCGGCGTGCCAGCAGGCCACGCACGCCGTGCTGCGCAAGGGAAGCGCAGCCGGGCGCGTGACGGCCGTAGGACTTTCGGGCCAGATGCATGGCGCGGTGTTGCTGGACGAGCGCGGCGATGTCCTGCGCCCGTCCATCATCTGGTGTGATCAGCGTACTGAAGACGAGTGCCGCTGGCTGAACGACACGATCGGCGCGCCCCGTTTGCTCGAACTCACTGCGAATCCAGCGCTCACGAACTTCACGCTGACGAAGCTGCTCTGGGTCCGCGCGCGCGAACCGAAGCTGTGGGACCGGGTTCGCCACGTGCTCCTGCCCAAAGACTACGTGCGCTTCCGCCTGAGCGGCGAGTTCGCGACCGACGTCGCCGATGCGTCCGGCACGCTGCTACTCGATGTGGTGCGGCGGCAGTGGTCGCGCACGCTCATCGACGCCGTCGGCCTCGATGCGGATGTGTTACCCGGCGTCTTCGAGTCGCCGGAGATTTGCGCGCGCGTCTCGGCGTCCGGATCGGCCGCCACGGGAATTCCGGAGGGTGCGCCGATCGTCGCCGGTGCGGGTGACCAGGCAGCCGGCGCCGTCGGTCTTGGCATCACACGGCCCGGCGCAGTCAGCGCAACGATCGGCACTTCCGGCGTCGTGTTCGCGGCAACCGATCGACCAGCGGTCGATCCACACGGCCGCGTTCACACGTTCTGTCATGCAGTCCCCGGCCGCTGGCATGTCATGGGTGTCACCCAGGCCGCTGGTTTATCGTTGCGCTGGCTCCGCGATCAGCTGGCCGTGCCTGGAACGGCTCCGACCTCATACGATGATCTGACGGCAGAAGCCGGCCGCGTTCCGGTTGGTGCGGACGGCGTTCTCTGGGCGCCGTACCTGATGGGCGAGCGCACGCCGTATTGCGATCCGTCGATTCGGGCGGCGTTCGTCGGGATCGCCGCCAATCATGGGCGCGGGCATCTTGTGCGCGCCGTCATGGAAGGCGTGGCATTCAGCCTGCGCGACACGTTCGCCATCTTCGACGAGATGCGGGTTCCGGTCGAACGGGTGCAGCTCGGCGGCGGTGGCGCACGCTCACCTCTGTGGCGTCAGATTCAGGCCGACATTTACGGACGCTCCGTCGAAACCGTTGCGGCGGATGAAGGGGCGGCGTTTGGCGCCGGCATCCTCGCCGCGGTTGGCGGCGGTGTCTTTCCGAGCGTGGATGCTGCGTGCGACGCACTGGTTCAGGCGGCCCACACGACGCATGCGAACGCAGCCGTTGTTGCGCAGATGAACGAACGCTACGACGCGTATCGCCGTATTTATCCCGCTCTTCGACTGATTCAGCATGTCTAATCCATTCGCACCTCGACCAGAAGACAAGTTCTCGTTCGGCCTCTGGACGGTCGGCAATCGAGGCCGGGACCCGTTCGGCGACGTCGTGCGTCCGCCGCTGTCTCCCACCGACGCGGTGGCGATGCTGGCGGAGGCCGGCGCGTGGGGCGTCAACCTCCACGACAACGACCTGGTGCCGATCGATGCCACGCCCGCCGATCGCGATCGCATCGTCAAGGACTTCATCCGCGCCTGCCGGCAAGGTGGCATCGTCGTCCCGATGACGACCGTGAATCTCTTTTTCGATCCGGTGTTTCGGGACGGTGCCTTCACCGCCAACGACGATCGCGTCCGCGCGTACGCCGTCCAGAAGACGATGCGCGCCATGGACCTCGGGGCGGAGCTCGGCGCGAAGATCTTCGTGTTGTGGGGCGGGCGCGAAGGAGCCGAGACCGACGCATGCCGGCGGCCGGACGAAGCCGTCAAACGGCTGCGCGAAGCGGTCAACTACCTCTGCGAGTACTCGCTCGATCGGAAGTACGGGTTCAAGATCGCGCTGGAGGCAAAGCCGAACGAGCCGCGTGGCGACATTTACATGCCGACCACCGGCGCCTACCTCGGGTTCATCGCCACGCTGGATCACCCGGAAATGGTAGGGGTGAATCCGGAAGTGGCGCACGAGCAGATGGCGGGCCTGAATTTCCTGCACGCAGTGGCCCAGGCGTGGGAAGCCGGCAAACTGTTCCATATCGATCTGAACGATCAAGCGCCAGGCCGTTACGACCAGGATTTCCGATTCGGATCGGCGAACGTGAAGTCGGCGTTCTTTCTGGTGAAGTTTCTCGAGGACGTTGGCTACGATGGGCCACGCCATTTCGACGCACACGCGTACCGCACTGAGGATTACGAAGGTGTCCGCGATTTCGCGCGCGGTTGCATGCGGACGTACGTGATCTTGCGCGAACGGGGGAAACGGTGGAACGCCGACTCCGACGTGCGGGCGATTCTCGCCGAGCTGAACCGAACGCACGACGCCCCGTCTCTCGCACGGTATTCATCGGCAGGGCGCGATGCCCTGCTTGCGGCGCCGCTCGATCGCGTCGCGCTTGCGAGAGAGCGATTGGCTTACGAACGACTGGATCAGCTCACAATAGAAGTGCTCCTCGGCATTCGATAGAAGGAGAAGGACCATGCGAGTTGGCTGGTATGGGGGCGTTCTCGGCATCATCATTATTGCTGGCAGCTGGGCGATGTCGCTCCACGGAGCGGCACCGATCCGCGTGATGATTCTCGATGGCGAGAGCGGCGGGCCCTATCATCGCTGGCAGCTCGCCACGTCGGTGCTTGAAAAAGAGCTGAGCGAAACGGGCCTCTTCGACGTCGAGATCGTGACAGCTCCGCCCGCCGGTGGCGACTTCACCAATTTCAAGCCGGACTTCAGCAAGTACCGCGTCGTTGTCTTCAACTACGACGCGCCGGACGAACGATGGCCTGCGAGCCTGAAGGCGTCGTTCGAAAAATACATGCAGAACGGCGGCGGTCTGGCGAGCGTGCACGCGGCCGACAATGCGTTCCCGAACTGGAAGGCGTTCAACGAAATGAACGGCGTCGGCGGCTGGCGCAACAGGAACGAGCAGGCCGGCCCGATGTGGTACTACAAGGATGGCAAGCTCGCAGCCGATTCAACGCCAGGTAATGCCGGCAGCCACGGCTTGCGCACGCCGTTCCTCATCACCGTGCGCAACGGCGACCACCCTATCACCAAAGGTCTTCCGAAGACGTGGATGCACCAGGGTGACGAGTTGTACGCACAACTTCGCGGGCCGGGAGAAAACATGACCGTGCTCGCAACCGCGTACTCCGACCCGGCAAACAACGGTACGGGCCATGACGAGCCGCAGCTGATGGTGCTGACCTACGGCAAGGGCCGCATATTCCATACGACGCTGGGGCACGACGCCAACGGCCTCAGCTCCGTGGATTTTGTCGTGACGTTCCAGCGCGGCACGGAATGGGCGGCTACCGGCGCGGTTACACAGAAAGTGTCAGCGGCGTTCCCGACGGCCACGGCCGTCAGTTATCGCACCGATCTCCAGGCTCTGGACCCGATGGCGAAAAAGGGACTGAACCCGCTCGACCGCTAGCGACGGACATTCAACGCCCCTTGCCGGCGGCACATCACGTGTCTCGTTTTCGCCGGCTAACGGTAGACTGTCTCCGAATCCATGAGCAGGACAGCCGTGACGTCTGCCGGCACGACGGCGATGCGTGCCTCCGTCATAGGCGTGGCTGCTCACGTCTTGTTTGTCGTTGGCGTACTCATTACTCATCACAACGACCCATCCTGGTTCGTCCGCTTCGGCGTCGAGGCAAAGCAGACCGTGCTTGGCCGACAGGTCCTGGCGGATGTCAGCACGCATCCGGGCGTCGGCGCTGACGGCCAGTACTTCTGGATCCTTGCCCGCGATCCGCTCCTCCTCAATCCACAACAGACCGCAGCCTGGCTTGATCGGCCGGTTTATCGCGCGCAGCGGATAGGCTATCCGGCGTTCGCCGCCCCCTGGCGCCCGTTCGGAGAGCGAGGTCTGCTGTGGGGACTCCTGCTGGTGAACATCGCGGTGGTGGCCATCGGCTCCTATCTCACCGCCCGCCTGGCGATGTGCCTTGGGCTTCCTGCCCGAACGGCGTTGGCGTTCGCATTCAATCCGGGCGTGATCTTTTCGACGATGTTCGACTTGTGCGACGCGCTCGCGCTCGCGGCAACACTGGGCGCGTTCTACGCGGCGATCACCAGGAAACGTCTTGCTCTGGTCTGCTTTTCAGCGGTGGCGGGCCTGACCAAGGAGCCAGCCGTGCTGGCGCTGGGCGCCGCCGCGCTTGCCAGTGGGGTCGGCAGCTCTCGAGATGGTCGTCCCGCGCTCGAAGGTAAGACGCGAGCGCTGCTCATCGCTCCGGCCGTACTGGCAATCGCCGCATGGGGAGGCTACGTCCGCGCCCGATTCGGCTCCGCCTCGGCAAGCGTCGTCGAATTTGCGCCGCCGTTCGTGGGATTGGTGACGGCGTGGCAGACCCGGTGGTCCGACGGACGCATCGTCGAAACCGTGAGCGCCGCAGTCATTCTCGTCGCGGCCTGCGCCGTGGTGTACCTCTTCGCCCGGCGGCGCACCCTCCTGCTCGCTGCCGCGTTGCCGTACGCGCTGCTCGTGCCGTTCCTCAGCGAGCACGTCATGCTGTTTACGACCAATGCACTGCGCGCGTTCGCGCCCGCCTTTACGTTCCTCTGGCTCGAGTTGTACCGGCGAAAGGACGTTAACCGAACGGCCGAATCGGATCCTGGCCGGCCCAGCCCGCCGCTGTCCGCCAGAAGCGAGTGAACATCTCGTCCATCCCAGGCGTCGCCGGAATCAACTCGATCAATCCGGGATCGGCGTGCGGGCCTTCAAGGTAGATCACCGAACCTCCGCTGGGCACTGGCGCCTCGAACACCGTCGTGTAGCCGCGCCCTTCGTAGAGCACCCGCTCGGCTTCGACATCGCTGACGGCGATCCCGACGTGGTGAAACCCGTAGCCGCGGCGGTCGATGACATCCTTGTACACCGACGGGTGAGCGTCTTTCGGCTGGATGAGCTCGATGTTCATGTGCCCGGCGAAGGACATCGCCAGCTTGATGTCAGCCGTGGCCGGCTGGCCGCGGTAGCGCTGTCCCGGCCCCGTGAAGCTCTCGAGCAGAAACCACGGGCCGACCCGGCAGTCTCGTACCCACCAGCCGATCGCCGCGTCCATGTCCTCGACGACGTACGCCATCTGGACGATCTGGCCGACGCGTTGTCCAAAGCCAAACGTGGTCATTGTGCGGGTGCCGACATTATTGCCCAGCCCGCATGAGTTATTCTGTCCTTCGATGAGCCAGCCGCGACTGATGGTCTTCGTCATCGCCTACTACGCCGAAGACACGCTCAAGCGGGTTCTCGAACGAATCCCGCGCTCGATCTTCCGCGACTACGACTGCGAGGTGCTCGTCGTGGACGATGCCTCGGGCGACCGCACGGCCGAGATCGGGCGCGAGTACCGCCGGGCGCACCCTGAAATCGCCATGACGGTGCTGCGCAACCAGTACAACCAGGGGTACGGCGGCAACCAGAAGGTCGGCTACGCCTTTGCGATCCGCGAGGGCTTCGATTTCGTGGCGATGATTCACGGCGACGGGCAGTACGCGCCGGAGGAACTGCCGGCGCTCGTCGCGCCGCTGCGGGACGGCCAGGCCGACGCGGTGTTCGGCAGCCGCATGATGACCGGGTTCTCGGCGCTCAAGGGCGGGATGCCGCTCTACAAGTACGTCGGCAACCGCATCCTGACCTGGACCCAGAACCTGCTGCTCGGCACGAGCTTCACCGAGTTTCACAGCGGCTATCGCGTGTACTCGGTTGCGGCGCTGCAGAAGATTGCCTACCGTCTCAACTCGAACCTCTTTCACTTCGACACCGAGATCATCATCCAGCTGATCAACGCCGGCCAGCGGATCGTGGAGCTCCCGATTCCGACGTACTACGGGGACGAGATCTGCCGCGTGAACGGGATGAAGTACGCGAAGGACGTGATGCTCGCGACGCTGCGAAACGTGGCGCACCGTTCCGGCCTCCTCCACCAGCGGCGCTTCGAGCCGGTGGGCGCGCAGGACAACACGTACTACGATTTGAAACTCGGCTACCCCAGCAGCCACCAGTTTGCCCTCGATGCGATCGCGCCGGGAGCGTCGGTGATCGACATCGGCGCCGGACCTGGCGGTATCGCGAGCGAGCTGGTGAAGAAGGGCTGCCGGGTGGCGGTCGTCGATCAGTTCACGGTCAAAGGCAGCGGCCCCTCCGGCATCGTCGTCTTCACGCAGGACCTCGACGACGAGCTGGTGTTCGACGTCCGCGGGTACGAGTACCTGCTGCTGCTCGACGTCATCGAGCACCTGAAGAACCCCGAGAAGTTCCTGGCCCGGCTGAGCACCCAGTTCGACTACTCACCGAGAACGCTGATCCTGACGACCCCGAACATCGCGTTCGGGATCCAGCGGCTCATGCTCCTGTTCGGGCAGTTCAACTACGGCAAGGTGGGCATTCTCGACCGGACGCACACACGCCTGTTTACCTTCCGGACGCTGCGGCACCTGCTGACCGACGCCGGGTTCCGGCTCAAGGAGATCCGCGGCGTGCCGGCGCCGTTTCCGAAGGTCCTGGGCGAGGGCATCCTCGGCCGGGCCGCGACAGCGCTCAACCAGCTGCTGATCCGAATCAGCCGGTCGATGTTCTCGTATCAGATCTTCGTGATTGCCGAGGCGACGCCGGGCGTCGACTTCATCCTCGAGGACGCCAGGCGGCGGAGCGAGCTTCGCGAGCAGCCTCAGTCGGCCGCCTCCGGGGCGTACCACGCGGCCACTGACGCGTAAAGCGCGCCGACCACGAAGAAATAGTAGTTGGCGAACGCCTGCTTGTTGAACACGAAGAAGGCGAAAAGGGTTATGCCGACAGCCGCGCCGAACCCGGCCGGCGTGCGCGGCAGGCGCCACAGCGCCAGGGCCGACGTGGCGGCGGCCGCGACGAACGAGATCAGCACCGGCGGCTGTTGGTGGCCCAGATTGGCCCACCACGCCAGAAGGCTAAGCGCGTCCGGGCGAAACGGCTGATGGAACTGCAGGGTCACGACGCTTGTCCAGAACGCGGCCGGACCCCACACGACGAATGGAAGCGTCACGGCGGCGCCGAGCAGCGCCGACTTGGTCAGAAAGGTCAGCAGCTGTCGGCGGTCGCGGGGCCATTCGACGAGGAGCACGGCAGCGGGCAGCGCGAAGACCAGGTATTGCTTCAGTGCGATGAACGCGCCAAACAGCCACGGGACCAGGCGGCTATGGCGGCAGGCCGCGAAGATGACAGCCGCGACACCGAGCACGAGAAACGGTTCCGTCCACGACTGCTCGAGGACGAAGAAGAGGCGAGGGGTCGTCAGGTAGAGCGCCGCCGCGACCACGCCGAAACCGCGCGGCCGCG
>Ga0157376_10002784_pt1 | contig 11942 bp, 9 predicted proteins | sample M45metaG_FD_121801 | JGI IMG/M metagenome (GOLD analysis project Ga0157376, IMG submission 121801) | Miscanthus rhizosphere microbial communities from Kellogg Biological Station, Michigan, USA - M4-5 metaG | ecosystem: Host-associated > Plants > Roots > Rhizosphere > Soil | place: USA: Michigan... | reverse complement strand
TCGTGCGGGAAAACTGGGATGGGAGGTTTTTCAAACGCACAGCGGGCTACATCGGTTTTCGGAAACGAACCGTATACGACGTACATTCATTTCTACAACATCGTTATCGACAGCGCCAACGGCTATAGTTTCAATCTGCCCGGTCTTACTGAAGCGATCATAGATAGCGGAACCGTAACCATTAGTATCCGGTCGTCGTTGCCTTATCTTACGGCCTGGTATCCCTTTCCTACCTATGTCTTTCCGGACAGCTCCACCGTGACGCTGAGAAGGGTGTCCGAGCAGCCGGGAAAGATCGTCCTCGCCTCCGTAGGCGCTACGACGCCACCGATGAATTATTTAATTTCCCTTTCAGCAAAATAGACATCTCCATTATTCAGCCGGCGCGAGCCAACCAACTTTTCAACGGCCTCCCGACCGTCTCGGCCTTTATCGGAAAACTGCTGAATGAAGACGCCCAGTTCCAATTCACCGCTCTTTCTCCCATCGAAGCCCTACAGAATGGCGCCCGGCTCTTTGGCCAGATCAGAACCAGCGGTGGCACCCTCAACAGCATGGACTTCTTTCTGCTGGAAGGCGGCAAGGTCAAGCACCTCTACGCTTTCCTCCAGCCGGCAACATAATACAGCAGGTAGCGAGGAGACCGAATATTTGATCGTTCGAACGTTTATTGTGAAGCAGGTTGGAATTTATGCCGACTCTTTGCTCTGCAGTCGTTCGATTACCGCCTGTTTATATAGGCGCCCGATGGGAATTTCACATTGTCCTATTTGCACTACCAGTGCGTTATAACCGGAAATTTTGCTGAGGGAAACAATGTACGATCGGTGCACCCGGATAAACTTGTGATCGGACAAGATATTTTCTATTACACTGATGGCTCGTTTTACCAGGAAATGCCTGCCTCCCGTAAGACAGATCTTTACATAATCTTTCAAGCTTTCGATGTACTCAATTTCATTCAGAAACACTTTTTTCATATCCCTGTCCACTTTGAGGTAAATGAACGCAGCCGGGTCGGGTGTTTCTTTTATTGAGACCACAGACACCTCCCGGCCCATCATGCGGTTCAATTTGGTGATGGCTTTAAAAAAGCGTTCGAAGGAAACAGGCTTGACCAAATAATCCACTGCATCCAGTTCAAAGCCGTCAATCGCATATTCCCTGTAAGCAGTAACAAAAATTACTTTGGGCGGATGGGCGAGATTTTTTAAAAATTCAGTACCGATGATGCGGGGCATCTTAATATCGAGAAAAATAACATCAACTGTTTTGTGCCGCAACACCCCCAACGCTTCGATGGCATTTCTGCACTGGCCCACAATTTCCAGGTCGTTAAGGGATGAAATATATTTCGCCAGCACTTTCAATGCCGGCGGCTCATCATCTATAAGCAGACAACGAACCTTCATGTGGTAATAGTTTGAGCATTTGCAGAAGGGGGATGCACCATTTTATAGGCCGGTATGCCACCACTCAATTTAACCATTAATGAAACCGCAAAGAAATCCCCCTCGTCATTTATCTTCAGTTCGAATCTTCCGGGGTAAAGAAATTCGAGACGTCTTTTTACGTTGTTGATGCCGATACCATTATCTCGTTTCGATAAATATTCGTTTTTGCTATTTGTGATCTTGAATTTCAAGATACCGTTCGCCACAGATAGATCGACTCCCATCCAGGGTCTTTCAATTTGCTCCGAGGCGCCGTGTTTAAAGGCGTTTTCCAGAAAAGGAAGCATCAATAACGGGGATATGAAATTGTCCCTGATATCGCCTTCGACGGTCCACGATATTTCCAATGTATCGCCGTACCGTTCTTTTTCCAGATCAATATAATCCCTCATGATCTGCACTTCCTTCTCCAGCTTCACTTCCTCGGCCTTGCAATCATACAGCATGTAGCTAAGCAAGGATGACAATTTCAAAATGAGCTCCGGGGTTTTGGGTGACCGATCGAGCGAAAAAGAATAAATATTATTTAGCGTATTAAATAGGAAATGCGGATGCACCTGCGCTTTCAGCAGTTGCAATTCAGCCGTTATTTTTTCCTGCTGCGCCTGCAGAAATTCTTTTTGCTTCAATAACCACTGTTTCCCGAGGGATAGAGAAGAGAAGCAAGCCGAGGTGGTTAAGACGCACAGGAAACATTGCCATTGATAATCATCACCATGGGGTAAGTGCATCCGATCCAGCAAAGGAGCGTCTATATACCTAAGAAAATAGCCGCTAAGGAACCATCCAACCGCAAGCCAGCAAACGAGTGCGCCCATGAATGCCAGGTATCTGCCTTTCATCAGCAGATTTGGAATGGCAATGTACGAAATGGGATAACTAAAGGCCATAAAGACCGGAATCCAAATTGCGATGCGAATGAGGTGATCGACAAATGGCGGCCAAATCACCGTCAAGAAGGAGGCCCAGCCCAACAGCCATAATGACCAAAACAAGAGATGCCGTAGCACCCGGTGTTTCGGGGAAAAGATAAACTCGTTTGTTTTGATCATATTCAAGCCGAGAACTTGCTTTACACAATTTAAGCAATAAATCCCAATGACCATTTCACCCGAAACTAAAATAGACGAACAACATTGAATCGCAGACAGACAGCATTATTTTTCTCTTGTAAGCCACTAGCCTGCTTTTACTGCGTTGTTTCCAACAAACAAATCCGTTAGACGATTAGAATTTATTGTTGGCAAAGCTGATTTTATTTTGCCCCTGTTAACTAATACTAAAACACCTAGCAATGAAACAAAAAATCGCTTATGCCCTGTTGCTGATCGCAACTGCATCATTGTTGACTATTTCGTGCCGGAAACAGTCAAACCGGGACACCAACGGCCATAATCAACAAGCCAAAACCTATTCTTCCGATGTGGTAAAAAAATGGCTGGGCGTTCAATTACCTTTATTGTATTCTCCTGCTGTTTCCTATGGAGTCAATGCTGGTAGATACATGGCCTATTGCGGTGTGGCCCTATACGAATCTGTCGTGCCGGGCATGCCCTCATATCAAAGTCTCTACGGCCAACTAAACGAAATGCCCCAAATGCCTCAAACGGAGCCGGGGAAGGCCTATCACTGGCCCACCTGTGCCAATGCCGCTTTGGCTGAAATGACCAGGAGACTTTTTACCTTTAATGCCGGGACGAACGATGCGGTGCAAAAACTCGAAGATGAATTAAATGTAAGCTTTGCGAAAGAAATCGGCGACACTGCCATTTTTTCACGGTCTCAAGCCTTCGGAAAAGCTGTTGCCGGCGCCGTCTTTACCTGGTCCACTACAGATCATCCATGGACTGCGTGGCCGGCCCTGGTGCTTACCGATCATAGTCCGGGCCGTTGGTGGCCGGAAAACAATAACCCGACAATAGCCAATGGTCTTGCATACTGGGGTGATACCCGTACCATGGTTGCCGGCAGCATCGATAATCTCACCGCAACCCCCTATGTATATAATGATGCGGATGTGAACTCACCTTATTATAAAGATTTTAAGGAGGTGTATGACGTGTCGAAAAACCTGACCCATGATCAGAAGCGTCTGGCCAAATACTATGATGACCCGGCCGTCAATGGTTATCCCTCCGGAGCAAGTTATATTCCCGTATTCAAACAAATCCTGGAACACCAAAATCCGGCACTCGATATAGCCGCATTTGCTTATGCCAAAGCCGGAATGAGCCTGTTTGATGCCACTATTGGCTCCATGAAAGCGAAATTCCATTTCATGCAGGAACGACCCTTTCAGTTCATTCGAAGGGTGATAGAGCCGTCGAATGACCCGGCTAGCTGGTGGAAGCCTTTTATTGCCACGCCACCCCATCCTGATTTTCCGGCAAACCATGCAACATTTAGCGGGGCATTTGCTGAGGCACTTACCAGCGTTTTCGGCGACAAGGTGGCGTTCACCAACAGCACCTATAAAGGTCAACTAGCCGATCTGGGAAGCGGTCCGGAAGACATGGGCAGTTATACCTACCAATCCTTTTTTGAATTTGCCAATGCCATTGCGACCTCAAGAATTTACGGAGGTATTCATACCCGTCATGCGGTGGAGGAAGGGGCAAAACAGGGAATAAAAATTGCGCAAAATATCAGCAGCAAAGTGAAATTCCGGAGGGAATAACCGGGCTAATGGCGGATGAGTTTAATTATTTTATAAGGGGTCTCCCTGTTCAGATCGGGATAGATCCGGCCACGACCGGATCTATCCATTAATTCAATATAATACATTAGATCATATTTTGTATCGATGTCTGCCGTGGGGATGACAGCCTGGTATTCTCCCGTGGTGCGAATCGGTTCCATCGGGAGCTGTGTGTATTCCCGTTGCTGGTTGACGGCGCGGTAAAACAGGCGTACCCACTTGATGCCGCGCGGCGCAGAGGCTTTTAGGCGAATCCTGACAGGCTGATTGGCTGTTGCGTGGGTGTGGGACCGCAGTTCCACCCTGAACAAAGCATCAAACGGTTGTGCGGGAGGCATTCGATACGCTGGTGCTCTGGCCGTCATGGCGCCAGGATCAGCGTTCTGACGTTCCTGCTCCAATTTTTGTAAGCCGTCTTCCAGCTTAACCAGCTCGTCCTTCCAGTGTCCACAAAGGTCAGCAACGGACACGCCCATTTGCAAGTTGTCATTGTAGTAATCCGAAGCTGCTCTTACGATCTGCCGCCAGGCATCGATGGCGTGGCGTTCGTGTGCAATGGCCGAATCCAGCGCCGATACGTCGTGGGTACGCTGATACAAACAATAGTAGACTGCAGCCGGGGCCCGGCGGGCATGATATAGCGCGAGGTTGGATAAAATGCCCAGATCGGCAAGGGTTGAACCCAGTTCTTTGTTTGTCAGGTCGCCTTTTTCCTTTGCCTGGTTGATGAGTGCCTGTACATCCGTTGCGGTTTGCGCGAACCATTGGCTGTTTTCAGAAGGCCTGATCCTCGCTGTCTCCTCCGCTGTCAGCAGAAGACGGGCCTCGTCATCAAAACTGGCAAACTGACACAGATCACTGGCCTCGGTCTTCGCATAGGTGGGGAGATCACCCAGGCGCTGTTTTTCAGCCCAGCCCCGCGTCATTGGAAAAAGGCTATAAGGATAGCAGGAAGCGACGATACGGGGCAATATGCCACTCGCGCGGTGCAAGGCACGTTCTATGAGTGGTGCCGTCGTCTTTCCAAAACGGGCTTCGAATTCCGTGTCCCAGCGCCGGGAGGACGTATTGGGATCATAGCCGATCTGTCCGAAGACCTGGAAAAGATGCCAATACCGCTGAAACTCATACTCATAATAACGATGTTCCGGCTGTAACAGCTCAAAAGGCGTGGCGTCGTGCGGCTGAGCCTCCATCTTGGTGGCAAGCGGCTCGTTGATCTCGAATCCATCTCCATCATACAGGTGCACGCTTTCCATAAAGCGACGGGCATAGTCAGGGTCACCCCACAACAGCACGCGATTGCTACCGCCATTCCACAATCGCCAGGTAATATCGTATTCCTTCGGATAGTGAAGCAGGTCGCCGTAACTGTGCCGGAGATAACTTTTTTCAGGGTTTATGCGGGTAGGATGGTAGGGTAGCCCAAATTGTTCCATCCAGAACTTTGTGGCGATCCTGAACCGGATGCCCGTGGTTATGGCGCTGCGAATGACGGTGGGAGGAAGTTCTTTGGCGCGCATATCGATCTGCAGATCCGGCTTTACCTGGCGGATCATCCTGAACACATCTGCCCAGAATGCCTCTTCTTCTTCCTTTTTCAGGCCGGACTCGCCATGCATCCTGAACTGTAGTGCGTCTACGGGAATTTGTTTTATGAATTCTGTCAACGCCGCTTTTGTATATGCCGTGAGGTTATCGGCCGTGACACCCCACACCAACCCAGGGACGGGATGATCGGGTGCGTTCTCGTTGCCGGGGATCCCCCCTCCCTGTACACCGCCTCTATAGATATGATCCCAGATGCCGGCTGTAAAACGAATACCCCGTTGATGAGCCATGGTGATCAGCCGACGGATCGCCATCAGGTTGCGTTGTTGTTCCGCCTCGCTGAGACCTGTCATCCGGATGTCCGGATAACCGTCCACGTTGAAAAAGTAGGGATAGCAGGGGGCCAGGAAGCCGCCATTCTCATATCCAAAAACCACGACCAGCGAATTAAAACGATCTTCGGCCAATTCGTCCAGATAGCGCGTCCAATACTTCTCATCATAGAACCGGCTTTCCCAGTAGGCACGGTTCATAGTATAGATGGAAACCGCCCGGGTATGGATGGAAGGCTTTTCGCTAAGGTCTTTAAGGGAGTCGAGCGCCATCCGAGTATTTGCACCCAAGCGGATCTGACGGATGGTCTCCTGCAAGGCGTACATCAGGCCTGTGTCGTCATACCCGCTGACGACAAGGGCCGGTGTTTGGTTCCGGGTAGTATGCCAAAGCATAAGGGCTTCCGCTGTCCGGGCCGGACTTCGGCCAGCCGCTTTTAACCAGTGGGCTGCAGTACCGTTCCCATTGGACAAGCCGGCAACCAGCAAGTATCTGCCCCTGGCACGCGTGGGTTCGGATAACTTTTCAAATAGGATGTGCCGGGAGGTGAGTTCGGCGGCCAGCCTTTCCAAGCCGTATTGGGCAATGGTTCCTGGGGCTTCATCGGTAATGATACTGATCTCCGGTGGTTTCGAGATCGCCTTTGCCGGCTCCGCTACCCGGAGGCCTGTGAGAAAGATGAAAAAAAGAGGAAGGAATCGTATTTGAATTGTCCTAGTGTGCATGGCGTCAACAATTTAAGTTAAATTGGAGTATGAAAAAATCCCTTCTATTCTTCTGTACCCTTATTTTGTTGACAGTACATATTTCGGTGGTCCGTGGCCAAAGCGGCAAGTTGCCTCAATTACTGATCAGGCTTGACGACATCGGCATGAATCACTCGGTGAATATGGCTCTCCAGAAGATGGCTGAAACGGGTTTTCCTATTTCCGCATCGGTACAATTCGCCTGTCCCTGGTACCAGGAGGCTGTTGAAATACTGCGCAGAAATCCCCAAATAACTGTGGGAGTGCATCTCACCCTGACTTCCGAATGGAGATATTATCGTTGGGGGCCGGTGGTGGGTCGAACGGCAGTGCCGAGCCTGGTCGATTCCGCAGGGTACTTTTATCAGTCTACCCGGGCGTTCGACCGGAGCGGGTACAAACTGGATGAAGTGGAAAAAGAGCTGTCCGCGCAAATTGAAAGGGCGATTGGTACCCGGCTAAAGATAACCTACATCGATCCGCATATGGGAATTGCGTTATCGACGCCGCAGTTGCGCGCGCTAACAGAAAAGCTGGCCCACAAATATAAGCTCGCGATCTCCCCACTGAGTAGTGTATCTTATTTTGGAGAGACTTACAAAGAGATGTGGGGTGAGCCGATCGTGACGAAGAAGCCGGCCTTCCTGGATTATGTTTCCAATAAGCTAAGTGTCGACCGCCCGAACCTGATGGTCATCCATACCGCGACGCCGAGTCCCGAAATGGATGCGCTTTTTGACATGAATAGCAATATGATGAATGGTAAGGATGGTCATCCGCTGACCAGCAAACACCGGCAGACTGAATTGAACATGCTGCTTTCGCCTGAATTCAAGGAGATGATAGGAAAGAAATTCCAACTGCAAAATTATCGACAAATGCTTTCTACAAAGGATATCAGCGTGCTAAAAGCGGTTGACGGGGCATAGAGAAGAGTGAAATTGCAATCGGTTGCGTAAAAAACTTATAGCCATGAAGTCTTCAACGGTGAGATCAGGAAACCCGGGTTCAGCTATATTGAAAGAGCCCGGCCGAAGAAGAATGTCTATACCCTGGTGATAAAGCCGCATTCATTCCGAGTGTTAAGGATGGAGTAAGGGAATTGTGCACGGCGGACGGGGATTCGAGCTGATAACCGTCACTTAGCGTACCTGGACAGACTTTCTTTGGCCAGCTGTTTGATGGCTTCGAAGCTTGTTGAGGATATAAACATACTGCGCTTGTCCAATTCCTTGCGGAGGAGTTGGAGATCTGCGGCCATCTTTGGGTTGGAACCGAATTCTTCATCGATCCTTTTCCGGGTGAACTCCTTCAGGGGGCCGTCGAGTGTTTTGGCGAACTGGAATACGCCATACTGGATCGGATCCCCGACGCCGGTTTGTTTTTCGGAAGACATAAAGAGGCAGAAGGGTGAGCCCTTGTAGATGACGGAAAAATATTCTCTGGCGGATTTCAGATAGATGTACTTGACATTTCTGCTTCTGAACCCGTAGATGCTGCCGTTGGAATATTGCTTAAAGTCCCCGCCGCCGGGAGAGGTCCGCACTCTAATTGTGTTGGTATGAGTGGCATAATCTACGTAGGACCAGGAGATGAGACTTTTTTCTTCTATGGGGAACATGTTGGCTTCAGTCAACCTGCCTGCGTCGAAGTCTGCCTCGGTAAGGTAGATACCCGCGCTCATCGTGGAATCGGGTACCGTGGTCGAGGGGCTGGATGGAGGAGGCGTGGTTTGTTGAACAGGAGCGGCGGCAGTTCCGGAGGGTGGTGTTGCGGGGGAAGCCGTTCCGGTGGGGGGTGTTGCGGGGGGAGTAGTAGCCGGGGGTGTTGTTCCGGAGGGAGCCGTTCCGGGGGAAGTTGTTCCGGAGGCTGTGGCATTCTGCGGGGCTCTGGGCGCGTGTCCCGCCACCAGGGGGCAGATGGGGTGAATCCAGATCCCTTCGGTAGCTTCGGGCCACTGGTCCGGGAAACCCGGTACATTGAAACCTGCGTTGTTAGCGACAAGGAGTTGAGAGAACAGTGAATCGTTGGGGGGCGTATTTTGGCAAAAGAAAATCGGAATCAATAGTTTCCTTGCCTTATCTCTTTTCAGCCACTTCCCATTCGTTCCCTTCAGAGCCGAAGCAATTTCCCGGGCGAGTTCGGGCGACGTAGCGGTCAGGAAAGCGATGCCTGCTATAGTGTCGGCGCCTGCCGGAATCTCCAGTGAAACGAAATATCCCCTTGAATAATCATTGACCAAAAGGCGAGCCGCTCCGTCGAGATTCGTTTCGCATAGCCGGCTCAGGGCTTTATAACCCCCTTTGAAACCAATGGGATCTTCGCCTGTACCTTGCGCATGCCCGGTGTATCCGGTGACGGAAGCCAATATTAATAAGATGCCGAAGATCCTGGATAGTTTATTCATGACGCTTATTCCTGAAGATTAGGGGCAAATTACAAAAAAATTGTATCCTTGGCGAAGGAAGGGCAGGGGTTCAATGCGTTGAAGACGTATCATACGAATTGGTGTTTTTTGGATATAAAATAGCAAATACATGGACTTCGAACTAATACCTTTTGAGACGATCCGGCGTGAGATGACCAGGCAAGTCAACCCTGCGTTAGCCTTTAAGAATATCCTTAAAGCGGCGAAGAAAAATTGTCCTGAGTTGGACTGGGATCAGTTTTCGGACCAATACCTGAACGACGATATCAATGCGGCAACCCAGTGGATCATTAAATCCTTGAAAAGAGTGCCAAAGGCGAAAGGGATCTATTTTGGACTCGATACGCTGAATATGGAAGATGGGGACGGTTCCAATGTGGAGATCGGAATGAACACGAGTTGCGACCCGGGTCAAATCTCGGTCGACTGGGCCTTCGAGTGTGATCACTACGGAGACAAGCACCTGATAAAAGGTCTGTATTCATTTTTTGCCAATTTTACCGGACCCGAGGATGATAATCTGGACCTGGCCGAGTACGTCATTTTCCTTAGCTATAGTGGACTGGTCATCAGAGAGGCATTGCTGAAGGCCAACATCAAAACAGACTTTATCTCGTGCTGGGGATTTCACGATGGTGATCTGTTGCTTTTGATGAATAGTATCAAGCAAAAGATAACATTTCTGGCGGATAGGGGATGAGCATGGGCGGGCGGATTGTCACAGGAGTGTAAAAATCCCGAAAAATGGAACGCTCATTCCAAAATTGGTTTACATTTGTGGAACGATCGGTCCAAAAAGGAAGATCACAAATTATAAATCAATAGAAAAGTAAAGATCATGAGCAAATTAGCAAATAAGGTCGCCGTGGTAACCGGCGCGTCCAAGGGAATAGGTGCACAGACTGCCAAGGGTTTAGCCGCGGCCGGCGCATCTGTCGTTGTCAATTACGCTTCATCTAAAGAAGGCGCCGACAGCGTAGTCGCCGAGATCAAAAGTAAAGGCGGCAAGGCCGTCGCCATTCAGGGCGACGTGTCAAAGGCAGCTGATGTAACCCGTCTCTTCGCGGAAACGAAAAAGGCCTTTGGCGGCCTCGACATCCTGGTCAATAATGCCGGGATCTATAAATTCACGGCTCTGGAAGAAGTGACGGAAGAAGAGTTCCACCGCCAGTTCAATACTAATGTTCTCGGTTTGTTGCTGACGACGCAGGCTGCGGTGAAAGATTTTGGCGCCAATGGCGGCAGCGTGATCAACATCGGTTCCGCCGTCACCCGCCTGACCCCTGCCAACAGTAGCATATACACGGCAACCAAGGGCGCAGTCGACGCGATCAGCGGCGTGCTGGCCAAAGAGCTCGGAGCAAAGAAGATCAGGGTCAACTCGCTCAACCCCGGCATGGTAGAGACGGAAGGTACCCACACGGCCGGCTTTATCGGAAGTGATTTCGAAAAGCACCTGGCCTCCCAGTCGCCTCTTGGCCGCATCGGCCAGCCCAATGACATTGCGTCGATCGCGGTATTTCTGGCCTCGGATGATTCCGGTTGGCTTACCGGCGAAACGCTCACCGCCAGCGGTGGGGTTCACTAGGCCGCGAGAACCACTAAAATAAATTAGCTTTGCCCATCATTCGGTGGGCAAGGCTATTTTTCATTATGGCAAGAACAAAAGATTTTGATGAAAACGAAGTGCTGGCAAAGGCCATTAAACTATTCTGGCAAAAGGGCTACAATGGCACGTCCATGCAGGACCTGGTAGATGGGTTGGGGATCAGTCGGTCCAGCATCTACGACACCTTCGGGGACAAGCACCAGCTCTATCTGAAAGCCCTGTGCACCTACCGCCAGAATCAAGTGAACATAAGAGACCAGATCCTCAATGCCCCGGTTCCGGCAAAAGCGGCTATCCGTCAACTGATGGAGCTTACCATCGACCAAATGATCCGCGACAAACAACACAAGGGCTGTTTCCTGATCAACTCCGCTGTCGAAACCGCCCCCCACGATAAGGAAACGAGCGCCATCATCTGTCAGAACGACCAGGAACTGGAGAACGCTTTCTACGAGGTCATCAAAAAAGGCCAAACCAATGGCGAGATCGCCGGTAAACAAGATCCCCGGGCGCTCGCGCGTTTTCTCTTCAATAACATCGTCGGCATCCAGGTCACCGGGAAGTCCGTCACCGACAAAGCCGCCTTCGACGATATTATCAGTCTCACCCTGTCCGTGCTGGATTAGTTGTGTTATTTATCAGGTGAAATGCGCGGATTATCCGGGATTTCCGCGGGATGCTCAATTGTGATTGCGGAAGGGTGGTTGGGGTGTGGAAAGGGCAAAAGAGATGTGTTACCTTTAGATCAGCATGAAATGGGCCATTCTGATGGGGGGCATTGTTTTGCCCTTGTGGCTTTTGGGTCAGGGTTCGCGGGTCGAGGGGCTGCGGAAGGGGCTTGCCGTGACAAGGGATTCGGCGCGAGTGGATTCGATGTTGGAGATGAGCAGGCTTTTCATGCAGTTGTCGGAGCGGGATTCAGCTGAGAAGTATGCGGTTTTGGGGTTTGAGGAGGCGAGGATGGGTATGGACGGGGAGGCGATGGAGGGTGCAGATCGGGCAGTGAGGTCGTGGAGTAGGTCGGCGTCCAAGGAGTTGGTGGAGGGACGATATATCCGGGGGATGGCGGAGGCGCTGGCGGTGCAGGGCGCGATAAGGACCTACTTTTACGGGGATTTTGCGG
>Ga0157376_10002782_pt1 | contig 11945 bp, 9 predicted proteins | sample M45metaG_FD_121801 | JGI IMG/M metagenome (GOLD analysis project Ga0157376, IMG submission 121801) | Miscanthus rhizosphere microbial communities from Kellogg Biological Station, Michigan, USA - M4-5 metaG | ecosystem: Host-associated > Plants > Roots > Rhizosphere > Soil | place: USA: Michigan... | reverse complement strand
GATTCCCGCGCGCAGAGCCGCGCGCGTCAATCCGATCGACGCATTGCGCTCGGACTGACCACTCGCGGTTGACAAACCTGTCGCGGACCGGCGAAAATCTCAGTAGAGCGCATTGGGGCGCCTCCTGTCCGCGGCAAGGGAATCTTCCCACTCAAATCGCAGTGAAGGGACGTCGCGTTCTCCCTTTCTCCTGCCTGTGTTCAGCGGACACCAGGCGTCATGGAGGAAGGTATGACGAACGACGATTCCGGGCCCCCCCCCAACGTCCGCCGCAACCTCGAGAGCCTCAAGAAGGAGGCGAAGCGCTGGCTCGATGCGCTTCAAGCGGGCGACACCGAAGCGCACGCTCGGCTCCGACAAGCGTATCCCGATGCTCCCGCTGACCCCGGGTTGCGCGACGTCCAGCACGCGCTGGCGCGCGAGCATGGCTTCGACGGTTGGTCCGGCTTAAAGGACGCCGTCGCTTCACGCGATGACGAGGGTCGCCGCGCGCTTTCGCTGTACGAGACAAAAGCCGACGCGCTCCTCGACGCGTATCGCACCGGCACGCCCGAGGCCATGGAGCGTCACTATCGGCATACGTGGCACCGTCGCGCCTGGCCGGCGATGCGCCGGTACGTGCAGCTCGATCTCGGCAAGCGCCCCACGGGAGAAGTCGATGACGTCGACATCACCCTCGACGACGCGCGCCATCTCGTCGCGCTCGAGCACAGGTTCGACAATTGGGATGCGCTGAAAGACTACACGAGGACGTTGCGCGGTGGACGCCGCCTTTCCGCCAAGCCGGTCGTGATCGCCGCGGCTGACGCATCGCCGGAAGCGGGTTCGGCGCCGATCGCTATCTCGCGCGACTGGGACGAGATCATCGCTCTCCTCGCCGCGAACGCGCCCGCGCAGCTCGACGCCATGGGTCAGATGACCGACGAGATCCTCGCCGACGTTGGGAAAGTCGACGGCATCGTGGGCTTACGCCTGAACGGCTCGCGTGGCGTCACCGACGAAGGGCTTCGGCACCTCTCGGGGATGAGGACGCTGAAGCGGCTCGACCTCAGCGGCACATCGATTACCGATCGCGGGCTCGAGGTGTTGCGCCACCTGCCGGCGTTGGAGAATCTGTCGCTCTCCGGAACGGCGATCACCGATGCGGGCGCCCCCGAGCTGGCGCACTGTCATTCGCTTTCCCGACTCGACCTCGGATGGACGAGAACGGGCGACGGCGCCATTCGCGCGTTGGCCGGCAAGCGTGCGCTCACACATCTCACGACGGGCGTCCTCGTCACCGACGCGGGTATTCCGTTGCTGCACGAGATTCCTGTATTCAAGTCGTGGCAGGGCGGCGCCATTTGGAATGGCCTCACGAGCTATGACTCGGAGCCAAATCATCTCAACATGCGCGGACCCTTCACCGACCGCGGCATGCAGAGTATGCGCGGCTTGAACGGACTCGCCGGCCTCAATCTCGACGACAGCCATCTCGCGATCACCGCCGCCGCGCTCGAGCCGCTCGTCTCGCTGCCGAAGCTGACGTGGCTCGGCGTGGACGCAAAGGACGACTGGATGCCCTACATCGCGCAAATGCCGGCACTGCGCTTCCTCGGCATTCAGGACACTGTCGCAGGCGACGACGGATTTGTTGCACTGAGCCGATCGCAGACGATCGAGCGTATGTGGGGGCGCCGCTGCCACAATCTGCGCAGCCGCGGCTTTCGCGCACTCGCCAACATGCCGCGCCTTCGCGGTCTGTCGGTCAGCTGTCTCAACGTCGACGACTCGGCCGTGGCGACGCTTCCCACCTTCCCGTCGCTGGTCGAGCTGATGCCGATGGACATTCCCGACGCCGGCTACCGTCACATCGGCAAGTGCGAGCGTCTCGAGTCGCTCGTCCTGATGTACTGCCGCGACACAACCGATGCGGCGACCGAGCACATCACGGGGTTGAGGAATCTCAAATCCTACTTCAACAGCTACACGACGATCACCGATCGCACGCCCGAATTGCTGTCGACCATGGACTCGCTCGAAGGGATCACCTTCGATACGTGCCATTACCTCACGAACGAAGGCGTCGCCCGGCTGGCGCGCCTGCCGCGGCTGAAGACGCTGCGCGTGTCGGGCGCGCGAATCACGAGCGACGTCGCGCGGCCATTTCGCCCCGACGTTCGTGTCTCCTGGGGCGGCTAGTCGAGCAGCCGAGCAGCCCCTTCACTCGGCGCGGAGCGCGATGATCGGGTCCACCCGGCTCGCGCGCCGCGCCGGCACGTACGACGCAACGAGCGAGACCGCCACGAGCAGCGCGGCGCCGGCGGCGAACGTCCACGGATCGTAGACGCTCGTGTCGTACATGAGCGACCGTATCGTACGCACCGCGATCGCTGAACCGCCGAGTCCGAGCACTACACCGACACCCGCCAGTGTGGCGCCCTGACCGAGCACGAGCCCGGCGACGCGTCGTGGATCCGCGCCGAGCGCAACGCGGATCCCGATCTCGCGCGTGCGATCGGCGACCAGGTTCGCGAGGACACCATAGAGACCGAGTACCGCCAGCACTCCGGCCAGGGCCGCGAACGATCCGAGCAGGACGAACGTGAACTGTCGTGGGGCGATCGCGCGCGCCACGACGTCGGTCATCACTCTGACGGGCGGAGGTGCGAGCGACGGGTCGAGCGACTGCACGACTCTCGAGATCGACGACTCGACCGCGCTGGGCGGGCCTGCCGAACGGACCATCAACGAGGCGTACGTGCTGATGCCCTCCTGCACGAGCGGGACGTACGCCACTGCTGACGCAGTGGCTTCCAGGTCGCGCTGCAGGATGTTCTTCACCACGCCCACCACTCGCGCGTTGTTTCCCTGAAATGAGATCGAGCTGCCCACCGCGCGGCCGGTTGAAAAGAGCCGGTGTGCAAGCAGCTCGTTCACCACGACGACTTTCTCGCCGTCCGCGCGGTCGGTGCTGTCGATGCCGCGCCCCTCCACGACCGTCGCGCCGATGACGCGGAAGTAGTCCGCTCCCGCCTCGACGACGTCGATCGGCGCCGATCGGCGGCCCGCGCTATCCGTCGTCGTGAACGAAAACGCCAACCCGCCGAGCGGCGTTCCATGCACGTACGTTGCCGAGGTCACGCCTGGCAGCGCGCGAACGCGCGCGAGCAACTGATCGAAGAAAGGCTCGGCTCGCGCTGTCGTGTAACGGGGCTCGGGAAGCCGCAGCGTCAGAGCCACGAGATGCCGCGCGTCGAAGCCCGCATCGATCGCGGCAACGCGAATCAACGTCCGCGTGACGAGCCCCGCGGCGGTCACGAGCACGAGCGCCGTCGCCAACTGTGCGATGACGAGGAATCGCTGGGTGGCGCGCCGTAGCCAACTCGTCGTGCTCCGCGGGCCGCCGGACGACAACACGCTATTGATGTCTCCGCGCGCCGCCGCGACTGCCGGCGCCAGTCCAAAGGTGAAGCCCGTGACCAGCGCGACACCTAGTGTGAACAGCAATACCGTCGCGTTGAGCTGAATGCCGTCGACGTTGCCGACCGATGTCGGGCTGAGACGAATGACGTACCCGATCGCCGCCTTCGCGATCAGCAGGCCCAGCACCGCCCCCGCCAGCGCCAGCAGCGTACTCTCGCAGAGAAGCGCCCGCGCGAGCCGCCAGCGGCCCGCGCCCAGGGCGAGGCGCACCGCCATCTCACGCTGCCGTCCCGCGGCGCGCGCCAGCGAAAGGTTTGCCAGATTCGCGCACGCGATGATCAGCAAAACACCAACGGCGGAGAAGAGAAGCAAGAGTGGTTTCCTTCGGTCGCCGAATCGTCGATCGTGCAGCGTCATCACGACGGGACTGATGCCACGCCACTCCTCGGCTCGCGCCCCCTCGATGCGTTTGGTGATCGCGGCAAGTTCGGCGCGCGCGCTCTCGATGGTCGCTCCGTCGCGAAGGCGGCCCTGCGCCATGTAATAACGAGTGACCACTCCCGGGTTCGCCGGGGTGATCGGACGCGCCGCCTGCGGTTCGCGCATCTGGTACGGAATCCAGTACTCCGCGTGACGCGGCGTGGTGAACCACTCCGGAAGGACGCCGATCACCGTATGCGGCGTGCCGTCGATGGTAATGGCCTTGCCGAGGATCGACGCGTCGGCGTTGAACTCCCGGCGCCAAAGTGCCTCGTGCAATACGACGACTTTCGGTCCGCCCGGACGATCTTCGTCAGCGGAGAACGTTCGACCCATGATCGGGCGAACGCGGAAGACCGAGAAATAGCTCGCGCTCACATCCATGCCGGGCAGTTCTCGAGGACCGGCGCTCGTCGTGAAGATGCCGTCGTCGCCGGCGGCGAGCGTCAGCGTTACGCTACGCGCGTTGTCGCGCCACGCCACATAGTTCACGTCGTCCACGACGCCGTGATCATCGCCCTTGGTCATCGTCGATAACGACACGATCCGATCGGGATCCGGATATGGGAGCGGACGCAGCACCACCGCGTTCACGATCGTGAACATCGCGCTGTTCGCGCCGATACCCAGCGCCAACGTCAACACAACGGCGGTGGTATAGCCCGGTTTGGCGAGGAGCGCGCGGACCGCGTAGCGAACATCGCTCGTCAGGCTTTCGATCATGGGGATGCCGCGCTGCTCCCGCGCCGACTCCGCCGCCGCGGTCACGCTGCCCGCCGCAAGGAGCGCGGTTCGTCGCGCTTCATCCGGCGTCATCCCGCGACGAAGGTTTTCGTCGATGTGCATGGCAAGGTGCGCGGCCAGCTCTTCGCGCATCTCGTCGTCGGCGCGGCTCGAGCCGGTCAGCGCGCGCAATGATGCCGCGACGCGCGCGATCCAACGACGGAGCGCGATCATGCGGCGCCCCCCTCCCCCCCCGGACGCAGCGCGAAGAACGCGGCCATCAGGTCCGCCGTCTGTTGCCACTCGCGGGTTTCGCGCGCCAGTTGCTTCCGGCCGGCGGCGGTGATCGTGTAGTACTTGGCCCGGCGATTGTTCTCCGATGCGCGCCACTCGCTCCTGATGAACCCTTCCTGCTCGAGCTTGATGAGGGCAGGGTAGAGCGTGCCGTAGTTGAGCGCGAGCCGGTGTTTGCTCGTCTCCTCGATGCGGCGCGCGATCCCGTACCCGTGCACGGGACCAAGAACCTCGAGCGTGCGCAGCACCATCAGCGCGAGCGTTCCCTGCCAGACGTCGAGCTTCTCTCCCACGGCGTTCTCCTATGGCAATGCCATAGGAGTAACGCCGGACCTATGGGAAAGCAATAGGGAGGTCGCGATCAGGCCGGAACTTCAATCTTATAGATCTCGCGCCGGCCATAGTCGACGAGATCATGATAGTCCTTCATGATCTTTTCGAATTCTTTCATGTCCTCCGGCGACCCGGACGGATTCTGCATCATGTCGTCGAACGCCTTAAGATCGGACACTTCGAACTCGGCGACGACGGTCCAGTAGCGGTCCGCCACGAAGTCGGTCATGACGCGCGACACAGGCATTCCGATCTTTTTGCTCAACTTGTTCATCGCGTGGAACTTCTCGACCATCGGGCGAACCTTGCCCGGCTTGCAGTACATGATTTCGCGAACGAGGTACATGGCGGTGCTCCGAGTCCGGTGGACGTTTGGAGAATCTAGGGCGATGGGCGATGGGCGATGGGCGATGGGGGACGACGGCCTCGACAAGCGCGGTCACCGCCCACCGCCCATCGCCGATCGCCGGCAGTCCCACCGCCCACCGCCCATCCCCCACCGCCCTCCTTTGCAACGGTTTTGCAAACTCCATTGCCCGTCGCGAGCGATCGTCCCATCTTGCCTGCCCTTTTCACCATCCCGGACAATTGCCGGAGGCACCCATGGCGACCACAGCGACCACCACCAGCACGAAGGGACGATTCGTGTGGCACGAGCTGCTGACGAAAGACCCGGTGGCGGCGCAGGACTTCTACACGAAGGTCATCGGTTGGGGAACACAGAAATTCGAAGGCTCCCCCGCGGGCGACTACACGATGTGGATGGATGGTGAGACGCCGGTCGGCGGCGTCATGAAGTTGCCGGAAGACGCGGCCGCGATGGGTGCCCCGCCGAATTGGCTCGCATATGTCGAGGTCCCTGACGTCGACGAGACCGTGGCGCTCGCACAAAAGCTCGGCGCCAAGGTGCTCGCGCCGGCGGAGGACATCCCGGACGTCGGCCGCTTCTCGGTACTTCAGGATCCACAGGGCGGTGTCTTCGCCGTGCTCACGAGCGCGATGCCGCTCGGACCGGAAGAAGATCCGTCGCCGCGTACCTTCTCCTGGCACGAGCTGACGACGTCGGACCAGCAGGCTGCGATCCGCTTCTATGAGCAGCTCTTCGGCTGGGTCAAGCAGAGCGAGTTCGACATGGGGAACATGGGCACCTACCACATGTTCGGACGCGACCGGTTTACCTACGGCGGCATGATGGCGAAACCCCCGGAGGCGCCGGGCACCTACTGGCTGCACTACATCCAGGTCGCCGATACCGCCGACGACGCAACCAGTCGCGCGACCGCGTTGGGAGCCAAGGCGATCGTCGGACCGATGGATGTCCCGGGAGGCGACCGGGTCGCCGTGCTGACCGATCCCCAAGGTGCCTTTTTCGCGGTGCATTCAAAGGGAACGAAATAGCTCGGTAGTTGCCTCTTGCACGTGAAAGGATTCTGCATAATACTTGCAGGTGATGACAAGCCCGATCCGGCCGTCCCTCCGCCGGGGCCCCGAGCCCGCACCAGTCCTCGCCAAGGCCCTGCTCTCCGCTGCCGGCCGGATCGGCATCCGCAATAGACAGCTCGCCGCGATCATCGGCTCGAGCGAAGCGTCGGTTTCCCGCCTCCAACACGGACGTGGTCTCGATCCGGACACCAAAGAAGGGGAGCTCGCGCTTCTCTTCCTCCGGCTCTACCGGAGTCTCGACGCGCTCGTCGGCGGCGACGACGCCAAGGCGCGCGATTGGCTCCATGCCGAGAATGCGCATCTCGCCGGCGTTCCCGCCGACCGTATCCGCACCGTGGAGGGGCTCGTCGATGTCGTCCAGTATCTGGACGCGATGCGCGGGCGCCTCTGAGGTCCGCCCGTTCGGCCTCTCGCCCTGGCGAGTCGTCGAGGCGCAGCATCAGGTGTCCACGCGCAAGCTGGTCGATTCCGCCGAAGAGCAGATTCTGCTCGAGGAGCTGATCGACCGCGCGAAGCCGCCCTACACGACGCCGTCGCGGCTTCACTATCTCCTCGCGACCCCGTTTCGCTACCCGCCGCTCCGTCACGGGTCGCGATTCGGTCGGCGGCATGAGCGCGGGATCTGGTACGGCTCGCTGACCCGGCGTGCCGCATTTGCCGAAGTCTCTTATTACAGATTGCTATTTATCGAAGGAACGACCGCGCCGCTCGAGTCCGTGACCACGCAGCTCACCGCGTTCACAGTCCGCGCCCGATCCGCTCGCGGGATCGATCTCACGGCGCCGCCATTCGACGCGCACAAACGAGCGATCGCGTCGCCCACGAAATACGACGCAAGCCAACCGCTGGGCTCGGCAATGCGAGAGGCCAATGTCGAGCTCTTCCGTTTTCCGTCCGCGCGGGAGCCTGGCGGGGTCAACGTTGGAGTACTCAGTGCGGCCGCATTCGGAAACTCTAAACCACGCGATTTCGAGACTTGGTATTGTACGGCGACCCGCGACCTCGTCGAGCTCGCCAGACGGGATTTCGCATCGTGGGCGCGCGAAACGTTTTCGTTCGAGCGACAGGCGTTCCTCGTGAACGGGACCCTTCCAGCACCTGGGCTCGCTTCCTAACATTTTCGGTCGTCAGTCGTCTAACTCTCGTAGCCGCAACTCCTTCCCACCCCTAGTGTAGTAGGATGATGACCTCACAACGACTCCTCGAGACTACGCTCATTGGCGCTGCCGCTGTGCTGTTCGCGGGCGCCAACCTGCGCCTTCCCGAAAGGCAGCCGATTGTCGCGCAGCCGGTCCCCCTCCACACGACGACCGCTGCGTCTGCGTCCGCGCCCGACTCCACGGTTGCGACGAGCCAAACGAGTCGAGCGCTCACCGCGTTCGCGTCGATGGTTCAGTCGCTGAGCACACCCAAGGCGCTGGAATCGGCCGTTCGCAGTTATTTCGCGTTCAAGTCGGCGCACCCGAACGACGTGAAAAAGCCGCTTCTCTATTTCGTCGACTACGGCCTTCCGAGCACCAAGCCTCGCGGGTACGTGCTTGATATGAATTCGCTCAAGGTTGTCGACGGACCGTTTACCGTGGCGGCGGGCCGCGGGTCGGCCGCGAACAGCAAAGGTATTCCGACGCGTTTCTCGAACGCGTTCGGCAGTGCGGCGACGTCGCTCGGCTTGTACGTCACGAAAGCGCTCTACGCGTTCACCGGACATTCCGGCGGACAGACGTATTCGTCGATCGGGCTTCGACTGATGGGTGTGTCGACCGGATTCAACGACAACGCTTTCCCGCGCGGCGTGGTCGCACACGGCGCGCCCTACGTCACGGCTGACAAAGCTGGTCGCAGCCAAGGCTGTCCAGCGATGGAGCCGTCGCGTGCGAAAGAACTGCTGCCCAAGCTCGCCAACGGCGCGATGGTCTACCTCTTCGCGCCCGACGCGAACTGGATGTCGCGCGATCCCTGGCTCGACGACAGCAATTAGTCCGAAGGATTCGGACGCCGCTTCACCAATACGAGCGTGATCGGTTCGACCTTCGCCGGCGCGATCTCGACGCCGATCGTAAGGTCATCGTAGCCGGTCTTCGTGATGCGAAGCGGCGTCCCGCCTTCCGGCAGGAACGCGAGGCTCACGGTACCGGTGACCGTGGTGCGTGCGCGCGTTCCCGTCGTCACGTCGGTGACTAACGCGCCCTCGATCGGCTCGCCCGTATTACCGTCGAACACGCCGAGAATACGAAGGCGGTAAGCGGGGATCGCGGCCGGCTTCGGCGTTTCGGGCACCGTCGCCATGACATATGATTCGCGCCCGGGCTCGTACACCACGTTGGGCTTGAGCACCACGAAGAGGCCGCCCTCGCTACCAATCAAACCGACCGAACTGTCCATCTCGTCGACATAGGTCATTTCGGCGATGTGTTCCGGCTTGATCTCACTCAATACGGTCATCGAGCCCGGCGATAAGCCCGCGAGAACGCCATGCTGACGGGCGACGGCCATCGCGTCAGGAGGCATCAGGCGAATGCGGCGGCCGTTCACCCACACGTTGGTCTCGATCGACGGCGGCTTGTCGTCATCCGGACACTTCAATCGGGGTGGCGCGAAAGCGAGGGTGGGACATTTGCGAACCGTGCTCTTCACCTGCGTGGACGCCATTGGGCTGCAGTTGCGCCCGCAGATCATGTCGGGCTTGATCTTCGCCAAAATATCCGTCGCGTCGATCAGCACCGCCGAGCTCCTCTCGATCTCGTCGGCGTCGATGTGATAGCTCTTTCGCTTGATGTCCTCTTCGGCGGTGACGATTACCGTCTCCAGCTCGCGCACGACAGGCTGGAGCACAATGTCGAAGGCGAGCGAGTCGTGATTCCCGCGAAAGAATCGGTCGGCTCGCACGAAGCCGATCTTCCGAACGATCAACCCGTAGTCGGCGTCCGGCTCCAAATGGGAGAGTGATAGCACCGCGCGCCCGCGATCGTCCGTCATCACAACGGCGCGCGCGTCGTTCAATCCGTGCATCACCGCCACTTCCGCCCCTTGTACCGGCGCGCGCGACGTATCCCGAACATGAACGACTACGCGCGCCGGCGCTTGTGCGGCGGCGTACCACGGAACGGTGAGAGCGAGAAGCCCGCGACGAATTCCCACGCTCTCAAAATGATGCGCGGGCTCGTTCAGCGCATCGTGATCGACAACTTCGTGTACACAAACCGCCCGTTGAAGCCGAAGGGTGAGATGCCGGCGTACGGGAAGATGCCGAAATTCGAGATGCCCCCGTTTCCCGTCGCCGGATCGCCGGGGTTCAAATTCCGATCGGGATACACGTCAAAGACGTTGTCGGCGCCCAGCGTCAGCGTATATCGCCGAAGCGTGTACGATCCGCTCACGTCGGTCAGTGTCTTGGCGGCATATGTCTGGTCGAGTGTGCCGGTGGTGTTCGTCGGCGTTGCGCCGGCGACCGTCACCTTCCCGTACCGCTGCAGGCGCGTCGTCAGGCCGAGGCGGCCGAGATCGTAATTCGCCGAAACGAACGCGTTGTCGCGCGGATTGCCCTGTTCGATGCGCGTGCGCTCGACCCGACCGAACAGCGTTTCCTGGAATGTTTTGAGATTGGCCGGCGTCGAATCGACGTGGGTGACCTTGATCGTGTTGTTGTTGTAGCCGCCCGTGAGCTTGAGCGCCGATTGATTGGAGAAGGTCCAACCGTAGTTGGCGACGACGTCCACGCCATTCGACCGCGTATCGATGGCGTTCGTAAAGAATCGTCCACCCGCCGCTGTCGACCCAGTCGACGCGAACAATTGCTGAATCGTCGTCCCTGTGAAGTTGTCCGAGAGGACGATGCGATTCTTGATGATGATGCGATAGAAATCCACGGTGAGCGCCAGGGAACCAAACGGCTCCATCGCCACGCCGGCGCTGTAGTTTACCGAACGCTCCGGCTTGAGATCGCTCGCGCCGAGAAGTCGCGCTTCGGCCGTCGCCACCGGAAACGTCCGAATGTCGAACGGCTGCCCCGCAATGAAGTTCGTTGCCGTCGAAGAGAAGAACTCTTGGCCGAGTGATGGCGCGCGAAATCCGGAGCTGATCGCGCCGCGCAAAGCGTACCGCGACACGGGCTCGAAGCGCGCCGAGACCTTTCCTGTCGACGTCGATCCGAAGTCGCTGTAGTGCTCGAACCGCCCCGCGACGCCCAGCAAGAATTGGCGAGTCAGGTCACTCTCGAGATCGACGTAGGCCGCCGTGTTCGTTCTCGAATGCGATCCGGCGTCGGTCGGCTGGAAACCTGGAAAGACTTGTGAGCCCACGGCCGCCAAACGTATCGTCGGCTGGCCACTGGCGTCGAGCACTTTCACGCCGCCGTTGAGATACGAGTCGGGCTCGCCGGGAGTGATCTTGTACATGTCGTCACGGAACTCTCCGCCGACGGCCACCCGAATCGGCGACGCGAACGGACTGGAGACTTCACGGAAGAGATCGAGCGAGGTCGTGGATTGCCCGAACGCAAGCTGCCCGGCATCGAACGTCGTCTTCGAGGTCGGTCCGAGCGAAACGTTGGCCGAGTTGTCGATCGTGAAGTCGAATGTGTTGCGGCCGTAGACCGTTCCGAGATCCCACCTCCAACCCGCGGCGTTGCCCTTCAAGCCGCCGGAGAACGACCCGTCAACGATCTTCGACTTGATGAAGGGGAGGAAGCCATCGGGGTAGAGGTTCCGCAGCGTTCGGTCGTCGAGCGACCGGCGCCAAAAGCCGGCCGACGACCCATGCCTCTTACTGAGGCCCCCGAAGCCGTACAGCTCGATGCCGTTGTCGAGCGTCCGACCAGCATTGAAGAAGCCGACGACATCGTGGTTGTATGAATCGCCCTGCCAGTGATTGATCTGCGGCGGGTTGCTGTTGCGCGGATCCCCCGCGAAGTACTGCTGTCGCGTGTCAGGCAGCGTCCGATTCGTTCCCTGCCGATCGCGGATCTCGCCGGAGACGTTGAAGAACCCGTTGTCGCCGACCGTCCATCCGTAACTGAGCGCCGACTGCGCCACGCGTCCGTCGTGCGCCGAGACGGGAGACATTTGCGCGGGAAACGCCGTCTGCGACGTCGCGTCGCGATTGTAGGTCGTCACGTTCTCGCCAAGCTCGCCCATGAACGAGGCGCCGGCGGAGTTCTTGAGCACGATGTTCAGCACGCCCGCGATCGCGTCCGAGCCGTACTGGGCCGCCGCGCCGTCGCGCAGTATCTCGATGTGATCGATCATGCTCGCCGGGATCGCGTTCAGGTC
>Ga0157376_10002779_pt1 | contig 11955 bp, 9 predicted proteins | sample M45metaG_FD_121801 | JGI IMG/M metagenome (GOLD analysis project Ga0157376, IMG submission 121801) | Miscanthus rhizosphere microbial communities from Kellogg Biological Station, Michigan, USA - M4-5 metaG | ecosystem: Host-associated > Plants > Roots > Rhizosphere > Soil | place: USA: Michigan... | reverse complement strand
CCGCATCGACATACTGCTTGGGGGCGGCTTGCAGCGCGCTGACCGGGTTACCGGGAAGATTGAGCGGCTGGGCGACAGTCACCTGTCCGTTGGCGCGGCTGATCTTGAACGGGGCCTCGATGAGCGTGCCGGCGTCGGAGTAGCGCAAAATCGAGAAGTTAGACCCGGCGTTACCCACGCTCTCGGCGTCGGCATCGCCGGGGGAGATGATCCAGCGGGACACCCCGTTGGTCTGCCCGTAGATCACGCAAAACGTACCGGACGCGGGCTTGCTCAAGACAAGCGACGGCGACGCTTTGGAGATGGCGATATCGCCGGTCAACCCGCCGCCGGCGAGCGGCAGTTTGCTATCGACGGTCTGCTTGGTCGCCGCGCCGAGAGCTGCCACAGGCTCGCCACTGAGGAGAAGCAGCCCGGTCATCGTCCCGCCAGCCAGCGGCAGGTACGTCGCCGTCGCGTCGGCAAGGGTGACGCCGCGCGTCCAGCTTGCCGGCGCGAACGCCCCGGGTCCGGTCGCGGCGATCGCCCGATAGAGGACGCCGCCCTGTAAGACATGGTCGCCAATATTGTAGTGGGCGGTCGCCGAGAAGAACCTGACGGCGATGAGATCGACGGCGGTGCCGGCGACATCGACGACGCCGAACTGCAAATCCGGATAATTGACGAAAGGCTCGCCGGGCAGCTTGCCGGTCGGGCGATTGCCGGCGACGGTCGAGCGCAGTACCTGGGTCGGGTTGGTCACGGAGGTATCTACCTCTCCCTTCGGGCGGTATCTACCGCCGGGCCGTGGCGATGATTAGCCGGCTAATAAGTTCCTGCGTCGATGGCGTAGGCTTGCAAGTAGCGCAGCGTCACCGGCTGAAGGATCGTGGCCGGGTCGGCCGCAAGGGTCAGGGGTCCGGTCAACGTCCCGCCCGTGAGCGCGAGGCGCGAAGTGTCGGACGGATGAACGTGATCGGCCCGCGCCCAGGTCGTGCCGACGCCGACATCGCCGATGCCGTCCATGAGAGGGGCGACGCTCGCACCCGGCAGGACGGCGACGACATCGGCCGGGAGCAAGACGACGGCCCCGACCCGCGTGTTGAAGCTGGCGACGCCGGCGACGCCCGAGGCGACGGCGTCCTGCACGAATGCCGTCGTGGCGACCGAGGTGTCGTTGTCGCCGCGCGCCGGGGTCGGCGCTTGTGGGTTGCCAGTAAAAATCGGCGACGCCTGCGGCGCGCCGCCGGCCCCGGTGATGTCGTCCTGGGTCAGGACGACCAGACCACTCCTGCCATTGAACGAGTTCACGCCGGTGAACCCCGAGAGGGTCAAGGCAGCTTGAGAGGCCCACCAGCGGCTCGACCAGTGGTTCCCGGTCAAACCAGTAGTCGCGAGGACATTAGGCGGAATGGTGTCGGGCATGTGCTCGGCCCATTCGATCGACACCTGCGCCCAGTCTTGCGCCGTCGCCGCAGCAAAAGCCGCGTCGTTCTGTGAGTTGTCGGCAGTGGCAAGAGTGTCGATGGCTTGAGCTGCGAGCGGTTCGAGCTTGGCCTTGAGCTGCTCCTGGACGGTGACGAAGTCGCCGATCAGCGCGAGGCTGCGGGCATACTCCTCGACCTGCTCGGCGGCGAAGACTTTCGCGTCATGGAGCAGCTCGCCGATCTCATGGCGATAAACCGCGATCGTCGCCAAGGCCCGCTCGGCGGCGGCCCGCTCTTCCTGCGCCTGGGCGAGGATTTTACGGGCCATCTCCTCGTGCAGGGACTTCGGAAAACTCTCGACCGTGAGCAAGTCATGGTTGAGTTTTCCGTCGGCGCGCAAAAGCCTGTCGAGACGCGCCTCCAAAATGTTGATGGCGTTAGCGTGGCTATCAAATTGGCTGTCGAGGCGATCGGCGGGCAAACGATCGGAAGGGTGATCGTTGGCCCAATCGGCGAAGGAAATTATTTTCGGTACGGCCATCCGGGCTGCCTCGCTTGGATGGGACGGCAGCTTACGCTAATCTGACGCGGCGGGCCAGCCGTGCCACGGCGTGGCCCGCCACTTGACCTCGAACGCATGGAGCTGCGCCGATGCCCGCCAAACCCCTACCACCTTACGACCTCCTGCACGAATGCCTGACCTACGACCCGGCGACCGGGGTTTTCCTGTGGAAAGTCAGGCCAGACGGGCATTTCGGCAGCCCAAACGGCGCAGCTTGGTGGAACGCCCAGTTCGCATATAAAGCCGCAGGATCGTTGCGCCGAGCCAAAAAGGGCGTCTATCGCATGCTGGAAATATTCGCCAAGGCTTACCCCGCGCACCGGGTCGCGTGGAAAATGATGACTGGGCGCGACCCCCGCGCGACCATCGACCATCGCGACGGCAACACGCTTGCCAACCACTGGACCAATATTCGCGAAGCAACCAACTCCGAACAGGCATGGAACAAGCCACACAGTAACAAGACTTCTGGACGAAGAGGTGTGTATCGCGGCAGTAAAAACCGATGGCGTGCTCAGATCAAGATAAATCAAAAAAATGAACATCTCGGCTCTTTCTTAACCATCGAAGAAGCCGTAGCTGCCTACGAAGCGAGAGCACGCGAAATTGCTGGGGACTTCTACTACAACGAGTAAAAGTTGGGGAGCTACAACTTTTGTCCTTCCGGCTGCCAGCGTCACCGCGCCTCGCGCCGGGTGGGGCCAGGGGGCGATCGCGACCGGCAGGGGCGCGGACCCCGCAAACCCCCAGAAACCCGCAGAAACCCTCGGTTCCCTGGGGTCCGGACCCGCTACGTCCGGACCCCACGCGCGCCGGGTCCGGACCCCGGATGCGCGCATGAGCACGCGAGCGTGTCGCTCGAGGCTCTCGCTCGAGGGATCAAATCAGGGGGTAAGGTGATTTCTTCCGGCGTGTTTTTCGCGGCGTGAGACGCGCGTCCGGACGCGAGACGCCCGTCTCATTCGCGCCGTTCACGACGCTCGCGAGGCGTTCCAACTCGCGATCAAGATCGCTCGCCGACATCTCTGAGAGAGGCGTCTCACGGGTCGCCTCGGGAGCCTGTAGACGACCGATCAGACCCATCATTTCGAGGAGGGTTCTTGAGGCCGCCGCGCGCGCCGCTGCCGGCGCGTTCGCGTCAGAACACACGCTTTCGAGCGTCGCGATCGCGATCGCTTTCAGACCTTCTGACACGCTATCCGCCGCCCCATCGCGCGCAAGCCGGCATCCTGCCCGACAGGCTCGCCGGCCGCGATCGCGGCCCGCGCTACCTCGGCCAGGATGCGACGCGCCGCCGTGCCGCTCGCCGCTCGCCGGAACCGGGGGTCGCGTTTCTTCGCCCAGGTGACCGCTCCCGCCGTGCCGCCATGCGACCGGCAAGCCGTCACGCCCTGCACCGCGTCCTGTCGACAGCGTAGCCCGGTCGACCGGGCGATGCATCGGCACTGCGTCCGCCCGGAGCCTGGGGAGAAATCACCGAACGACGTCCGCCGCGCCCAGGTCGCCGCATGCATGCCGGGACCGGCCCCGGCCGGATAGGGTTTCGAGGGCGCACGCCAGGAGGGCCGGGGCCTTGCCATGCCGGCCAGGATAGCCGGAACCGCTCTAGAACAAAATACCCTGGTTTGTGTTAGCCGTACTATCGGGCTTGCAGACGAAAATGCCACACTTAGAACCGCTTTGCGCGGCGCGCCCGCCGGCAAGTCTAAAAACACCCTGTCGGCAACCGGGGACAGTCAAATCATTCTAACTTGAAACAACAAAACGTTCTAACAACTTAAAAGCGAGTGAGGCGTGGCGCGTTTTTCGGGTCCGGAGGCTGCCCAGGAGCCTCCCGACGCTCTCGCGCAATGGCGGCCCCTCCCTGCCCCGGCAAACAGCATGCGCAAAAAGACCCCCGGCGCTGCCGCCAGGGGTCGCGATCTAGCCTATGACGTGTAGTTTTCTATCTACTCGCCTTGCGGCGGACGAGGCGCACCGGGACGCCCGGGCGTCCGCCCATCTCCTCGCGGACGACGTCCGCCACGGCATCGGCCGGCAAGGCCCGCAGCTCAGCCTGGACGGCAGCGACCCATCGGTCCTGCTCGGCCCGCTCGGCCGGCGTCATCGTCGCCCAGCGGGCCGGCCGGCCCGGGGGAACCCGGGTTCGAAACTGCGCCATGATCACTCGCCCTCCGGGTCGTACTCGCCGCGCGCCTCGGCGATGAGGCAGCCCAGCCGGTCGAAGGCGTCCGGGTTCTCGGCCGCCATCATCGCATGCACCTTGTCGACCTCGGCCAGGAGCCAGTCATAGCGCCGCTCGGCATCGAACGCCGCCGCGCCGGCATAGGCGGCGTCGAGTGTCGCCGCCTCGGCCAGGAGGGCCGCGCCCTCGGCCTCGGTCATCGTCTCGCTGTAGCGTGTCATCGTCTCGTACTCCGTTGAAGGCGGCACGATCGCCGCGCGATGCCGGCGGCCTGGGGAGAGGCCGCCGGCACTGGCGCGAGGGTCAGAGGGTCGCCAGCCAGACCATCAGGAACAGCGCCAGGATGGCGAGGATGATCATGCCGGCACCCGCGCGCCGCGCGCCGCCAGGGTGCGCGCCAGGAGGCCAAGCCCGACCTTGGTCACGTCCTGCGAACTGTCGACGCTGATCTCGTCTTGGAACACGCCATGCACGCTCGAAGAGATCGAAACGCCGATGATCTCGACGCCGCGCGCCGCGTAACGGTCCGCGACTGCCTTGAGCGCCACCGGGCCGAGAGCGCAGCCGCCATCGGTCATGACGAAAACCAGTTTCCGCTTGCCGCGCGCCCGCGCCAGGAGCCGCTCGCACACGACCGCCAGACACTCGCTGAGAGGCGTGAACCCGGCAGCGCACGACGCTGCCGTCCATACCCGCTCCATCACCTTGGGCGATGCCAGCCGCTCGCCCGCCGCCTTGACCGTGGCAAGCTTCGAGCGGACGAACTGCGTCACCTCGATCTTGACGCCGACCGTCTCGGCCGCGCGCACGATCGCCATCATCAGCGCGCCGGCCGCGAACAGGTCGAGGTTCGACATGCTGGACGAGGCGTCCATCAGGACCGCGACCTCGCATTCGTGACCGTCGATCAGGGTCCGGCGAGCGTAGAGGCCGGCGAAATCGCCGACCGCCATCCGCCCCATCGCGCGCCCGTCGATGCGACCGGCGGCGAGACGATGCCGCCAATCCTCGCTCGCCGGGGCCTTGAGCGCCGCCGCGATCTGCGTACGGAGCCTTCCGCAACCGGCCGCCGCCTTGGCGAGCCGCTCGCGGAACGGCAGCGGCGTGGGTTGCGTCTGCAAGGGTGGCGACGTTTTCCGCGACCGGCGGACGGCGGAGGCGAGGACGGTGATGATATCGGCCTCGCCCTGATCGAACGAACGCGCGCCGGCCGGCGCGAGTGAAGGAACGTCCTTCATCGTTGCCGGGTCGAACCCGCCGGCCTCGCCGGCCTCGGCCTCGCCATCGGCGATCGAACCGTCGCCGCCGCCCTGCTCGCCATTGCCGCCCTGCGGGCCGGCGGCCTCCTCGCCCTCGGCCTCACCGTCGCCGCTCTCGCCGGCCTCGCCCTCGCCGCCCTCGGCCTCGCCGGCCTCGTCGCCGGCCTCGTCAGCCGCATCGGGAGCCTCGCCGGGAGCCTCGCCGGCCTCGCCGGCATCAGGAGCCTCGCCGGCCTCGCCGGCCTCGCCTGCGGCCTTGCCCGGGGCCTTGCCGGCCTCGCCGTCGGGAGCCTCGCCCTCGGTAGCCTCGCCGGCCTCGCCCTCGTCGCCCTCGTCGCCCTCGGGAGCCTCGCCGGCCTCGCCGCCGGGACCGTCAGGGTTCACCATCCGGTCGTCCTCGGCCGGCTGGTCATCGATCACCGGCTGGTCATCGACCGCCGGCTTGGCGGTGAGCCATGTCGCGATGGCGTGGCAGTCGGCAGTGCAGGTCGCTGCCGCCAATTCGCGCATGACCCGGTCGACCGTGCGCCGCATGCGCGGCGAGAGACGGGCCTCGAACTTGGCGACCCGGGGGAGGATGTAGCCGCACACCCGGACGCGGCCGATCATGGCGAGCACCCAGGGGAGATTGCGGGGATCATTCGGGTTGAAACTGTCGGGGGTTTCGTCAACCGCCCAGGTCAGGAGTTCAGTCAGCCGCGCGCGACCGTTGCCGGCAACCGCCGCGTCGATCGAGCATTTCTCGATGCGCGGGTCTTCGAGAGCGTTGGTGAGCACGCCCAGGCCGGCGCGACACGCCGCGTTCCACTGCGGCTGATCAGTCCAAAGAACGTGACTGATCTCGTGGAGAAGGTAGCCCGTCCACCGATCCATCTCGACGCGGGTGATGCGCTCGTCGTGCCGCCGAACCGGGAACGTCACGATCGCGTCGTAGGTCTTGCCATCGGGGGAGAGGGTCAGGAGCACGCTCGCGGTGCCGGCCGTAGCGTCGACCCGCGCCCGCACCTTCCCCTTGCGCCCCATCAGCGCCAGGATGGCGGCGAGGTTGGTTTCGACCGCCACAAGCGCATCGGCGATCGTAATGTAAGCTGACATGGTGTTGAGCCTTTCTGAAACAGGAGCCGGCGGGATGCCGGCCCCGGCAAGAGATATAAGCATTTTTGAAACGATGGCAAGCCCCGGCGCGAGCCGGGGCTTGGGGTTTAGCGGTTCCAGTCGTGGTCCCGCGCGGTGACCTGCTCGGGAGCCTGGGAGATGGGCGCGCCCGACACCGGGGCCGCCGCCGGGTCGATGACCTCACCGTCCATCTCGCGAGCGTACGTCTCACCGTCGAAATGGAGGCCGATCGCGGTCGACAGCGTCTCCCGGTCCGGGGCCGGCCGGCTGGTCAGAACCACACACTCCCAGGCGTCCTTCACGCTCATCCGATCGCGGTAGGTAGCCTGTGCGAAAGCGACAAGCCGGCGATAGCTGAATGACCGGCTTTCGCCGCCCGCCTTGAGCGCATCGGCCCGCACCAAGGCCGCGAACTTAGCCAAACGCTCGGCCGCCAGGAACGGAACCCCCGTGCGCTTGTGGAGGGCGAGGGCCTCCTTTTTGGCGTCCAGGTAGCCAACGGTAACCACGCGAACCGCCCGGTCGACCAAGGCCGCATTGGCCGGGACCGTGCCGGCATAGGCTCCCGTCTCGTCGCCGAACCCGGCGGTATTGTCCGCGATGAGGACGATCACCCCCGGCGCGAAATGGACGACCTCGCCCGTGGGAAGGGTCACCTGCCGCTCGTCGAGGATGGTTTGGTACCACGCAAAAGTGCCGGGAGGCGCGATTGTCGGCTCGTCCAGAAGGATGACCATGCCGGGTCGCCGGATGGACGCGACGAAGACGCCATCCTGCCAGATCATTTTGTTGCCGTGCGTATCGCCGGGGACCGGCACGAACTGCCCCTGCAAGTCGATGATCTCAGTTGCCCTGTGGAACCCGATCCGGATGTATTCCCGGCCGGTCCGCGCCGCGATCTCGCGGGAGAGCGACCCCTTGCCGGAACCCATCGGGCCGGCGAGCCAGACCAGCTCGCCGTGCTCGGCCGCCGTGACCACGGCGGCCATCACCGCGACGTCGACTTGGTATGTCGGGTCCGGCGTCAACTCGTTGGCGGACCACAGCGAGACGGGCAGCTTGCCCTGCGCACCCTTGAGGGCGAACAGCTTGCCCATTGTCGACGTGCCGACAATCGTGGCGTAGGGCCGGACGCCGGCCGGAGCCACCGGGGCCGCCGCGATCTCGCGGACGACCTCTCGAACGACCTCGACCGCCGGCTTGGCGGCCTCGACCGCGATCGGGCGGATGCGTTCCGCCAGATCAGCGACGAGGCCAGGAGCAAGATAATTTCGCACCGGGCCGATGGCGGTTTCGATCGCCGCCGCGATCGTGTCGGGGATTGTCACGACCGGCGGCATGGTCGCCGCAAGAGCGGCTTTCCATGCCTTCTCGCCGACATGCGTTTCGGTGTGCGTCCCCAGCGTGCCGGTCGCCAGATCGCGAGTTGTCGCCTGGGTGACGTTCTCGGCCAGGACAGGAGCCGGGGCCGCCGGGGCCGCGCCCATGCCGGTTGCCATCGGGCCGGCGATCCACACCTTGTCGGCCGGCGCGGCCGGCGCGTCGTACGACACGCCCATCGTCATTGCGATGGTGGCGGCGAGGACGTCCGCCACGCCCAGGTCAGCGGCGGCCTGGATGATCTCGTCTTTCGACGGGGCGGAGGTGTTCACCTCGGGATGGCGAGCCGTCCAGGCCGCCCAGCCGGGCTGGGACCGAACCAGGGAACGGGCCTCGTTGCGGGCCTCACGGGACCAAGGGGAAGAAAGATCGAACATGATCGCTGCCTTTCGCTGCTAACGCTGTTTCGCGTTTGGACGCGGCGGGATGCCGTCGCCCTCGCCAGGACAAGTAAGTCGATTTGAAACGAGGGTCAAGCCGGGGTCCGGATTTTATTTTGGCCTCGGGTCCGGGGCGTTCGCCTGGGATGCCTCGGCCCCGACGCCGGCCCCGACGCCGGCCTCGACGCCGGAGGCCTCGGCCTCGACGCCGGCCTCGCCGGGGGTCCGGAGCCGGGGGTCCGGAGCCGGGGGTCCGGCACCCGCTCGCGGCCGCGCCGGCGGCCGCGCGCCGGCGGCCGCGCCGGCGGCCGCGCGCCGGCGGCCGCGCGCCGGCGGCCGCGCCGGCGGCCGCGCGCCGGCGGCCGCGCCGGCGGCCGCGCGCCGGCGGCCGCGCCGGCGGCGCGGGCGCGGCCGGCGTACCCGAGGGGCCTAATATAAAGGCAAAGTTGAAATGGCTTTGATTTCCAACGATCGGCAAAATCGTCAGGAAACGGTTTTGGAAATCTTGACCCAGCCGCTACCCGACCCGATCAAGCGACGGATGATCCCATACCCGTAGATCGGCTTCTTCGTTTCGTTCGGCACGCCACTCTCTCCTCTGTTGACTAACCAGCACGCGATACTCGACACGCGAAACTCCGGTGCCGTATCCCTCCCACGCTAAACAACTACCCTTTAGGGGTTGTTTCGCGTGTGGGACGGGGGGGGTTGGACACGCGAAACACACGCGAAACTCCGGGGAGTTTCGCGTGTTTGTCAATTTCAAATGTTTGCATCGTCGACCAGCCTCGGCAACGTGATTTCGGCGATCCATTTATTGCGCGTCGCCATGTCGTACCGGCGGGCCTCGGCTAGTCTCCCCTGCCCGACCAGCGTGCCGACCAAATCGTCGGCCTTTTTCGCCGATATGCCGGGGATGGCTTTCTGCACGATATCAATGACATGGCCTTTCCCGCGTCGTCCGCCCTTCGTTGTATTGGAACGGATGACCGTCAGTTTGTCGACCTGGATCGCGTCGGCGATGGCTTGCACCACCACGTTTTCTTGGTTTTGCGCCAGCACCAACGGGTTTTCAGGGATCAACACCCCGATCGCGCTGGTCGACACCCCGTCAAGGACGCCCTCTTCCCAGACCTCGACCGGCACCCTTTCCTCGCCCCAACGCATCACCGCCATACCCTGGGGTCCATCCCGGTAAGACACCTTCGCTTCATGCAGCCGGACCATTCCCCCGGCCTCGGCCAGCACGTTCGTCACGAACTTGGGGACTGCCGTCAAAGCCCGCGCGCCTCCGCCGGCGTCCATGCTCTCCGGGTCCGTCTTGGCCCCGCCCTTGGTCAGGTGATTGACCAAGTCCACGGCGCAGTTCAGGCCCATCGCCAGCATCCGCGCCACCGCCATCACCGCCTGCATGTCGCTGTCGTCGTTGAGCTTCCCGCCCCCCGCCATGCCCGACAACGTGTCGACCACGACCACGGCCAGCTTCCCCGTCTCGCGCATCCCGGCCAATACCTTGGCCGTCTCGATCATCCACAGCGTCGGCACCCACGCCCCGTCGACCATTTCCAAAAACACTCCCGGCTCGTCGAACACATAGATGTCGTGCTTGTAGTCGGCCGCCACTAACCCGTGCCGCTGCCGGAAAGCCTCGTCTCTTCTTTTGAACTCGTCGGCCTTCTCGTTGTCGGCGGCTATGTAGACGCACGCCCCGGCCCGCCGGATCGCGCTCAGCCCCACCAGCGTCGGCTTTTCGCAGGCGATCGCGTTCATGTAGGCGACCGCCACCGCCGTCTTGCCTTGGCCCGGCACGCCGTTGAGGACCGAGACGATCCCTCGAGCAAGCCGATTGGTGATGAACAGCCGTTCTCGCGCTGGGCCAGCCTTTGCCCCCTTCCCGAACACCGCGATCCCCGGCTTCAACCTCGCCACGTTACCGTCGCCGCCGGCCCCGGCGACTTTGTCCCTTGACGGCCACGATCGCGAAGCCTCGCGCAGCATCTGCCAGCGGGTCTTGGCTGTGACACCGGCCTCGGGGTCCGGCCCCGGCTCGCTCTCGCCCTCACCATAAGAAAGTTTATCTGGACCCACTGCACTCCCCCGGTAGCCCAAGCTCCTCGGGTCCACTTTCAGCTTTCCGCAAAGCCATAGTCCCGCCTCGACGGCTGAAGTCTTGTCTGCGCCCTCGGCCTCGCCGCCTTTCAGCCACAGCATGACGATGTCGATCGGGGTTCTTTTCCCTTTCCGATCCACCCCGTTGGCATCGAAGTCGCCCATGTCGTGCTCGCCGAAGTCGACGATGCCGTCAGGATGCAGGGAGATGTCCTCCTCAAGCCCCCGGCCCAGGTCCGCCGACTTCACCCGCCACGCCCCGGTTCCGGCTTCCTGGCTGGCGGTGGGAAACAACTCCCGCACCCACTCGGCCATCCGTTTCATGGCAAGGTCGTTGATCCGGCCGAAGAAGCTCGTCTTGTAGACATGCTGCGAGAAGGCGTCGGCGGAGCCTACGGCGGGAGCCTGACGCGCTTTCGGGCTGGTGGCAGCTCCAGGAGCCGGACCCGCCGGGAAGGCCGTCAGGCGGTCATGCAGGGCGGCCAGCGTGAGGGGTGCTTCGTTGACCTCGCCCGGGGTGCCTTCGATGTGGTCGCCGGTGATCGTGAAGTACCGGCCCGAGGCGTACATCTCGACCTGGGCCGGGGTGTTCTTGATCGCTGTCGTCCCGGCCAGATCGCCGAGGGCAAACAGGTGCACGCCTGTGCCGGAAGGCGAGATTTCGGCGTAGGTTTCGGCCTTGTCGATGATCGCTTGCGCCCACGGCTCGATCACCCCGGTGGCCGGATCACGGCAATGGTCGAGATCGATCCCGATCAGGCGGTTGTGGGCGTGGAAGACGAAGCCGACGCCGGCGAGGTTGAGCCTGCGGGTGGCGGTGACGGCGTCGTCGTAGGTTGAACCCATCTCGATTTTGGTGAAGCCGCGACCGTCCCCTGTAGCTACGCAGATCGGCTTCTTGTCCCACTTCAGCTTGTCGGCGTCCCAGACCGCCCGCCAGCAAATCCATTGGGGTAGAGCCAGGATTTGTTTGGGTACGAATGCTGGTTCTTTGAAGGGTGGGAGGGGGGTTGGCGTCTTGTCGAGAGACATGGTAGAAAAATTCTCCTTTGAAGCTGCCTTGGGTGGGTAGGTTTGAAGGGACTTCCTCTGGTTTTGCGGTCAGAGGGGTATGGCCGTCAGACGCCGTACGATGCCTTGACCCCGCCTTCTGCACCGATCGGCAGGTCCGGTGCGAAGGCGGGGCTTTTCTCGACCCAGGCCAGAATAGCCTTGGCTCTTGCCGCAGCTAGGCTGGTCGGGACTTCCCAGATCAGTTCGTCGTGAACCGACAAGACTAGCTCGCCGAAACCGGCGGCGTCTACCCGCAAAGCAGCGTCGGTCAGAACGTCCCGCGCAGTTGCCTGGACGGCGTTCTCGACGAGTTTTCCGCCCCATGTGCGGATGTCGTCGACCCACTGCCTTGTGGTTTGGTCGATGCCCGAATAGGTCAGGTCGCCGCCCTTGCCCGGTCGCGACGGGTCCGGCACCGTCCGGATGTTCCGATAGAAAAGCTGCCTCCCCGACGGAAGCGTCATCGCCAGCGTCGCCGGCTCCATGAACGACGCCCCTCGCGCCT
>Ga0157376_10002778_pt1 | contig 11957 bp, 8 predicted proteins | sample M45metaG_FD_121801 | JGI IMG/M metagenome (GOLD analysis project Ga0157376, IMG submission 121801) | Miscanthus rhizosphere microbial communities from Kellogg Biological Station, Michigan, USA - M4-5 metaG | ecosystem: Host-associated > Plants > Roots > Rhizosphere > Soil | place: USA: Michigan... | reverse complement strand
CCACCGGCAATATCTGGTCATTGGTCCGCTTGTCGTAAACAGCGACATCGAAATTCAGGCGGTTATTTAAGGTCCTTAATTCCAGGCCTATTTCCTTTTCGCTAATGCTATAGGGTCTTATAAACGGATTGGGATTACTTGTATTAGCAATACTCCCGATTGGGTAAGTGCCGAACAGTTGCGCATCGATTGCGTACGTCAATTGGCTGCTATAGGCACTAATGCCATTTGCATTCCCCACATTTGCATAACTCATTCTTAATTTACCATAATTCAGCCATTTCATATGGGGCAGCAATTCGGAGAAAATGAGACTGCCGCTTACCGATGGATAGTTGAAAGAGTTTTTTGGCTTAGCTACTATCGAAGCTGGCGGCGTAAGCACAGAAAAATAATCAACACGATCGGTAACATTCAGGTATAGGAAACTTTTGTAGCCAAAATCTGCAAAGGCGTATAAGGAGTTTACCTGGGTTTTGTAAATGCCGTAAGTATTTGCATTCTTGGTGAGACCGTTTCCTAAACTATAAATATCTCTTACTACAAAATCTGTTACACTTTGGTGGGTATTGTTATTATCAACTGTATACATATTGCCGCCTGCGCTTGCGTCGATAGTAAAATCACCAAATGTATGATTGGTACCTAACAGGAAATCCATATTCAGTTGTTGGTTGGAACTTGTGAAAACATCGTAACTCCCTACCCAGCCGGTGTTACTGCTATTCCGCAATGGAACGCCCACGCCGTGCGGATAATTTTGTTCATTATTATTATACCCGAAATCCGCATTTACACGACCCTGCAAATACAACCACTTAGTGAAATCATATTTAAGAGACACTGTACCTAGAAAACGATCTCTTTTGGTATAATTGAACATCCGCCCGATAAGATAATACGGGTTAGTCAGGAGTGCATTAAAGGGGTTGGTTGATAATAAGCTGCCGTCAGGACCTACAGCATGTTCTTTCAGCGTCGGGATCGCTATCGTTATTGGAATACGGTTAAGGAAACTGGAAAACCCGATACCCTGAGCGCCCACCAGCGGGGGATTATTATTTTCCTCATGGGTATAATTAATATTCGTCTGAAGCGTCAGCTTATTAGTAACCTTGCTGTTGATTCCTACGTTAAATATTTTTCTATGATAGGTATTACCAGGGGAAATACCCTTTACGTCCTGGTTTGAAAAAGAAACGCGGTAGCTTGTTGAGGTGTTACCTCCGGAAACCGCTATACTATTTGTATATGAAGTTCCGGTGTTGTAAAATTGCTTCATGCGGTTTCTGTCGGGAAGATAGGGTCTTAAAACGCCATCATACTGGTATGTAGGAACGCCGTCATATTTTTCACCCCATGCCAGGTTGCCAAATGATTGCGCAGTAGCCTGCGAGGAAGGACGTACACCATTGGAGCCGGTACCGTATTCGGTCTGATAGTCAGTAAAATCCAATATTTTATCAGCAGCAAAGCTGGAGGTTAACTCCACGCCAAATTTCGAATTTTTAGCACCGCTCTTTGTAGTGATAATGATAGCACCATTGGAAGCTCTTGAACCGTAGAGTGCAGCGGCTGTTGCACCTTTCAGGACGGTCATGGACTCGATATCATCCTGGTTGATGTTTGAGAGGTTGTCGCCCTGATCTGTTTGCGCGGAGACAGCCCCACCACCCTCGGCACTACGTGCACCCTGATCCATTGGCAGGCCGTTAATAACAATTAAAGGCGAGTTGGTTTGACCATTAAAACCCGACTGCCCACGCAAACGAATCCGCGTACTTGCATCGGCACCCGCGGTGGGCGGAGCAATTTCCAAACCGGCTACTTTACCCTCCAAAGACTTCATCACATTGGTAGTGCGGTTCCTGGTGAGCTCATCAACTTGTACGGTAGCGACCGCGAAACCCAATTTTCTCGACTCCTTTTTTATACCCAAAGCAGTTACAATAACTTCATTCAATGAATTATCCTGTGCATTTAAGGTAATATTAATTGTATTATGGCCCCGTAAGGCTTCCGATTTGGTTTGAAAGCCGACACTACTAAAGGTAATAGCCGAACTACTATTACTTACCATCAGTGAATAGTGTCCGGACGAGTCAGTTACCGTACCATTTTTACTTCCCTGTTGAACAACACTTACACTTGAAAGTGGTTTTCCGGCGGCATCAACAACAGATCCCCTAATAGTTGTTTGCGCAAATGCAGTAGTTAAACACAGCAGTAATACACTTGGTATTATACCCACTATCTTTAAACTAAATACTAAATTTTTACGTTTCATATTATTTTTTAGTTTTGGCAAGTAGTACCCGGTGCAAAGCAAGCCACCAGGATCAATTAATAAAATTGATTTTGTATAACGATGTCAATCTTTAGCATTGAAGATTTCTACATAAGCAATCGGTTTATAGTGAAGAAATAAACTGTAACTTTTAAGCCTTTCCAAAAGCCCCAAACTTTTAGCATAGTCAAATTATCAGCCCCCCGCTTATGTTGATGATTAAGCCAGGCAAAGGCTATTTTAAATCAAAAACAACAGCGTGCTGCAACTATTCATTAAAAGAAACAGGCTAATCGATCAGCGGGCACACATCTATTATGCCCCTTACTAATTTTACAACCATCTATCAGAAGCAACTATTAAAAATCGTATTATGTCTTTTTCAATCGGGCAGTGTGAGCCCACAACGAAAGAGGTAAAAGAGTTATTCACTCTAACACAAATAAAATGACCGTCTGAAAATAAATCCCTGATGCAGTAATTCTGTAATTGCCGCCCCGTAGTGCATTACATCGTAATCTTACAAATACATTTCAACTTTTCCCTGATTCTAAAAACGCCCAAAACTGTCAAGGCACAATTCTAAACATAAATCTAAACTGTCGCATCTAATCAACCTACCAATATAAAACTGTGTTGATTTTTAAACAAGTCCCAGGATAAAAATGACCATCTTGCTGTTGTTATTGTTGATGGCGGGAGCGCGATTTTGCTGATACACCCTGAAGACAATGAGACCTGCCTCACTTATATTAGTGACCAACCTGAGAGGATGCTCCCTGCATTGGATATTGATTAAATAGCAAACTTGAATTGTAGAGATCAGCTACCAACTGATTATTGCCCGATATAAAATACAGACAATTTGATAAGACGGTAACTACTGGCGGTCCCGAAGCTCATTCTCTTATCGGAAAAGTTGGTAGCGGGTTCAATGTCAGCAAACTACTTTAAACAATAGCCTGAAAAGTTTTAACCTTAAATATATACATCATGAAACAAGCATTGCTTTTTATTTTATGCCTGATAAATTTGTTTACAAATGGACAAACTACCGGCAATATGCAACACAAAAATTTTTTGAAAAAAGACAGCATCAAGTCTTCAATGGATAGTACAACCCAGGTTTTTTATTATAGCAAATCAACGAACAATAAGCCCGAGCCATTAATTGTTCAATTGCATTCCTGGAGTTTCTCTGCCGATTCATTGAAAACAATTGAGTTGGATATAGAAGCCAGTACAAAAAACTACCATTACATATTTCCTGATTTCAGGGGAGTGAATAACCACCCAAAGGCTTGTTGCAGTGAATTTGTAATTTCTGATATAGATGAATCAATTGATTGGGCTTTAAAAAATATGAATGTGGACAAAAAACGAATTTTTGTAATTGGATACAGTGGCGGTGGCTTTGCAACGCTGGCGATGTATATGAAATCCAGACACAATATCCGCTCTTTCTCAGCATGGGTTCCTATTTCAGATATGGTTGCCTGGTATGGACAATCACGGGACAGAAAAAACCAGTATGCAGCCCAGATCATTAAGTGTACAGGCACATCAGCAATATTTGATACCCTAAAGGCAATGGATCGCTCCCCGCTATTTTGGATAACGCCTCTTAAAAAACGGAAGAAAACTACCATGCAAATTTTTGCCGGAATTCATGACGGATATACGGGTCCTATTCCCATTTCGCAATCAGTCAATTTTTATAACAAGCTTTTGTCCGACTTCAAAATAACAGACACTTCCAAATATGTAAAGAATGAAGATTTAAAATTTATGCTTGAAACACAAACTTTTCCTTATTCAGACAGCAATAAAAAAATAGGTGATAGAACGATTTGGTACCAAAAGGCAACTAAAAATTTTACACTTACTATTTTTGAAGGAGGACATGAGATGTTAAGCAAACAGGCATTAGAATATATCGAAGAGATAAATAGCAACCGCTAACGGTCTTTTAAAACCAATTAATTGAACCATATCATGGCCGTAACGCCGCTGCATTTTCTGCTGCTTCATAACAGCCACATACCTTATGCCTAAATACAGCAAAGTAAATGAATTGCACCAGACAATTATAAGTGCAGCCTGTTCTTCCTTGCAATAATATTCCAGGTCCTGAGTTTTCGCATCAAGTATCCTGATCCTGCTCCTTGCCGGAACATTTTCTAAAAACCAACTGTGTTGCATTTTGTAAATACAATTGATTTAAATTTCCTTTCTTTATAACGCAGTCAATTAACGGGGATTGATTATAAATATTGACAACCGATCCTTCAGACTTGCACATAAAACAATGTCCGCCAGGCATAACAATCCACCGGGATTTTTATTTATTGGGTTATATAGCTGTACTTAAGTTGAAATAGTTTTTTCATCTAAAAGACATGACAATCTAATCGTTAAGCCCGAAAAAGATTTATGAGTACTGCCCGGCATTTATGAAAACAGGAAAATTTACCTTTATACCATTAAACCGCCTATGGATCATCTGCCCCGCCTGAACTTTGAATACGCTGTCATCTCATTTAGTTTTATGGAATGCCGGCAATTATATTAATGTATTTCATTGTGACCTTATCACCTGGCAGCAAAAGCAGAAGCAATAACACAGGGTCTTATTTTGTAAGTACCCGATAAATGTTTCAATCTTTGGACAGCGCACCGGCGATTGCCTAAAGCCGGCATCAATCTCAATCATTGTATCATCAAAAAAACTTGCCAATAATGATGCGTTTAAAAATCACACTACTAGTAATCGCCTGTTTGCTGGGCTTTTATTCAAGAAGTCAATATGTACAGATAACCAGGGATGCGTTAATAGCATTAACTCCCGAATGGAAAGGCGAACGTTTTGCTGATGGCCGCCCAAAAGTGCCTGATAATATCATCAACCGGATGAAATCTGTAAGTGTGGAAGAGGCATGGGCGGTTATGAAAAATGCCGGCTATGGCTACCAGGTAGCAGAAGGATGGCAGGTCATTAATCCAGACAGTGTGCTGGTGGGACGGGCGGTTACAGCTATGTTTATGCCTGCCAGGCCAGATGTATGGAAGGTCATTGATTCTGTTGGTAAAAAGGCTGGAAAGAGAGGACAAAATACATGGGCTGTGGACTTGCTGGTTAAAGGAGACGTCTATGTAGCAGATCAATTTGGCGCACATCGCAACGGACCAACTATTGGCGACAATGTGGGCAGTGCTATCTATGCAAAATCGGGTAATGGAATTGTATACGATGGTGCCTTACGCGATATTGAAGGTCTAAAAGAAATTGGCGGCTTTACATCTTTTTATACCAGTTATGACCCATCATATCACAATCCACCCGGCGATTTGAATACCATGATTGTTGGTGTCAATCAGCCTACACGTATAAGAACAGTAACTGTAATGCCGGGCGATATTGTATTGGGCAAATTTGGAGTAGTAGTTTTTATACCTCCGCACCTGGCAGAAAAAGTGGTGACCACTTCTGAGATTGTTCGTCTGCGCGATTTGTTTGGCCACCAGCGGCTGCGCGAAGGCAAATACACAGCCGGACAAATTGATGCAAAATGGAGCGATGAAATAGAACGTGATTTCTCCAAATGGCTGAATGACCATATTAATGAACTGCCTGTACCCAAAGAACAGATACAGGAATTCCTGAAGCAGCGCACCTGGTAAATAATTCTTTCACCAATTCTATAAATAATAATCTCATCCATATGGACAGCTCTACATCACGCAGAAAATTTTTAAGCAAGGCAGCTATTGCAGCTGCGCTTACGCCGTTTGCCTCATTGCGTACGTTTGGAAACGAATACGAAAAAGCCATTGATAAAACACCCAAATATTCGGCGCCTTCAGATCTAAAGATCACAGACATTAAATGCGGATATATCAGAGGCAGTCTCTTTGTAAAAATTTATACCAATCAAAATATATGGGGCTGTGGTGAAGGAGTGGACGCCATTAGCGGAACCTATCACCTTGTTAAAAACTTAGGCGCCAGACTAAAAGGCAGAAATCCTCTCGATGTAAACCGCTTATTTGAAGATATTCGCAAAGGTGGCTTTTTTCAGGGAGCACAGGCGGGAATGTTTGTTGCGGTTTTATCTGCGATTGAAACGGCATTGTGGGACATTGCCGGCAAAGCTTTGAACCTGCCGGTATACCAATTACTGGGTGGAAAGTTTCGTGATAAAATACGTGTGTATTGCGATACAGCATTATACCAGCGCACGCTGCCCCAGCCAAAAGATTTTGCCGATGCCGCATCAAAAGCAAAAAGCATGGGCTTTAACGCAATGAAGTTTGATCTGGACCAGGCAAATGATCCCAACAAATATGATCGTTATAACTGGACGGCCAGCCCGGCAGAGTTGCAGCGAATGTATGACCAGATTGCTGCCGCCCGCGAGGCACTGGGCCCCAATATCGATATACTTGTTGACATGCACGGCCGCTATGATGCACCAACCGGCCATGCAGTTGCAAAACGCCTCGAACCGCTGAATCTTCTTTGGCTTGAAGAACCTGTTCCGGCAGAAAATATAGAAGCCTATAAATCTATTGCCGACTCAACAACCACCCCCATTGCCGCAGGAGAAAATCAATACCTGGCTTATGGTTTTCGCCGTATGCTTGAAATTGGCGCAGTAGATATTGTAATGCCCGATCTTCAGAAAACCGGTGGTTTGGGCGAAGGGCAACGGATTGCCAATCTTGCCAATCTTTATTACACACCATTTGCACCACATATGGTAGCATCATTTCTTGGATGCATGGCTTCATGCCATGTATGCGCATCTGTGCCCAATTTCTTAATCCTTGAATGGCAATCCTATTTCCATACAGATCCTATGTTTAAAGAAATTGTACATTATGAAGGCGAATGGGTGAATAATAGTTTTATCACAGTTTCTGAAAAACCCGGCATTGGTGTTGACATTAACGAAGATGCTATGAAAAAATATGCCACCCCCGGAATCCCATTTTTTGAATAGGGAAAATAAAAACACTCAACAGATTGACAAACTAAAAAGTTTAAACATCATAGGTATTGATGCCAGCGCAAAGGATGCTGCCATCTTTTTCAACTAAATACACTATAAAGATATCGGATACTTACCGAATAATTAAAGCATCAATGGCCACTGTGCCATTGCCCCGGTTAATAATACTAATGGAATGCTTTGCCGTATTCAAATCAGTTATTTTGTACACCTCTTGTTGTGCCCGGCGGGCACCACTCAATGACAAATCCACTATAGCCTTTGTTTTTCCATCAATTTTAATTTCCATCTTACCAGCTCGCACTGCTTTGGGAGCAATAACTGAAATACTTCTTCCCGCAAATGAACAAGTCCAAACATCACCGGGCGTATCACTGATGGTAAGGTCATTATTGAAATCGCCGGTGCCCAGGTTACATTGACGAAACCATCCCGGAGCAACCACGCCGGGGTCATCATCATTAAACCAACCTTTGTCTTGCGTTATCTTTAAAACACGGATGCAGGCGGCCAATGAGTCATCCGCAATCCCGGTTAAAGGCAAAGCTGGTTTGGCTGGCGTTATGCTTAGTCCCTTATTATCCTGCACAAAACGCATGGGAACATCTGAGCCAAGCAATTCAACTTTGGAAACCTTTCCTATTGTGGCCCCATCAGCACGAAGTGCCTTCAGCATCAGCACACTGTCTTTCCAATCTAACACTGTGGCATAAACGTAGCCGTTGTTTCGGGTATAACGGACTTCATTTTCTCCATATACTTCAAATGGGCGGGATGCATATACCGCCTCACCATTCACTTTCAGCCAGGTGCCTGCATCTTTGGCAGTTTGGATAATTTCAGCATCGAGGTCGCCACGGCCGTGTTGGGTAAGGTTAAGCAACATCGTGCCGTTGCGGCAAACATTTTCCATCAGTAATTCAATTATTTTTCTGGCGTCCATGTATTTCATTCCGGTCAAATAATGCCAGTCGGCGACGCTGGTTTCGGTTTGAAATGAGTAGGCCATTATCTCCGGCTCAATATGCGCTTCCGAACTCTTCACCAGTGAACGGTCTGCAAAAGGAAGGAGTTGCGGGCTGTTTTGAAAACTGTTCCATCTTCCCCCAACACCTTTTAAGTTTACCACTACCTCCATTTTTTTATTATTCCAATTCAGGGATTTGTTGTAATAATTTGCAATCAGCTGCGGAGCCAGAAAACCTAATCCCATATGCACACCCAGGTCCACCTGCGAATCACCGGCATGTTCATCAAAATAAATTACATCGGGATGATATTTGCTGATAGCATCATCAATACGCCACATAAACTGGTTGCCAAATGGAGATCGCAAAGGATCATCCAGACGGGTGTGAACAGGGCCATAAAGATCAACCGGATCCATACCCTCCCACCATTTACCTTTTCCATCTAAAATGGTTTGAAGTGCATCGTATGGAATACCCTGTTTCGGGCCGTTCTTGTCGCTTGTGTAACGCACTGGCATAAATTGTCCCCAGGTGCGTGGAGGTGTGTTATGAAACCCTATACCGAAATGAAGATTGTATTTGCGTGCAATTTTTTCCCAGGTCCCAACAATATCCACCTTTGGACCTATGTTTACGGAGTTCCAGGGCTGATACTTTGAATCCCAGCAATCAAAATTATCATGATGAACACCCATTGCAACAAAGTAACGGGCTCCCATTACTACAAACAGTTTCATCATCTCTTCCGGATTCCAGCGATCAATCACCCAATTACGGCAGATGTCTTTGTAGCCATATTCTGAAGGGTGCCCAAACGTTTTATTGTGAAAGATATATACCGGATCCCGTTCGATATACATTTTCCGTGCATACCAATCGCCCCTTTCAGGCATTGATTGCGGGTCCCAATGAGCCCAAGCCCCGAACTTGGCGTCACGCCACCATTCAGGCACAGTATAAATCCGGCTCAATCCCTTCCAGTCTGCAGGAAAAGGTCCGGCAGCTACAGGTAAGGAGGGCAGGTTCCAGATATCAGGCGCTAATCCTATATCGCCGTTGCCAGTTATAATTTGATCAATATTGATTACAAAATCATTACGATCAAGACTAAGCGTTATTTTGGCATGGGCTGTAATTCTAATGTCAATAATCGCATTGAGAAATGAACCTGTTAAAGCCCCGGACGAGTGAATGTTAACTTTAACCGGCTGTTGATCATTAACTGTTACATTTATTGTCTCTGTACTTACAGATGCATAGCGAATGGCTAATTTATTTGCTACAGGCAGGTTGGTGAATAGTATAGCCTGGCCTGCCTTGGTTAAACTGGCCAGATAACCACCTGAAGCGGAAGCGTCCGCCAATTTTGATGCGCCCCCTTTGAATGTAGCAGATTCTGCTTCGATAATATGTTTCCAGACAGCAAAAGTTGGTGTTGAAGCAGAAACAATAAAAATAAAAACTGACAACAGGATCCTTATTTTCATGATTCTATCGCTAAGTATATATTAAAAATAAAACTATCGTTCAATCTTTAGCACTACAGATTGCTTGAATGAAGTTTCCTCCGGGGCCGGACATTCCAGAGGGTTTGTTTTTTTCGGGAAAGCATGGACAGCTTAAGGATCAGTCTTATCGGTTCTTTTTCCAAATGAGTATAAAAATATTGTGACTAAAGCTTTTGCACACATTTTACAACTATTTAGTATAAACTGCTTTCATAGTGCTTTCTCCCCGCGGTGAACTGGAGTTGGTAACAACTGAAAGAAGCCCATCTTTTGTAATCGTCCAGTTTTCGGTGGATTTTATTTCAAAAGATTGTCCGTCTCTTTCGAAGTTTATAATATTGCTTATTACAAGTGTTTTACCATCATCAGACCATTTTGCTGTTGATTTTCTTTTAGAACCGCCAAAGCCTTCAGATTCTGTTATCTTACCATCATAGGTTAGTGTAACAGCGCTTGTTACAGGATCACCTCCGTTAAAACCCGGTGTTACCCTGGTAACTTTAATGCTATCATTTTTTTGCTCTGCCTTTATCGAGCGTGCAGCCCTTCCGCCAAATTCACCCAGTTCACTTTTTGCTTCATCTAGTTTCCAATCGCCGGTAAAACTTGCACGTTGTGCATGTGATGTAAAAGAGCTGAACAGCATTGCGGCAATAGTTACCAGTGCTACCAAAGATTTGCCAAAAAAAGTCCTTTTCATAATTGTTATTTTATTGAGTAAAAAATAATGTTTTGTTTAAAAAAAATCACCGCTACTGTCATGTTCCGGCCTTTTACCCGAAAATTCATTGGGATATAATTTTTCCTGCACTGCAGCAACTGTAACGATGAAGCAAAAAAATACCGTATTAAAAATTCTGGCTGCCATGTTCACTTTATTTATTCTTCACATTTTCTTTTCCACCACATTTTAAAATTGCACAATTGCTTTCTGCCCTTTGTAAACTACCAGCCTGTCAGCATTTTCAGCAAGCGCCTGCCCTGTGCCCCTGGTTTTATCTACCATCACTACTTTAAACATCCTTTCTGTCAGCATCCCCGGAAAACTACCGTTCCTGTCGCTTATGGTCAAGCGCTTTTTTTGATCGTCCCAATTAAAAGATATGGTAGCGTATGCGCCTTTTTCATAATTGTAATTGTCGTTCTCATCTTCATATAATACAAATTCCCCGCCGGCTCCGGGATAAATACGTATTTCCAGGCTGTCCCATTTTTTTTCGGTGGCATATTGCAGATTTGGCCCCATGGGAAGTATGGCCCCTGCTTTTACAAACAATGGAATGATGTCAAGCGGCGCTTCTTTGCTAATCGTTTTACCACCAATATGTTTCTCACCTGTCCAGAAATCAAACCAGTCGGTACCTGCGGGCAGATAGAGTGTCTTCTCTTTCACCGCAGTAAAATCTTCCGCATACAGGGTGTCCTTGCCATTTACAGAAACTGGTTTAACATACATCTTTTCTGTTACCGGTGCCACTAACATCGATTTACCAAACATGAATTCATCATTCAGGTTGAGCGCATTTTTATCTTTTGCAAAATCCATCACCAGCGCACGCATCATGCTGGAATTGTTGTTGGTAACTGCCCACGAAGTGGAGTAGATATAAGGCAGCAAACTATAGCGGAGATGAATATATTTTTCTATGGCATCAAACGCTTTGTTGCCGCGGCTGCCAAACTGATAAATTTCCCTGGGTGCACCCTCACCATGGGAACGCATCATAGGTGTAAAACAGCCAAATTGCAACCAACGAACATATAACTCACGGTACTCCGGATCAGTTAATTTTCGGGGAAAACGGCTAAGAAAGAACCCGCCAATATCGGCATTCCAGTAAGGAATAGCGCAAAGTGAAAAATTTAGTCCGGCAGAGATTTGATTACGTAATGCGGTCCATGAGGCAGTAACATCTCCTGACCAGGTATTGGCGCCGTAACGCTGCTGGCCTGCAAATGCAGAGCGGGTAAGAATGAATACCCGCTTGAGGGAATCGATGGCACGCTGATGAGTATACACACCACCCACAGTCATTAAAGGAAATGCATTCCTTACTTTTCTGAATGAACCCAGCCAGGTTTTATTGTCTAAATCCGAAGGTTTAAAATCAAGATGATCAGGTTCAGATGAATCCATCCACCAGCCATCTAACCCCAGTGAATGCATATAACTTAAATG
>Ga0157376_10002777_pt1 | contig 11957 bp, 15 predicted proteins | sample M45metaG_FD_121801 | JGI IMG/M metagenome (GOLD analysis project Ga0157376, IMG submission 121801) | Miscanthus rhizosphere microbial communities from Kellogg Biological Station, Michigan, USA - M4-5 metaG | ecosystem: Host-associated > Plants > Roots > Rhizosphere > Soil | place: USA: Michigan... | reverse complement strand
TGTCATTAGGTCAGACGGGGCAAGATCAAGTTGCGATGATGCTGCGATCTTGTCGCCCGCGTTACGCATCAACTCGCCCATTGCGATTGCGTGCTTTCGGTAAGCGTCGATAAACGCTTGCTTGGCGACCGGGTGCGCCATGTTGGTAGTCGGGTCCGTCACTATCATGTTACCTCGCTATGGTAGGGTGATCCGGTCATCTGCCGGTGCAAGCCCCGGTCGGTGCAGCGTCGGGGCTTGCGTCGGTAGGTGCGATCCTATGCGGAGTGCTTCTGCGTGTGCCCCCACAAGTAACGGCATTGGATGCCGTAATACTCGTATGGGCACCGCTTAAGACTCCATCGACGGGGGTTGCGTACCCATTCGCCTTTCATCAGTTGCGGCAGCAAACTTGCTTGCCACCGGCGCAGAAGGTGCACCCACCGTCTGCGGTACGGTAGAAGTCCATACCGCAGCATGAGCAATCGTTAGACTTCTTGACCCGGTGCTGCCGACCCTCGCGGGTAACAACGTGCTTCCGATCACAGAACGGGCTTTCGCATGAAACCCATTCGTACGCTTCCGTGTGTGCCATTTCGTTTGCTCCGTTCCTTGGTAGGTTTGATCTGATGTACGTACCGTACACCCGGTGCGAAACTGTGTCAAGTGGAAACTGCGGTTTCCAATGTTAAGGATGCGCAACCAAGCCAAACACGGCTCGCGATCAGCGAACCCAAAGTGATCGGCCACGAGTGTCCGTTACACGGTCAAATTGCCCCCGAAACCCGGTTGCGGAAACAACTCCCCTGTAAACGTTGCACCCGTACTACCAGTCGGCACAGTTGCCAAAACGCGCGCCAGTGATCGCCCCCGAAGGCCCGCCAAATACCGCCGATACACCTGCGCTGCAAGGCGGTCGCGTGCGATCTTGCGCGATGCCCACGTATGCTTCGCACCCGCTAGGCGCGCATCCTGTTCGGCGGTCGTGCTAGGGGCGCGACGCGAGACGATCCATGCACCGCCCCTGCGCCCCATGACGGTTGCAAGGTTAATGAACCGCCAAAGGTCTAGTTTGCGCAGGAAGCGCGACACGCTCGCGCGCGACGGTTGCCCACCCCAAACGTACCGACTGGCGCGCTCCGCAATGTCTGCAAGCGTCTTTCGCCTATTTCGCATCCTGCTATCTTGGATGGCTAGCCAGATCGCAAATTGCTTCTGTGTCATCCAAACCGTCCGGCCACGGTATTCTACGAAGTTGATACGCGCATACGGATGATACTTGACGTATAGGCGAATGGATGCTGCGCCCGCTTCCAGTGTCATTCATCGTCTCCAAACGTCCGGGCCAGATAATGACGGTAGCGCTTCATGCCGCGTTCTTTGTGCAGTCGCTGCCACTCCTGTTCGCGCGCCCAATCGTCATACGCCAACTCCTCCCGCGTAAAGCCAAGCGGGTTTAGATTGACCTTGATCGGGGGATTGCCCACGATAGTTTCAGGGTGCAACCGGCAGTCAATGTCAAGGATGTTGGTACCATCCATGTACACCGCGCTAGTCGCGGGGCGCTTGCAGATCGGACAGATACGCCAACCCCGTTCATCATAGACAAGCGTAGGTGACTCCGGGCGCACCGGGCTAGACAACGGTTGCCGCCCATGCGTCTAGGTCAAGATCGGCAAGCCAGTATCGCCTACCATCCATGTAGACTTCCCCTGCAAGGGCGTTAACGTACACAACCCCCGGAGGTACCAGTAGGTACCAATCGGAGGCGTACGGGGCATCTGTGGGGGTGATCGGGATTAGCGCTGCCAACTCCGCGCGGTAGGCGCGTATCTCTGCGAGTTTCGCAACGCGATCAACTCTAGCACGGACCATGGTGACCTCTAAAGTGGAAACCTAGGTTTCCAATGCGGAAGGGACATTCGATTACTTGGTAGGGTTGTGCTTGGAAGGTTTCCCCCCGCCTCGCGTGTCCGGGGGGACGCACGCGAAGCGGGGGGGAGGATCGCCCTACCAAGGCACCGAAGCCGGAGGTTCACTCCCGCAACTCTACAAGGATAGCACCCCTGTTCGGATCGCGCAAGTACCTACATCCAAGAGTCGTCGCCCCACCGCGCGTCGCCCCACTGCGCACCGGGTACGCGCCCGTATGACGGGGTAAGGTGTGCGATCCATTCGCGGTCGCGCGCCCGGATGATTTCGTACACGTCGGGGCAGTCGGGACACTCCGGGCAATCCGGGCACGGCGGGCACGGCGGTTCGGGTGGCTTGGGCGGATCGATGGGCGGTGGCTTTGGCTCCACTATCGCTACCTCTTGCGCTGTCGTGTAGTTGATTGCGCTGCCGATACCGATGCGCTTACCCCACGCTTCCATCGCGCGGCGAAGGTCGCTTGGCTTGACCCACTTGTACCCGGTGCACAGAGGATCGGAGACAAGCCAACGTCCGTCGCTATGCGTCTCCGGGGCAACGCCCATTGTGTGCCCGATGTTGCCGTTTGACTGGCAGCGGATCGCGGCAGGAATTTCAGCGTACCAAACGTCAATGGAGACGAACCAACCCCGCCCACGATCCTTGATCAAGTCCGCCCAATACTTACCGTTACGGATGACAACGACTTCTTTGTACGTTGCCCATGCGCGTTGCAGATCGTAGGCGTCGGTACCCCCCGACTGATCTTGCTGCCGCTTGCGCATTTCTGCGCCGGTCGACTTCTTGCGCCCGCGCGTGTGGAAGTCCAGCATCGTCGCGCCCGCTGCCATGCGGCAGTTGTTCCACTGATTGACGCTGCCGTCTTTCTGTGGTACATGCTTGGCGCGATACGTTGCCATGATCTAGGCGCGTGGCCCGTAGGCGACCCACTGGAAGGGCACGTTACTTGTTGTGATGTTGGTGCCCGGAGACGACACAAGGCGTACCACAACCTGTGTCGCGGTAATGCTTGTCAACTGCGCGAAGATCAGCACTTGCGCACCCGCGTTGTGCGGGCCAACTGTAACCATGACCGTCGGAGGAGACGCGAACGCGCGCGGAAATGTGATCGTGGCGGGCGCTTGGTTCGCAGCGGCAAAGGATGCTTGACCGCTACCCACTTGGACATCCTGCGCAACGATTGCATCGTGCGCGACTTGACCCCAAACGGTATCGATTGGGGCAAGATCGGTCGGGCGCGCTGGAACAACCATGTTACTCCATTCTGGAAACTAAAGTTTCCACTATGCGGGGATTTTGACAGTGATACGAATTTCTGCGCGGGTGCCCGCACCATGCTCGCGCGCCCAATACTCCGTTGTGTACTTGGCGTCTGACTCGCCATAGGAGACAAGGCGTACACCGTAATTCTTGGCGTTGCTCCCACCGGCAGCAACGGGTGCCCATGCTTTCGCAATGGCAGTGATCGGGATAACCTCTAGCGCACCCTGTGTGCGTGTCACGCTATCCACTGACTCGCCCGTTGACGTGGCGGCAGGACCGGGGTACACAACGGCATTACTGCCAGAAGGGGAGGAGGCGCTACCTTCGGACCATGCCCCGGTCACACGCTGCACCCGAATTTTCGGGGCACTGCCAAACGCGATGTTAACCTGTGTCGATGTAGTAAGGCGCAATTCGGCGGAAACCACTTCCTTAACGTCGCCCCAATTGATCGAAGCGAACGCGAGAAGCGCCCTATTTTTCGTTGACTGATACCCGCCCACGGGCAACTCGCCTTCGGCACCGCTGCCAAGATTGCTGCCGCCCGACGTTTGGAATAGGCGACTATCGGCAGTGCAAGTGTACGTGCGCGTTACGGTCTGCGTGGAAACTGGCGGGGGGATGATCGGAGGCGGTAGCGCTGCGTCGCTCCACTCTGCGGCAGTTACGTACGTGACAAGGCCCGCCGTCCAACCCGTCAACGTGTCCGCTTGGAACGTGCCCCCAAGGATGCGGGGCGCGGCTTCGATTGGGGTTGCTAGCACCTCGCGCCCTTGGTTGCGCTTGGTGATATTGACGTGCGCAATATCGACCATGCCAGAGTCTAGCAGTGACAAGAATTCCGCTTCTGTCCGTGGGCGGATCGTGCCCAAGGCGTACTGTAGCGCTGCCCCTGACAGATCGGCAAGCGCGTTGGTTGCCCATGCTGCCGCGCTTGGCACCGGGCGCTTGCGCTCATAAAACGCATTGCCCACAAGCGTCTTTGCCAACTCATTTGTACGTGTGATCGCCACCGTTGGCGCGGTCACATCGTACGCGATGACCTTGGAAACGATGCCCACAAGGGATGTGATCGGAGAAATGTTGTCAAGCGGGATACCGTCGTCTCCACCAATCGACAACCCCAAGTCGTTAGGATCGCCAAAGGGGCGGAAGCGTATCACGTTGTCCGGGTCAAGCCAAGAGGCGCGCAGCACGTCAAGGGCGGCAGTGTTAATCCACTCCCACACCGTAGCCTGTTCCGTAGGCGCAGGACCAACGGTGGGGTCACCATCTAGCGGGTCTGGCTCCACCGTGATATCCACGATAGCAGCAAGCCCAAGCAACCACCGCGCGCGCGCGCGTAGCGTGGTCGGGGCACCGGCAGTGGCGGCGGGGATCGCGACCCCCTCCAAAACGCTTACCCCGTCCGTCGCCCGGATCGCTCCGGTTTCCGTGTCAAGATCATAACTGATTTCGTCAATGATACCGCTTTTGACGGTACGCACAACGGCACCAACGTAGCGGATACGCACCTTACCGCCCGGATGCAGAACGGATGAAAACTGCGAGTAAGGGTTGGATGGGTCTAGTTTGCGGTCTGGATCGTAGGTGCGCACGTTCCACGTACCCGCAGCGGCGATAGCAAGCACGCCCCGTGCGCCATCGTCAGCACCCCACGATGCCTTCGCATTAAGACTCTGTGGGGTCACATCCTGCCAGTCCTGCGACCCCCACGTACCCTGCCCCCACAGGGCGGTTGACCACCGCGACGCGGCAGGACCGGGGCCAAACAATTCCAGTCGGACTGTACCGATAGCAGCGAGGGGGGGAAGCGTCATCGTTCGCGGGTCGCTAGCCCTAGGGTTTCGTACCCATTGCGACGCGAGTAGTCGCGAAGCGTGCTGATCACTGTGCGCTCTAGTACTGCCGGGTCGCCATAGATATTAAACGTTGCGTTAAGCGTACCACCGCTGCCGCCAGTGTCACCAACGAAACCGCCCCCGGTCAACTGCCCGATGATATTGCCAAGCCCGCTAACCTTCGACAATGCGTCTAGCAACTGCCCAATGGGGCGCAGAAGGTCAACAACCCACTTGATCAAGTCAATGACCACATCCAGCACTTTCGACAAAATGCCGAATACGATCTTAAGCGCGCCCGCAAGTACGTTGATAAGGGGGATCAGAACGGGCAGCACCGCCTTAATCAACTTGCCCAATTGCGACACAATCATAATGATGATTGGAATAAGGGCATCCAAGATCGGCAGTAGCGCTTCCCCCACTGTCTCGCCCAACTCGCCAAATGAGTCGCCAGCGCGGGCCATGCCGCCTTCGGCACTGTTCGCGAAAATGTCCGCTTGCCCCGCTGCCGCCTTGGTTGCATTCGCGATGGTATCCATGCCCGTCGCGCCCTGTTCCAAGCCGGGCATCAGTTTACGTAGCGCGCCGTCTTGCCCCAAATGCGCCTTAGCGATTGCGTCGCTAGCCTGTTCCAGCGACACCCCGGATGCGCGGGCGACATCCTGCGCGGTCGCCAGAAGGCCCGTAGCCTCGCCCACATCGCCCGTAGCGCGTACCAGTGACTCTAGCCCTGCGCGCGTCTCACTGTCGCTAAACGCCTTGGCTTGCCCCTGCGCGATGGCTTCGTCAACAACGCCCATGTAATCGCCAGTCGCAGCGCCCGCACCCTCGATAGCGGCTTGCAACTTCTTGGTTTCGGTACGATCCTTGTCAGCGGCTTTCGCCAACTCCAATGCGCCTTCGGCAGCGATGGCGATGGCTCCACCAACGACAGTGACCTTGGCAGCGGTCGCGAGACTGATACCGCCGAAACCCTTGATTTCCTTGCCAGCGTCGCCCATGGCACCCTTAAGGCCGCTGATATCGCCAGTGACCCCAACCACTAGACCAACGCCCCGCATGACCATTAGCGGCGCCTCCCCTTGCGGACCGCGCGGCGCGGTTGCTGATCACGGTATACCGCCAACTCCGCAACGGTCAGTTGCTCCGCTTCCGTGGGAGTGACCCCCGCCAGTTTCGCTGCGTTGACACGGGCGCGAGCGCGGGTCTGCGCACGATTGGAAACTTTGGTTTCCAGTTTGCCCCGAAGTTCCAGTTTCCATGTGATCACTTCGGAGAAGCGCACCCCCGGCTCCGCGCGACGGATGATCACCCACGCAAGCGCATAGACGACACGGGCCTTGGTGCCATCCATGCCCGGTCGCCCAAGGATGCGCGTCAGCGCTGCGGCATCCTCGCCCGTCGCGTCTGCCATGTCCAGCACTTCTAGGAGCGTCAAACCGGAGGCGTCGAAAGTCTCCAAGTCCAGCACCATAGATCGTTGATTGACACGGTGCGCAGCGGCGATAGCGGAGAGGTCAAGCGGTATCGATGTTGGCGCGCTTGGCTCGCTTGGTGAGTCCGTCTGCGTATGCTCCGGTGATAGCATCTTGGTTTGCCTCATATGCCCTGCCGACTGCATGTGTCGGCTCTACCTGTACCCCGCCCATTTCCTGCACTACTGCATACTTCTGCGGGTTTGCGAATTGGGCGGTCATCGGTTCGGCGGTCGTCTCCCACGATGACTTAAGGGTGCCCGATCTGACCCGCGTGTTGCTCCGAATGTCTCCGATCAGCGCTTGCCCTACCTGTGCATTTACGTCTTTCAGATCGTCTGCGCTGTCCGAAAACTTGTTAAAGGCCCTTAACACTTCGTCTTGACCTTCGACCTTTAGTTGCGGATCGGGCACCTGTTTTACCCCTTCGTGAATGCCCTACAAGGCCCCTAGAATGCCCGTAGCGCCCCGCTGCCCCGAAAGTAATGTACTGGCATGGCTTTCAGATTTGCGGACCGTGGCGACCCCTTGTGGAAGATTTGGTAGGTTTGATGCACAAACCGTCGCACCTGTCAAGGGGTCTAGCCACATTGCTACGGAACCTTAATCTTTGGGGCTTTGGAACCTCCATGCGATGACGAAAAGCGCTGATATGATTGCCGCCAAAACTGGCCCGCGTTGCTCCGCTGACAGCGTGCCCGGAGTGATCAACGCCCCTATCAGCACTAGCGCTATTGCGATGATCGCGTATAGCGCCGCGCTGCTAGGATCAAGTCGCATCCGGGCTATCGGGGCGCGAGTCGTGCCAAGAGTCGAAAGCCCCGATTTGGTCGATGATCGCGCGGGCGCTTGTGGGCGCGGCATCCAGCCATGCCCGCCACTTTCCGTCGCGCTCCTCCACCGCCGCCCGGATCGCATCCGCGCAGGGTGTCTCCGGCTCCGCTTCCGGCTCCGGGGTAACGGGGGTTTCGGGTGTATCCATTGCGCGATCCTCCTACGGTCCGGGGGTGACATCCATTGTGGGCTTCTGCGCGCACGGCAACGACACTTCGATTTCGGCAAAGGTGCCGACTTCGCCACCGTAACTACCCGGAACCGCGCGGCACTGACCAACGACCTTCGGCGCGGTCGGGCCTTCGGCGGTCGCCTTGCCGTGGGCTTGGTACTCGAAGTCCAGCAACGCGCCTTCATTGTCCCACAGGAATTTCGCCAGACCCGTTGCCGTCCAGTCCTGCCCCGCGCGCAGCACAAGCGAGTATGACGGTGGCCCGATGTTGCTCGCGACATTGCCGTCAAGCGTCGGGTATTGCACTTCGTCGCCGGGCGAAACCTCCACTTCGGCGGATGCAACCTGCGTGTTGTACTCCGTCAGAGTGCCCGCGCCAGCGACCTTTAGTTTGATCGCCGCATCTTTCATAAAGAGGATGGACACCTAAACCTCCTTGTTGGTTTCGATCTGGCCCCGCACCGCGAGGTATGAGGTACCGCCCATATCGGTTGGGTTGGGACGATCCCAAACGATGCTTGACCATGACGGGAGGAGGTCTAGCGCATTGGTCACTGCGCTTACCGTACCCTCTAGCGAGGTGTAGTTGTGCCGATCAGCGACCTTGCCAGCGACCGCCCACACTTCCCACCGTTGGGTACGCCTACCGGATGCCAGAACGGACGGAGCAAGCCAAGGCGCGGCAGGGTGGACACGGACACAGGGAGGCGTAAAAGCGTCGCCCGGTGAGGCGACGCGAATGTCTGCCGCCTCTAGCGCGGTAGTCAACTCCTCCCGCGCGTCGGACAACCCGGTCACCCCATCGCCAACTTTCGGTATCGGTTGACGATTGGGTACACGCTATCCATGTAGTCACGCGCTACACGGATCGCGGTGCCTTGGATGTCGGAGTATCCTGTAACCCCGAAGATCGCTTCTTTGCGCTTGTACGCTTCGGCAGCGGCGATGGTTGCCGCTACCTCCAACTCTGATCGCGCGGGCGATGGATCAGCGATGGTAGCGCCGTTAAGACGCTCCGTAATCGCTGACTCCACTGCCGCTGCCACGGCATCCGCCCACGCGGTTTCGTCTGTACTAGGCGCGGTGGCACCAACGAATGCCAGTACCGCCGCGCCGTCAACGTACATAATGGAAACCTAGGTTTCCAGATCAGACGTTGGTGTACGTGTAGCGCCGCACGCCCTTCGGTTCCAGCACCGCGAAACCGAAGTACTGCCAGATCGCGAACACGACAGACTGCGGGCCTTCGCGCTCCATGAGTCGCACGTCCAGCACGGCACCCTTCCACTGCCGCGCATCGTTGCGGCGGGCGATGATTTCGTTGGTCGCTGCGAGGATCGCCCACGCAGGTTCCACCGGAACCCCGCCGATCTGACCGCGCTGGAAACCGGGTGCAGTGAGCGACCCGATTGCGTTGGTCGGGTTGATGTAGGCGAGGAGCGCCCGCCCGGTCGTGTCCGTGGCGGCGGTCAGGTTGCCCCAATCCGTCGAATTCACGAACACGCCTTCGGCGGGAAGCATCCGCGCCCCGGCTCCACCGGCAGCGGCACCCGCGTAGAAGGTGCCAAGAAGTGACGCGATGCCCCGGTGAAGATCACCGCCCGACTGTGACGCGCCCGTGCCCGCCGTGTCAGGGATCGCGCCCGACGTGGTAAGCGCTTCCAGCACCAACGCGATTTCACGTTCGGTATCGCGCATCAGCAACTCGCGAAGTTGGTTGCCGATGATGACATCCGTACCCGGTGAGGCACCGTCCACCGCTTGTCGCGACACGATGGTTTCGCCACCGATCGTCTTGGGTGTCAGCGTCTTTGGCGCTGTCGCGACATCGATGTTGGTAAGCGGCGTGTTTTCCGTCGCCTGTGGGGCCGTGTCGCCCGTGACAGACGCGAACGATGGCACGATGATCGGATTGGGCGCGGCGATGGGGGTGGTTGCGAAGAACGCCCCAAGTGGCCCCGTGTACGCGATATCGGGCACGTACAGATCGGGGTAATAGTTGGTCGGGTACGCGCCCGCCAACTCGCTTGACTCCACCGCGCGCCGCTCCAACTGGCTTGCCAGATCGGAGACAAGCATGCGATGCCGCTGCAACCGGACGGTTGCTTCTGCGTCGCGATCCTGCACGCTGGCCCGGAGGTCTGCGAAGTAGGATCGGTCGGTGCCCGGACCGTACACCGTCTCCGCGCGTGTGACCACGGCGGGTGAACCGGCAGCGCGCGTGGGGAGACTCCTACGCTCTGCGTCGCGTCGCGTCGCCTCTGTCTCTGCGGTGGAAATGAGCGCATCGATATTGGTCACGCGCCCGTCAAGCGCGGACAGCGCGTCGCGATCCTCCGTGGAAAGGTCGCGGTTTTCCGACTCCGCGATTGTGCGGATGGTCTGCGCTTCCGCTTCGATGGAAGTGCGGCGCTCGCGAAGCGCATCGACAGAAAGGTTCGGCACCTTTGTACTCCTTTGCGCATCGCGCAATGCTGCCCTTGCCCCAACATACGCAGGGGCATAACTCGCTGCGATTGCAGCGAGACGAACCCCGGAGATATGCTCCACAAGATCACCCTTGGGAAGCGTTTTTCCGGGGATGAATTCGGCGCTAACGCCGTTTACTCCCGATTTGATTTGCGAAATGGTATGCTCCGCTTCGCGTGCTTCGATGATTTCGGCACCGAAGTACAGACCGTCGGAGCGCTCCTCCAAGTGATCGATAGCGGCGATAGTCACGCCACCGTCTACCCCGTGCCTATTCAGAAACGCGAGGCGCTCGCCCCCGTTGACGCTTCGCACTTGCTCCGCAAACGCCCCCATACGGAAGCGCTCGCGCCCGCGACCGACACGAATGTCCGTGCCATATGGGATAGCCATTCCCTCGATACGGGACGGGGTGTGATCAGCACCCGCATCCCGCACCAAGGCAGTACCAGTGACAGAAAGGTTAGGCATCGCTGCCACCCCCCGCCGCAACTGGCACCAAGTCGGCAACGGGAATTGTGCCCGGTGCCGAATTGGAAACTTCGGTTTCCACTTCCGTATCGCCTCCGTCTGTGGGGAAGTTGTCATCGGGCGGCAGACCTTCGGCGGTGCGCACTTCGGCGGGCAGCATCCACGGCTTGCCCGTTGCGATCTGCCAAGCGCGGTACCGCGCCTCCTGCCCTGCGCGCGTAAGCGTTGTCATATCGATGACCATATGGCGGTCATCGTACGCATCGCCCGGCAGCAATTCGGAAATGGTATCTTGGATCGGATCGACAAACTGCCCCAACGTAAAGCGCTCCAATGAAAGCGCTTCGTCGTTTAGGTTGCTGTACGTCTTTGACGATCCTGCCAACGCAATATCTAGGTACTGTGCGGGCACCCCAAACAGTCGCCCGATATCTAGCGTTTGCTCGCGTCGCGCTTCCACTGCGGAAGCACCGGCAATATCCGCGCCAAAGGCCCTAGCCTCTAGGCCCTTGCCAAGCACGGCGGGGAAGTCCGGGCCTTTGGCACGACGCGAGCGCCACAATTCGCCAGCGTCATCGGCTTGCGTTTGGTTCACTTCCTGTTCGGAAGTAAGCACGGTGGTAGGCGCGCCCCCATGCTGCCAGTACCGCGCGTTGTATGTCTCCGCTGACCATGACGCCATCATGGTTGCGCGTGCCATCTGCAAGATACCCACAAGGTGCGGTGGCACTCCGGGCCAGAAGGCGCTACGCATCGCGATGATTTCTTCCGCGCTGATCGTGCCCGCCACACCCGATAGCGTGTACTGTGTCGGAGGAAACACACCGAACGGATCGACCAACCCGGACGGACTGATCGCAATGCGGGGCAGTGGGATCAGCGAACCGGGTACCCCTTCGTCATCCACCCCGCCCACCATGCGCAAGTACGCGATATCATCCAACGCCATTGACGCGATGACACGCCACACCCATTCGCGACGGGGCATCAACGCGGCAGGACGCTTGACGATGCGGGACACTGGGCGCACCTGTGCGGTGCCGTTCCATTCCTGCCAGTCACGGCCCGCGATGGCGTTTGCGATCAGCGAGACGCACCTACGAACAGCGGCAATACCCGCCGCTTCCAGCATGGTCAGAGGGAAGGCGGATGGGGCGATAAAGATACCCGACCCGTAGGGCATCGCCCCCGGCAGGGTAGTCACGTCTCTTGCTTCCACCGTTGCGACGGTGGAAGGTCCGACGATCTTGGAGGAGGATAGCGGACGGCCCGCGTGCTTGGCGTGCTTGGCTTTGCCCATATGCTAATGATCGGGGTTTGACAACGGGCGAGCAAGCACCTAAAATGGAAACTTTGGTTTCCACTTTCCCTAGAAGATTTGGAGGCGGGGTTGCTCGCGGGATGCTATCGACGCTGCCAGCGTTGACGCGACAACGGTTGTGATCGCACCCACGGAGGCGGTCACAGACCAACGCCACTGCCCTTCTAGCCCAACCATGCGCCTTGCTGCGCTCGCCA
>Ga0157376_10002776_pt1 | contig 11967 bp, 6 predicted proteins | sample M45metaG_FD_121801 | JGI IMG/M metagenome (GOLD analysis project Ga0157376, IMG submission 121801) | Miscanthus rhizosphere microbial communities from Kellogg Biological Station, Michigan, USA - M4-5 metaG | ecosystem: Host-associated > Plants > Roots > Rhizosphere > Soil | place: USA: Michigan... | reverse complement strand
GGGCCAGGGCGACCGAGATGCCGCCGCGCAGTCCGCCCCAGGTCAGTACCTGCCACGAGCCCTTCGGCAGGGCGAATGCCTGCTTGAAGGCGATGACGGGACCGCCTGCTGTAAGCAGTCGCGCTGACAGCGTTATCAGGATCGCGCCGGCAGACGCAGCCACGACATTGGCTGGGAAAGCCACCACGATCACTTGCATTCCGATCAGCACGAACAGCACCGAATTCAGGATCGCGTCCATCAGCTCCCAGAACATGTCGATGTGCGCGCGCGTCTTGTCGGACATGGCCAGGGCGCGCCCGCGGTGGCCAATAATCAATCCGGCAGTGACCATCGCAAGTGGGCCGGATACGCCGATACGCGTTGCGAGCATGTAACCGCCCATCACGGCTGCGAGCGTGAGAAGTACTTCTTCCTGGTAGGCGTCGATGCTCTTGAGCAGTCGGTAAGTGACGTAGCCGAGCAGCGCGCCGAATGCGATCCCGCCAATGCCCTCGCGGGCCAGCAGCACCACGGCATCTCCGACGGTCGGCGCACCGCCGGCCGTGAGCATGCCCAGGAGCAGCAGGAACATGACGATGCCCACGCCATCGTTGAACAGCGACTCGCTGGTGATGACGGCCTCGAGACTTCTCGGCGCGCCGGCGGACTTCAGAATGCCAACCACCGCGATCGGATCGGTCGGCGATATCAATGCGCCGAACATCAGACAGTACGTCCATGGCAGGCCGAGGCCGAGCAGCGGCAGGAAATACCACAATGCGCAAGCGATCAGCAGGGCCGACACGACCGTGCCGACGAGCGCAAGCGCTCCGATCTGCCACCAGTACGCCTTGAGTTCGGCCACATCGGTGTGCAGGGCTCCGGCGAACAGCAACAGAGACAACATGCCCTGCATCAAAACGGTCGAAAAGTCGACCGAGGATATGAGGGTCGTCTCGTAATCACGCAGGTGGCGAATTCCGATCCAGTCCAGTCCGATCAGAGTGAAGGACAACACCAGCGCGATCGCCATGACGCCGATGACTGTTGGCAGACCCACGAAGCGCTTGTTGACGTAGGCCAGAATCGCAGTCACCGCCAGGCACGTCACGCCGACTTCGTACACGGATCCCCCTCATCGGTGTTGGAAGCGGATTGAGGCTTGCAGGCGAACATGCGCCACAGAATAGCAAGGCGCGGGGGCGCCGCGCTGAACGGCGCCTCGCAGAGTTACTTTGCCTCGAGGAATGGCGCCGCGATTGCCAGCGCCATGCGGTACGGCTCCGGATCGTTGCGGTTGGTCAGGACGATCACGCTCAAATGGCGTTGCGGGTAGCGCACGATGACGTTGCGGAAGGCGATGCTCTCGCCGGAATGCCACAGCGTTTCGCCGGTGATGCGCCAGCCGAAGCCATACTCGATCGACGCCTCGTCGGTCTTCGTCCAGGGCGTGAAGGCGAGTTTGCGCGACTCGTCTTTCAGCAATCGGTCGTCATACAGCGCCGCGTCCCATTTGGCCAGGTCGTCGATCGACGAATAGATGCCGCCGTCGCCGAGCACCGCGCTCGTGAGGCTTTGGTCGGTGCGCCGCCACTGACCGTCGACCGGCGTGTAACCGTAGGCGCGATTCGGGACCGGCGGCCCTTCAACGACGTAGGCAAGCGAGTTGTCCATATGCAACGGCTTGAAAATGCGGTCGTGCAGGAATGCCTGGAAGCTTTGACCCGAGGCGCGCTCGACGATCAGCGCCAGCATCGAATAGCCGCCATTGCTGTAGCGGTAGCTTGTGCCCGCCGCGAAGTAGACCTTTTGTTCCTTCTCCAGCAGATGCAGCACGTCGATGTCGCGCAACTGTTTGGAAAAATCCGTCACCGGATCTTCATTGCCGGCGTCGGGCATGATGTCTTCGTAATCGATCAGGCCGCCGGTATGCGTCAGCAGATGGCGGATCGTGATCGGCTGATCGGCCTCGGGCAGTGTCGGCAGCCATTTGCGGATCGGATCGTCGAGCGACAGCCGCCCATCCTCGGCGAGCAGCAGGATCGACGCGGCCGTGAACTGCTTCGTCACCGAGGCCAGGCGATAGTTCGTCGCCGGTGTCGCCGCGATTTTTTCCTCGAGGTTGGCCAGGCCGTAGGCCTTGCGAACCAGCGGCTTGCCGTCGCGCACGACGAGGATCGAAGCGCCCGGAACGTCGCCAGCGTAGGCTTGCATGATTGCGTCGACGGCTTTGTCGTTCGCCACCTGGGCATTCTGCGGCGCGCACGCGCTCAACCCGGCTGCCAAAAAGGCAGTGAGGACAAACAGTGCGCGGCGTTTGATTCGAATCGATTCAATCACAGTCGCGCTCCCGTGTGAAAGCCAGGTCTTCGAAGTCCGAGCTGAAGTCGGCATCGGGATCGACCTTGGCCATCGTCAGCGTGGCCGATGGCGGCGGATTGTTCGGCGCCACCTGCAGCCAGGCTTCGGTGTCCATGCGCTCCTCGTCCCAGTGTACGAGGTAGCGCTCGCCTACGCGCATGACGGTGCCGGACAGCACCGGCGATTTCGTCGCCTCGAAATGAATCTTGTCATGTTGTGCACAAATGGATATTGAGCCGAACCACGGGTCGTGCCAGTGACCCAGTAACGGCCGTGCTTCTGCGACGGTCGCGGCTTGCCGCGCCGACGTGTCGGGCGCTTTTCGTTGCACGGGCTTCGACGCCGATTCGCGTGCCAGTTCGTCGGCATATTTCGCAACGCCAACCGTCTTGCCAGTTGCCAATTGCTTGAGCATGACTTCGGTCAATACGGTACGCGCTTCGTCGCCCTCGCCATTCGTCATCATCACGAATCCACTGCGCCGATCCGGCAGCAGCGTCAGCACCGAATACATTCCGGACAACGTGCCGGTGTGCGAGACGGTCCAGATGCCATCGACATCGGCCAGTCGCCAGCCGAATCCGTACGCGTAGAAATGCGTATGGTCCCAATCGCGCCGGCGCTGGGAGATCGGCATCGGCGTGCGCGGCGTCCACAGCGCCCGGCGTTGTTCTGCCGACAACCAGGTCAGCTGCTGCGCATCCGGCTCCAGCCAGTTGCGCGCCCAGACCAGCATGTCGTGCAGGCTGCAGCGGATCCCGCCGGCCGCGGCCGAGGTGATTTCCGGGACAACGTCGCCGTCCTCGTTGATCGCGATGTTGCGTCCATCCTTGCGCATATGCGGTTGGGCGACGTTCGCGACGTCGTCGCGCCGCCATTGGCCGACCTGGCAGCGCGACAGACCGAGCGGCTCGAACACCTCTCTGCGCATCAGTGACTCGTAGGATGCACCGCCGGCTGCAGCCGCGACTTCGCCGGCGACGACATACATGAGGTTGTCGTACGCGTAGCCCGAACGAAAGCTCGTCTGCGGCTTTAGGTAAGCCAGGCCGGCGATGATGTCCGCGCGCGTGAAGTGATTCGGTTCCGGCCACAGCATCAGGTCGCCAGCGCCTTCGCGCAAGCCGATGTTGTGCACGAGCAGGTCGCGCACGAGCAGGTTCTGCGTGACCCACGGATCGACCATGCGCAGTTGCGGCAGGTACCTCGTCGCAGGATCGTCCCAGTTCAGCTTGCCGGCCTGGACCAGGCGCGCGAGCAAGGTCGTCGTCATTGCCTTGCTGTTCGAAGCGATCTTGAACAGCGAGTCGGGTGTGACTTTCCGGCCCGAGCCGGCGACGAGTTCGCCCTCTGTTCGGACGTAGGTCACCTTGCCGTCCGAGATCACGCCGAGCGCGAGGCCGGGCAGGTGATAGCGGGCCATGACGTCGTCGAAGGTCTTGTCGTATGGTGAACCGGCGTGCGCAAACGCAGCCAGCAAGACAAGTACGAATGCGAGTGCGTGTTGGGTACGGGTGCCGAAATTCCCCCTCTCCCGCTGGCGGGAGAGGGCCGGGGTGAGGGTGGCGCCGGATAGGACGATGGCCTTCGGATATGCCACCCTCACCCGGCGCAGCATTGCTGCGCCGACCTCTCCCGCCAGCGGGAGAGGTGAAACTCTGCGACAACCGGCAGTCACGCAGACGATGCCGCGTAGTGTCCTTGCGTTCATGCGTTTTGCCAATCCGTCGCCAGCGTTTCGCTGCCGATCATCTCCTCGAACGTCTGGCGTCGCCGCACGATCGAGTAGCGGCCACTGTCGAGCAACACTTCGGCAGCGAGCGGCCGCGAATTGAACGTCGATCCCATCGAGGCGCCGTAGGCGCCGGTCGCTTTGATCATCAGCAGATCACCCGGTGCGCATGTGGGCAGTTCGCGCGCGCGCGCGAAGATATCGCTGCTTTCGCAGACCGGACCAACGATATCGTACGTCTTGACTGGGCCGGCGCGGGACACACTTGTCGCCGGCCCGACCGGAACGATGTCATGCCACGCATCGTATAGCGCCGGCCGCACAAGATCGTTCATCGCCGCATCGACCACGAGGAAGTCGCGCTCGACGCCACGCTTGATGCGGATTACCCGCGTCAGCAGCACGCCCGCCTCGGCCACAAGCCAGCGCCCGGGCTCGAGCACGATGCGACCGGTGAAATCGCCGAGCGACGCGCGAATCGCGTCAACGTAGGCGCGCGGGGAAATCGGCTGGTCGTGTCCGTCGCGGTAGCTGACGCCAAGGCCGCCGCCGACATCGATGCTTGCGATTTCGTGTCCGGCCGCGGCGAGCTCGCGGCGAAATTCAGCGACGCGCGCGAAGGCCTCGCGCAGCGGCTCGACGCTCATGATCTGCGAGCCGATGTGCACGTGCAGGCCGTCGATGCGTACATGGGGAAAATGGTCGCTGGCGGCGAACCAGCGCCGCGCCTCGGCCAGGCTGACGCCGAACTTGTTTTCGGCCTTCCCGGTCGAAATTTTCGCGTGCGTGCCGGCGTCGACGTCGGGATTCACTCGCACAGCGGCGTGCGCGATCACGTGATGTTCGCGCGCCAGACGCTGCAGGCATTCGAGTTCGTCGCGCGACTCCAGATTGAAGCGCGCCACGCCGGCGACGAGCGCTTCGTTGATTTCCTGAATGGTCTTGCCGACGCCGGAAAACACGATGCGGCCGGCGGGAATGCCGGCGCGCAGGGCGCGGCGCAATTCGCCGGCGGAGACGATGTCCGCGCCGACACCGGCCTGCGCCATCAACTGCAGTACGCCGATATTCGGGTTGGCCTTGACCGCGAAACAGACGAGAGCGTCCAGATCGCCGAGCGCGGACTTCAGCGCGCCGATGCGCTCGCGGATTGCCGTCGTGGAGTAGGCGTAGCAAGGCGTGCCGACGCGCAGCGCAAGCGCCGCGAGATCGACGCCGTCGAAGCGCGAATTGCCTGCGCGCCGTGGATGCGCGTCTTCCGCGCTGGCGCGGATCTCGGGCGGAGCTGAACTGGATTGCATGGACATTGGCCGCATATCGCCGTGCATTGCTGGAGGGAGCGACCGAGTAATGACTAGTAAGGTTTGAAGCAGTAGTAGGTCCTTCGCACGGAGCGCCCCCTTCCGGCTGCCGCCACCTTGTACTCGCCACATCCATGTGGCTCGCCCTCCGGGCAGCTTCGCTGCAAACATCGGCAATCCTGCCGATGTTTCCCCGCGTAAAGCAAGCGGGGGAAGGATTCCAGGCCGATACCTCGCTTTTCCTTCCCCTGCGCAGCGGGGGAAGGTGCCGAAGGCGGATGGGGGCAATCTTGGCTAAAGACTCACAAACTGCTCTCGAATCAAACGTAGCAGTTCACTAGAACGTCGCAGTCACGGTCAGCTGCGCCGAACGCGGCGCCTGGAAGCGGATCGGCTGCAGGAAGTTCGGGTTGGTCTCGTTCGAGATATCCGTCTGCTTGTCCTGGTCGACTGCGATCGTGTTGCGCTGATTGAACAGGTTGTACACGGAGAACTTCACCTGCAGGTGGCCCTTCTCACCGAGGGTCATCAGATAGGCCGCGCTGGCATCGAACGTCGTGGTCCATGGCATCGTGCCGTAGGAGCCGCGCGGCGACAGAACGTACACGCGATCCGCTGACGGACCATCGCAGCCCTCCACGCAGATGAAGTTGCTGTGGTAGTTGGTCGCGTCGTAGGGATTGCCGACGCCGAACGCCGAGATTGGCCCACCCGACAGCACCGTGACGTTGCCGCCGAACTGCCAGTGCTCATTGAGCGCGTAGGTGCCGCGTGCCTTGATCTGGTGGCGGTGGTCGTTGGCCAAGTCGCCGTAGTTCTTCAGGTTGACCCACGGATCGTCGAAGTGCTCGGTGCGGCCGGTGTCGGAGAAGTCCGTGTCGGTATTGACCGGGCCTTCGGCATTGCCCTTGCTGACCGACAACACGTACGACGCGTTGAACGCCCACTTGTCGTCCCAGGCGCGATCAATCTGAAATTCCAGCGCCTGGTACGAGCGCTTGGGCGTTACGAAGCCGCGCTGACCGAGATAGTTGCCATCGCTGTCGTACATGGCCCAGCCCTGTTTCGCCGTGTCGATCGTGATGTAGCCGTCGTTGACACCGTCGCAGTTGGTGTCACCGTAGACCGTCATCGGCTTGCCCGGATTGCCCATGACGAAGACGCTGTTGTCGCCCAGAGGGCCGCATTGCGGCGTCGCGGTGATGCCCATGTCGTCGATCGCATTGTGCAGGTTGCGGTACGTGTGACTGACACCCCAGGACCAGCCGTCGCTGCCGAACAGCTGCTGGAAGCCGAGGATGAACTCATCCTGATAGACCGGATCGATATGATGGTCGACTTCCGAGCGCAGGTCGCCGACGGTGCCGTCGCCCTGCGAGTCGTCGACCGCGCCGATCTGCGGACCGAGAATCGGAACTGCGTAGTCGACGCCGTTGCGCTGCTTGATGTCCCAGCCATTGAAGCCGAAAAAGGTGCGCCGATCGAGGAACGCGCCGCCCTGCTTGATGTTGATGACATTTGCGACCGGCAAGAAATAACGTCCGGCGTTGCCGAACAGTTTCAGCTTGCCTTCGCCGGTCATGTCCCAGGTGAAGCCACCGCGCGGCGCAAGCATGTTGTCGGTCTTGATGTAGCTGCGGCCCTGGGCATCCTTGTTGTCGAACGCATCCAGGCGCAAGCCCGCGTTTAACAGGAACGTCGGCGAGACCTGCCAGTTGTCCTCGAGGTAATAGGCCTCCTCGATCGTGCTGAAGTTGCCGAACGTCGAGACTTGGCGCTGGCGAACATAGGAGTTGTAACCCGCCGGCACGATGCCGCCGTTGGCCAGCGTCGCGCCGGGGCTGGTTGGAAACACGTTGAACCGGACGCCGCCGGGGCCCGGGTAGAACTGGTTGTAATCCGAGTCGTTGTCTTCGTGGTCCAGGCCGAAACGCAGGCTGTGATCGCCGAGTTTCCACTCGAAATCGACACGCGCCGCCGTGCGATCGTCCTCGCGCTCGATCACCGTCAGGTTGCTGGTGCAACCCAGCGCGACGCCGGGATTGGGCACCGGATTTTGACGGGCGACCGGATTGCACTCGATGTCGCTGAGCGCGCGGTTGAACGTCGTGTGGTCGTTTTCGCCGTAGAGCAGCTTCATCGACAGATCGTTGGTGATGTACGACGTATACGTCAGTGCCGTGCTGCGGCCGCCGGTATCGGCGTAGACGGTATCGGTGTTCGCGCCCTTCGAAGCGCTGGCGAAGTCGTACTCGTAGACCTGGCCGGTGCGGTTGTTCTTGTCGGAGAACGAGGTCAGCTCGAGCAGGTTGCTGTCGTTGATGTGCCAGTCGATCTTGGCGCCCCAGAAACCGCTGTCCGACTTGTTGTAGGTGATGCGCTCGCCGGCGTCATCGGTGTTGTGCGGCTTGTTGTCGCGGGCTTCGTACATCAGGAAGAAGAACAACTTGTCCTGGATGACCGCGCCGGACGCGAATACGTTGAGCTTGGTCAACGGATCGCGGTCCTGGCTGTTGGCGATGTTCAGTGTGCCGTCGGCGTTGTAGGCGTTGCGGCCGGAAGACTCCCAGCTTTCAGGCATCGTCGTGAGCTCGGCGCCGTAGTGGAAGTCGTTCGAGCCCGAACGCGTCACCGCATTGACGACGCCGCCGGTGCTACGTCCGAACTCGACCGAGTAGCCGCCGGTCTTCACCTGGAATTCCTGGTAGAACGCGAACGGCGCTTCGGAGAAACCGTTGCGGTTGTAGAAATCAGTGACGTTGAGGCCGTTGATGTAGTACGAGTTCTCGGCGACCGACGAGCCGCCGAACGTCAGTCCGCCGAAGCCGGCGGTGCCCTTGTTGACGCCCGGCGCCAGCGTCGCCACGGCGGCGACGTTCTGTTCGACCGGCAGGCGTTTGAGTTCTTCGCGCGTGATGTTCGTCGTGACTTCGGTCGAAGTGAAATCGACGCTGGAGGCGGCGGTCGCTGTGACCGTAATGCCCTCGAGCGCGGTCGCTTCGGCGCCGACATTTACGGTGGTGGCGCTGCCGAGGCTGACGACGACGTCCACTGGTGCGCCGACGCGCGCGCCATCCTTGCTCGCTTCGAGGTTGTATTGGCCGATCGGAAGGAACGGAAAGCGGTAGTTGCCCTTGGCATCGGCGGTCACGCTGCGCGTCAGCCCGGTCGCCGGACTGGTCACCGTCACCGTAGCGCCTGCCGTCGTACGGCCAACCACGGAGCCGTCGTCGCTTTGCGCGTACGCCGACGACAGCGCCAGCAATGAAAGACTCATTCCGACCGCCACGCACAGCGCGCGCTTTTGCCAATTCCGCCTGTTATTGCGCATATCCGCTCTCCCCGTCGATTTTGTAAGTGTGAGTTGCGTAATGTTGAATCGGGTGCTGAAAAAACTGCGTGCTACTTGCCACCTGCCGCCCGCGAGGCGGGCAGGAATTTCCATTCGAAGTCGTAATCCCATTGGTTGAAGTACAGGTTGCCGCCGCTCCATTCGGCTTCGCCGCGCTGCAAGTCGACGGTCTCGGAACGGAAGAACTTCTTCGCCGGCACGAAGTCGCGGCTGAAGTCGTCGTTGAACGCGATGCGGTAGGCGTCGAGGCCGCCGAGATAGAAATTCGCGATCGCGGGATCCGGATCGTTGAAACGGCCGAACGTGACGTCCATCGGCAGCCAGCCGTATGGCGCGATATACAGCCAGCCCCAGTCGTGCAGATTGTTGTACGTGGTGTCCGAATAGATCATCCCGGACTGCCAGCGCGTCGGAATGCCGTTGAGCCGCAGCAGGGTCATCAGCAGCAAGGTCTGCTGGCCGCAGTCGGCATGGCCGGCGCGCAGCGCGTATTCGCTGATGTTGCTGATGGTCGAGTATTCGAGCGCGCCGGCCCACGGAACCTGGTCGACGGCCGCGTAGAGTTTCTGCGCAATGCGCCACGGATTCTTTTCGTCCCCGACGACCTGGCGCGAGAACAGGCGCAGCGGCTCGGTGAAGACGATGTGCGGCGGCCGCTCGGCAACGAAGGGCGCGAGCTCGGGCGTGATCGTCGCCGGCACGGCCTTATCGCCATCGACGGCGTGGTATTGCGCGTAGACGGTCACCTCGTAGGTGATCGAGAGCTTGGTCGGCTTGCCGGCTACTGCGTGTTTTTCCACAAGTACGGTACGCTGCAATGTGGATTCCGGGGCGATTTCGTGCTGCGCCGGCTCGCTCGAGACGAAACGGATGTCTTCCTGCTGGCCCGGCAAGGCACGCGGGTACGGAATCCAGGCGCGCACGTTTTCACCGGCCGGGACGGCGTCGGCGTGGACCGTCAACGATTGCGTCACCTGCAGGTGACGCGGGGCGACGCTGCTCTTGTGGCTGGAACGAGCCGCATCGACGACCTCGCGGTGATGGGGGTTCGGCGACTCCAGCGGGCTGTTGACGAGCGGCGTCTGTTCCTTGCGCCGGGCAAGCGCCTCGTGGCTCAGGCGAAACAGGTTCGACGGCGAGCGCGAGAAATACAGCACGCGGCCATCTATGACCCGGCGCTCGAGCAGGCCGTCGCCATCCCATTTCGCAAACTCATCGCCGCGCAGGTCGGGAATCTGCTTGCGCATACGTGCCTTGACGTCGTCTTCGCTGAGGGTGAAGTCGAGCAGGATGCGGCGCATGCGTTCGCGCTGGAATTCGAGCGCCTCGCGCAATTTTGCGTCGACCGTAGGCCGGGCCAGAACCTGATCGATTTGCGCCGATGCCAAAGCGAACTGGCCCGCGTCGATCTGCGCGATCGTCTGCTCGACGACATTCGCTCTAGCGTCAGGGTCGGTGCCTGTATTGCAAAGCGCTAGTGGCGAGAGCAACAGCATCAGTGCGAACGCACCAACGCGCGCGCGCCGGACAGACCGGAGCATGGCCATCGGTGCCAATGCTGTACCCATTGTCGTAGAGTTCCCCGGCTCGTGCGTCCACTCTCGCCGTGCTGTGTAACACGCCGGTAATCACTCGTCAATAATTTATGCTTCTGGTATATTATTTGAGAATCATCTATTCTCGGAAGACGTAAGCCTTCCCATAATTCGGGCTGAAGGGTACGTGTTAGCGTCCATGTGCGTGACCGCGGTTGCGGTGTTCGGCTTGGGGATCACATGACGGCGATGCGACGACTGGTTCCTGCCATTTCGGCATTGGCACTCACGCTCGGCAGCGCGTCGGTCTGCGCGCGCGAAGGCGGCGCGTTGACTGTGCCGGCCACGGGAATCATCGGCGTCGACGCCGCAATGCTCGTACCCGATTTCTGGATCAGGCGCCTGAACGATGCCGACCGCATCGTGCTAGACGACAAGGCAATCGCGGCCGAAAACGCCACGCTCGTACAGAAGGACCCGACGCTGCACGACCTGCAGGCGTTGCCTGCGACGCTGACGCGCAAGCAGGTCACGGATTGGATCAACGCCATGTCCGAGCGTCCATCGAAGCCGATGTACGACGCCGATAACGCCGAGTTGAGCACCGCCGCGCTCGATGCGCTGATCGCGAACGTCGACATCGGCTCGATCGCCGAACAGACACAAGCGCGCTACGCACTCGTCGTCCATCGTGCCGACCTGCGCACGTTCCCGTCGACGCTGCGCGCGTTCAGCGAGCGCGACAACGTCAACATCGACCGCTTTCAGGAGAGCGCCCTGTTTCCCGGCACGCCCGTCGTCGTCGTGCATGCGAGCCGCGACGGCAAATGGCGCTTCGTCGTCAGCCCGCGCTATGCCGCGTGGGTCGAGAACCGGTTTCTTGCCGAGGGTACGGCCGCGCAAGTGTTCGGCTACGCCGAAGCCAAACCATACCGCATTGTCACCGGTGCCACCGTCACGACGGTGTTTTCGCCAACGCAGCCGGCGATCTCGCAGCTGCAGCTCGACATGGGCGTGCGCGTTCCGCTCGAAACGGACTGGTCCGCGGAAAAATCCGTGGACGGCCAGCATCCCTACACGGCGCACGTCATCGAGCTGCCGCTGCGCGCCGACGACGGCACGCTGAAGATCGTTCCGGCACTGCTGCCGAGGACTGCCGACACGCAAGGCGAGTACTTGCCGCTGACGCGCGCGAATATCCTGCGCCAGGCGTTCAAGTTCCTCGGCGAACGCTACGGCTGGGGTCACTCGTACAATGCGCGCGACTGCAGCGGTTTCGTCTCCGACGTGTATCGCAGCATGGGCGTGCAGATGCCGCGCAACACGCGCGATCAGGCCGTGAGTCCCGGTTTGAACCACCGTCTTTTCACCGACCAGGACGACCGCGCCGCGCGATTGGCGGCGGTGCGCGCGTTGCAGGTAGGCGACCTGGTCTACATTCCCGGCCACGTCATGATGGCGATCGGCGTCGTCGACGGCGAACCGTACGTGATCCACGACACGACCGGCTTGAGTTACCACCGCGACGATGGTTCGCGCGTGCGCGTGGATCTCAATGCGGTATCGGTGTCGCCGCTGACGCCGCTGCTGTACGGCAATGACAAGACCTATGTCGACCGCATGACCAGCATCGTGCGGATTCGCCCCGTTACCGACACGGAAGCATCAGCCAAACCATGAAAATCACCGATATCCGTTTCGGTC
>Ga0157376_10002775_pt1 | contig 11967 bp, 10 predicted proteins | sample M45metaG_FD_121801 | JGI IMG/M metagenome (GOLD analysis project Ga0157376, IMG submission 121801) | Miscanthus rhizosphere microbial communities from Kellogg Biological Station, Michigan, USA - M4-5 metaG | ecosystem: Host-associated > Plants > Roots > Rhizosphere > Soil | place: USA: Michigan... | reverse complement strand
TTCAGCGTTTGCCGGGTCATTACCTGGCGGCGATGGCGGGCGTCTAGTTCCGGCAGCCCTGGATGGTGCCAGCCGGATGGCAGTTGTCCGGGGAGTTGAAGGCGACCAGCGTGAACCGCAGCGAGACGGTGCCGTTGAGGTTGCTGGAGATGCCGCCCCCGTCGAAGCCGCGGTTGAACACCACCCGGTCGCCCGTGAGCAGGGCCGATGCCGGGAACATGCGCGTACCAGGGGGCCAGGCCCGCCCCGGGGCCAGTCCTTAGCCGATGGCGGCGGCCAGCTTCGCGCGCTCCGGCTCGGTGAACGGGAGTGACGTGCGCGCCTTCGGGTCCCAGCGGACGGTCACCACGCTCGCCTCGGCCGCTATCTGGCCGTCGCGGGTGCGGATCGTCTCCCGGGTGGTCAGGCTGCTGTTGCCCATCCGCTCGACCGCGATCTGCACGGTGACCTGCTCGTCGGCCAGCCGGATCTCCGCGCGCATGTCGATCTCCAGCCGGACCATCACGTAGTCCAGGTCACCGAAGAGCTGCTCGAAGCAGGCGTCGCGGCCCTCTTCCAGGTAGGTCAGGAACACCGCGTGGTTGACGTGGCCCAGGGCGTCCATATCCCGCCACCGGATGCTGACGGGGTGCTCGAACACCGTGCCCACCTGTGCACCTCCCTGGCTGGCCACTACGGCGCACCGACATCATGCCAGCCGCCCGCCCGGTCCCTGCGGCTGCCGGGACCGGGCGGGCGGCGGTGGCGGTCGTCTAGTGCCGGCAGCCCCGGATGGTGCCCTGCGGGCTGCAGTTGTCCGGGGAGTTGAAGGCGACCAGCGTGAACCGCAGCTGGATGGTGCCTCCGTTGAAGATGCCGCCGCCGGAGCCTGCGCGGTTGAACACCACACGGTCACCGATCAGCACCGTGGTAGCCCCCGTCGTGTTGAAGATTCCGCCACCCGTGCGTCCTGCGACGTTACGGGCCACCACCGTGCCGGTGATCCGGGACGTGCCCGGATCCGACGTGAACACGCCGCCGCCGACGGAGTTCGCCGTGTTCGCGGTCACCCGGGAATGGTCAACGACGAGATCCGCCGAGTTGTCAATGGCGCCGCCGGCTACGCCTGTCGCATTGTTGCCGTCCAGCTCGGAGAAGCTGATCGTGGCGTGCGCGTCGTTCTGGACATCCAGCCCGGCGCCGCTGGGGGCAGTGTTCCCGGTCAGCCTGACGTTCCGCAGGACGAGGGTGCCCTCATCAAGGATGCCGCCGCCCACCTCGTTGCCGGAGTTCCCGTTGGCCACGGTGACGTTCGCCAGGGCGAGCCTGCCCCCGGCGACGTCAAAGATGCGGAAAGCCGCGGACGAGGAACGGCGGATCGTGGTTCCCCCACTGCCGAGAACAACGAGGTTGCCGGTGATCGGGGGCAGGCCGTCCTTGCCGGACACGGCTTGGGTCAGCACGTAGTCGCAGCCCCGGGACAGCACGAGGGTTGCGAAGCGGGCGCTGTTGGCCTGCTGGATCGCTGCGACCAGCGCGCTGCTGCTGCACGGCACGACGGGCGGTCCCGGCAGCGCGGCCGACGCCTGGGCGGCGGCCGGCGCTGCGAGGGCGGAAGTCCCGGCCAGCAGCAGCGCGCAGGCGTAGCCCGATGACCTGGAAATTATTCGCATGGAGAGGCTCCTGTGGTTCACAGTTGGGCGGCCCCGCGCTCAGTATGGCCAGAGCGTGCGTAGCAGAACGCATCCGGTCAACGGGCCTGAAGGCCCTTGCCCGTTATTTGCGCAGGTCACCGGGTCTGAAGCCCGGCCTGGGACGGCAGAACGCCCGGCCCGGCAGGTGCCGGGCCCGGGCGTCCGTCCCCGGGCGGGCTAGTTCCGGCAGCCGCGGATGGTGCCCCGCGGGGTGCAGTTGTTCGGTGAGTTGAAGGCGACCAGCGTGAACCGCAGCGAGACGCTGCCGGTGAGGTTGGCGATGCCGCCTCCGTCGGTGGCGTGGTTGAGCACTACCCGGTCGAGGGTGAGCACCGTAGTGCCGTGATTGGCAATCCCGCCGCCCGCGGTTCCTGCGCTGTTGCGGGTCACGACCGTACGGCTGACTTGGGAGGTCCCCCCCACCGCCGTCCTCAGCCCGCCGCCTTCGGTCCCCCTCGCGGTGTTTCCGGACAGCGTGGAATGGTCAATGGCAAGCTGCGACGCGTTGTTGATGGCGCCGCCGCCAAAGCCCTGGCTGGTGTTGCCGGTCAGGCTGGAGAAGCTGATCATGGTCTGCCCGGCCCCGGTGAACAGTGCACCGCCGGCCGAGTCAGCCGTGTTGCCGGCCAGCTTGACGTTCCGCAGCGCGAGGGCGGCGCCCTCGGCGCTAATAGCCCCGCCCGTGTCAATGGCGGTGTTGCCGGTGAACTCGGAGAAACTGGCCGCAGCGCGCGCGTTGGTCCCGATGAACAGCCCCCCGCCGAAAGCGGCCGTGCTGCCGGTCACCTTGACGTTCTGCAGCGCGAGGGTGCCCAGGTCGAGGACGCCGCCGCCAAAGTTGTTCGTACTCCCGTTGGCCAGGGTGACGCCCGCCAGCGTAAGACTGCCGCCGGCGGCCACATGCAGGATGCGGAAGGCCGGGGCGGATGAGGAACGGCTGATCGTGGTTCCCTGGCTGCCGGAGATGGTGAGGCTGCCGGTGACCGGGGGCAGGCCGTCACCGTCCGACGCCGCGGTGGTCAGGACGTAGTTGCAGCCCGGGGCGAGCAGGAGTGTTGCGGATCCGACGGTGTTGGCGTGCTGGATCGCCGCGACCAGCGCGCTGCTGCTGCACGGCACGTTGGGGGGTGGCTGGACCGCGGCCGAGGCCAGCGCGGCCGGCGCCGCGAGGGCGGCCGTCCCGGCCAGCAGCAGTGCCCCGGCGTAGACCGATGACCTGGGGGTTATTCGCATGGAGGGCTCCGTGATATCCACTCAGCGGCACGGCCCCGCGCCCAGTATGGCTACGCCGGGAATGGGTGGGCAAAATCTGCTGACGGGCTAATGGGCCCTGCCCGTGATCCGGCCGAGATGACCAGGGCGGATGCTGGAAATATGGGCGCACGGGCGAGCGCGGGGCAGGGCCCCGGGCGGACCGCGGCGCTGGCCGGCGCCGCGGCGGCGGTACTGCTGGCCGCCCTGGCCGGGTGCAGCGGCGGATCGGCCGGCGGGAGCCGTGGCGGGCCGTCCGGGAGCGGCACGGTGCGCGGGCTGACCGCGGTCCGGCCCTGTCCCGGGGTCACCGGGTTCAGCTGCGGCACGCTGAGCGTCCGGCTCGACCCGTTCGGCTCCGCGCCGGGGCGGCTGTCGCTGCCGGTGGCGGTGGCCGACGCGCCCGCGCCGCGCGGCGTGCTCGTCTTCCTGACCGGCGGGCCTGGCGAGGCGAGCATGCCGTTCCTGCCCCGGGTGGCGGGCCGGCTGGGGCCGCCCGGCTACCGGCTGGTCCTGCTGGACCAGCGGGGAACCGGGGCCGGGGCGCTCGACTGCCCGGCGCTGCAGCAGGAGATGGGCGCCTCCGACCTGACCGTGCCGACCCGGGCCGCGGTGCAGGCGTGCGCCGCGGCGCTGGGGCCGCGCCGCCGGTACTACGGCACCGCGGACACGGTCGCCGACCTGGAGGCGCTGCGCCGCGCGCTGGGCGCGCCGAAGATCGCCCTGGACGGGGTGTCCTACGGCACCTATGTGGCCGAGCAGTTCGCGCTGGCCCACCCCGGTGAGGTCAGCCGCCTGGTGCTGGACTCGGTGGTGCCGGCCTGGAACGTGGACCCGCTGCAGCTGGAGAACATGCGGCACTCCGCGGACGTGCTGCGCGCGGTCTGCGCGGCCCGGCACTGCGGGTTCGACCCAGCCGCCGACCTGGCCACGGTGGTCCGCCGCGACCACGACGGGCCCGCGCTGCTGGACATGCTGGTGTCGATGAGCGTCGGCGCGCCCGGCTTCCCCGGCGTGCCGGACGCGCTGCACCAGGCCGCGGCCGGGCACACGGCCGCGCTGACCGCGCTGATGGCCCAGGTGCACCAGGCCGACGCCTGGCCGGCCCGGCTGCTCAGCCAGGGCCTGCACGCCAGCACGCTGTGCGCGGACCTGCGGATGCCGTGGGGCGGACCGGAGACCCCGCTGGCCGCCAGGCCCGCGGCGCTGGCCCGGGCGACCGCCCGGCTGACCCCGGCACAGACCTGGCCGTTCGACCGGGCCACCGCCGCGGGCAACGGCTTCATCCGGACCTGCCTGTACTGGCCGCCCACCCCGGCGCCGCCGGTGCTGGCCGCGCCGCGGACCCCGCTGCCGCGGGTGCCGGTGCTGCTGCTGGCCGGCGGGCGGGACCTGTCCACTCCGCTCGTCGGGGCCCGCGCCCAGGCCGCGCTGGCCCCAGACGGCCGCCTCGTCGTGGTGCCGGACTCCGGCCACGGGGTGCAGAGCCGGGCGGTCAGCGACGCGGGCCGCCAGGCGGTGGGCCAGTTCCTTGGCGGTTAACGGCTAGGCGGGCTTGCGGCCGACGCCGCCGTACCAGCTGACCTCGGCCGGGGCCGGCGCCGGCCCGCTGCCACCGGGCCGCCCGGCGGCGTGGAGACGTCAGCCCGGGACGCCGACCGGGTCGGGGCGGCCGGCCAGCCGTTCTCTAGGATGCCGGTCATGCGGTTCAGCATCTGGCCGGCGGCGGCCCAGCCCTGGGAAGACATCCGTGAGATCTCCGCGCACTGCGAGGAGACCGGCTGGGACGGCGTGTACATCGCCGACCACTTCATGCCCAACCACTCGGGACCCGAGCCCCGCGACGGGGACATGCTGGAGTGCTGGTCGCTGCTGGCCGCGCTGGCCGTCGCGGTGCCGCGGGTCCGGCTCGCCCCACTGGTCACCAGCGTGACCTACCGGCACCCGGCCGTGCTGGCCAACATCGCCGCCACCACCGACCGGATCTGCGGCGGGCGGCTGGCCCTCGGGATCGGGGCCGGCTGGCAGGAGAACGAGCACGCCTCGTACGGCATCCCGCTGGGCACGATCCGCGAGCGGCTGGACCGGTTCGAGGAGTCCATCCCGGTCCTGCTGGGCCTGCTGCGCGAGCCGCGGACCACGTTCGCCGGGCAGTACTTCACCGTGACCGACGCGCCCAACCAGCCCGCGCCGGTGCAGGCAAAGATGCCGCTGCTGATCGGCGGGGCGGGCGAGAAGCGCATGCTGCGGATCGTGGCCCGGTACGCGGACGAGTGGAACTGCTGGTCCACCCCGGACCTGCTGGCCCGCAAGCTCGGGGTGCTCCGCCAGCACTGCGCGGACCTCGGCCGCGACCCGGCGGAGATCCACGTATCCACCCAGGCTCTGATGTACCTGTCCACCGACCAGGACTGGCTGGCCCGCAAGCGCGAGCAGGTCCCGCCCGGCCGCCCGGCGATCATCGGCACGCCGGACGAGGTGGCCGGCATCATCGCCCAGTACCGCGACGCGGGCGCCGACGAGCTGATCATCCCGGACTTCACGCTGGGCCAGGGCGCGCGCAAGAAGGACACCTGCGACGCGTTCATCCAGGAGGCCGCCGCAGCGTTCCGCTGACCAGCACCGTCCGCTGACCGCCGGCCGCTAGCCGGCCAGGGCGGCGAGCAGCGCGGCGCGGTCCGGCTGCGCGATCGGCGAACTGATCCCGTGCACCCGGATCGCGGCGTGGGTATACGCGACGACCTGCGGGTCGGTGTAGACCTCGTCCGGCGGGCAGAGCATGCCCATCACGTTCCAGAACCCGCGGAAGGCCACCGGGTCGACGGCGGCGGCCGCGCGCAGCTCGGCGAAGCTCACCCGGCGGTCTGGCCCGGGGCCCGGCGCGGGCGGCGGGGGGACCTGGGCCCCGTAGATCGCGTGCCGCAGGCCGGCCAGCCGGGCCTGGTCGATCGCGGCCTGGTCGGTGTAGTACGCCGCCACGTGCGCGCCCACCAGGCCGTCGAGCGCGAGTGCCTGCGCCGCCGGGTCCGCCGGGTGGTCCGCGATCACCCCGGCCAGGTCCGCGGCGCCGGCCAGGGCCAGAGTCAGGCCGCGGCCCAGCGTGGGATTGGTCGTGCAGACCGAATCGCCGACCGCGTGCAGGCCGGTCACCACCGGCGACCCGCCGTCCACCAGCCGGCGCAGCGTGTTGTGCAGGCCGGCCATCGGGAACACCCCGGTGATCGGCTCCAGCACGTCAAGCCAGCCAGCGAAGACCGGGACGGTCCGCAGAACCGCGGTGAACACCGCCGGGTCGCGCACCGGCCGGAACCGGCGGTCGGCTGCCAGCGGCGCCACCGCCAGCTGCACCGTGCCGTTGTCGGCCGGCCACAGCCCGACGGTGAACTCGTCCAGGCCGGCGACCGTGCGCCCGAGCGGCGGCCCCGGCGGGGTGGTGCCCGGCCGCCGCCGGTAGTGGCGGCTGTAGTAGGCCACCCCGCACTCGGCCTGCCAGGCGGCGGGCGGCCGGGCGCCGATCTCTGCCAGCCAGCGGGCCACCGGCGAGCGCCGTCCGGACGCGTCGATAATCAGGTCCGCGGCGATCTCGCCGTGGCCGGTCCGCACTCCGGTGACGTGTGGCGGCTGGCCCGCGGTCCCGCCTGCCACTCCGCCTGCTGCCCGGCCCGCGGACGGGGCGGGGGCCGCGGTCAGGCCGGTGACTATGACGCCGCCGTGCAGGGCGATCCCCGGCTCGGCCCGCGTCGCGCGCAGCAGCACCCAGTCCACGGTGGACCGGCGGCTCAGCAGCGCGATGAACCGTTCGTCGCCCGGCCACGCCGACTTGTCCCGCAGCGACGCCGGCATCTGGGCGGAAAGCGGCGCCTCCGCCACGCCCGCCGCGAGCAGGCCTGCCAGCACGTCGGGCAGCCGCTCGCGAAGCAGCTCCCGGCACCGGGCCATGATGATGTGCGGCTGCACGATCTGCGGGGCCGACGGGCGGAACGCCGCCGCGGCGGCCGACTCGACGTCCGGGGCCGGCTCCAGCGGGTCCCGGTCCAGCACGTCTACCTGATGCCCGGCCCGGGCCAGTAGCAGCGCCGCGAACAGCCCGGCGGCACCGCCGCCCACCACCACGATCCGCACGGGCACACTCCCTTGGCGCGCGGTCCCGTGCCACACCCTAGACCCGCCTGCTACGTTCGGGTTCCGGTGATCTTCGCCGGGGGAGCGCACTGTGCCCCGGACAGGGGCCTGAACCCCTGAGGAGCCGCCATGGCTGGCCGGCCGCTGACCGTCCTGTTCATGCCGGAGAGCGCCTACGGGCCCACGAACAACTGCGTGGGGATCGGCAACGTGCTGCGGCAGCGCGGGCACCGGGTGGTGTTTGCCGCGGAGGCGTCCTGGCGGGGCAAGCTGGAGCCGCTCGGGTTCGAGGAGGACCTGGTCGACCTGTCCCCGCCCGCCGAGGGCGACCAGGACGCCGGGCAGTTCTGGAAGGACTTCATCGCCAGCACCGCGCCGGAGTTCCGCAAGCCGACGATCGAGCAGCTCAGCACGTTCATCAAGCCGGTGTGGGACGAGCTGATCGAGGGCGCCAGGTACTGCCACCCCCAGCTCACCGAGATCATCGCGCGCACCCGGCCTGACGTGATCGTCGAGGACAACGTGGTGGCCTTTCCCGCGCTGCAGACCGCGGGCGTGCCGTACGTGCGGATCGTGTCCTGCAACCCGCTGGAGGTCACCGACCCGGGCCTGCCGCCGGCCTTCTCCGGCTACCCGGCCGATGGGGACCGGGCGCAGTGGGCGGAGTTCCGGGCCGAGTACGACCGGGTGCACCGGGAGAGCTGGGGCGCGTTCAATGACTGGATGACCGCGCAGGGCGCGCCGCCGCTGGCCGACCTGTCGTTCATCGGCGAGGGCGACGTCAGCCTGTACGTCTACCCGGAGCTCGCGGACTACCGGCGGGACCGGCCGCTGGGCCCGCGGTGGACCCGGCTGGACTCCTCGGTGCGGGAGACCGACGAGCCGTACCACGTGCCGACGGAGCTCGGCCGGGACGGCGCGCTGATCTACTTCTCGCTCGGCTCGCTGGGCTCGGCCGACGTCGGCCTGATGCGCCGGGTCATCGGCTGCCTGGCCCAAACGCCGCACCGGTACATCGTCTCCAAGGGCCCGCTGCACGCCGAGATCGAGCTGGCGCCGAACATGACCGGCGCCGAGTTCCTGCCGCAGACCTCGGTGACCCCGCACGCCGACCTGGTCATCACGCACGGCGGGAACAACACCACCACCGAGTGCCTGCACTTCGGCAAGCCGATGATCGTGCTCCCGCTGTTCTGGGACCAGCACGACAACGCGCAGCGCATGGACGAGCTGGGCCTGGGCGTCCGGCTGGCCACCTACGAGTTCAGCGACGCCGAGATGCACGGCGCGCTGGACCGGCTGCTCGGCGACGCCGCCCTGCGGGAGCGGCTCGCCGTGGCGGCCCGGCAGATCCAGGCTCGCCAGGGCCTGCGCGCCGCGGCGCGGGTCATCGAGGACGCCGCGGCCGCCGGCGGGTAGCGAGGCAGTAGCCGGTCACCGCGGCCACCACGGCCAGCACCGGGGCGAAGACCAGGATCTCGAACTGCGCCCGGTGGCCGGCGAAGCCCGCGGGCAGGGCCAGGTCCGGGTGCGCGGTGCCCAGCCCCGGCCACAGCAGGCAGGCCGCGGCCAGCGCGGACCAGCCCGCCGCCAGCCCGGTCACCAGCCACGCCACCCACCTGCCGCCGGGCACGCGGAACGGCCGGGCCAGGCCGGGCTCGCGCCGCCGCAGGGCCAGGAAGGCGGGGAAGATCAGCAGGTAGGCCAGCACGATCAGGGTGATCGAGGCGAGCAGCGCGGCGGAGAAGTACTTCTGCCCGTCGCCGCGGGCCACGGCCAGGTTGACGGCCATCACCAGCAGCGACGCCGCCCCGGAGAGCAGCCCCATCACCACCGGCACGCCGGTCCTGGCCGAGATCCGGCCCAGCGCCCGCGGCCCGGCGCCGTCCAGGCAGGCCGCGGCCTGGGCCCGGCCGGCGCCGATGATCCAGGCCGACCCGCTGGCCAGCAGGACCCAGATGAAGATGTACGCAGCCGCCCAGCCGAGCACCTGCCCCCAGCCGGTCAGCGTCACCGTGCCATCGGCCGCGACCGAGCCGCCGTACCCGGTCAGCACCAGCTTCAGCGCATCGATCAGGCCGTGCAGCGAGGTGATCTGCCGGGCGGGCAGGACGATCAGCACGGCCAGGATCGGGATCCCGTACATCAGTGCCTGGCCGATCCCGGCCCGGCCGATCGCCGCCGGGATGTCGCGCCGCGGATTGATCATTTCCTCCCCGGCGGTCGCGGGCAGCTCGACGCCGACGAAGGAGTACAGCAGCACCGGCACCACCGCGATGAACACCGCCCGGGAGGGGGACAGGTCCGCCGCCGAGATGCCGTGCACGCCGTGCTGGGCGCCGTACAGGATGACGCTGACGGTGAAGAAGGCCAGGAGCACGATCTGCCCGATCGCGCCGCTGGCCGGGATCCACTTGCCGGCCCGCAGCGGGATGATCGCGCCGGCCGTGGCTGCCGCGATCAGCAGGCCGCCGAACAGGTACATCCCCGGCAGCGTCAGGCCGCCGGCGAACCGCTGGTAGACCGCGATGGCCACGACGGTCACCGAGCCGCCCAGCCAGGCCGGCGTGCCGGCCCAGTACAGCAGCGAGGTCAGCGCCCCGGCGAACCGGCCGAACGCGCGGCGCACCCACACGTACGGGCCGCCTTCGTCCGGCAGCGCGGCCCCCAGCTCGGCGCTGATCAGCGCGGAGGGGACGAAGAAGGTGGCGAACAGGATGGCCAGCCAGGTAAAGGCCTGGCCGCCGCCGACGGCGATCGCGCCGATGGTGTCGGCCACCACCATGGCCGAGATCAGGAAGAAGACCGTGTCCAGCCGGCCGAGTACCCGCCGCAGCTTCCGGCGCTCGGCCGCGCTGCTCTCGGCCCCGTCTGACCCGGCCGCCCCCGCGGGCCGGGTTACGCGGAGATCTTCTGCGGCCATCGCCGGTACCAGGGAGCCGGAGGCACGGCCGGGCGGCCCGCGGGTCGCCCGGCCGCGACCGCGGCCAGCGCGGTCACGGCCTGATCTATCTCGTCCGGGGTGTTGTAGAGGTAGAAGCTGAGCCGGCAGCTGGCCGGCGGGTCCAGCCCGAGGGCGTGGTGGGCCAGGGAGGCGCAGTGGCAGCCCGCGCGGGACTCGATCCCGGCCCGGTCCAGCCCCTCGGCCAGGGCGAACGGGTCATGGCCGGCGATATTGAAAGCGGCCAGCGAGGTGCGCCGGGCCGGGTCGCGCGGCCCGTAGACGGTGATCCCGGGGATGGCCTCCAGGCCGTCGAGCGCCCGGGCGGTCAGCGCGGTGTTCCAGGCGCAGATCCGGGTCATCGCGTCGCGGACGGGCTGGCGGCCCAGCGGCCGGCCGGTGCCGAAGTACACCGGGCGGTGCGGGGACAGGGCCAGGTCCACCAGCAGCCGCAGGCCCTGCGCGGACACGATCGTGCCCAGGATGTTCGGGGTGCCGGCCGCGTACTTCCACGGCAGCGCGTTGTACTCGACGAGCTCGGGCAGGACCCGACCTTCGGCGACCATGTCGCCGCCGTACAGGAACGGCCGCGCCGCGGCGAGCAGGGGTTCCCTGGCGTACAGCACCCCGACGCCGAACGGGGCCAGCATCTTGTGGAAGGAGAACGCCAGGTAGTCCGGGCCGGCCGCGGTCACGTCGGTTACCGATCCGGGGACCAGCTGCGCGCCGTCGACCAGCAGGTAGGACCGGCGCTCCCCGGTGGGCTGCTGGTATCCGCTGGCGTCGGCCAGCGCGCGGACCGCGGCCAGCGGGACGCGGGTGCCGGTGAAATTCGAGGCGCCGGTGCAGCACACCAGCTTGGTCCGCGCGTCGATCAGCGAGGCCAGGTGGTCGAGGTCCAGCTCGCCGGTAACCGGGTCGAACCGGGCCAGCCGGTACCGGACCCGGCGGCCCAGGTGCGGCAGGATCTCCCGGCACATCGCGTACCACGGCACGTAGTTGGAGTTGTGCTCCAGCATCGTGGTCACGATGTTGTCGCCGTCGCGGAACTTGGTCAGCAGTGAGTACATGACCGCGTTGATGGCCTCGGTGGCGTTGCGGTACAGCGCGATGCAGGACCGGCTGGGCGCGCCGATGAACGCCGCGATCGTGTCGTAGGACTCCTCGAACCGGGCGGTCATCTGCCGGGACGCGGCCGACTGGCCCCGGTGCACGTTCTCGTACCCCGCCGACAGCTCGGCGTACAGGGCCAGCAGGTCATCCGGCGGCTGGGTGCTGGCCGCGTTATTGGTCACCACCCGGCCGGCGGCGGGGAAGCGGAAATGGCGGCGCACCGCCTGGATATCCAGCAGTCCCGTATTCATCCCACTCTGCCCCCTTAGCTGGCCTTTCCCCGGGGATCCGCGTCCGGCGGGCCCCCGCTGCGCCCCCGGCCCGGCTTAGGTTGGGGTGGTGACTACCAGGCGGACCGACCATCAGGATCGGCCGCTGCCCTGTCACCGTTCTGTCTGCCTGCGGCGGGCGGGCCGGCCGGCCCGCCGCGCCGCGGCCCGGGGCCGGCCGCCGTGACCGCGCGGCTCATCGAGGTCGGCCTGCTCGGCCCGATCGAAGCCCGCGACGTGGCCGGGACCAGGCTGCCCGTCCCGCGGGGGCGGCCGCTGACCCTGCTGGCCCTGCTGCTCACCCGCCGCGGCGAAGTTGTCCCGGCGGACTCCGCGGTGGAGGCGCTGTGGCCGGGCCAGCCGCCCCAGGACCCGCGCAACGCCCTCCAGCTGGCGCTGTCCCGGCTGCGCCGGTCGCTGGCCGGCGGCGGCCAGGACGGGGCTGACGTCGTGGCCGGCCTGGCCGGGGGGTACGTGCTGCGGCTGCCTGCCGGGTCGGTGGACGCGGACCGGTTCGAGACGCTGGTGCAGGCCGGCCGCGGTCAGCTGGACCGTAACGAGGCCGCCGACGCGGCAGGCACGCTGCGCCGGGCGCTGG
>Ga0157376_10002774_pt1 | contig 11967 bp, 8 predicted proteins | sample M45metaG_FD_121801 | JGI IMG/M metagenome (GOLD analysis project Ga0157376, IMG submission 121801) | Miscanthus rhizosphere microbial communities from Kellogg Biological Station, Michigan, USA - M4-5 metaG | ecosystem: Host-associated > Plants > Roots > Rhizosphere > Soil | place: USA: Michigan... | reverse complement strand
GAGCTCCTCGATCGCGATCCGCAGGTCGCCGCCGTATCGGCACAAGCGCGCTGCGTGACCGAGCGGCGGTGGGGACGCGGCCAGGCATTCTTCGAGGATCTCGTTCGCGAGACGAACCTGAACGATCGCGAGGAGACCCGTTGGATCGTCGGCGCATGCGTGATGTTCCGGCGCAGCGTGCTGCGCGGCATCCGCATGCGGGTCGATATCAACGAGGATTCGGATCTGTCGCTGCAGCTCCGCGATCGCTATCGCTTGCTCCAGCCGCGCGATCTGGTCGCCCAGCACTACGGCGTGCCGACGACGCTGCGAGGAATCTGGGCGCGCGGCTATCGCGACGGCCTACGCGTGCGCGCACTGATCCGCGCGCACATGTCGGGGCTCCAGCTCGGCAGCATCTCGCGGCTCGTCCCGCTTCCGCTCGGTGCGGCGTTCGTCGTCGGTACGATGACGCTGCAGCCGTGGCTTGCAGGAGGCGCACTCGCGCTCGGTGCGGCGTACACCGGTGCGTTCCTTGTAGCCTCCCGCAAGGTTCCCGGTGACCTCGCGACGCGGCTCGAAGGCACCGGCTTGTTCCTGCTCAGCAACTTCGGGTTCGCGCTCGGGTTCATCAAGGAGTCCTTGACGAAGCCTTCTGAAGAAGAGTTTAGCGAGCCGGATCGTTCGCAGCAGCGCTGAACGCGCCGGTGCACGCGCATATCCTCCGATCCGGAGGTGTGTGTGGAAATTTCTCGAAGGTCCTTCTTGACCGGTATCGCAGCCGGGGCGGCAGGTTCGACGCTGCTGCCGCACGCCGGTTGTTTCGCGCAGAATACGTACGGGACGTGGCTCGACAGCCTGCAGCTCGATAGCCTGCACAAGGGGACGTCGACAGCGGTCGCCATCGAGAATTCGCTCACGGGCACGACGGGGTGGATGCTGACGAACCCCGCGCTTGGCAGCTACACGGTCGCGAGAGAGATCGAGGGCTACGCGTCGGCGACGAGCGTGAACGCTGGCGACACGATCGAGCTGTTCGTGCGTACGGCGCCGCTCGAGGGCTACGTGATCGAGATCTATCGGCTCGGTTGGTATCAGGGCGTCGGCGGCCGGCAGATGCAATGGGTCGACGGCAGCACGATCAGCCAGAAGACGATCACGGTCGCCGCGCAGCCCGCGAGCCAGCCGCTTCCGACCCAGACCTCGCCGTCGAGCATGGCCGTGTGCGCGTGGACGCAGCCGTACACGTTGCTGGTGCCGGCGACCTGGTTGAGCGGTGCGTATGTCGCGAAGCTCACGACCACGGGCTCCGGGAAGCAGAGCTACATCCTGTTCGTCGTTCGCAATGACGAGCGGTTCGCGCACTACATGTTCCAGTCGGCCGTGACGACGTTCCAGGCCTACAACGAGTGGCCGTATCGCAACGGCGGCGGACCGGATGTCACGAGCGGATTCTCGAAATCGCCGTCGCTGTACAACTCGATCGGCATCGCCGGGTGTAGCTCGGCGCCGACGATGTGCTCGGCGGCGACCACGGACGTTTGCGCCTCTGACCTCAGCAGCCACGACGTCTACCCGTACAACTGGTGCGGCGGCCCGATGACTGTGTCGTTCGACCGGCCGTACGGCCTCTACGACGCGGCGGATTCGCTGACGATGGCGTCGCGCATGAGCCACACCGACATCCCGTCGGCCGGCTACGGCGTGGGTGACTTCCTGTACTGGGAGCTCAACATGCTCCGCTGGCTCGAGTCCGTGGGCTACGACGTCAAATACTGCACGAGCCTCGACGCTCACGCTGACGCCGGCTGTGGGCAGCAGTTCGGCCTCGACAAGACTCGCACGATCCTCTCTGTCGGGCACGACGAGTACTGGTCGTCCGAGATCCGCAACGCATTCGTCAACGCGCGCACGCGTGGCACGAACCTCGCGTTCTTCGGATCGAACGTGGGCTACTGGAAGATCACCGTCGATTCAACCGGACGCCAGATCACCGTCGATAAACACGGCGACGCGGACCTCTGGAGCACCCACGACGCTCCCGAAGAAGCGCTCGTGGGCGTTCACTTCTTCCAGACGACGCGCGATCGCTCGCAGGACATGGTCATTCCAGCTCCGTCGGGCGAAGCGCCGGCGCGCCGCTGGCCATTCGTGGGCACGACGCTGCTTGCCTCGGGTGGCACCCTGTCCGGCCTGATCGGGTACGAGCTCGATCAGACGACCACAAACTCGCCTGCGAACATCTTTCGTCTCGCGGAGACACCGCTCGACGGCTACTGCCCGGACCAAGGTTGGTACGACTTCGTGGGCAACACCGAGGCGACGATATACACCGTCGACGCGGGCGGCAGCCAGGTGTTCGCCGCTGGCACGAATCAGTGGAGCTGGGGCCTCGACAACTTCAACACCGGCGGGACCAACAACGGGCCAGCCGCGCGCCCCGCGGTCGCCAGCAGCACCGTCCAACAGATCACGACAAACATTTTAAACCGGTTCGCGTACAGCGCTAGCCAGATCACGGCCGGGGGCGCGACGTACAACGGCTGGTATCTCGACTACGACGCACTCGCGACCCCCGAGTCCCTCGGCAGCGGTTACGTCGTTCGCTCAGTGTTCCTCACGGAGCAGAACGGGCCCCTGTGGCGGATCACTCCGCTCGACAACGGCAAGTTCAACCTCCAGCTAGCGTCGGGTCCGTTTCAGGACTGGTACCTCGACTTCGACGGCAGCAACGGCCAGATCCTGCTGTCGAACCAGCTCTACTCCGGAGGATCGTGGGCGATCACCGTCATGGGCGGATCGAACGCGATCGCGTCGACCGCCGGGAGCTACGTCGGATGGAAGCTCGACGTCAACGGCGCCGTCGGAACCGAGCAGCTGGGGGACTACACCATCGCGCGAGCGCTAAGGCTTGCGACGACTTCGTCCGAGTCCTGGAACACCCCGAGCCTCTAGCGCGCCGCCCACACCGCGAGCGAGAGCAGCGCATACGTGCGGCGTGCATTCGCCGTGCGATCGGCGCGCTCGGCGGCGAGCTTCGAAACATCGATGTACGCACCGAGCGGTCCACGAGGCGCTAGGTACTCCTCGACGAGCGGGCGCAGTGGTCCGGTGAGCCAGTCTGCCAGCGGGATCGAAAAACCGACCTTCGTGCGTTCGATGATCGAGTCAGGGAGATAGCGCTTCGCGATCCGGCGCAGCAAGATCTTGCCGCGCCCGCGGTGCATGCGCAGCGCTGCCGGCAGTGTCGCCACTGCATCGGCGAGCACGTGATCGAGGAGCGGCGCGCGGACCTCGAGGCTGTGGCGCATCGCGGAGAGGTCGACCTTCGGCAGGATGTCTCCCGGGAGATAGCCGCGGACGGCATCGATCCATTGCGCGCGCGCGACGGGACCGGAGGTGCCCGGCGCCTCGAACAACTGATGGAGCTCGGTCATGGCCGCGACGATGCCTTCCGAGGCCACACCGCGCAGTGCGGGCACGAGCTCGCCGCCGTACATGTGCGCGACGAGCCGGAGGTAGCGTTCGTTCGCGGGCGCGCCGAGATGCTCGAGCACGCGCTCGCCCGGTGCATTGTGCGGCCAGCGCTCGCTCAACATCGCCGCGGCGCGACCGACCAGCGGCAGCGCGGCCGCGCGTTCGATCCGGTCGAAGTCGCGATACACGCCGTAGCCGCCGAAGATCTCGTCGCCGCCGTCGCCCGACAGCGCGACCGTGACCTCGCGGCGCGCAGCAGCACTCACGGCGGCGGTCGGGATCATCGACGAGTCGGCGAAGGGCTCGTCGAAGTGGCGCATCAGCGCCACGAGGTCGTCGGGGCTCGGGCACTGGAGAACGGTCTCGTGATGCGTGGTGCCGAGCAGCTTCGAGACGACGAACGCGGCGTCCGCATCGGGCGACGGTGCGCCGGCCGCGCGGATCGAGAACGTGTGAAACGGTCGCGCTGCATCGCGCATACACGCCGCGACGACCGTCGAAGAATCGAGGCCGCCCGACAGGAACGAGCCGAGCGGGACGTCCGAGATCAACCGGATCCGGACCGCCTCCTCGAAGATCGGAGCGACCTCGCGCTCCCAGTCGTCGCGCGTGCGGCCGTCGTCGCGATCGATCGGATCCGCCCACCGCCAGTAGCGCTCGAGCCGCGTGCCGGCGCTCGACCAGGTCAGCGTGAAGCCCGGCGGGACCCGCTTGATCTCGCGATAGATCGCGCGGGTGCCCGGCACGTAGCCGAGCATCAGGTACTGATCGACCGCGACGTCGCCGACCGTCGTCTGCGGCAGCGCGGCGAGCACCGCCTTGATCTCGGAGCCGAACACGAGCCGCTCGCCGTGCTCCGCGTAGAACAGCGGCTTCTTGCCGAACCGATCGCGCGCGAGGACGAGGGTCTGATCGCGCGCGTCCCACAGGCCGTACGCGAACATCCCGCGGAGCTCGCTCGGCGAATGCGCGTGGAGGATCGTCTCGGAGTCGGAGTGCGTGAGGAACCGCGCGCCGGCGGCCTCCTGCCGCGCCCGCAGCTCGGCGAAGTTGTAGATCTCGCCGTTGAACGTCAGCGTGTAGCGACCGCTCGCGTCGTGCATCGGCTGCGCGCCGGTCTCGAGGTCGATGATCGCGAGCCGGCGATGGCCGAACGCGACACGGTCCGAGCTCCAGAATCCATCTCCGTCGGGACCGCGATGGACGAGCGTCGCGTTCATCCGCCGCACGAGCGGCTCGAGCTCCGGATCCGGAACGCGAGAAACAGCACCGGTGATGCCGCACATCAGGCGAGCTCGCTGTAGAGCGCCTCGTAGCGCGCGACGGTCGTGCGCACGTCGAGCTCCGCGATCGCGCGAGTACGCGCCGCGCGGCCGTGCGCGGCGATTCGCTCGGGCTGATCGAGATAGCGCAAGAGCGCCTCGGCGAGCGCCGCCGGATCGTACGGGGGAACGAGCGTACCGGTCGCGCCGTCGTCGACGAGCTCGCGCGTACCGCCGACCGCAGTCGCGACGACGGGGAGCCCCGTCGCCATCGCTTCCATCACGGCGTTCGGCAGTCCTTCTTCATGCGATGCCAGCACGAACAGCCGACCCTCGCGCAACCGAGCCGGAATGTCCGCCTGCTCGCCGCACAAAGTGATGTTCGTGCCCAACCCGAGCTCCGCGATCCGTGCCGCGAGCTCTTCCCGCTGCCCACCGCCGCCGAACACGCGGAGCGTTGTCCCGGGCCGCGCCGCGACAACGATCCGCATCGCGTCGACGAGATCGTAAATGCCCTTGTAGCGCTCGAGCCGCGTGACGGTCACGAGGTCGCAGATCGAGGCCCCGCCCGGTGCGAACCGGTCCGTATCGACGCCACCGCGGATCACGACGCTTGCGATCCGATCGCGCTCGCGGATCCGCGCCGCGACCGCTTCCGAGTTCGCGACCATGCGCGCCACGAGCGGCGAGCTGAGCCGGTTCGCGAGCGTCATGAAGCCCGGGCGATCCTCGGCGAGCCCACGCTCCTCGCAGATCACGCGTGCACCCGCGAGGCGACCGAGTCGCGCCCACAGGTTCGAGAGGATCAGCCGCGCGTGGATCACGTCCGGACGCACGCGCGCGAGCACGCCGCCGATCCGCGCGCCGTTGAGCTCCGCGAGACCCGCTCCCACGCCCAGCTCGTGCACCGGCACGCCGAGCTCGGCGAACGACGCGACGAGCCGCCCTCCCGAGATCAGCGTGCACAGATGCGGCTCGAACCGAGTGCGATCGAGCCGGCGCACCAGCTCGAGCAGCGAGCGTTCGGCGCCGCCCACGTCGAGCGTGGTCATGACGTAGAGGATCCGGATCACCGGTCGAGTGCTTCGGCGAGCTCGCCCAGCGTGTAGAAGGTCGCGCCGTGCGCGGTGAGGAGACCGAGCAAATAGTCTAACCGCCGCAGGATCCGCGCGGTCGCCGCTCCGTTCGGGTTGTACGGGCTCGCCCCCGCGACGACCTCCATGCTGTGGAACATGATGTTGAATAGCTTCGGGCCCGGCCGCCGCATCACCTCGCGGACCATCCACCACAGCCACGCGCGCGACGTCGTCGACGGACGCAGCCACAGCGGATACGACTGGACCGGCTTGCCGAGCGCGCGCTGCGCGAGATGGAACCCGTGGTTCCACAGCGCCGGGTGCTCGAGGATCGTGACCGGGACCTCCCAGATCGGGAGATTGCCCTCGCTCGCGAGATCCGTGACCGACGGCCGATACGGCACGAGCGGTGCGTGGCGGAAGTCGAGGCGATGCGTCGAATCGATCTCGTTCACCCACTCGATCCCGGGCGTCACGCTGGTCTCGACGCGATAGCCGAGGTCGGCCAGGTAGCGCGCGGTGCGGCCCGACGCGCCATAGCGACCGGCGCGATAGGACTGCGGCGCACGGCCGAAGCGATCGCGAAATTGCGCGGTGATCGTCTCGAGCTTGGCGCGCTCGACCTCCGCCGGGTAACAGCATGTGAAGTCCCAGCTGGTCTGTCCTGCCGGATCCGGCGCACGTGCCGCGGGCGCGACGTGATCGCCGTGGAGATGCGTGCCGAGCTCGCAGTCGGCGGAACGCGCGAGCGCCTCCACCGACGCTTCGTCATTCATGACCTCGGTCGTGACGAGATAGGTCGGCCGCGCGCGATGCTTCGCGAACAGCGGCGCCATCGCGTGGCGCACGCCCTCCGTCACGGATTCGAATCGCAGGGGCGCGGTCTTTACCCACGCATCTCCGCGATGATCCGCTTCGGTATCGATCGTGATCGTCGCCGCGATCATTCGCCGTACCATATACTGCGCGCGCGATGTCGAGCCACTCCGACGAGGTCCAACGAGGCGAACGCTACAAGTTCGGCGAGAACTGGCAGCGCTTTCTCGAGGTCCTCGACGAAGACCGCATCGCCGAGGCGGTGAGCTCGCTCCAGACCATGCTCGGCATTCGCGACCTCCGGGGCAAGCGTTTCCTCGATGCCGGGTCCGGAAGCGGCATCATGTCCCTCGCCGCACTCCGGCTCGGGGCGCGGGTCCACTCGTTCGATTTCGATCCGCAATCGGTCGCGTGCGCGCTCGAGCTGCGCGCTCGTTACGGCGAGGGCCACGACTGGCAGATCGCCGAAGGATCGGTCCTCGATCCCGACTACCTGCGCTCGCTCGGCGCGTTCGACGTCGTCTATTCGTGGGGAGTCCTGCATCACACCGGCAAGATGTGGGATGCGCTCGAGCACATCACGCTCCCCGTCGCACCGGGCGGCCAGCTGTTCATCGCGATCTACAATGATCAGGGCACCAAGTCGGCGCTGTGGAAGCAGGTCAAGCGCGTGTACTGCTCCGGCCCAGCCGGCCGCGCGGCGGTCTCGGCGGTGTTCGTCCCGGCGTTCGCGCTCGAAGGTCTCGCCGTCGACCTCGCGCACGGCACGAGCCCGCTGAAGCGCTATCGCGATTCGCGCCGCACGCGCGGGATGTCGGTCGTCCGCGACTGGTTCGACTGGCTCGGCGGCTATCCGTTCGAAGTTGCCCGGCCGGAACAGATCTTCGAGCTCTATCGCAGCAAGGGCTACACGCTCGATCGGCTCGTCACCGGCGGCATGGGCTGCAATCAGTTCGTGTTCACGCGCGGTGCCGCTGCCTGAACGCGTGCTAGCGTGCCGCCATGCCGTTCGGCGTGCACGATGTCGTGTGGACCCGCGAGAAGGCGATCCGGTTCTGGAACCAGCTCGCGGCACGCGACACCACCGAGGACAGCTACTTCAGCAAGCAGGTCGGTGATCTCGTGCTCGACCTCGCCGAGAAGGATGTCGACCTCACGCGCGGGCGCATTCTCGATTTCGGCTGTGGCCCGGGCTTCCTCGTCGAAAAGCTCGTCAACCGCGGTGCCTTGACCGAAGCCGTGGACTTCTCGCCTGCCTCGATCGAGGCCACGCGGAAACGGCTCGCGGGTCAGGCGAAGTTTGCCGGAGCGACCGAGATCCAGGCGCTGCCGACACCGTACGAGGACGCGCGCTTCGACACCGTATTCTTCCTCGAGACGATCGAGCACCTTCTCGCCGACGAGCTCGAGCCGACGGTCGCAGAGCTCGCTCGGATCACGAAGCCCGGCGGCTCGATCGTGATCACGACCCGCAACGAGGAAGACCTCGAGAAGGACATGCAGATCTGCCCCGACTGCGGCTGCAAGTTCCACCGGGTGCAGCACCAGTCGTCCTGGAGCGCGACGAGCTTGACCCGATTCATGCAGAAGCACGGCTTCGAGGTCGAGCGGACTCGCACGCTCACGCTTCGCCCATACTCGCGCTGGAGTCAGGTGTTCGATCTCGTGTCGACGGTGCTGCGTACGCCGAAGATCAACTTGATGTACGTCGGGCGACGTCGCTGACCCGGCCGACCGCGAGGAGCAGGTGTCCGAAGCGCCGGCCGAGCGGAACGCGCTCGAGCAACCGATTGATCGGCACCGCGAACCAACCGACGCGATCGATGCCGGGAATTTGCGCGTCGAGGCCGCGCAGCGCTTCGATCGTCAGCCCCGCTTGATCGAACAAGGCGTGGATGTCGGCGGGCTCGAAGTTGAAGTAGAAGATCCGGCGCGTGCCGGCATGGAAGCCCTGCTTCGCGGTGTTATCGCCGATGCCCCGCGCCGAGAGTCGCTGCTTGTTCGAGCTCCAGTTGTAGACCGACAGTACGAACGTGCCGCCCGGTGCGAGCAACGTCGCAGCCGCTCGCGTCGCCGCTGCACGCACCGTCTGCTCCGGCAAATGCTCGAACACCTGGAACGAAGCTACCTTCGTCGCCGTGTGATCCTCGATCGGCGGCTTGCACACGTCCGCCTGGACGAGCAGCACGCGCTCCCGTTGCTCCGGCGTCAACTTACGCTGGAGCACCTGGAGTGAAGCGAGCGAGAAGTCGATGCCGATCACGCAGGACACTCGATCCGCGTAGCGCAGCGTCATGCGCCCCGAGCCGCAGCCGAGCTCGACGATGCGATCGTTCGCGCCGGGCGCGAGCGCCCGAAGGCTCGGCGGGATCTCGATCGCGTTACGGACTCGGCTAAACCGCGCGTCGTACGAGTCGGCCGCGGCGTCTCGCGCGTGCATCTCGTCGTCCTTGATCGGATCGTCGAGCTCCGCATCCGGGGTGATGAACCGGACGATGCCGTCCTCGATCGGATAGCGGCGCCCGCAGCTCCGGCACTTGAGCGCCGAGCCCTCGTCAACGAGCTGGCTCTTGTCCTCGGGACACCGCAGGAGCGAGCGCGGCGACACGGAGGTCACGTGCTGCGCGCGACGCACCCGAGTGACGATCTGCTCGGCGGCTTTGTACGCTCGTCCACGGATCGTCATCACCTCCGTGCAGTTGAACTCGGTGACGACCCGTCCACCGAGCTCCTCTTTGAATCTGCTGATGCCCTGGAGACGCGGATCGGTGCTCTCACCGTCCCAGCCACCGACGTCGTACGTAGCGTAGCCACTCGCTCGCGCCATCTGCATGTCGTGCCAGTGGAGCAACCGGTTGGCGCGGCCTGTCGCAGCGCGCGCCGCCTTGTCGGTATCGCTCGCCGCACTCGCGGATAACCACAAGCGAGCTCGCCCGTTCGCACAAAGGTGCGCGTGCCAGACGAGCACCTGTCCCGCGGTGGTTTCCGCGTACGACAGCGCCAACACGCCCGCACGCGCATACGCGGCGAGCTGTGCGCCGCTCGGCGCGGTCAGGTCCTTGCTCGCGGCAAACTTCGTGAAGAACGCCTCGAATTCGTGGAGCCGATCGCTCGCGGCGACGATCGCACGCACGCCCTCCTGCTCCGCGCGCCGGATCTCGTAACGCGTTCCCTTCTTGATCCCCGCGAGGAGCTGCTCCTCGCTCTGGCGCAGATCGACGTGCAGTGTCCTGAACGGTGCACATGACGCCGCGCCAGCGAGCGGCTCCGGGCGTTGCAAGTACTGCCGGAGATCGACGCGCTCGGCAGCGACGGGCTCCCCGAACAGGACCTCGCCGATCGTCACGAAACGACTAGGTAGCAAGATCACGCGACGGCCCGCACGAGCAACAGGCGAGTGGTGAACCACACCATCAAGAACGAGGTCAAGAACACGAGCGAGGTCGATAGCGCGATGCCAGCCACGCCCCACCGCTGCATGAACAGATAGTTCGCCACAGCATTGAGCACCCCGGTGATCGCGGTGAACACGAGGAGGATGCGGTTCTTCCCGAGCGCGCTCACGAGCCGCACACCGACGAGGCCCGCGAGATGAAACGGCAGCTGCAGGAGATACAGCTGCTGGACGCGCGCGACGACATCGGTGTCCGCTGGCGTGAACGAGCCGCGCTGAAACAGGAGCTCGACGACCGGATGCGAGATCGCGATGGCGAGCGCGGCACCGACCACGCCGAGTCCGAACAGCAACGCGGTGTAACGACGGAACACGCCGATCAGCTCGGCGTGCTTGCGCTGTGCGAACAGGGTTGCGAAGTGCGGATACAGCACCGTGCTGAGCGCCATGTTCGCGACGCCCATGACGAGCAACGTGACCTTGTTGCCGTAGTTCAGTTGCGACACCGCACCAGAGCCGAGCCACGATGCCATCGATTGATCGATGAGACTCGAGCCGGTCGCGAGGAACGAAGCACCGGCGAGAGGCAAACATTGCCCCGCAAAGATCCGCAGCTCGGGCGACATCCCTGTCCAGCGCGGCAAGATCGCGAAGCCAAGACGCCTCACGGAGATGCCGAGGATGATCGCTTCGACCACAGCACCCGCGAGCAAGCCGATGACGAGCGCTTCCGTCGCGCGCGACGCACCACCGACTGCGAGCGCCACGACGGTCAAGGCCGGCGCGATCGTCGGCAACGCTGCCGTCCTGCGCGCGCGCCCGGTCGCGTTCAAGACATTCGCCCAGATCGCGCTGACTCCGCCAAGGATCTGCATCGGCAGCAACGCGAGCGCGAGGTGCCAGGTCAGCTCGACCTTGCCCTCCGGGAATCCGCGGGCGAGTGCGGCGAGCAACGGCTTCGCCACGGCGAGCAGCGGTAACGTGATCACGATCAACACGCCGATCGTCAGCGCGGTCGCATTCGCGAGCGTGCGCTGGACCTCTGCTTGGCCTTCGCGATCGCGCACACGAACGAACACGGGAATGAACGCTTCGCCGAAGGACGCCGAGATCGTGTTCGTGACGAACAGGGGAATCAGACTCGCCATCAGGAATGCGTCGAGCGCATCCGAGGTGCCCAGTTGATCGGCGACGACCAGATCCTTCGCCGCGCCGACCAATCGCGCGAGCAGCGCGATGCCCCCGACAGCGACCACGAGGCGCAGGAGTCCCGCGGGCGTGCGCGAGCTCGAAGACGGATCCGGCGACTCAACCAAGCAAGCGATCGTATAGCCGCTCGTAGGCGTCGACCATCGCCTCGACCGACCAGTTTCGCGCGACGTGATCCTGCGCCCGCTGACCGAACACGGCGGCACGTCCGGGATCACCAAGGAGGTCGTCGATCGCGCGTGCAAGCGCTTCGCTCTCCCTTGGTGGGGTCAAGACGCCGAGCGTCGGGTTCGCGACGACCTCGCGATTGCCGCCGACAGCGGTCGCGATCGGAGCCAATCCTGCAGCCATCGCCTCGAGCAGCGCGTTCGACACGCCTTCGGATTCCGACGGCAGAACGAACACGTCGGCCGCCGCGTAGTACGGCTCGACATCCGTCACGAGCCCGGCGAGCTCGACGCGCGGGAGGTTGGCCACGAGATCGCGCTCCGGCCCGTCACCGCAGATCACGAGCAAGGAGCCAGGCGTCGCCACCCGTGCCCACGCGGATGCGAGCAGTCCCGTGCCCTTCTCGCGATCGAGACGGCCCACGAACAACGCGATGCGTGCGGAGGTCGCGAGCCCCAGCATGCGGCGAGCATCGGCGCGAGCTCGCGCCGGCCTCCGCGCCACCCCGTTGTGGATCTCGGTGATGTCGACAAAGCCCGCCTGACGCATCTCGCTCGTCATCTCGTGCGACAGCGAGACCGTCGCG
>Ga0157376_10002773_pt1 | contig 11967 bp, 6 predicted proteins | sample M45metaG_FD_121801 | JGI IMG/M metagenome (GOLD analysis project Ga0157376, IMG submission 121801) | Miscanthus rhizosphere microbial communities from Kellogg Biological Station, Michigan, USA - M4-5 metaG | ecosystem: Host-associated > Plants > Roots > Rhizosphere > Soil | place: USA: Michigan... | reverse complement strand
TGCGGCGCAACTTGTCTTTGGGAACGCCGTTGAGGTTGTTGAAGTAGTCGGTGGCGTTCAGCGCGTCGTTGCGGCCAAAGTAGAAGGCACCGCCATGAAACTGGTTGGTACCGCCGCGGGTGACGATGTTCACGATCGCCCCCATCGCTTGGCCGTACTCGGGTCCATAGCTGTTGCGCAGAATCTTGAATTCCTGGATGGCGTCGATCGAGGGATACACCAGAATGGTGCGATTGGATCCGATATCGTTGTTATTGACACCGTCCACCAGAAACAGGTTGCCGGTGGTGTTGTTGCCGTTGACGGAGAAATCCACGCCAGCTTCGAGTCCCTTGTGCTTGGAGTCGAAGTTCGAGTCTGGAGATACACCCGGCATGAGCTGCGTAAGCTGAACGAAGCTGCGGCCGTTGAGTGGGAGTTCGCGAACCTCGCGGCCCTCTACCACGTTACCTACGGCGCCGCTGCTCGTCTCGACCTGCACAGCATTGGCCTCAACCGTCATCTGCTCGGTGGTACTTCCGACCGTCAAACTTGCATTGACAGTGGAAGTACTCGATACGAACAGTTGGGTGCCTTTGCTGACGAACTCTTTGAAGTTGGGCGCCTTCACGGTCACGTTGTACGTGCCGGGATTGAGGTCCGTAACGGCGTATTCGCCCCCGTTGCCAGTCTTGGCGGTGCGGGACTCACCCGTACCGGCGTTGGTCACAGTTACGTCCGCACCGGGGACAACTGCTCCAGCCTGGTCGGTCACCACTCCTTGAATTGTTCCTGTAAACTTCTGCGCTGCTAAAGGTAGAGCTGCGCATAAACTGAGGACTAGCACCAACCAAATGGACCTGCGCATTTCGGAGCCTCCGCCCTAGGAATAACGATTTTCTTGGACAAGAATAGCGTTATTAGACACCCCACGCCTGGGGCGCTATTAAGCGGCAACACAAAGGAAATGTCAAGAAGAAAAATCGATTATGTACATTGGATCGATAACGTTAAGATGGGTCGGATGTCGGATGTGAAAAATCACAGAAGCCTCCACAATTGCAGATAGATTTTGCCGCTAATTCAGCTAGTCTCCATTATTCCGTATGGAGGAAATGACAAACCGTATGGTCCCCGATAAGAAGCCGAGAGCCAAGAGATCCTCTGCGGTTACCCTCCGCGCGGTGGCGGATCACGTTGGCCTGACCCCGGGCACGGTCTCGGCAGTTCTGAACAATGCACCCTCCTCGCGGTCCATTCCGGAACACACGAAGAACCGCATTTTGGCCGCAGCTCGCGAACTCAACTACCGGCCCAATTTCTTCGCGCAGTCGTTGCGCAAGAAGCGTACGTACACGATCGGAGTCATCGTGGAAGAGATCGGCGACGCGTATGGGTCGTTGGTGATCAGCGGCATCGAACAATATTTGCGGCAGAAGAACTTCTTCTTCTTGACGGTCGTACATCGCCATGACCCTGAACTCCTCGAACGGTATGCGCAAATCCTGATGGAACGCGGCGTCGAAGGATTCATCACCGTCGACATGCAACTACGCGAAGCCCCGGCACTACCAACGGTGGCCGTCGCTGGGCACCGCACGCTTTCTGGAGTCACCAACATCGTGCTGGATCATCACCATGCAGCGCGCATGGCTTTGGGACACCTGACGGAACTGGGGCACAGCAGGATCGCATTCATGAAGGGCGCCCATTTCAGTTCGGATTCCGAGGAGCGCTGGCAGGCGATCTGCAAGGCCGCGCAGGATCTGAGCATTACGATCGATCCGGAACTGACCGTGCAGATCGACATCGACGATCCCACACCCCAGCTTGGCTATCCCTTCGCCAAGAAATTGCTTGAGCGCAAGATTCCGTTTACCGCCCTCTTTGCATACAACGACATATCAGCGATTGGTGCAATACGAGCATTCCAAGAGGAGAATTTGAGGATTCCGCGGGACATATCTGTGGTTGGGTTTGACGATATTCAAGGCGCGGCTTACAACACGCCCAGCCTGACGACAGTTCGTCAGCCGCTCGTTCGTATGGGCACGATTGCGGCCAGAACACTGCTAGATCGTATTGAAGAACGCCAGGAAGAGGCTACGGAAATCGCGATTCAACCGGAGTTAGTCATTCGCGAATCCACCGGTCCGGTGGCGCAAGTTTCGACATAAGCTTGCATCACCTGGCAGGATTCGAGCCTGGTTTGCCTTCACTTGCCTGGGAAAGCCCGCTCTCCGCCCGCTGCGACGGGCTTTGGCCTGTCATGATGCGGTTGAGTCTCTCGAATTCAGCGCGCTCTCGGTCGGCCTCCGCAACTCGGTGCGCTTTGGTGTAGGCGCGCGCCAGGTTGAAATGTACTGCCGGACTTCCCGGAGCCAGTTGGCGCGCAAGTTCTAATTCCTTTACCGCATTTTCGCTATCGCCCTGTTCCAGCATGGCTCGACCGAGTACGTAATGCGAGTCGGGCGACTTAGGCCCAAGCTGCACAGCCATCTTCGCAACTTGCAATGCACTTTCCGATTGATCAACCATCAGCAGCACTGAGGCTAACCTGATATATGGCAGTGGGCTATCCGGATTGATACCAATCTCATCTCGCAGTTGCACCTGAGCTCGATCAAACTCAGAGATGTTCGCGAGTGACGCGCCGTAAGCATAGTGGAGAAAGTGGGTCTTGGGATATTCAACCAACAACGCGTCAAACATGGGAAAAGCTTGATCGTAGTGCCGCTGTGCGAGCTGGGATGCAATCGCTCCTGCCTTGGAAATCAGCGCCCGCCGGTCCGCATCGACTTGCTCGGGGAGCGACGGAATTCGGAGAATCGCTAAGCCCATCGCATTTTGGATTTGTAACTCCATGGGACCGGAACCGACGTAAGGAATAAGGACGTCGGTGGCCCGGTCGAACCTTCCTTCGAGGGTCAACAGAATTGCTAGGTGGTAAGCGGCAACTTTCACGGCGGCAGCATTCCCGCCGAACCCCAAATCATTTGCACGCTCAAGATGGAGGCGTGCATTCTTGTAGTCCTTCGTTTGAAAGTCAGAAAGGCCCAATAAAGTCCACGCGTCCGCCTGCTTCGGGTCCGTCTTCACTGTCTTCTGAAGCGCGGCGATGGCTTCGGGATACTGTTCCTGCATGTAAGCGATGGTGCCGAGTCGTCTCCAGGCGTCGGTCCAGCCGGGTCGCAGTTGAAGCGCTTCGTGGTAGAACTTACTTGCTTCGTCGAGCCGCCCTGCCTGCTGAGCTACCTCGCCCTCATGAACCGCGGCTTCGAAAGTAATCCCGCCCGTACTTGTGCCTGCTGAATTAGACCCCGGAGTGGAATCGGCGTGCTCAACCTGCATCGAGTACCGAGTGACTTGGGCGGCCTCCACGCCGAGGGGCTGGCCGGAGAGCTTCGCCTGACGTGCCCGAGCCGTTCTTGCAAGATCGCCTTGCCCGAGCGCCTGATAGGCATCCGCCAAGGCACTTAAAACAGCCACATTGTCGGGAGCGACTTCCTCCCCGTGTTTGGCTGCTACGAGTGCATCGCTTGGCCGACGCAGTTGCAGCGCGAGCGAAGAAAGGGCGATCCAAGCTAACGGACTATTTGGATGGGTGCGAATTTCCTCCCGAAACTCGGATTCCGCTTGGTCAGTTCGGCCAGCTGCCACGAGGGCATTTCCGAATGCATAGTGCAGATACGGAGTGTCCGGGTAGTTCTGCACCATGTTTGGGAAATTTTGAAAGGCGGTATCGAAGTTCTTTTCCGCGAGAAGCGCTGCGGCTTCACCTGCAGCATGTACGAGAGCGTCTTTGGATGGATCTAATCGCGACGGAAGCAGTGGGATGCGCAGCAAAACCATGCCCATTGCCAGCTGGATTTGATCGGGAATTCGTCCGGTCGCAAACTCTGAAACGAGCAACTGATCGGACTTCTCAAATTCTCCACTGGAATTCAGCAATAGAGCCAGGTGATACAGAGCTACTTTGCGGAGCTGCGGGTACTCCTCGAATCCCAACTTCTGCGCGCGCTGCAGATGTTCAAGGGAACTGGGATTGCGCCCGAGTTCGAATTCGCACAGTCCCAGGAAGGCCCAGGCGGCACCAAGATTTGGATCTAGCTGGGTTACCTGATGGAATGGCGCAACCGCATCGACAAATCGATCCGCATCGTAGAGGAGACTGCCGAGATACCACCACCCCTCCTCCCAATGGGGTCGCAGCCGCACTGCTTCGCCGTAATCCCGAATCGCGTCCTGGGAGGCTCCTGATTCACGCGCCGCACTTGCCTTGGCCGCGAGCTCGTCGAAATTAGCGGGGGTTCCTTGTGCGGATAGTAGGGTTGCACGCAGGACAAGCGCACAAAGAATTGGACCGAAATATCGATGCAGTACGCCGGTTGTAGTGAGTCCCATCAACTGCCCCAAGAATCTTGGCCCGATGGTAGCACGCGATTGTTGCCGCAGGGACCTATGAATTCAGCGAACAGTGATCGCAAAACAGGTTCTTCCATATGGTAAAAGATAAGGCAACATTGGGGCAGCGAGGGCTCGGATCTTGCTTCGGTTTTCCAGGCGTCAGGCTTTGCGAATCTTACTGGGTGGTTGCGCTGCATATCCGTTCTTGTCACGCGCGGCCGCCTGGACCACCCCAACATATCCTTTCGAAGTGGTGCCCGCTTCCGCGAGCGGCATCGACTGGGTGCACAACGCAGGCCGCTCTCCGGAGAAGTATTTGCCGGAGTCACCGGGACCAGGCTGCGCGTTTCTCGACTATGACAACGATGGTTGGCTCGACATTTATCTTGTGAACAGTGGGAAGAGCGACTTCTACACGCCCTCGCAGCCTTTGCGCAATGCTCTGTACCGCAACAATCGTGATGGCACCTTCACAGACGTAACCGAAAAAGCCGGCGTCGGTGGTGGTGGTTTTGGAATGGGCGCAGCTGTCGGTGACTACGACAACGACGGTTTCCCGGACTTATATGTGACCCAGTGTGGACGCAGCATCCTGTATCACAACAACGGAAACGGAACATTTACCGACGTGACGGACCGCGCAGGGGTGGGTGTTGTTGGGTGGGCCTCCAGCGCCGTGTGGTTCGACTACGACAACGACGGCCGACTCGATTTGTTCGTCTGTAAATTCGCCGAATTTGACAAGAACCGCGGCTGCGGAATCGGCGCAGACGGGCAGCGTCATTACTGCATTCCGAAAATCTTCCGCTCCATGCCGAGTTGGCTATTTCACAACAATGGAGACGGAACATTTACCGACGTAAGTCGCGAGTCCGGTATCGCATCGCATCTTGGGAAGGCTTGGGGGGCCGTGGCGGCGGATGTGAACAATGACGGGCGACTCGACGTGTTTGTTTCGAATGACACCGTCGGCAATTTCCTCTTTTTGAATCGCGGCAACGGACGTTTCGACGACGTTGGCCTCAGCGCCGACATCGCTTACAGTCAGGAGGGGCGTGCCCGTTCGGGCATGGGCGTGGACGCGGCCGATTTCAACCAGGACGGATGGATAGATCTCTTCGTATCCAACATCGACGAGGAGATTTTTTCCCTTTACCAGAACAACCACGATGGCACCTTCGATGACCGAGCCATGCCGTTGGGAGTTGGGATGGCGACCCGCTGGATGAGTGGGTGGGGAGCAAAATTCCTGGATTACGACAACGACGGAAATCTTGACCTGTTTCTCGCGAATGGGTTCCCCGATGATCTCGTAGAAAACTATTCGAGTCAGGTCAAGTATCGAGAACCCCTTCTCTTGTTCCATAACTCAGGTACCAAGTTTGTAGATGTAAGCCGGGAGAGTGGGCCCATTTTCGAAAAGCAGTTCGCCGCTCGAGGACTCTCCGTGGGAGACTTCGACAATGATGGCGCGGTCGATGTACTGATTGCGGTCAACGATGGACCGCCCGTTCTGTTGCACAACCAAGTTGGCAGCCATAATCACTGGCTAGGGTTGAAATTGGTAGGAACGAAAGCCAATCGCGATGCGGTTGGGGCACGCGTGACCTATCAGTCCGGCGACTGGAAACGTACGCGTACAATAGTGGGCGGCGGAAGCTTCATGTCGTCTCACGATCTAAGGCTGACACTGGGTCTGGGATCGAGAAACGGCATCGACACTCTTGAAGTGCAGTGGCCTCAACCCGGAGGGGTCGAACGTTTTACGAATCTGCCGGTGGACCGCTACATTACGATCGTAGAAGGAACAGGCAAGTGGAAATGAGTTGTACCGACGCATTTCAGCATCACATGCGCAAGGTTCATCTGATCCTTCTCAACTTGGTCGTGATCGCCCTCGCCGGCCTTCTGTGCCTGCCTATTCTTTGCGCCCAAACGAACACGGCGGGGAACGACTTACGAATTATCGTGGTGAGTTCTGCATCCGAAGCCGAGCAAATTCTGGAACGACTTCGGCGGGGCGAGGACTTCGCGACCCTGGCTCACCAAAAGTCGATTGACCCAAGTGCGGATTCCGGTGGATCGTTAGGACACGTCGACCCGTCCACGTTGCGCGCTGAGTTGCGCGATGCTTTGAATTCCGTCGGCGCTGATCATCTCGCAGGACCGGTGAAGATTCCCACCGGCTACGCGATCTTTCGTGTTGAGTCGACGGGAGCATCGTCCGCACCATCAGCGCCTTTAGAACCACGACAACCAGCCACTAGCGGCGGACAAGGAATGACACCTACCGCAATGCTTCCGATTGCGGGCCGCGGCAAGATCTCGTTCCCGCCTGACGTTTCTGGGGCCGTTGAAATTGAGTTAGCGTTCCGCCACATTCCCAAGCCGTCGGATTGGGACCACGATTTGCAGTCGATCTGCGAGGCCCGCAAGCACTCGCACAGCCTTGCGGTAAACCACCTTAAGCAATTGCTGGATCCCAACGATCCCGATAGTTACGCTTCAACGAAGCCAGAGCAAGTGGGGCAGGTGAACTTCGTGTTGGCGCAGTTCTACGCCTACCAAGGTGACATGGATTCTGCGATCCAACATTGGTTGGAAGCGTATCGGCTTGCGCAGGCCCGCTCACCAGAAATGATTCCGGAAATGTTGGAAGTCCTCGGCACTGCGTACTATCACCGTTCCGAGATGGAGAACGATCTATACACGAAACCGGGCGAACGCTGCCTCTTTCCGCCACGAAAGCCATTCAAGTTTTCCAAACCGGCGGACTCGGAAAAGGCAATTCACTACTTTACAAAATTTCTTGAGTTGAAGCCGGACGTCCTCGAAGTCCGATGGCTGTTGAATTTGGCGTACATGAGTTTGGGCAAGTATCCCTCGGGTGTTCCTGCGAAATATCTAATCCCGTCGTCCGCCTTTGCTTCGCAAGAAAATGTCGTGCGCTTCTCCGACGTTGCCCCTGCGGCAGGCTTGAATTCCGTCTCCGAAGCGGGCGGCGTAATCGTCGATGACTTCGACAACGATGGTCTGCTCGACGTTGTGACCTCCAGCTATGACACTTGCGTGCCGCTTCATTTCTTCCATAACAATGGGGATGGGACATTTACGAACCGGGCACTCGAAGCCAAACTAGGCGATCAGATCGGCGGCCTCAACATCATTCAGACCGACTACAACAATGATGGCTGCATGGACATCTTCGTTCTTCGAGGCGGATGGCAGTTTTCGATGCGCCCTTCCCTATTGCGCAATAACTGCGATGGAACCTTCACTGACGTCACCCACGAGGCTGGACTCGACGAAGCGATGGCATCACAGACCGCCGTCTGGACAGATATCGATAATGACGGTTGGGTCGACCTGTTTGTTGGGAACGAGCAAGGTCCCAGTCGCCTGTACCGCAACAAGGGTGACGGAACATTTGAAGACATCTCACATTCCGCAGGCGTGGACCGGGTCGCATTCAGCAAAGGAGTGGCCTCCGCTGATTACGACAATGACGGCTTCATGGACCTATACGTGTCCAACCTTGGTGGCAGCAACTTTCTCTACCACAACAATCACGACCGCACATTCACGGAAGTCGGACAGCAGGCCGGAGTGCAGGCTCCATGGATGAGCTTCGCCACATGGTTCTTCGACTACGACAACGATGGTTGGCCTGACCTCTACGTCAATAGCTACTACATGTCGACGGAAGAAAACCTGCACAGCCAATTACATCTCCCGTACAACGTTGAAACCTTGAAGCTCTACCACAATGAGCACAACGGCAAGTTCCGCGACGTAACTGCTGAGGTCGGGCTGGACCACGTCTACAACCCGATGGGCTCGAATTTCGGCGACATCGACAATGATGGCTTTCTCGATTTCTACCTGGGCACGGGTACGCCACCATACGGAGACATACTCCCCAATGTCCTTTATCACAACCAGAATGGTAAGAAATTCGTGGATGTGACCGCCTCGACCGGCACGGGCGAATTGCACAAAGGCCATGGGATCGCCTTCGCAGATCTGGACAACGATGGGGATGAGGACATTGTGGCCGAAGTTGGCGGGGCGGTGCCTGGCGATCGCCATGCAATCCGGCTGTTTGAAAATCCGGGTGTGGGCAACGACTGGATCACGCTACGGTTGGTAGGCGTAAAAAGTAACCGCGCGGCTTTGGGCGCTCGAATCAAGGTGACCGTGGAAAATGCGGGCCAAGGGCAACGTTCCATCTATCGCACCGTTAGCAGTGGTGGATCTTTTGGCGCTTCTCCTCTTCAGCAGCACATCGGGCTAGGCAAATCCGCGCGTATCCTTAGTGTCGAGGTCTGGTGGCCGGCGAGCAATACTCGGCAGGAGTTTTCAAATGTCGAAATCAATCAGTTTTTCGAGGTGAAGGAATTCTCCAAGGATCTGACTCGACTGCAACGGCCAACCTTCCGCCTAGGAGGCAAGGCCGCCGTTGCAACCCGCAAAATCTCTGCCAAGCAGGTTGGTAAGGAATAAAATCAGTCAGTCAACACGTATGAAACGCGCTCTCCTTTCTCTCGCGTTCATCATGCACTTAGCGGCTTACCCGTCGTCTGCGCAGACGGAGCAGCGCTATCCTGTAAGAGGACTTGTGCTTGGAGTGGATCGCGCGCATCAGATGATGACCGTCTCATGTGAGGAAATTCGTGGCTACATGGACGCTATGGTGATGCCCTTCAAAGTGAAGGATTCGAAGTCATTGACTGGCCTGGGAGAAGGTATACAGATTGAATTCACGCTCATTGTCACGAAGGAAAACTCGTACGCCGACCAGATCCGCATTGTCCGATACGCAAGCAGCGAACGGGAACCCTCCAAATCGCGCAGGCTGCAGACGCTTCAAAATGCTCTTGATGGTTCTCGCTCGCCATTGGTCGAACCCGGGCGCACGGTGCCCGACTTTGCGCTCACCGATCAAAACAAAAAGAGTGTGCGACTGAGTGACTTCACCGGGAAGGTGGTTGCTCTCAATTTCGTTTATACGCGGTGCGCTCTTCCCGACTACTGCTATCGTTTGTCGAACAATTTCGGCGTGCTTCAAAAGCGCTTCAAAGATCGGCTTGGCCGCGATCTGATTCTGCTCACCGTTACATTTGACCCCGTGCACGATCAGCCGGAGGTATTAGGCGAGTACGCACGAACATGGAAAGCCGACGGCATAAATTGGCGTTTCCTCACCGGATCGGCTCCCGCCGTCCAACGTGTCTGCGACCTGTTTGGCGTGAGCTACGTGCCTGACGAAGGATTGTTCGTCCATTCCCTGCACACCGCCGTGATCGATCGCGAGCGGAAGCTCATCACGAATCTGGAAGGAAACGAGTTCACTGCGCAACAACTTGGGGATCTGGTAGACGCGGCGCTCGATCGCGCCAAGTAGATTTGGGCCGAGACTTCGGTCCAACAATCTTGTAGTACACTTCATCTCCGCGATTTGGATGTGGGACGCGCGGCGCGTTGCAGATTCTACGCCATGCCAACTCAACCATCGGCACCACTGGCCTCGGCTCCCATGATGAGAATTCAAGATCGCCAGAGGATCGCCCGTCTGATTTGTCGTTGCCTCGTCTTCGTCCTTGTGAGTTCAGGTTGTAAAAGTGTTGGGCATCGCCCGACAAATGGGCCGGTGCGAATTGGCGTCTCCTTCGATTCACTCCAGCTCGAGCGATGGCAGCACGACCGCGATCAATTCGTAAAGCGCGCCCGCGAGCTCGGCGCCGAGGTTTTCGTGCAGGCGGCTAACGGCAACGATGCCGTCCAGGTTCGTCAGGCCGAGAACCTTCTGACTCAAGGCGTCGATGTATTGGTGATCGTCCCCCACAATGGTGAGATTGCTGCATCTATCGTGGACAGCGCAAAGCGCGAGAAAGTTCCGGTGCTTGCCTACGATCGCCTGGTTCGCGACAGCGATGTCGACTTTTATATTTCTTTTGACAATGTGAAAGTCGGCCAGCTGCAGGCAAAATATCTCCTAGATCGCGCCCCCAAGGGAAACTACGTTCTTATCGGAGGCTCGCCCACCGACAATAATGCGCACATGTTTCGCGAAGGCCAGATGATTGTTTTGAACCCCGCTATTCAGCGCGGGGATGTCCACATTGTGGCTGATCAATGGGCGAAAGACTGGCTACCCAGCGAAGCGCTGCGCCACACTGAGAACGCCCTCACGCAAGCACAAAATAATGTCGTTGCCATTGTTGCTTCGAACGACAGTACTGCCGGGGGCGCAATTCAAGCACTGGAGGAGCAGGGTCTCGCCGGCAAAGTTATCGTCTCCGGCCAGGATGCCGATCTGGCAGGCTGCCAGCGCATAGTTGCGGGAACGCAGTCCATGACCGTCTACAAACCGATCGCCCCTTTGGCAAGCCGGGGAGCTGAGATCGCAGTGCAACTGGCCAAGCACGAGACAATTCAGGCGAATGGAAAGGTGAACAATGGACTCAAGGATGTTCCCGCAATCCTTCTCGACCCCATCGTCGTAGACAAAAGCAACATCATTCAAACGGTCATCGCCGATGGATTCGTCCGAATGCAGGACGTGTATCGCAACGTCCCACCCGATCAATGGCCGAAGGAAAGTGCGCGAGGGACGCCCGGTCCATGACTACTCCCGCACACAATCAAACGCCCATTCTGCAAATGAAAAATATCGGGAAGTCTTTTCCCGGAGTTCGCGCCCTCGACGGGGTAAGCTTCGATCTCTATGGAGGAGAGTTGCATGCGCTCGTCGGCGAGAATGGGGCCGGCAAGTCCACACTCATGAAAGTGCTCTCCGGCGTGTACCCGTACCCGGAGTATGAGGGCGAAATCCTGATCGACGGGAAGCTCCAGCGCTCACGCAGTATTCAAGACGCGGGCAAGGCCGGTATTGCGATCGTCTTCCAGGAGCTTTCCCTTGTTCCGGAATTGAGTGTGGGCGAAAACATTTGGCTCGGCAGAGAACCTCATTGGCGTGGAGTGGTTGAGTGGGACTTGCTTTATGCGCAGGCTGCGAAACTGCTCCAGGGCCTGCATCTCGATTTGGACGTGCACTCCCCGGCTGGCCAATTAGGAATTGGCCAGCAACAACTGGTCGAAATCGCGAAGGCTCTTTCGCAGCAAGCGCGCATTCTAGTGCTCGATGAACCTACTGCCGCACTCACCGAAACGGAAGCGCAGAGCTTATTTACGATTTTGAACGGACTACGGAGCCGTGGAATCGGCCTTATCTACATTTCACATCGTCTGGAGGAAGTCTTCGCTCTCAGCGATCGGATCACAGTTCTGCGCGACGGGCGCACCGTCGAAACACGACCCACCAAGAACTTCGAGCAGCAAACTGTGATCACACAAATGGTGGGCCGCGAGTTAACACAAATTTTTCCCAAGCCCGACCGGAATCCAGGCAAGACCGTGCTCGAGGCCCGCGGCCTTTATGCAGAGAAAACATCGGTGCGTGGACAGTATGCATTGCGGGACGTTGGCCTGAAAGTTCGCGAGGGTGAAGTACTTGGAATCGCCGGCCTGATGGGGTCAGGACGCACTGCATTGTTGGAAACCCTGTTCGGTTCCTATCCC
>Ga0157376_10002772_pt1 | contig 11969 bp, 10 predicted proteins | sample M45metaG_FD_121801 | JGI IMG/M metagenome (GOLD analysis project Ga0157376, IMG submission 121801) | Miscanthus rhizosphere microbial communities from Kellogg Biological Station, Michigan, USA - M4-5 metaG | ecosystem: Host-associated > Plants > Roots > Rhizosphere > Soil | place: USA: Michigan... | reverse complement strand
TTAAGCATATCGAAACTGATTGCGCATAACGTGTGTATTGTCGTATATACGAATGTAGTAGTTTTCTTCGCAAAAAAATATCCGCTTTGATTTTCAACTGAATACAAAGGTTTTGAAAGATTTTAGCTACTTTGAAAACTTGCGACAATACAGCTCCCTTATTCAAATACCCTATAAAAAATCCTTAATATCTTCAAGCGGACTTAAAATATTGAGGGTGTCCTTATTGGTTACATGCAGGTAACGAAGCGTTGTTTTTAGGTCATTGTGCCCTAAAAGTTTTTGAATAAATACTACGTCGGTTCCCTTGTCGAGTAAGTGGGTAGCAAAACTATGTCTTAGCATATGCATACTTCCACTTTTAGTAATGCCGGCTTTTGTTTTTGCCGCCTGAATAATCGATTCCAGGCTTCTAATGCTGTATGGTATAGTTTTATCCCGCCCCTCAAATAAATATTTTTTCGGTTTATAGATGTCAATATATTCATTTAACATAGTAATCATCACCGGGCTAAGGCTCACCATTCTGTCTTTTTTCCCTTTGGCCCGCCTGATAAATAAAAGTTTGCGATCGGAATCTATATCCTGTTTTTCCAGACTAGTAATTTCACTTACTCTCAGCCCACAAGCGTAGCCAAGCATAATCATCGTTTTGTGCTTCTTGTTTTCAATTGCCTTTAATAAAAGAACCATTTCTTCCTTGCTTAATACTTTAGGCAACAGGGTTCCTTTTTTAGGTCTGGGTATTTCCCAGAAGAATTTATCTCTTTTTAAAACTTGCTCGTAATAAAATTTTAATGCATTAATCCTGCTGTGTAATGTATTTTCTGTAAGCTTGAGTTGCTTACCACAATAGTCAAAATAATCCTTCAACCGTTGCACACTAAAATCGTCGGCCGCGTGGTACTTTATAGTTCTTAAAAACACAGCGACTTCGTTACTATAAGTTTTTAGGGTTGATCTACTGTAACCCTTCAGTCTTAAATGTTGTTCTAAAGCCGGAATTACATGCAAGTTTACCTGTTGGATGGGCGATACATCTTCTCTGGTCTTATGTCCCGAGTCTTTTTGTGAATTATTGTAAATTAATTTGTTGGTCACCTCAGCCGCGATCGTGGCAGATGGTTCGGGTACAACCCTTTTATATATTTTAACTGATTTTGCCTTTTTGTCCTGCAGATAGCTCCGTAGCAAAGAATTGTCTACAATTGCCAGGCCTTGTAAAGCCGTTATTACGAGTTCATATTTTTCCCTGGAAAGCGGAACATACCAGCATTTGTTGGTGGTACTCCATTTTGCTCCTGCATTCTTTTGAAGCGACCCGTTAATCCTGGAGTTTATTTGAAAATAAATGCCTATTTTATTTTCACCTCTATGTTCTACCGGTTGCAGTTTTACTTCGTCCATACAACAGACATTGATGAATCATTGTTGAAGCGCGGGCTTTTTTACAAATTTATCCTATTATTACTGAAGCTTAGAAATGGCATCCTCTATGGCCGGGCAAAATCATAACAAAACTGAGATTTTTAAAGGGGGCATCCCTTCCATATAATGTTTTATAATAATCTGGCTCACACTTTTACCCATAGCTTCGCTACTCTCAGTCACAGCTTGTGATTGAATACAGTTCAATTAGAATGCTATATACCGATAAATTTGCTAAATAGCAACCTTTTGGCGTATTTGTGCATGATTATTTTTAGCGGCTGGCTTTCCATTCGCATGTGTTTTTTATTGAAAAGATCAATACCCAGCATCATTGCTTTAATATTCTGCGCAGTTAATTCTTTCTCTTGATTCTCCGTCTACAGTGATGCGAATAAAAATCATTGATTCCTGGTTGTTTTTCTTCTTTGATTTTCTGAGAAAAAAGTGAAGCCCAAAAGTCTGTTCCATAACAACTGTTTTGCGTGATAAAAATAGGTTAAATGCATAATTAATTTCTGACATGCGTTCTTACAAGTTGTTAATAATTAGGAATTTATATCAAGTCGAGTGAGCCCAAATAAAAATAAGGTGAGCTCAACGATTTGTTCACGTGACTTTTACAATAAAAGGAGATAAAATGAAGTGAGTTTTATACTTCCTAAAATCAAAAATGCCCGCAAACAGTGGGTTTGCGGGCATTATCCTTACTGCGCATTACCGCAGAATGTTGATTTTGGTGGAGCCGGGGAGGGTCGAACTCCCGTCCAAACATATTCGCCGAAAGCTTTCTACATGCTTATTTCTTTATTATTTGTCGGCTGTGCACAGGAAAAAAACAAACCAATGCAAAACTTAGCTGAATAATCTTAAGCAACCGTCACAGCCTTCGGTTGCAGCATCCTGTTTTTGTTTTTAGTCGGCGGCGGAGCATGGTAACAGGTGAACCCGCTCAAGCGGCCCTAATGACTACTTAATCACTGATTAGGCAGCCATGGCATACTGAGTATTGCCATTTGAAGTTTGTGCGCTCAAGATTAAAGTGCTGATCGCACAATGCACTGCATGCTTACACTCTCAAAGATCTATGCTGTCAAAACCAATACGGCCCCATTTATCAGCCTGCAAATTTATGGAATTTGGAATTGGGAATTGGTCTTTTAATCGCAATTATTGCCTTTCATCATGTTACTTCCCCTAATCCCAAATTCCCAATTCCCAATTCCTGATTTAACGTAGTTTAGCCTCATGAACCACAAAAGTTTTCCGCAGGCCATTTATACGTCGGAAACGGAAAGGCTTAACAGCCAGTTGCTGTTGTTGAAAAAAAGAAAGGATACTATTTCCTGGGCCAGATTCGCCGTTATTTTTTTGCTATTGGCTGCACTGTATTATTTGTACCCAACCGGTCTTTTGTATGCCTCCATTGCGGCTGTACTGCTTATCGCCGTGTTTATCCGCCTGGTATTAATGGCCGCCAACAACAATACCGCTATCGAAAACTATAGGCGCCTGGTCAGCATCAATCAGCAGGAAATACAAATAGCAAAGGGCGATTACCTGGAAAGATCCGATGGCGATAATTTTCGCTCACCCGCTCATCCTTATGCCAACGACCTGGATATTTTTGGCCAGGCATCTTTGTATCAATATACCAATCGCACCACTTCTGAACAGGGCAATCAGCAATACGCCGCATGGCTGCTGCATCCTGCCGGTGCTACAGCTATTTTGCAAAGACAGGAGGCTGTTAAAGAACTTGCTTCGCAATACCAGTGGCGCCAGCAATTAGAAGCCCACGGTGCAGAACAGACCATCTCTTCAGCAACAGAAAAAAAGATCAATGCCTGGGTGGTGGAACCTGATATCTTCAGCCATCAATCAAAATGGAAATTATTAAGATGGGTATATCCTGTAATCGCCGTTGGTACAATAGTACTGTTTATGACAGATATTATTTCAGGACAGCAATTCACGGCGGCGTACATTTTGTTTTTTATCATTTCTACGTATGTAACAAAACTAATTGCGGTACAGTACATGCACCTGAATAAGATTGTACCCGAAGTGGATACACTCAGCAAAAGCGCCGCCTGGGTAGAAAATAATCCATTTCAATCTGTTTATCTGCAGCAAATACAGGCGCATTTTAAGGTTGACAATACGCCTTCGTCTATTGCTATCAAACAATTAAAAGGCATACTGGATAAATTCGATATGAACCTGAATATGCTTTTCCTCATCTTTATCAACCCCTTTCTTTTATGGAACTTGCAGGCCATCTTTGAACTGGAAAAATGGAGGACTACCAATAAAACAAAAACTGCGCAATGGTTTCTTGCCCTGGGTGAAATAGAGTCCATTTCCACGCTGGCCAATATTCATTTTAATCATCCGCACTGGTGCTTCCCCGTTATAGACCAGCAGCAGCATGGCACCCTGGAAACTACCGGTATTGCCCATCCGCTTATACCGGAAAGCAAATGTGTGGACAATGATTTTGCTACCGCTGGACAGGCACAGGTGGCCCTGATTACGGGTTCCAATATGGCTGGCAAAAGTACTTTTTTAAGAAGCATCGGTGTAAATACTGTACTGGCCATGACCGGCAGTGTGGTCTGTGCCCGCCAAATGACCATATCTGTTATGCGTATTATAAGCAGTATGCGGGTGGCCGATAACTTACAGGAAAGCACCTCTACCTTTTATGCAGAACTAAAAAAGCTGCAATCCATCATCACCGATGTAAACAACCACGAAAATGTCTTTGTGTTGCTGGATGAAATATTGCGCGGTACCAATTCGCTCGACAGACATACCGGTTCAAAGGCGCTGGTAAGGCAACTGATTAATAAAAAAGCGGTAGCCATGCTGGCCACGCATGATGTGGAGTTGGCGAATTTACAAAAAGACTATCCCGTCAATATTCACAACTATCATTTTGATGCACAGATAGCCAATGAAGAATTGTATTTTGACTATAAACTGAAAGAAGGCATTTGTCAGAGCCTGAATGCTTCTATTTTGATGAAGAAGATTGGAATCGAGTTGTGAGGAAAGTCAAAAGTAAAAATGCAAAAGTAAAAACCCTGCGCGGCGGGCTGCGCATTCAAAAAAAAATTAAAAAGACAGCGCACTTTATCCAAGCGACTTTTTTTACGCTGATGCCTTTTGAATTTTAACTTTTGACTTTAAAATTATTTAAACATCCTGAATATATCCAGACCCAGTGCATAGGCCATTACGCCCATCAGCAAAACCATCCCGGCTGTTTGTGCATACTCAATAAACTTATCGCTCGGTTTGCGTCCGCTGATCATTTCAATTAATGTAAATAATGCATGACCGCCATCAAGTGCCGGAATGGGGAGTATATTCATTAATGCAAGTACCAGTGAAAAGAATGCCGTCATCTGCCATAAAGCTTCCCAATCCCATGTAGGCGAATACATTTTCGCAATGCTAAATACACTGCCAAGCGATTCCGAGGTTTTTACACGGCCGGAGAAAATCAATTTTAGCTGCAGCCAGTAGTTTTGCAATGTTTCTTTGCTTCTTTTAAGTCCGGCAGGAAAAGAGGCTGCCAGTGAGTAACTGACTTTTTTCTCTACATAAGGTTTTGCCGTCGAATCGGGCCAGGCGCCCACACCAAATTTTCCTTCGGGAGTTACAGCAGACGCAATTTGCAGGGTATCCTTTCCGCGCAGCACCTGCAGGTTGAGTGGTTTGCCCTTATTTTCTCTTAGGTAAGCCCTGAAATCGCTGTAAAAAACTGTTTTAATACCGTTGTAGGTAAGTATTTTATCGCCCACTTTCAGACCGGCTTTCAATGCAGGACCATCTGGCAAAATAGTATCCAGCTTTTCAAAAGGGTAACGGTAGCTGATAAAATTGATATCCTTGTAATGGATGAGCGTGCTGGCAAAATTGGCAGGTATGCTAATTGTTTTCTTCTCACCATTCCTGTCTACTTCTATTGTTTTTGCATCCTTTAAAATAATATTCAGGGAAATGTTCCTGAATTTCTCCACATATACACCGTCCAGTGATAATATCTGATCACCGTTTTGCAAACCAATCGACTGACCCAGCGAATCCACTTCAATGCCATACTTCAGGCCATTGGATGGGATATAATCATCTCCCCAGTGAAAAAGCATCATGGCATAAATAAAAAAGCCCAGTACAAGGTTCACAATTACCCCACCCACCATAATGATTAAACGCTGCCAGGCAGGTTTACTCCTGAATTCATAGGGTTTGGGTGGCAGTTTCATGGCTTCCTTATCCATACTCTCATCAATCATCCCCGAGATCTTTACATAGCCGCCAAAAGGTATCCAGCCCAGTCCCCATTCCGTTTCGCCGATTTTCTTTTTTACCAGTGAAAACCAGGGGTTGAAGAAGAGATAAAATTTTTCAATCCGGCAGCCAAACCATTTGGCCGGAAGAAAATGCCCCAGTTCATGCAATACCACTATAATAGAAAAAGAGAAAATAAATTGACCCGCTTTTATGCCCGTTTCCGCCCAGTTGATAGCTAATAATGTCATAATTCTTACACCGCATGGGGCGGCAAATTTATTTAATTTGTTAAGGATGCAAATATCTGCCAAAAAGGGTTAGGGAAATGAGAAAATTTATCCCGGATTTCTGTAAGGCGCCGGGGGCTGATTAACGGGTTTACATGTGTATGAGCGAGGCGGCAAAGCTCCTTGCTTCCCCGTCCGTTTCAAAATATTCCTCCAGCGTTGGGTTTTGTATAAAAGGAATTTTGTTCATGGTTTTTTCAATCAGGTCAGTCATATCTAAAAAGCCCAGCCTGTTCTTTAAAAAAGCATATACCGCAATTTCATTAGCGGCATTTAAAATACAGGGCAGGTTGCCACCTTTGTGCAGCGCATCGCCGGCCAGCGACAAGTTTCGGAAGGTTTTTATATCAGGTTCCTCAAAAGTCAGCGTATTAGGTTTTTTAAAATCGTACCGCGGAAAAGTATTGGGCACCCTGTTGGGGAAAGTAAGTGCGTATTGAATAGGTAGTTTCATGTCTGGCAGCCCCATTTGCGATTTAATGCTGCCGTCTTCAAACATTACCATACTGTGGATGATGCTTTGCGGGTGTACCACCACCTGTACCTGTTCGGGCTTCAGGTTAAACAACCATTTGGCTTCTATCATCTCCAGCCCCTTGTTCATTAGGGTGGCCGAGTCGATGGTAATCTTGGCACCCATTGCCCAGTTGGGATGCTGCAATGCGTGGTCGCGTTTTACATTTACCAGGAAATTAGGCTTCTTTCCCAAAAACGGCCCACCCGATGCAGTGAGTATTATTTTTTCGATGCGATTTCTTGTTTCACCCACCATGCACTGAAAAATGGCTGAATGCTCGCTGTCTACAGGTATTACAGGCACGCGTTTTTCAACCGCCTTGCTCATCACAATATCCCCGGCCACCACCAGCGTTTCCTTATTGGCCAGCGCCACCATCTTGCCATTTTCAATGGCCTTTAAAGTGGGGCGCAACCCTGCAAAACCAACAATGGCTGCCAGCATCATATCATAACAATCCATAGCAGCTGCTTCTTCCAGCGCTTTTTCGCCGGCAAACACCTTTACATGTGTACCAGCAAGCGCCTCCTTTACCTTGTTGTATTTTCTTTCATCACCTATCACTACAATATTGGGATTAAACTGCAGGGCCTGTTTAATCAGCAGGTCATCATTGCCCTGTGCGGTGAGAATTTCGGCAGAAAATAAATGAGCATTGGCAGCAATTACATTCAATGCCTGGGTGCCAATGGAACCCGTTGAGCCAAAGAGAGCGATGCGTTTTTTATTTAGTTCAGCCATGCTTGATACAGGTTCTTTAATCAGTCAAATTAAAAAATCAAAATGCAAAAGTCAAAAAGCGACACCGGTTTCAATTTTTTGACTTTTGCATTTTGATTTTTGGTTTCGCTATCGGCAATTTATGACAATAATTGCTCCAATGCACGCGCTACTTTACCAAAATTGAAGCCCTCCACGGCATTTTGCATCATTCCATGAATTTCTTTGGTACACAAATTACCAATTGAACCCTCATGTGTGTGGTGGACGGCAGTGCTGTACTGAAAATCATTTTCTTCAATGCCAAGCCCTACTTTTTTATAGGCATCCCTGAATGGCAAACCCTGCAATACCAGTTTGTTTACTTCTTCCACGCTAAAAAGATACTTGTATTTTTCGTCCTGCAGAATATCTTTTTTTACTTCAATATTGCTCAGCATCAAACCTGCCATTTCTATGCAATTCTTCAATGTTTTAAACGATGGAAATAAATGCTCTTTTAACAGCTGCAGGTCCCTGTGATAACCAGAAGGAAGATTAGTGGTCATGAGCATAATTTCATTGGGAAGCGCCTTTACCCGGTTACAATAGGAACGTATCAGTTCAAATACGTCCGGGTTTTTTTTATGCGGCATGATGCTGCTGCCGGTAGTTAGCTGCGGCGGAAAACTGATAAAACCAAAATTCTGGTTTAAAAAAAGGCAGGCATCCATAGAAAGCCTGCTTAGGGTATCAGCAAGATTGGCGAGGGCCATGGCCACTACCCTTTCCGCTTTTCCACGTCCCATCTGCGCATACACTACATTGTAATTCAGATCATCAAAACCCAGCAGATGCGTGGTTAGCTGCCGGTTGATGGGAAAAGAAGAACCGTAACCGGCTGCAGACCCCAGGGGATTTTTATTTACTACCTCATACGCAGCTTTCAATGTTATAATATCATCTACCAGGCTTTCCGCATAAGCGCCAAACCAAAGTCCGAAAGAGGATGGCATAGCCAGTTGCAAATGCGTATAGCCGGGCAATAAATCATTTTTATACTGCTCGCTCAGCGTCTGCAGCAATTCAAAAAAAGGCTGAATGGCCAGCACCAGGTCCTGTAATTCGCTTCTTAAAAAAAGTTTTACGTCAACTAAGACCTGGTCGTTGCGACTGCGGGCACTGTGAATTTTTTTACCGATATCGCCCAGTTTTTCTGTCAGCAATAATTCTACCTGCGAGTGAATATCTTCCACATTGTCTTCCAGCGTAAATTCGCCCAGCTTCACTTTTACGTATATCTCTTTTAATGCAACATGCAATTGATCCTTTTCACTTTTTGTAAGCAGGCCGATAGTTTCCAGCATTTGTGTATGCGCCAGTGAACCCAGTACGTCAAAGGCGGCCAGGTACAAATCCATTTCACGGTCGTTGCCCACCGTAAAATTTTCTACTTCCTTCAGCGATGCAATGTTTTTTTGCCAGAGTTTCATCCCACAGTAATTTTATAGTATTTGTTCCAGTAATTTTATATACGTCTCAATACCACCCTTAATTTCATCAAGATAAATAAATTCATCGGCAGTATGGCTGCGGGCGCTGTCTCCCGGGCCCATTTTTAAAGCAGCAAATGGCATTAAGGCTTTATCTGATGTAGTGGGTGAACCATAGTAGCCTTTACCCATACTGATGCCGGCCTTTACCAACGGATGATCCAGCGGAATGGAAGTTGATTTCATGCGGGTGGTGCGTGGTTTGTACTGGCTCTTCAGGTTATCTTTCAGGGCATCCAGGATTTCTTCAAACGTATACAATTCGTTTACGCGCACATCAATTACATATTTGCACTGCGAAGGCACTACGTTGTGCTGTTTGTTTTCTGTTTCAATAATGGTTACCGTCATCCTGGATTCACCCAGCAAATCACTTACTTTATCAAAGCGGTAATTTCTTATCCAGTTTATATCATCAATTGCTTTGTACAAGGCATTTTCACCTTCGTTGCGCGCTGCATGGCCCGAGCGGCCGCTGGCGGTGCAATCTATTACCATCAATCCACGTTCTGCAACGGCCATTTCAAGTTTGGTAGGCTCGCCTACAATGCCAAAATCAATATTGCCCAGGTAGGGAAGCACCAGCTCTATTCCATTTACGCCACTTATTTCTTCTTCTGCGCTGGCCGCAAAAACCACGTTGTGATTGATGTCGCTCCTGTTGTAATAATACAGGAAAGTAGCCATCAGCGATACCAGGCAACCGCCCGCATCGTTACTGCCCAGGCCAAATAGTTTACCGTCTTTTTCTACCGGCGTAAACGGATCCATGGTATAGCCTTTATTGGGCCTTACCGTATCGTGGTGAGAGTTTAAAAGAACGGACGGCCGCCGCTCATCGTAATGTGCGTTCTTTGCATAAATATTATTACCCACCCTTTTATACGGCACGCCATTGTCGTGGAAAAAACGTGTTATTAGTTCAGCAGTATCGTTTTCTTCTTTTGAAAAGGATGGCGTGCTTATCAGTTGCTTTAGCAAAACAACTGCTTTTTCAAAGAGCAAGTCAGTAGAATGGTTCATGTGCAAAATTTAATTTTCATTGCTGTATGGCAGTTCAGAGAATTATTCCTGTCTCCATGGTCTGCATTTCCCGCCGGCTATAAAACCTGCCTGAAAAAGGCCGGTTGCTATTCCTTGTTATTTAATCAATGTACCTGCTACCCGGTCTGTAACATTTACCGAAATATCGCGGGCATCGCCAATAATCACCTCCTGCACGCCATTGCCGATGGCAGCAAAAGCATTGTCTATCTTGGGCAGAATTCCATCAAATAATTTATGCTGTTCCAGCAGGTATTTATAAATGTCTTTTGTTATCAGTGTTATCACCGAATTATCATCGGCCACATTTTCAAGCACCCCTTTTTTTTCAAAGCAATAGATCAGCCTCACCTGGTATTTTTCAGACAATGCTACCGCCAGTGAGGATGCAATGGTATCTGCATTGGTATTCAGCACCTGTCCTTTTTCATCATGGGTAAGCGGGGCAAAAACAGGTACCAGGCTGTTTTCAAGCAACGAAGTAAGGATTGCTATGTTTATCTTATTCTCTTTTACATCGCCCACAAAACCATAATCGATTTCTTTAACCGGTCGTTTTTCAGCAGGAATAATATTGGCATCTGCGCCTGTTAATCCAATAGCATTGCAGCCTTTCGCCTGCAACTGTGCAATTATCTTTTTATTCACCAGGCCGCCATATACCATCGTTACCAAATCAATAGTTGCAGCATCGGTAATACGCCTGCCATTTGTATAGTTGGGGGCAATACCCAGCTGTTCCCCAATCCTGGTAGCAATTTTACCACCACCATGTATAAGTATTTTCTTTCCTTTTATATTGGCCACATCATCAAGAAATGCGGACAGGTTTTTTTCACTGTCTATTACATTACCCCCAATCTTTATAACAAACAACTGTTCCATTTCTTTTTAGATTTATAGCCCCGCCAAAATTTCTGCCAGTACGGCCTGCGCTGCCCACACCCGGTTGGCAGCTTCTTGTGTTACAATGCTATTGGCACCGTCCAGTACTTCATCGCTTAGTTCCACATTTCTTCTTACCGGCAGGCAATGCATTACTTTGGCATGGTTGGTCAGTTTTAATTTTTCATTGGTCAGCATCCATGCAGGATCATTGCAGTAAATCCTTCCGTAATCATTAAATGTGCTCCAGTTTTTTACATACACATAATCAGCATCTTTCAATGCTTCATCCTGGTGATGGGTAATGGTAGCGCCTTTTGTAAAACTTTCATGCAGTTCATAATCTTCCGGGTGGGTGATGACAAAATCTGCCGCTCCCCAGGCATTTATCCATTGCGAAAAGCTATTGGCAACACATTGTGGCAGGGGTTTAACATGCGGCGCCCAGGTAAGTACAATTTTGGGGCGTCTTTTTTCTGCAAATGTTTCTGTTATGGTAATAATATCGGTAAGGCTCTGCAGGGGATGCAATGTGGCGCTTTCCAGGCTTATCACCGGTATGCCTGCATATTTAATAAATTGCTTTATATACAATTCGCTGTAATCATCATCCCTGTTTTTTAGCGAAGGGAAAGTGCGGATGCAAAGTATATCAAAATATTTCCCCAGAATGGGCGCCGCATCTTTCACATGTTCTACGGTGCTGCCGCTCATAATGGCTTCCTCTTCAAATTCAAGCGCCCATCCGTCCTGCCCTACATTGAATACAATTGCTTCCAAACCCAGGTTATTGGCGGCTACCTGTGTACTTAAACGGGTGCGCATGCTGGGGTTTAAAAAAAGCAAGCCAATGCGTTTGTTTTTACCCAATGCTTTATCTTTCAGGGGATCCGCTTTAAAAGCAAGTGCTTTCTGCACCATGGTATTGATGTTGCCTGCATCATGAACGGAAATGAATTGCTTCAAGAGTGGTTTATTTTTTAATTATTCTGATAATGGTTGATTTTTTGTCGTCAAACGTCAGGCGCGAGGCGTGAGTCTTTTGCGACGTAAAGGCACTCACGACTGACGCCTGACGTCTCACGATTAAGCCGTTACCGTTTTCTGGTTCTTTATTTCAGCTATCGCTTCCTGCAACGCATCTAAAAATTCGTCTGTTTGCTTTTTGCTGATGGCCAGCGATGGCAGCAATCTTATTACATTTGGTTTTGCCTCGCCGGTAAACACATTAAAATCATACAGTAATTTTTT